>ERZ1066122.2028-NODE-2028-length-14367-cov-7.669508_pt1 | contig 14367 bp, 11 predicted proteins | sample MGYA00382769_ERZ1066122 | MGnify/ENA primary metagenome ERZ1066122 (study PRJEB33369, sample SAMEA5778352) | biofilm metagenome | biome: Industrial cooling water; feature: Water cooling tower basin; material: Biofilm | place: United Arab Emirates | collected...
CGGCGTGGCGGGCTCGACCGTAGGCGCAGCGGGATCGGCCGGCTCGGCGTAGATCGGATTGCCGAACTCATCGACCAGGGGCTCGCTGGTCATCACTTCATTGCCCCAGGTCTCCTCGCCGGGCTCAAGCTGCCAGTCCGGCATAGGCACCTCGGTCTCGAACTGCTCGACCGGCCGGTTCGCAACCGCCGCGCGCATGAAGGTGGAGAACGCGCGCGCCGGAGCCGTGCCGCCCTGCAGCCCGGAGATCGGCTTGGCATCGTCGCGGCCCATCCAAACGCCGGTGGTGATGCCGGACGAGAAACCGATGAACCAGCCGTCGCGATTGCTCTGCGTGGTTCCGGTCTTGCCCGCGACTGGCCGTCCGATCTGCGCGGCGCGGCCGGTGCCCGACAGAACGGCGGTCTGGAGCAGGTCCGTCATCTCGGCCGCGACCCACGGCGCGATGAGGGTCCGCTCCTCGGCGCCGTTGTGGCGATACAGCAGGCGGCCGTCGGGCGTCGCTACCTTGGTGATGGCGTAGGGCATGACGCTGATGCCCTTGTTGGCGACCGCCGCGTAGGCACGCGTCATGTCGATCAGGCGGACGTCGGAGGTGCCGAGCACCATCGACGGGTAGGTCGAGATGCTGCTGGTGATCCCGAACCGGCGCGCCATGTCGGCGATGGTGGAAAAGCCCAGCTCCGCGCCGATCTTGGCGCTGATGGTGTTGATGGAACGGGCGAACGCCTCGCGCAGGGTCACCGGGCCGAGATGGGTCCGAGTGGAGTTGCGCGGCCGCCACCCCTCGATCTCGATCGGTTCGTCCACGAGGGTCGTGGTCGGCTTCATGCCCGCTTCCAGCGCCGCCAGATAGACGAACAGCTTGAAGGCCGAACCGGGCTGGCGTTCGGCCTGTGTCGCGCGGTTGTAGAGCGACGTGACGTAGTCTTTGCCGCCGATCATGGCGCGCACCGCCCCGTCCCGGTCCAGCGCCACCAGTGCGCCCTGTGCACCCCGCGGGGTTGCCGAGTTGATCGCCCGGTCCGCCGCCTGCTGCATCCGGCTGTCGAGCGTCGTCCAGACATCGATCGGCTCGTTGGTCTCGTCGATCAGCGTGTCGAGCTGCGGCAGCGCCCAATCGGTGAAGTAGCGCACGCTGTTCTGCCGGGCGCTCGGCTGCACCACGATGCGCGCCGGGTCGACGTTTGCCGCCGCCGCTTCCGAGATGAAGCCGTTGTCGACCATGGACTTGAGGACGACCGCCGCCCGGCCGCGCGCCGCCTCGACGTCGGCGGTGGGCGAATAGTTGGACGGCGCCTTGACCAGGCCGGCGATGATGGTCGCCTCGCCGAGGCTGAGTGTGGTCGCGGGATGGCCGAAGAAGGTGCGGCTGGCCGCGTCGATGCCGTAGGCGCCGCCGCCGAAGTAAACACGATTGAGGTAGAGCTCCAGAATCTGGTTCTTGCTGAACTTGCGCTCCAGCGCGAGCGCCAGGATGCCTTCGCGTATCTTCCGGTCCCAGGTACGGGTGTTGGTCAGGAAGATATTGCGCGCGAGCTGTTGGGTGATGGTGGAGCCACCCTGCCGCCAGCGGCCGCTCTCCAGCCGGACCTTGACCGATCGCGCCATGCCGATCGGGTCCACCCCGGGATGGCTGCGGAAACGCCTGTCCTCCACAGCGATCATGGCCGTGCGCATCGCCGGCGGGATGTTTTCGTAGGGAATCCACTGCCCGAAGGTCGGACCGAGCGAAACGAGCAGCTTGCCGTCCGCCGATCGCACCCGGATCATCTGGCCAAGGTCGTTGCGCCGTGCGAGTTCGCTGTAGGACGGGAGCTGGGTCATCGCGACCGCCACGGCGACGATCAGCGCCAGCAGCCCGAGCAGCCCCGCGTACAGGCTCCACTTGAGGAAGGTCTTGAACCGGCTCCGCTTCGGGGGCGGCGGCGCAGGCGCGGGGCGGGGTGGGCGAACGGGCGTCTGGGCCATTGGTGTGGTGGGCTTAAGCGCTCACCATGAGGGCGGCAAGAGCCGGCCGCTCCGAGACGGCCGTGTGTGCCGTACGCGAGCAGTATCAATGTGGCGGGATGGTTATCGGGGCGTTTACCCCGGTTTCACTATTCCCAGCCTACAGGTGGCAGCATGAGCCGGACCTCGTCTGTCTGCCTGGCGCTCGTTGCGGGTGCGGTCCTCATGACCGCGGCCCCGGAGGCGGCTGCACAGTGTCGGCTGTGCATGCCCGGTGAGGGAGCAGCTGGGCAAGAGGCGCCCGCCCGTCCGGTGGCGCTGGAGGTCCAGACCAATCTGGACTTCGACAAGGTGATCCTGACGAGCGCGGCCGGGGGCATGGCCCGCTTGCAGCCGGACGGGTCGCGCGGGACCAGCGGCGCGCTCCAGCCGTTGAGCGGCCGGGCAATGGTGGGCAGCGTGGTGATCCGCGGAGAGCCTGGCCGCGCCGTGCTGGTGGGCCTTCCGTCGCGCATCGAACTGTTCGGCTCCAGCGGCGGGCGGATCACGATCGAGCGCGTGAGCAGCGATCTGTCGGCAGAGCCACGACTCGACTCGACCGGCCAATTGGAGTTCCGGTTCGGCGGGGAACTGCGGGTCACCGGCGATGCCGAGGGAGACTATCGCGGCGATATTCCGATCACCGTGGAATACTTCTGAGGAAAGCCGCCAGAACGGCGCAAAGGCAAATAGCTTGTTAACCACATCGCTGAGGGAAGGCGTAAGCGGTCACGGTTAATGACAACACCACGGTGAGCGGGCCTGAGCGGTTCGATCAGCCGAATCGGAACCAGTGGGGAATACGACCAAATGACCAACCTCCTTCGCCTGACCTCGCTCGCCGCTGCGGCTGCGGTGGTCGCTCTCAGCTCGACTCCGGCCTCGGCCCAGCAGGTCGGCGTGACCGGCACCAAGCCGACGGCCAATGCGCGCATCATCCGCCCGTTGATCCTGACCGGCGTTCGCAATCTCGACTTCGGCACCATCGTGCTCGGCAGCGTACCCGTCGGAGGCTCGCTAGTTGAAGTCACCGCGACCGGCGCCCGCAACTGCGCCGCCGGCGTGACCTGCAGCGCGGCGTTCCAGACCGCCCGCTACAACGTGCAGGGTACCCAGGGCCAGAACGTCCAGGTGACCTCGGGTCCGGTGACGCTGACCGGCTCCAACGGCGGAACGCTGGCCTTCACCACGCTGGTGCCGGCCACCTTCTCGCTGCCGAACAGCGGTTCGCCAGGCCGCGACTTCGACGTCGGCGGCCAGATCACGGTCCTGCCGACGACGATCGACGGCGTCTACTCGGGCGACATGGAAGTGTTCGTCCAGTATCCGTAAGCGGTTATGACCGAGGCCGCTCCCCCTAGGGCGGTCTGGGAGAAGGGGTCGCCGGTTCGGCGGCCCCTTTTTCGTGTGCGGCCCGCGCGGGTTTGCCAAAGGTGGTTAGCCGAAAATCAACCATTCCGGGCCAGAGTGCTCCCAACACACTCGTGGGGAGTTCTCGAATATGTCCTGGCGCGCCTTCAGCACGGCGGTCCTGCTTGCACCGTTGATCCTCGCCGCCTCGCCCGCGCAGGCCGGCATCGGCGATCTGCTGGTCGCTCCGACCAGGATCGTCCTCAATGGCGGCCGCGGGACGGAGATCATCCTCAACAATATCGGCGATGAGGTCGCGACCTACCGCATCTCCGTGGAGCTCCGCCGGATGCTGCCCGACGGCACGCTGGAGGAGGTCACGGAGCCGAACGCCAGGGAAACCACTGCCCGCGACATGATCGTCTACGCACCGCGCCGTGTCACCCTGCCGCCCAACCAGCCGCAGGCCATCCGCCTTGCGGCACGGGTGCCGGCCGGAATCGCGGACGGAGAGTATCGCGTGCACCTTCTGTTCCGGGCCGTGCCGCCGCCCCGCCCGGCTGTTGAGACGCCCGCGGATTTCAAGGGCATCGGCTTTGCGCTGACTCCAGTCTACGGCGTGACGATCCCCGTCATCGTCCGCCTCGGCAATCTTCAAGCCACCGCGGCGATCGCGAACGCCAGCCTGACGAAGCATGAGGGCAAGCCCGCGGTCACCTTCGAGCTCAGCCGGGCGGGCAGCCGCTCCACCTACGGTGAGGTTCGCGTGACCCGGCCAGGGCTGCCCGAGCCGCTGGCTCTCCAACGCGGGATCGCGGTCTATGCCGAGCTCGACAAGCGCAGCGTCACCATCCCGTTCGAGGAGAAGTTTGCCTCTGCTGCTGCCGGGCCCGTGAAGATCGAATACGTCGAGGTGACCGACGGCGTCAGCCGCACGCTGGCCGAGACCCAGGCGGTCCTGCGGTAGAGGAGAGCGGGGAGCCGATCCGTGACCGGCGCCCGCCGCGTTTGGCGAAGCGCGCTGATGCTGCTGGCGACCCTCGCCGGCAGCGTCGGTGCGCCTGCGTCCGCGCCGGTGCGGCCGCAATGGTCGGCAGACCCGGAAGAGCAGTACATGCTCGACCTGACCGTCCGCCAGCATCGGCTCGGCGATGGGGTTCGGGCCTATCCGACGCCCGACGGCACCTGCGTCATCTTCGGCGATTTCCTGGCGGCAATCGACGTGCCGCTGCGCATCGACCTCGCCGCCAACAAGGCGAGCGGTTGGGCCTTTCGCGAAGACAATCGCATCAGCATCGACCGGGGCGCGGGGACCACTCGTTTCGCCGCCCAGCAGGAGGCGCTTGGAGCCGACACCATCCGCGACACGCCCGAAGGCTGGTGCGTGGACGTGGCTGCGCTCGGCCGGTGGTTCGGAGTGAAGCTCACCGCCAACCTCAACGCCTCGATTCTGGATCTGCAGAGCGAGGCCAAGCTGCCGGCCGAACTGGCAGCGGAACGGCGGGAGCGCGCGAGCCGGCTGCACCACAAGGCATCGTTCGATCTCAAGAGCTTGCCGCAGGTCAGGCTGCCCTATCGCATGTGGCGGACGCCGGCGGTGGACGTGGTGGTCGACGCCGGGGTCACCTACGATGCGCACAGCGGCGCACGGGTCGACCGGCGCGCCTCGCTGCTGCTCGCGGGCGAACTGGCGCGCATGTCCTATCTGGGCCGCATCGGGACCGACGAGAAAGGGCGGCCGGACAGCCTGCGCTTCAAGGCCTTTCGCTCCGATCCGGACGGCCAGCTGCTCGGGCCGCTAAAGGCGACCCATGTCGCACTGGGCGACGTCGAAGGTGTTTCCTCGGCTATCATCGGCAGCTCCGCCGCGGGCAGGGGCGCGATCGTCACGAACAAGCCCGTGGTCCTGCCGCAGAACTTCGACCGGACCAGCTTCACCGGCGAGCTTCCGAGCGGCTGGGACGCGGAGATCTACCGCAACGGCGAGCTGCTCGGCTTCGCCTCCGGCGGGCCGGACCAGCGCTACCGTTTCGACGACATCCCCTTGATCTATGGGGAAAACCGGTTCGAGATCATCAGCTACGGCCCGCAAGGCCAGGTGCACAGCCGGTTCGAGACGCTCAACGTCGCTGACCAAAGCGTGCCGGCCGGCAGGACCTGGTACTGGGCCGGCGTCGTCGATCCCGGACGCGATCTCGTCGACTTTCGCGATCGAACGGGAGTTCCGGACAGCCAGCGGGGCATCCAGGCCGCCGCTTCGGTCGAGCATGGCTTGAGCAAGCGGCTGTCCGTCGCCGCGCTGGTGCAGACCTTGGTGCATGACGACGAGCGCGTGACCTTTGTCGAGGGATCGGTGCGGCGATCGGTAGGACCGGCGATGGTTGAGCTGGCCGCTGCGCGCGACAGCCGCGGCGGAACTGCGTTCCGCGGGCAGGTGCTGGCGAGGGTCGGCGAGGTGAGCATCGCCGGGCGCTCGTTGCTGACGAACGACTTCGCGCCTCGGCCGGGCGGCCTCGGCGTCACTGGGGAGCACCGGCTCAGCATCGACGCGCCGCTCACGCTGAAGAACAAGACGCTCCCGCTCCATGCGGACCTGAAGCTCACGCAATATCGCGGCGGGCGGAGCCAGCTGCAGGCGGAGGGACGAACCGCCCTGATGTTCAGCCGATTCAACCTCTCGACCAGCCTGCGCTACCGCAAGGATTTCGGCAGCGGCCCGGCGCCACCGGCGGAGCTGGAACTCGGCGTGATCGGTAGCGGTCGGCTGGGGCGTGTGCGCCTGCGTGGCGGCGCCGACTGGCGGATCGCCGGCGGCAGTGGGCTCCAGCGGGCGGAGCTGTCAGCCTATTGGAATGCGAGCGAGAATGCCGATTGGGAAGGCGGCCTCGCCTATGAAGCGAATGCCGGTCGCGTACGCGGCCGGTTGTCGCACGTGAGGCGGTTTGACAGTCTCGCCGTTGCGCTGACCGGGGAGGCAGCGAGCGACGGATCGGTAGCGGCAGGGCTGAACCTCAACTTTTCGCTCGACCGCGGCGATGGCCGATGGCGCATGTCGCGGCAGCCTTTGGCGAGCTCAGGCAGCGTTCGCGCGCGCGTCTACCGAGACGTCAACGCCAATGGCCTGCGCGACGAGGGCGAGCCATTCGAGTCGGGCGCGTTCATCACGGCCGGCCTGCGGCCCGCCGACGAGCCGACCGACAAGCAGGGCCGCGCCTCGGTGGCCGGGCTGGAGAATTATCGCGCCGTCGCGATTGGCGTGGACGCCAGCAGCCTGTCCGACCCGACGCTGACGCCGGTGAAGGCCGCCCAAGTAGTGGTACCGCGGCCCGGTGTCGCGGCGGAGATCGAGATCGGGTTAGTTGGCGGCAGCGACATTGAGGGCGTGCTGGTGAAGGACGGCGGCGGCGGCTTCGAGGGACTCGATATCGAGCTGGTGGACGGAGCCGGGCGCGCCATCGCGAGTGCCCGCAGCGACTATGACGGCTATTTCATGTTCGAGCGGGTTGCGCCCGGCCGCTATTCGTTACGGCTGACCGAAGCGTCGGCCCAGATTGCAGGCGCCGCGCCGAGGATCGCTGCCGCCGTGGAGGTCGTGCCGGAGAAGTCAGTGATCCGGCTCGGGACCATCATGGTCGCGCGGCAGAGCGGGAAGGTCGCCGTTAACCAAGAAGTCGGCTTAGACGACTTTGTGCTGAAGTAAGGCCTTACGATGTAGGCAGCGCAGCTTAGCTGCCTGATCGAAAGAGAGTCGTGCCCCGGCACGACTGAACATCGCCCGCGATGTTCACGCTTTCGATGGTGCGGTCGAGAAGACTCGAACTTCCACGGCCTTTCGGCCACAGCGACCTCAACGCTGCGCGTCTACCAATTCCGCCACGACCGCATTCGTGACCGGCGCTCCGGGAGGGGACGCCGCGGCAAGGCGCGTGCCTCTAGCAGTGGGTTTCGCGCCGCGCAATGCGCTTGATCGGTTCCGAAATGGAGCAAAGGTAAAGAGCGGATTTACCTTGTGCACGGCACAGCGTTAGCACGTGAAACCATGCTGATCCTGGCCGCCCTGCTCGCGGCGTCCGCGCCGCCGCCGCCCTTACCCGAGGCCCGTGCGACCACGCGCGTGCTGGTTCGGATCGTCAGGGGTGCAGGTGTTCGCAACGGGCAAGTGGTAAGCGGCGTAACGGATGCCCGACCGACGAAGGGACGGGCCCAGATCGTCGAACCCGAGAGCGGCGCCCGAACCCTCAGCCTGATCGAATTTCCCTGATCAGCCCTGCTTGCCGGTCTCCGCGGCCTGAATCGGCTGGCACGGCTTCTGCAACTCGGGCTTGGGCTCGCCGAAGCTCACGTCCAGGCAGGCGGCGCTGGCGGGGATATTGAGCTCGGCGCTATTGAAGGTCGCGCTGCCCCCCGGTGCCAGGGTCCGCGCGGGCGGCGGGATGGTCCACTTGTAGACGACCTGCTGACCGGCGCTGCGCAGCTGCGCCTGCAAAGGCGGCACGCTCTGTGTGCGCTCCGTCGGGTTGATGACCCGGCCGCTGACCTCGAGCAGCTGGTTCCCGCTGGCGAGTTGCTGCCGGCTGTGCTGCTCCACCTGCAGCAGCAGCGGCGTTTCCCCGCTCTCGGCCAGGCCCACGCGCTGCTTGAACTCGGGCGGCGCCAGGAACCACAGGGCGGCCGCAACGACCGCGACCGCGACGAGCAGGATCCCGAGCAGCAGGGGCCAGCGGCGGCGCGGCTCTTCCTCGTCCTGGCGGGTCGCGAACGGACTGTAATTCTCCTCCCACGCCTGCTCCTGCGGGTGCGCTGGTGTTTCGTCGACTGGCACCACCGCCTCTGGATAGGGTTCTGCGGCAAGTGTCTCGGGCTGGACGGAGGCGGTTGATTGCTGCTCCCCGGGTTCGACCGGCGGGAATTGCGCCTCCGGCTCGGGCAGCGGTTGTTCGTCAGCGTCGAAGGCCTCGCTCGAAGCGGGAACGTCTGGATGCGCATGGTCCGACAGGGCCGCTTCCGCCGGCTTGCCACCCGGCTCACCGGCCGGGTGCGTGGCGGGCGCCGGGGCCGGAAACTCGGTGCTGCCATGCTCGGCAAAGGCGTCGCCGGCTCCTTCTCCTGGATCGCTCACCGCTGGGTCCTGGTGCCAGCTATGCTTGCACGATGCGCAGCGCACCTGGCGGCCGCCGGGCGGAACGGCGCCGTCCTTGACGACGTAGCGAGTGCCGCAAGAAGGGCAGGTGAGGATCATCGGGCGTGCCTTCCATGCGCGAGCATTAACGATGCCTGCGTAACCGCATCGGGAATCCATTGGCAAGGCAGTGTCGCCGTGCGAGAGAATCCCCTGGGCGCTTGGGAGGGGCGGAACACTGACGACGTTGGTCGAATTCGACAGCGTGGGGCTGCGGTACGGCACTGGCGGCGAGGTCCTGCGCGACCTCGATTTCCGGCTTGCGAAAGGCGGCTTCTACTTCCTTACCGGTCCATCGGGTGCAGGAAAGACGTCGCTTCTCAAGCTCTTGTACCTGGCGCAGCGGCCGACGCGCGGTCGGCTGCGGGTCTTTGGCGAGGAGCTGTCCGAGGCGGATCGTGACGTCTTGCCGTCATTCCGGCGGAGGATCGGCGTGGTCTTCCAGGATTTCCGGCTCGTCCGGCATCTCTCCGCATTCGACAATGTCGCGCTACCGCTCCGGATCGCGGGCCATAGCGACGCCGAGGTGGAAGGGCCGGTCCGCGAGATGCTCGCCTGGGTAGGCCTTGCGGATCGCGCAAGCGCACGCCCGGCGACATTGTCCGGCGGCGAGCAGCAGCGTGTGGCGATTGCCCGGGCGGTGATCGGACGGCCCGAACTGCTAGTCGCCGACGAGCCCACCGGCAACGTCGACGCGGCGATGGCGACGCGATTGATGAGTCTGTTTGAAGGGTTGAACCAGCTCGGAACCACGGTGGTGGTCGCAACTCACGACCTGTCGCTCATCGCTGGGGTCCCGGGCTCGCAACTGCTGCGGCTGGAAGGCGGGCGACTGGTCGATCCGACCGGAGCGCTCCGCCATCCTCCCCGGCCGATCGAAGCGCGCGCATGATCGCCTGGCTCTTCCCCGCCGAGTCCGCCCGGCGCCTGCTCCCCGACGGCCGAGGCCGAGCAACGCCGTGGATCATTGCGATCATGACCTTCGTGACGATCGTGATTGCCGCCGCCGGGCTGGCGCTCGCCAATGCCGCCAGTCTGGTCGGCAGTGCGGCCGAGCGCCAGATCTCGGTCCAGCTGACAGAGGCACGAGGCGGAGACCCGGCGGGACTTGGAGCTTTGAGGCGGATTCCCGGTGTTGCGGAAGCGCGCGTCGTTCCAGAGGCGGAGGTCCGCTCCACGTTGGAACGATGGCTCGGCCCCGACAGCGAAGGACTCGGCCTGCCGCTCCCGGTTCTCGTGGAGGTGAAGGTCGCCCCCGGCGCCGACACGGAGCGCGTCGCGGAAGCCCTCCGCAGCGCCGTTCCGGGTGCCCGAGTGTCCACCTATGCGCAGGAACTCGCGCCGCTTGCCCGCAGCCTCGCGGCGCTGCAATGGCTGGCGCTCGGGCTGATCGTGCTCATGGCGACGGCGACCTCGGCCGCGGTGGTGCTGGCGGCGCGCGGGGCGCTCGACACGCACCGCGGCACCATCGAGGTCATGCACGGTATCGGCGCGACGGACCGGCAGGTCGTGCTGCTGTTCCAACGCCGCATCGCGCTCGATGCCTTGCTCGGAGGCGCGACCGGAGCTGCTGCGGCGGCCCTCGCCCTGCTGATGGTGCTGGGACCGGCTGCAGGGCTAATTGGCGGGCTGGCAGGAGGTGCGGCGCTGAGCCTGTCCGATCTCCTCCTCCTCGCGGCGATCCCGCTCCTGCTGACCGTACTGGCGACGGTGGTTGCGCGGGTAGCGGTTCAAAGGGCATTGCGCGCCACCTTATGATCCTGCGGTTCACGGCCCTGCTGCTGCTGATCTACACGCTCGGCTTCGTGCTGTTCGGCGTCACGCTGGCAGGTCCGGCCGGTGACGAGCAGGCCGATGCCCTGGTGGTGCTGACCGGTGGGCCGGGCCGCATCGAGCGCGGCATCTCCGTAATGCGCGAAGGCCGCGCCAAGCGTATGCTGATCGCCGGAGCCGACCCGAGCGTAACCCGCGCGGACCTGGTCCGCCGGCTTGGCCCTTCGTCGCGCCGGGTCCTGCGATGCTGCGTCGACCTGGGGTCGGAAAGCGTGGACACGCGCTCCAATGCCGAAGAGGCGGACCGCTGGCTCCAGCGCCGCGGCTATCGCTCGGTCCGGCTGGTCACCAGCGACTGGCACATGCGCCGGGCGAAGTACGAGTTCCGCCTGCAGCTCGGCCCCGGCTTCCGGATCGTCGAGGACGCGGTGCCGACCACGCCGCGCCTGGCGACCCTGTTCGGCGAGTATAACAAATATCTGCTCCGCCGCGCCGCGGTTCTGCTGGACGTCTGATGGCGCTGCTCCGATCGATCCTGTTCGCCCTGCTCTTCTATCCGGGTACCCTGCTGTACGTACTCGCCGGCTTCCCGGCGGCGGCGATCGGCACCGGGCCGCTGCGAGCGGTGGTTCATGGCTGGTCCGACTTCCACCATCTGCTCGCACGGTGGGTGCTGGGCATCCGGTTCGTGGTGGAGGGGCAGATACCGCCGGGTCCGGTGCTGGTCGCGGTCAAGCATCAAGCGATGGCGGAAACGGTCGAGGTGCTCCGGCTGGTCAAGACGCCTGTCGTGGTGATGAAGCGAGAGCTGACCGTGATCCCGCTCTTCGGCTGGGTGACGCGAAGCTATGGCGTCATCGGCGTCGACCGGGAGGCGGGCGCCAGTGCGCTGCGCGAGATGATGGCGCGAGGCAAGCAGGCCATCGCCGAAGGCCGCCCCGTCGTGATCTTTCCGGAAGGAACGCGCGTCCCAGTGGGCGAGACTCCGCCGCTGCAGCCCGGGTTCGCAGGGCTCTATCGCGCGCTCGGACTGCCGGTCGTGCCAGTTGCGCTGGACAGTGGGCGTGTATGGCCGAAGGGGCTAGTCAAGCGCAGCGGCGTAATCCGAGTAGTCGTCGGCGAAACCATTCCGGCCGGCCTGAAGCGTCAGGAAATCGAGACGCGGGTCCACGCCGCGATCAACGTGCTGGAGACTAGCTCCTGAGCCTGGCTCCCAGCTTTGCCGCCGCCACCACGATCTTGTCGCTGACTGCGGCGATTTCGGCTTCCGTCAGCGTCTTCTCGGTCGGCTGCAGCGTGACCTCGATAGCCAGGCTGAGATCGCCGCCTTCCGGCTGATAACGGTCGAACACCCGCGCGCTGGTGATCAACGCCTTGTCCGCGCCGCGCACGGCGCGCACCAGCTGGTCGGCGGCAAGCTCGGGCGGCACGAGAAAAGCGAAGTCGCGGGTAATCGCCTGCAGCGCGGGCGGGGTGAAGGGGGGCTTGGCGCGGCTGACGGTGCGCGGGGCCGGGATCGCGTCGAGATAAAGCTCGGCCGTCTGCGTCCCCACGGGCACGTCGAACTGCTTCGCCAAACGCGGGTGCAACTCGCCGAAGCTTGCAACTATCGTCTTGGGTCCGAGCCCAAGCTTTGCGGAGCGACCCGGGTGCCAGGTCGGTCCCGCATCCGGGAAGACCTGCAGGTTGGCGACGGGCGCGCCTGCCGCTTCGAGCAAGGCCAGAACTTCTGCCTTGGCGTCGAACGCCGAGAACGGCCGCGCCTTGCCCGACTGCCAATCGCGGGCAGCAGCGTCACCGGAAAGCAGCAGGCCGAGCGTCGGCTTCTCGCCGTCTGAAAGGTAGCGCCGCCCAAGCTCGAACAGGCGCACGGACGCGGCGCCGCGATCGATGTTGCGGCGGGCGGCCGCGAGCAGGCCCGGCAGGAGCGAAGGGCGCATCACCTTCATCTCCTCGCTGATCGGGTTGGAGAGGGTCCACGTGGGCTGCTGCTGAGCGCGGCCGAACGGCGCCGCTTCCTCTTCCGCGATGAAGCTCCAGGTCACCGCCTCGTCGAGCCCGCGCGCGGCCGCCGCGCGGCGCACCCGGCGCTCCAGCCGCTGGGCCGGGGTGGCCGTCGGCTTCGCGACCCCGGGTTCGCGCTCCAGCGGCGTCGCGGGTACGCGGTCGAAGCCGTGGATTCGGGCGATCTCCTCGACGAGGTCCGCCTCGCCGTCGACGTCGGGGCGCCAGCCGGGCGGTACCCAGCCCTGAGGCTCGGCCACGAACCCAAGGCGCTGGAGGATAGCGCTCTGCTCATCCGCGGGAAGGTCAATTCCTGCAAGGCTATTCACCCGCTCGGGCCGCAACGGCACATGCCGCGGCGCCGTGATCGCCGGCCAGTCGGAGGCGGTTGCCAGTGTGACTTCGGACGCCTCGCCGCCGCACAACTCGAGGATCATGGCCGTCGCCACCTCGACCATCGGCTCGAGCGCAAGCGGGTCGACACCGCGCTCGAAGCGGGCACGCGCGTCGGTGTTGATCATGTGCCGGCGCCCCGTCGCGCCGATGCCCTCGGGCGAGAACCAGGCGCATTCCAGGAGCACGTCCGTCGTGCTTTCCGACACGCCCGTATCTTCGCCGCCGATCACGCCGCCCAGGCCAAGAACGTGCGCGTCGTCCGCAATCACGCAGTCGTCTGAGACGACTTGATATTCCTTGTCGTTGAGCGCGAGGAAGCGCTCGCCGTCCCTGCCCCGCCGCGCGGTGATGCCGCCGTTGAGCTTGGCCGCGTCATAGACGTGCAGGGGCCGCGCCTGATCGATCGAGAAGAAGTTCGTGATGTCGACCAGCGCCGAGATCGGCCGCAGGCCGACGGCGAGCAGCCGCTTGCGCAGCCACTCAGGGCTCGTGCCGTTCGCGACGCCGCGGATATACCGGCCGGCGAAGGCATGGCAGCCGCTGCCTTCCTTGACCCGGATCGGCACGGGATTGGCGAAGCGGCCCTCTACCGAATTGATCGGCTGCTCGCGCAAGGTGCCAAGACCGGCTGCGGCGAGGTCGCGGGCAATGCCACGCACGCCAAGGCAGTCCGGCCGGTTGGGCGTCAGCGCGATGTCGAACACCGGATCGTCCAGCCCGGCATAGCTGGCGAAGCTCTGCCCTACGGGCGCGTCGGTCGGCAGCTCGATGATGCCGTCATGCTCCTCGCCAAGCTCCAGCTCGCGTACGGAGCACATCATGCCGTTGCTTTCCACGCCGCGGATCGCCGCCACCTTCAGGGTGAAGCCGGAGCCCGGCACGTAGGCGCCCGGCGGGCCGAACACGCCCTTCATGCCGGCGCGGGCGTTGGGCGCGCCGCAGACGACCTGGAGCGGACCATTGCCCGCATCGACGCTCAGTACCTGCAGCTTGTCAGCTTGCGGGTGGCGCTCGGCGGTCAGCACTTCCGCCACTAAAAATGGGGCGAGCGCTTCGGCCGGGTTCGTGACCTCTTCGACCTCCAGGCCGATGGCGGTGAGCTTGTCGGCGATCTGCTGGACGGACGCATCCGTCTCCAGGTGATCGCGCAGCCAGGAAAGGGTGAACTTCATAGGGCACCCTTTCCTGCTCCGGCGCGCCGGCCGGAGCACAGGATCAATGAGTCGAACTTCACGCGCCCACTCCTGCCGAGAGGGTGGGAACGGCGAGCGCCGAGAAGCCGTAATGCTTCAGCCAGCGGATATCGCCGTCGAAAAACTGACGCAGGTCGTTCATGCCGTACTTGAGCATCGCGAGCCGGTCGATGCCGGTGCCGAAAGCGAAGCCCTGCCACTCTTCGGGATCCAGCCCCGCCGCCGCGATCACACGCGGGTGGACCATGCCGCTGCCCAGCACTTCCATCCAGCCTTCCTGCCCGCCAACGACGCGGCGCCCCTTCTCCATCGACCAGCCGACATCGACCTCCGCCGACGGCTCGGTGAAGGGAAAGTAGCTCGGGCGCATGCGAATCGCGATGTCGTCCCGCTCGAAAAAGGCCTTGAGGAAGGTCTCGAGCGTCCACTTGAGGTGGCCGAGGTGGATGGCCTTGTCGATGACCAGCCCCTCGATCTGGTGGA
>ERZ1066122.2029-NODE-2029-length-14363-cov-11.578138_pt1 | contig 14363 bp, 12 predicted proteins | sample MGYA00382769_ERZ1066122 | MGnify/ENA primary metagenome ERZ1066122 (study PRJEB33369, sample SAMEA5778352) | biofilm metagenome | biome: Industrial cooling water; feature: Water cooling tower basin; material: Biofilm | place: United Arab Emirates | collected...
CCAGCCGGGGCCTCGTACGACGCGGCCGGGGGTCGCACCGGTGTGTTGCCCGTCTTTCACGACCTGCACGCCGTTCACGAACACGTGGCGCATGCCGGTGGCGAGCTGGTGCGGTTCTTCGAAGGTGGCCTTGTCACCGATCGTGGCCGGATCGAACACCACGACATCGGCGTGGTAGCCCGTACCGAGCTTCCCGCGACGGCGCAGCTGCAGATGTTCAGCCGGGAGCGCGCTCAGCTTGCGTACCGCCTCCTGCAGCGTGATGAGCTGCTCGTCGCGCACGTAGCGACCGAGCAGCCGTGCGAAGTTGCCATACGCGCGCGGGTGCGTGTTGCTCTTGAGGAACACGCCCTCCGGCGCGAGCGCGCCGCCGTCGCTGCCGAAGCTCATGTACGGCAGTTGCACCTGTCGCCGCACGTTGTCTTCGCTCATGAGGAAGTACACCGTGCCCACGCGTGAGCCGTCACGAATGACGAGTTCGATGGCCATCTCTTCCGGCGAGAGCCCGTACTCCTGCGACACCGCCGCCAGCGTCTTGCCCGTCAGTCGCTTCAGTGAATCAGCCTTGAAGCCCACGAGAATCACACGCTCCGGCGCGCCGGTGAGCTGCATGAGATTCTCCCAGTCGTTGGTGGGCGTGCGCATCTCCTGCATGACCTTGGCGCGAATGATCGGGTCCTGCAGCCGCGCCTTCCACGCCTCGTAGCCACCTTCCTGCACCCACGGTGGCATGGCCGCGTCGAGACCGGTCGCACCCGCCGTGTACGTGTACATGTCAGTCGTGATGCGCACTCCACTCGCGCGCGCCGCCTCGATGCGTGCGATGACGCTGTCGAGCTTGTGCCAGTTGTCGGCGCCAGCCTGCTTGAGGTGGTAGATCTCCGCCGGCGCGCCACTTTCGCGGGCGATGCGAATGAGTTCGTCCACCGCTTCGAGGAACTGATTGGCTTCACTCCGCAGGTGACTGATGTACATGCCGCCGAACGGCGCGGCGGCCTGCATGAGTGCGATGAGTTCATCGGTCTTCGCGTAGAACGCCGGCGCGTAGATCAGACTCGAGCCCACGCCAAGCGCCCCTTCGCGCATGGCGGCGCGCACGAGCTCCTGCATGCGCGCGAGTTCGTCGGCGTTGGGCGCGCGGTTGGCGTAGCCGAGTTCATGAATGCGCACCGTCGTGGCCCCCACGAAGCTGGCCACGTTCACGCTCACGCCCTTCTGCACCATGTGCTCGAGATACTCACCGAGTGTGGTCCACGGGATCTCGAACTTGATGTCCCCCTGCTCGGCGAGCATCTCGGCGCGCATCGTGTCGTTGATCGGTCCCATCGACGTGCCTTCGCCAAACACTTCGAGCGTGACGCCCTGCATGACGTCACTCAGGCCGCGGCCATCGTGCAGCAGACTCTCGGTGCCCCACGAGAGCATGTTGATGAATCCCGGCGCCACGGCGAGTCCGGCCACGTCCACTTCGGTCGTGCCGCGCCATTCGCTCGCGTCACCGACGAGCACGATCGAATCGCCCTGGATCACGACGTCACCGGTGTACGGCGTGTCACCGGTGCCGTCGTGAATGGTGCCACCACGTAGAATCAGATCGGCCGACTGCCGCTCGGCGCAGGCGGTGAGCGAAGCGAGGGCCACAAGGGCGGCGAGAACGGAGCGACGCATGGGCGTGGGGTGAGGGGGACGGGACGCTCAAGCATGTCGCGCGCGGCACGGTGGCGCCAGACGGGCGGGCAACGGCGCGAGATGTCGGGAGAACTGCGGGACGCGAAGACGCGAAGGGGCGCGAAGACGCGAGAACTGCAACAGCAACTGAGCGGGGAAGACGAACCGAAGAAGAGCGGAAGAAAGACGAAGAAGGGCAACTCACCTCGCGGTCTGGCCGCTCAGCGGGCAGCCGGCCGACGGGGCAGTTGCTCTTCTTCAGTTCGTCTTCCCCTTCTTCGCTTCGTCTTCCAGTCGCTCCGTTGCCGTTGCTGTTGCGGTTCTCGCGCCTTCGCGCCCCTTCGCGTCTTCGCGTTCCGCAGTTCCCGCCGTCCCCGCCCCTACGCCAGGAACCGCCGCGCCACTTGCTCCAGCCGATCGTCTCCCGCCGCTTCGGCCTCGGCCAGCACCTCGGCCACGTAGGGCTTGAGCGTCGGCTCGCCCCAGTAGTAGCCCGTCGCCCGCTCCGCGAGTTCGGTCTCGCTCACCCGCGCCGCCTCGAGCAGCGCGCGCGCGGCCGCGCGGTCGTACGACGGGTCGTCGCGCGGTGGCAGCGCGTAGTTGCGCCGAGGCTTCTCGCCTTCGGCATCGTCGCGCAGAAGGGCGCGGGACATGGTGCTCCTCCGGAAATGACGTATCGTATGCACATGCACCCCGATCTCGCTCCCGCGTTCGTCGCGCGTTCGCAGTACTACCTCGGCGTGGAGTACCCCGCCAAGCTGCGCGCTGCCCTGCTCGCCATTCCAGCCGATCGCCTCTGGTGGCGACCGCAGCCGTCGGCCAACAGCGCCGGGAATCTGGTGCTGCACCTCGCCGGCAATGTACGCCAATGGGTCGTCAGCGGCATCGGCGGCGCACCCGATGTGCGTGAGCGCGACGCCGAGTTCGCCGCCGAGGGCGGCTGGGATCACGCCCGTCTGCTCGCGCACCTCGACGCCGCCTGCGCCGACGCGGTAACCGTGATCGGCGCGCTCGACGCGCACGCGCTCGCCGCCACGCGCTCCATTCAGGGCCGCGAGACGTCGGTGTTCTCCGCACTCTATCACGTCGTCGAGCACTTCAGCGGCCACGTGGGCCAGATCATCCTGATCGCCAAGTGGCTCGTGCCCGACGCCGTCCGCTTCTACGACGACACCGCTGGCCTCGCGCGCCCCACCTTTCTCCCCGCCGGGCAGTCGGACATTGCCTGACTGCGTTCGCCGCGGTGCGTTGCTCTACTTGAGTACGTGTTCCGTTCGTCATCGGTTCGTCTGCCAGTTGCTCGGTTCCGTCAGCAGGCGGGAGAACTGCGGGACGCGAAGGCGCGAAGTACGCGAGAACCGCAACGGAGTAGCTGAAAGACGAACCCAAGAAGAACGCAAGACAAACGCAAGAAGTGCAACACACCCCAACGGCGAGCGACGGCGCCCAGGGCAATGCCAAGCCTGCTGTTGCTCTTCTTCCGTTTGTCTTCAGTCCTTCTTCGGTTCGTCTTCCAGTCGCTCAGTTCCATCAGCAGCTAGGAGAACTGCGGAACGCGAAGGCGCGAAGAAACGCGAAGGCGCGAGAACTGCAACCGCCTGCGCGCCACACCTATGCCCTCGCGTTCCTCGCGCCCCTCGCGTCTTCGCGTCCCGCAGTTCTCCACGTCGACACCCGAAACAGAGCGGCTGAAAGACGAACCCAAGAACAACGCAAGACAAACGCAAGAAGTGCAACACACCTCAACGGCCAGCGACGGCACCCAGGGCAATGCCAAGCCTGCTGTTGCTCTTCTTCCGTTTGTCTTCAGTCCTTCTTCGGTTCGTCTTCCAGTCGCTCAGTTCCATCAGCAGCTAGGAGAACTGCGGAACGCGAAGGCGCGAAGAAACGCGAAGGCGCGAGAACTGCAACCGCCTGCGCGCCACACCTATGCCCTCGCGTTCCTCGCGCCCCTCGCGTCTTCGCGTCCCGCAGTTCTCCACGTCGACACCCGAAACAGAGCGGCTGAAAGACGAACCCAAGAACAACGCAAGACAAACGCAAGAAGTGCAACACACCTCAACGGCCAGCGACGGCACCCAGGGCAACGCCGAGCCGCTGTTGCTCTTCTTTCGTTTGTCTTCCGTTCTTCTTCAGTTCGTCTTCCAGTTGCTCTGTTCCGTCGACGACCGCGAGAACTGCGGAACGCGAAGGCGCGAGAACTGCGCCACACCAATGCCCTCGCGTCTTCGCGTCCCGCAGTTCCCCACGTCGACGCCCGCGCCCTCAGCCCATGAACGCGCGCAACGCCTGCGTCCCCGACCGGCTCGCCACGATGCGCACGCCGTCGCGCAGCTCCACGAGGTAGCGCCCTGCATCGTGCGGGCGGATCGCCGCCACGAAGTCGAGGTTCACGACGTGTGATCGATGAATCCGCACGAAGCGCGCCGCATCGAGCCGTGGCAGGAGCGCACTCAGCGTCGTGTGCAACAAGTGTCGACGCCCCTCCACGATGAGCGCCACGTAGTCGCCGTCAGCGTCGAGCCGACTCACTTCCGCGAGTCGCACCGGCACCAGCCGCTGCCCCGTGCGCACGAAGACGCGCTCGAGCGGCGCGCCGTTCTGTTCCTGCACTTCGCGCAGCCGCTCGAGCGGCTCCACGTCGGACGGCAGCGCCACGCGGCTGAGCAGGCGCGCGACGGCGGTCGCGAAGCGATGGGTCCCGAAAGGCTTGAGCAGATAGTCCACCGCGCCGAGCTCGAACGCCTGCACCGCGTGGGTGTCGTGCGCCGTGGTGAACACCACGTGCGGACGGTGACGAAGCGCGGCGAGCACGGCAAAGCCGTCGCGACCGGGCATGCGCACATCGAGAAACACCACGTCGGGTTGCACCGCCTCGATGAGCGCGATGGCCGTGTCGCCGTCGGCGGCTTCCCCCACGAGCGTCAGCGCCTCGTGTCCCTGCACCAACGACCGCAAGTGATCGCGGGCGAGCGGTTCGTCTTCGACGATGACCGCCCGGAATGCCGGCGTTGGTGTGAATGCCCCCTCCGTCGCGCCGCTCACGCGTCCACCGCCGGCAGCTGCAACGTCACCGCGAAGCCGGCACCCGGGGCGCTCTGCACCACGAGCGACGCACGCGCGCCGTAACGCGCGGCGAGACGCTTGCGCAGCGCGTCGAGTCCGATGCCGGTGCCACGGGTCGCGGGCGTCGTGTCGGACGTGGCCCCGACCCCGTCGTCGTGCACACTCAGCAGCAACTGCGCGCCCTGCAGTGCCCCACGCACCGTGATCGTGCCCCCGTCGGCACGCGGTGTGATGCCGTGCCGAATCGCGTTTTCCACGAGCGGTTGCAGCGACAGACTCGGCACCGCCACATCACGCGCGTCGTCGTCAATCTCGGTGTGCACACGCAGGCGGTCACCCAGGCGTGCCGATTCGATCGCGAGATACAACGAAACAAAACGCAGTTCCTCATCGAGCGGCACCATCTCGCGCGCGCCGCGCGCCGGGTCGAGCACGTATCGCAGCAGGGTGGCCAGCTCTTCGAGCGCCTGTTCGGCCGCCGCCGGATCGCGACGCACGAGCACCGTGGCCGTGTGCAGTGCGTTGTAGAGAAAGTGCGGATCGACCTTGGCGCGCAGCACCGCGAGTTCGGCGCGGGCGCGTTCCGCTTCCGCGACGCGCAGCCGAGCCTCGCGCTGCCGCGTGCGTTCGCTCGCGAGCCGGGCCCACGTGATGCTCGCGATGATTGCGTACACCACGATCCCGAAGAACGCCTGCCACGGCCACCAGCCACCTACCTCGGCGAAGGTTGCCTCCCACGTCCCGAGGGCAATGCGAATACCCGCGATGATGTACGCCAGCCACGCCCCCGCGTAGAGCAGGGCGCCGACGCCATGACTCGACCACGGCGACCACGTTGGTTCCGCGAGCTGACGCGCCCCTACACGATGGGCCCACCAGAGCGCCCCCACGCCAAGCAGGGCGGCAACACTGACCGTCTCGATCGCGGCGCGCACCGCCATGCCCACCGGCATCTGATTGGGGACACCGATGAGCATGGCGTACACCAGCACGAGCGGCGTCCAGAGCGCGAGGTACAGCAGCGCGCCCCGCCACGTCGGTCGCGGAGCACGCGGCGCATCATCCGCGCTCAGGACACCGTCACTCATCGGGCGCGCTCGAGAGACGGCTTGAGCACGTACTGCACCCACGCGTACCCCGGCGCGAGTGCGAGCGCCCGGTCGTACGCCGCACGCGCGGCGTCACGCTTGCCGGCCTTGGCTTCCATCTGCCCAAGCCAGGCGTACGCCTCGGCGTGCCCCCACGCGGGAAGCGGGCGCGCCGGTGCGTCGTTGGCGAACGCTCGCAGCGCCTGCTGCAGCAGCTCGCGCGCCTTCTCCTCACCGCCACCGAACGCGGCCGGCTTGTACCACGCCGACACCGCACGCAGCAGCAACACGCGCGGATTGTTTGCGCCGAGGTCGACGGCGCGGTCCTCAGCCGCACTCGCTCGCATGCCGAAGCGGATGCCACGCAGCATGCTTTCGCCGATCATCGAACCCGTGGCGGAGGCGAGCAAGGCGTGCGTTTCGGCGAAGGGTTTCACGGCAGCGGAGCGCTCGAGCAGTTCGACCGCGTCCTCGAACACCGGCAGCGCGGTCTCGAAGTCGGCGATGCGCTGCGCCTGACGATAGCGGATGTAGCCCTGATAGTGCAGCAGCAGGGCGTCGTCCGGGAAGGCCGTCAGCGCGCGCTGCGCGAGACGGTACGCGTTCGCCATCGCGAGCGTATCACCAGCGAGGTGCGCCCGTTCGGCGACCACGCGCACACTGTCGGCCCAGCGCGCCGCGCCGGTGAGGGCCGGGGGGGTGGTGGCAGCTGACGCCACGACCGGCGTCGCGCGGGTCTGCGCACCAACGGTGGTTGCGGTGAGGCCAAGAGCGCCAAGGGTGAGGAGCGCACCCGTCATCACGTACGAGGAACGACCGATCATGTGCTCAGGGGAGAAGCAGCGTCGCACCAGCATAAACACTCCTGTTGAAGGGAGACCGGACCGGCGTGCGCTCCGTGAAATCGGCGTTCCACGTGTAGCGCATGATGTTGCGCCGGTCAAAGACATTGGACAGCGCAGCCCAGAACACCGCCGTGGGGCCCGAGCGACGCGCAAACAGCCAACTCACACTCACATCACTGCGCCAGTAGCCTGGCAACCGCTCCGCATTCGGCGCACCGAACACCGGATCGAACCCACTCGCCGTGGGCGTGCGTCCCACGACGTCGGTGAATGGACGCCCCGTGGCGTATCGCAACGCACTGTTGATCGACAACCGCCCGATGTTGCGCTCCGTGATCCACGCCACCGACTGCGTGATGCTCGACGGCGCCGGTGCCAGCAGGCCGCTGCGTGCGTCGGTGCGCCGCGCGTCGAGCACACTCCACACGAGCCGCATGCGCGACACGTCGCTGAACGCGAAGCGTAGTTCACTGTCCACGCCCAAGGCGTCACCGACACCACCACTCGCGACACCGAAGTCGGGCGTGAACTGCGACAGGGCACGCCAGCGCCGCGCGTACGCCTCGATGCGGATCCGCGCGCCGTCCGCATCACCACGTTCCACCGCGATCGTTCCCTGCGTCACGCGCATCGGTGTGGCGAGGCTGTCGCGCACCAGAATCGGCTCCGGCACCTGGTGATACGCTCCCACCGACGCCACAATCCCCCACGCACCACGCTGCGTGGCGAACGACACACGCGGATCGACGGTCGTGCGTCGTGTGAAGTCGCTGCGATCGACGCGTGCGCCCATCGTGAGCTGCGACGACGGCGTCACACGCCACGCGAGTTCACCGTGTCCTCCCGTGCGCACGGTCGGCGCGTTCACATCGAAGAACGACGCACCCGATTCGCGATCGGCGCCACGATAGTTCGCCGTGAAGCGTTCGTGCTCCACGCCCACCGTCACGCCGAGGCGCGTGCCCGGCGCACGCGTCACGGTGGCGACGAGATGCTGCACCGCCAGATCCGTCGCCAGTTCGAACCCCGGCAGCGATTCGTCGCGGGTGAACGTGCTGCGTCCGAGCGACACACTCGGTCGCCACGTGCGTGCCGTGTCGCGCCACGAGAGCACGGTCAGCCCTTCCGTGCTGGTCGCCGCGTACGACCCCGTCCCGCTCAGGTCCGCCGCCCCCACGCCGAACTGCTGGCGCTGCCGCGTCGCGAAGAGCCGCACGCGACCGTGCGTGCTCGGCGCGTACTCGATCGTGACGGCCGCGTCGCCACCACGCGGTGGCGGATCGTACGGCTGCGCTTCGCCGAACACCGCGAACAGTGGCCCGAGGTCATTCACATCGGCCTGCACCCGCACGCCGAACCGTGGCGTGATGGCGAACGCGCCCGACGCCGACGCCCCACCCACACTTGCCGTGAGCGAGCCCGTGCTGCGCGTTGGACGTCCCGCCGTTTCCATGCGCACGATGCCGCTCAGTGCGTTGCCGTACGCCGCGCCGAAGGCACCGGCGGACAACGTCGCGTTCGAGAGGAGGAACGGATTGAGCGTTGCGCCCACGTGGCCGGTGGGGTTGTCGAAGCGCGCGGGTGACAGCATGACGACGTCATCCACGAGCACACGCGTTTCCGTGACGTCACCGCCGCGCACGAAGAGCCCGGTGCCTTCGTCCACATTGCTGACGCCAGGCGCGATCTGCAGGGCACGCGCCACGTTCGCGGCCGCACCGGGTGTCTGCACCACGTCGAGTGGTGTGAGCGCCTCACTCGTGGTGGCGCTGCTCAGGCGGAACTCGCCGGCAGGTTGCACGCGCAGCGCCGTCAGGCGCGGCACGCCGCGCGGCAGCACGAGTGTCAGCGTGCTGTCGGTGGGAAGCGTGAGCTCGCGCGTTACGGGCGGGTCGCCCACCGCACGGACGACGAGCATGGCCGGCCCCGTCCAGCTGGTGCGGAGCCGGAATTGGCCGAGGCTGTCGGTGATGGTGCGTTCTTCGGTCTCGAACAGTTCGATGGTGGCGTTGGTCACCACCTGCCCGGAGGGTCGCAAGACGCGACCGGCCACGACGCTCGACTGCGCCATGAGCGAAACGCCCGTCAGCGGCGCGCCGATGAGCATCGCCACCAGCGCCGCCGGGACACGTGAAGGAAGAATCGTGAGGTGCATGTGGGAGCCTACGCCGACCCGTGCGCCCGGATTCCGGTGACTCGACGAATCGACAGCAGCACTCGGTGAATCGCATCACACCCCGTCCTTGTCCGGCCTGACCCCCCGGGGCAAGTTGGAGGTCCGCTCGATCCGCGGGTCGTCCGTGCTTCGCCGGGCGCCGCGTTGTCCCCCGCCGTGTGTTCACATGCGTCTCTTCCTCGCCCTCTTCCTCGTGAGCGTCGGTGCCACGTCCCTGCCTGGGCAGGAGACGAGCCGCACGTACCCCGACCTCATTGCGCTCTTCCGCGGTTGGCGCTCCTTCGAAGAACCGCCGCGGGTGGCCGGTGCCCCCGACTATTCGCCCGCTACCACCGCGCGCCGTCTCGACTCGCTGCGCGTGCTGCAGCAGCGGCTCGCGGCCATCGACACCACCGGCTGGAGCATCAAGGAACAGGTCGACTGGCATCTCGTGCGCGCCGAAATGAACGGCATGCTCTATCACCTCACGGTGCTCAAGCCGCACGAGCGCGATCCGGCCTACTACGCATCGGTGCGCACGTCGGAGAGCGACACGCCGGCCGAAGAGGGCCCCACCATTCACGGCGCGGTCCGCCTCTGGCAGTACGGCATCTGGCCACGCACGGGGCTCGACACGATCCGTCCGCTCACGCGAGATGAAACGCGTCGCCTCACGGAGCAGCTGCGCTCGGTGCCACCGCTGCTCGAGCAGGCGCGCGTGAACCTCGCCGCGAGCAACGCGAAGGATCTCTGGGTGGGTGGCGTGCGCGCCTTCGAGGAGCAGGACGAAGCCCTCGGCACGCTGGCCGAACGCGTCGGCACACGTGATCGTGAACTCGCCCGCGCCATCGCCGCCGCACGCTCGGCCACCACGCAGTTTGCGCAGTGGCTCGAAGAGGAAGCGCCGAAGAAGACGGGCCCCTCGGGCATCGGGCGCGATCAGTACACGTGGTACCTGCGCAACGTGCTGCTCGTGCCGCTCACGTGGGCCGAAGAAGTCACGATCACGCGGCGCGAACTCGCGCGGGCGCACGCGTCGCTCCGCCTCGAGGAGACGCGCAATCGTGCGCTGCCGCCCATGCGCATTGCGCAGTCGGCCGCCGAGTACGACTCGATGCAGGCGGCCGCGCTGCCGCGCTATCTGCAGTTCATGACCGACAAGCGCATCCTCACGATGGAACCGTGGATGGAGCGCGCACTCCGCGAGCGGCTCACGAGCTTCGTACCCGAGGAGCGTCGCAACTTCTTCTTCCAGACCACGCATCGCGATCCGATCCCGCTCTGGACCCACCTCTACCATTGGTGGGACAACATGCGCATCCGCGTCGCGCCACATCCGAGCCCGATCCGCGCGACGCCACTGCTCTACAACGTGTGGATGAGTCGCGCCGAAGGCATGGCGACGGTCATGGAAGAGTGGATGATGCACGCGGGGCTCTATGATCAGAGCCCACGCTCCCGCGAGATCGTGTGGATCATGCTCATCACGCGCGCCGCGCGCGGGCTGGGCAACCTGTACGCGCACGACAACCAGCTCGACATGGCCGGCGCCGGCGACATTCACGTGAGCTGGACGCCACGCAACTGGATGAAGCGCGACCCGCTGCTCGGCTTCGAGCAGCACTTGTATCTGCGCCAGCCGGGATACGGTGCGAGCTACGTCACCGGTGGTCGGCTGCTCGAAGAGGTCATCGCCGAACGGGCCCGCCAGCTCGGCGACGGCTTCACCATGCAGCGCGTGATGGACGAACTCAACGGTGCGGGGATGATCCCGGTGTCGCTCATCTACTGGGAAGTCACCGGCGACGATCGCATGATCCGCGAACTGAGCCGAGACAACGGACCGCTGCCGTTCCGGACGCCGTAGTCGGCGAGCGCGGCGGGGTCGGAGGGAACTGCGGGACGCGAAGACGCGAACGGCGCGAGGAACGCGAGAACGGCAACAGCAACGGAGTTGCTGGAAGACGAACCAAAGAAGAACGGAAGAAAAACGAAGAAGAGCAACAGCAACTCACCGCGGTTGCCGTTGCTCTTCTTCATTTTGTCTTCCTCTTCTTCGGTTTGTCTTCCCGTTACTCTGTTGCCGTTGCCGTTGCCGTTCTCGCGTTCTTCGCGTCCCTCGCGTCTTCGCGTCCCGCAGTTCTCTCCGTCCCCGCAGTTCTCTCCGTCCCCGCCGTGCCCGCGTCAGACCGCCTCGGCCCACCGTTCGCGTCGCCACGCCGAATCCCAGAACATCCACTCGTACACGACTGAGCGATCGTACGCGGCGATCATGCGCGCCCGCTCCGGCGCGCCCGCCGCGTCCCACGCCGCATCGGCGGCGGCTTCGGCGGCGAGCACCGCCTCGCCGAACGCGTCGTCGCTGTACGTCGCGATCCACGCCGCGTACGGATTGTTCGCTACCTGCGGTTCGGCCGCCAGGCGTCGCCCCACATCGTAGTACACGCGGAAACACGGCAGCACCGCCGCGAGCCCAACCGCGTAGCCGTCGCGATGCACGCTCGCGTGGAGGAAGTCGGTGTACGCCTGACACGACGGCGACGCCGTCACGCGCGCGGCCTCGGTCGCGTCGATGCCGAACTGCTGCATGAAGCCGCCGTGCAGCTGTCGCTCCACCACGATGGCGCCCTCGGTCGCGCGCGAGAACTGCAGCACACGGTCCGCGTTGGGCGCCTTGGCCGCGAGGGTCGCAAGCACGCGGCCGTACTCCACGAGATAGAGCGCGTCCTGCACGACATACTGCGCGAACACCGCGGCGTCGAGCGTGCCGGCCACGAGGGCACGGTTGTACGGATGCGCGACGATACGTTCGAGCAGCGCGGCACTCCGCGCCTGCATCTGCGCCGAAAACGGCGTCACACGCGAATCAGTCGCACTCACCAGAGCCGTGCCTTCGCCGCGAACTCGGCGGGTGTGAGCTGATACAGCGCGTCGAGCATCTCCAGCTGCAGCGTGCCGGGCCCCTTCGCCCGCTCGGCGGCCACTTCGCCGGCCGTGCCCGCAATCGCAAGCGCGGCCGCGGCGGCGTGCAGTGCGTCGGTTTCCACCGCGAGGCACGCGCCGGTGAGCGCACTGAGCGAACAACCGAGTCCCGTGACGCGTGGCATGAGCGGATGCCCGTTGCCACAGTGCACGACGCGCGCGCCATCGGTGGCCAGATCGATTGCACCCGTGATCACGACGGTGCACTGGTGCTGCTGGGCGATGCGCGTGGCCGCCTCGAGCGCGGCGTCGCTGCCCGCGGTGGAGTCCACGCCCTTGGTGCCGCCGGCTTCACCGGCGACTGCGAGGATCTCCGACGCATTGCCGCGCAGGATCGTGGGACGCAAGGCAAGCAGGGCACGCGCGGTGTCGGTGCGATACGCCGTCGCGCCCGCGCCGACGGGATCGAGCACCCACGGGATGCCGCGCTCGTTCGCGCGCACGGCCGCCCGCTGCATGGCGGTGACCCAGAGCGGCGAGAGCGTGCCGATGTTCACGACGAGCGCGCTCGAAATGCTCGTGAAGTCTTCGACTTCGTCGAGCGCGTGCACCATCGCGGGGGACGCGCCCAGGGCGAGCAGCGCGTTCGCGGTGGTGTTCATCACCACGTAGTTGGTGATGCTGTGGACGAGTGGCGCGGCGGCACGGATGCGCGCGACGACACTCTGGACGGCCGCCGCCAGGTGCGGGGCGGTGGACGGATGCACGTCTGCCATATGGCCTCCCTTCGCCGGCATGATCCGGAGCAGGTTCGACGGGTGTGATCTCAGCCCGCGCCGTGTGCGCGGGCACCCCTGGGCTGAGCGTGCAACGTCATCGGGTGGGGCGGCGGAGTCAATGGCGGGCGGGAGTGTTCGCGTCCTCTTCGCACCGTGCACCCGCTGCGTGACACGCTTCAACGGGGAGGGAGGACTGCGCGCCAGTCCTGTAACGGTGGCAGTGGCGCGCCAATCGGACCCAGCGGTTCGGACTGCACGAGGTTAGATTTCCTTGTATCGGCACGCAACGCGGCGTGCTTCCGGCGCCCTGCCACCGTCCCGGCGCCCCGATCACGGCCCACGGTCACCCCGGAGTACGCGTGATCCAGCACGATCCGTTCGAATCGCTGGTCAGCGACAATCCGTCGCTCGCCTTCCTCTCCTCGCACCGGGCCGTGAGTGTCTGCGCCCGCGAGATCGGCCGTCTGGCTGACGCGCTCGCGGACTCGGCGACCGCCTTCGCGCGGGCCAACGGCCACGAAGCGCCGACGCTCCGTCGCATGCCCGACCGCTGCATCGTGCAACTCGGCCCGGTCGCCCTCACGGTCGCCTGGCTGCGCAACGGCACCGATTCGCCGGCCAACGGCGAGCTGCTCGCGATCGTCTGGCGTGGCACGATCGCCCCGCGTGGTGACCATCTCCCGGAGCGCTTGCACGGCCGTCCGATTGCGGTGCCGCCCGTGGGCGTGTGGGAGCAGAGCTTCGTGCCGAGCGCGGCAAGCGAATCGACGTGGCACTGGCACCCCGAATCGCGCGACCGCGAAGGCTTCGCTTCGCCCGAGCTCGCGGCGTACTGCATCCATCAGCTCGAGCGCGCACTCGCGGCGTGAGCTGAGGGAACGGCGGGGGCTGCGAGAACGGCGGAACGCGAAGCCGCGAACGACGCGAAGACGCGAGAACTGCAACAGCAACCGAGCGACTGGAAGACGAACCGAAGAAGAGCAATTAGAAAAACGAAGAAGAGCAACCGCAACTCACCGTCAGTTGCCGTTGCTCTTCTTCGTTTTTCTTCCGTTCTTCTTTGGTTCGTCTTCCACCAACTCTGTTGCAGTTCTCGCGTCTCTCGCGGCTTCGCGTCCCGCAGTTCCCGCAGCCCCCGCCGTTACCGCCCGTCCTTGAGCCGCGGCACATCGGTCGCCGTGCTCGCCTGCAGCAGGCCGGTTTCCGTGTAGATCATCAGCTTCTCACGCGTGTCCGCGATGTCGAGATTGCGCATCGTCAGCTGCCCGATGCGATCGGCCGGCGTGAAGAACGCTTCGCCCTTCTCCATCGTGAGCCGTTCGGGCTTGTACGTGAGATTCGGGCTCTCGGTGTTGAGGATCGTGTAGTCGTTGCCGCGACGCAGCTCGACCGTCACTTCGCCCGTCACCGCGCGCGCCACCCAGCGCTGCGCCGATTCGCGCAGCATCATCGCCTGCGGGTCGAGCCAGCGTCCCTGATACAGCAGCCGGCCGAGCTTGCGACCGTTCAGGTGGTACTGCTCGATTGTGTCCTCGTTGTGAATGCCGGTCACGAGTCGCTCGTACGCGAGGAAGAGCAGCGCCATCCCCGGCGCCTCGTAGATGCCGCGGCTCTTCGCCTCGATGATGCGATTCTCGATCTGGTCCGACATGCCCAGGCCGTGGCGTCCACCGATCGCGTTCGCTTCGAGGAAGAGATCGAGCAGGGTGTCGAACGTGCGACCGTTGAGCGCGACCGGCACGCCGTCCTCGAAGCGCACCGACACCGTCTCACGTGCGACGGGCACGTCGTCGCGCCAGAACGCGACACCCATGATGGGCTGCACGATGGTCATGCCCTT
>ERZ1066122.2030-NODE-2030-length-14361-cov-13.928911_pt1 | contig 14361 bp, 10 predicted proteins | sample MGYA00382769_ERZ1066122 | MGnify/ENA primary metagenome ERZ1066122 (study PRJEB33369, sample SAMEA5778352) | biofilm metagenome | biome: Industrial cooling water; feature: Water cooling tower basin; material: Biofilm | place: United Arab Emirates | collected...
CCGCCCGCCCGCGCCACCCGGCCCGGGCCGGCATTATAGGCAGCCAGTGCCTTTTCGAGATCACCGCCGAAGCGGTTCAATTGTTCGCGCAGATAGCGCGCGCCGCCTTCAAGATTGGCGTGGGGATCATCGGGATTGACGCCCAGATACCGCGCGGTCGCCGGCATCAATTGCGCAAGCCCGCGCGCACCAGCGGGCGAGACCGCGTTCTCACGCCAGCGGCTTTCCTGCCACACCACCGCTTCGAGCAGGCTCGGGCTGAGATCATAACGCGCGGCGATCTGTTGGATGGTCGCCATGTAGCGTCCGGGGATTCGCGCGGCGTGGGCCTGCGGATAAGTTGCAGCCATTTCAGCAGTGGTGGCGGTATCGGCATCAAGCGGCGGCGCAGGCGCGGCAACCAAAGGCCCCGCGACCCAGCGCGCGCCATCGCGATCGACTTCCATGACATCGGCTTTCGCCTCGGCGGCGCACAACGCCAGCAGCGAAGCAATCACACAGCGCCGGTCCTTGGAGAGAATCATTGGGGGCCCCTCATGCAAGCCCCTTTGGATATCCTAAATGACAGGCGGGTGACAGGCGCAAAGAAACGCGTCAGCAAAGCGCAACACGATGACCATCCCATGGCCGGATGGCGACCAATCTGACCATGCCGGTAAGCGCTGTGAAAAAAGGCTTTCAATAAACTCTGGATCAATCGCGCAAAGTCAGTTGGCTGGCACTTTGGAGCTGGCTGCGGAACTCGCCGCGATCGAGCATGCGGATCGCACGGCGAGCCAGCAAGCGCGAATCAGCGACATCCCCGCTTGAAATTGCAAGGTCGAGCGAACCGCGCGCCGAAAGAGCTTGGGCGAACAGCGCCCGTGCCTCTGCCTCCCGTCCGATATGAGCATAGGCAATGCCCAGATTGATCAGCACCGCCGGATCTTCCGGCTTGCTGAGGCGCGATTGTTCAAGAATGGCAATCGCTTCTTCGGTGCGCCGCGCGAGGATTGGCGCAGCCGCGAGATCGCCCGCTGGCTCCACATGCATTGCGGGAGCGGCCTCCATCTGCACGGAAGCACCAAGGGTGAGAGCAAGCGCAGCGATGAACATGGGCGAACCTCCTGTTTCGATCCGACCACAAAGGTGCATCATGTTTCATCAAAATGCAACGCAACTGAAACATTGTCATCTTAATGCAATTTTTGAGACTCAAGCTGTTGAATTTCCTGTGTCATATTTCTCGGGAAATTCGCCGAAATACGATTCAGCGCGCGACTTTTCATGTCACATTGGTCATAGTTAAGTCATAATTTCAAATCTGCCGCGAAACTGTAACGCTGCCAAGAATCTGTCACGCAGCCTGCCTAGCCCTTCCCCCGCACACATCTTCCTGTGGCGCTTACATCTTCCGATTCTCGGACTTTGGGGGAACGCTTGCCGTGAAAAACGTACAACGCACTCTTGTCATTGGTTGCAGCCTCATCGCCCTCGCGGGCTGCGGTGCTGATGAGATCGTTTCGCCGGGAACCGGCGGCGACATCATCATCAACAACCCGCCGCCCACGCCCGGACCGACGCCGACGCCGACACCCACGCCGACCCAGTCGCTGGTGACCCCGGCAGCTGGCTGCCCCACCATCGCCACCACTGGCGGCCTGACCGATGCAGGCACCATCACGGGCCCGACCGGCACCTATCGTGTGTGCCGCCTGCCAGCCACCTTCACCTCGAATGACACGCTGCGCTATGTGCCCGGCCTGCTCTATGAAATCCGCGACCGCGTGAATGTCGGCACGGATCAGGGCTTTTCGAGCACCAACACCGCCGTGACGCTGACGATCGAGCCGGGCGTGATCCTCTATGCCTCGGGTTCGAGCTTCCTGGTGGCCAACCGTGGCAACCGCCTTGTCGCCAATGGCACCGCCGAGCGTCCGATCATCTGGACGAGCCGCGATAACGTGCTGGGCCTCGCCAACGACAACTCCGACCAGCAATGGGGCGGCGTCGTGCTGCTGGGCCGCGCGCCGGTTTCCGATTGCCGCACCGGGGTGTTCAACACCGCTGCCAATCCGACTGCCAATCCGCAATGCGAAAGCCAGCTGGAAGGAGCGGCCGTCGCCACTCCGTTCGGCGGCACCAATGCTGCCGACAATTCGGGCAGCTTCCGCTTCAACCAGATCCGCTTCTCGGGCTTTGAGCTTGCCCCGAACAACGAGCTTCAAGCGCTGACCACCGGCGGTGCGGGTTCGGGCACGGTGATCGAGAACCTGCTGTCGTTCAACAGTTCGGACGATGGCATCGAATTCTTCGGTGGCGGGTTCAACGCCCGCAACTTTGCCGTCATCGGCGCGTCGGACGATTCGCTCGATGTCGATACCGGGGCGATCGTCAATCTCGACACCGTGATCGCGGTGCAGCGTTCAACCACCGGGGATCGCATCATCGAACTCGATTCGCCCAACGTGGCTGATCGCACTCCCTCGAATGCCATCCCGCAGACGCGCTTCCAGGTGAACAACTTCACCTTCGTGACCCGCGCAGGTGCCCCGCAGGTCATTCAGGCCCGTGGTGGTGCGGCGCTGGGCCTGACCAACGGGGTGATCCGCGCTGGCACCAACCACTGTTTCCAGATCGATGAGCCCGCCACGCTGGCGGCGCTGATCGGGGTTGCTTCGGTGGTGGGTAACTGCCCGGCGACCGATCCGGTGCGTGGCGGTGCCGGCGTGAGCAACGCCGATGCCGCAGCGGCCATCAATGCCGGGACCAACAACAACCTCGCCTTCACCATCACGCTCACCAACAATGTTGTGAACGGGACGGGCGAAGCAGGTCGCACCGCGTTCAACGCCAACACCCGTTCGACCTTCTTCCCGACCCGTGCCTATATTGGTGCGATCGAGAATGCGGCGGCGCTGACGACGCTGTTCGGAAGCTGGACCTGCAATTCGGCGACGCAGAACTTCAACAGCCCGTTGGGCAACTGCACGTCGCTGCCGATCTACAGCTAAGCGTTTGTTTCAAAGGGGCGGGAGGCGTGGCCGTGTGCTGCGCCTCCCGCACCGCATCATCACTCGACCCATCTATCATCACTGGCCGCGCTGCGGCTGTCATCATTCGAAGAGGCATTCATGAGGGGGCCTAGCACCATGCCGAAGGGCACGCGCCTTGCAGCTTTGCTGCTGCTGACCACGTCGCTGACCTTTCCTGCCGCGCTTCACGCGCAGGAGGCTCCGCCGCAGGAGAGCGCAAGCGACGCGACGCCGCCAGAGGAAGAGCAGGACTATGTCCAGCCGGATATCTCCGTCCCCGGTGGCGACATTGTGGTCACCGGGCGGCGCAACCGCAATCCCGAACGCGCGTCGACGCAGGTGCTCAGCGTCCTTTCCGAAGCCGATATTGCCCGCACTGGCGAAGGCGACATTGCCGGCGCGCTCGGCCGGGTCAGCGGGCTTTCGCTGGTCGGCAACGGGCGTGTCTTCGTGCGCGGACTGGGTGATCGCTACTCGCTGGCGCTGCTTAACGGCCTGCCCCTCCCCAGCCCCGAGCCTCTTAGCCGCGTGGTGCCACTCGACATCTTCCCGACGAGCGTGATTTCTTCCTCGCTGGTGCAGAAGACCTATTCGGCCAACTTCCCGGCGGAATTTGGCGGCGGGGTGATCAACCTCACCACCAAGGCGATCCCGCAGCGCGATTTCCTCGATGTCAGCGTAAGCATGGGCGGCGACACGCTGACGACGTTCCAGAACGGGCTGACCTATTTCGGCTCCAATTTGGACTTTTTCGGCTTCGACAATGGCAATCGGGATTTCCCGTCGGCCTTGCAGGGCCTGATCGACAGTGGCACGCGGGTCAATGATGCGGCCGCCGCAGTGCAACGCCAGCTTGCCGGGCAGATCCTGCCGCTCAATCTGGTCACCTTGCAGCGCAACGATACCCTGCCGGCCAATTTCTCCGGCAATATCACCGGCGGGGCCTCGTTCGAGGTCGGCGATGGCAATTATCTCGGTGTGATCGCCACCATCGGAATCACCAACAGCTGGCGCAACCGTTCAGTGATCAGCCAGCAGTTCGGCGATGCCGAAGCGGGCCAGATCATTTTCGATTCCAACACCTTCATCACCGACAACAAAGTGCTGCTGAACGGCCTTGTCGGGGTGGGTCTCGACATTGGTGAGCACACCATCCGCTGGACCAACCTCTACATCCGCGACAGCCTCAAGACTGCGCGTCTCGCGCGCGGCAGCGATGCCTTCACCGATATCACCCGCCCGTTCGATTTCCAGACCCAGCAGACCGGCTGGTTCGAACGCCAGCTGATCGACACGCAGCTGGTGGCGGAATTCAATTTCGACAAGCTCGAGATCGATCTGCGCGGCGGTTTTGCCCGCACGGATCGCGAGGCGCCCTATAATGCCATCGTGCCCTATATCCGCACCAATTTCCCGGTCGAAAGCGATCCCTTTGGCGACAAGTTCGTGGTCGATGTCGGCGCGGTGATCGGCGGGACCGAGCGGATTCAGGTCGGCTTTGAAGATCTCAACGAGCAGCTGTGGTTCGGCGGCGCGGATGTGACCTACGAGATCACCGATACCCTCTCGCTGACGGCAGGCTATGCCTATTCGGATACGGCGCGGCGCTCACTCTCCTTCATCATCCGCCCGCTTGTCCAATCGAGCGCGGATCGCACCACAATCCTGCGCGCGCTGGGCCTGCGGCGCCCCGGCGATATCTTCAACGGCGCAACGCTGGCGACCGATGCCAACGGGGTCGGCTTCTTCAACATCACGACCTCCGACCCGACCCCCTTCCCGGTGTTTGACGCGGCCTTGACGGTCCATGCCGGCTACGGCTTGATGCGCTTCCGTCCGACCGATCGCTTCAACATCGAAGGTGGCCTGCGCTTTGAGGATGGCTTGCAAACCGCCGAACCCGATCCGGTGTTCGGTGCAGGCTTCCAGCCCACCCCGACACGGATCGCGAACCAATATCTGCTGCCCTCGGCCACCGCGACCTGGGAAGTGACCAATGATCTGCAATTGCGCCTTGCGGCCTCGCAGACGATTGCCCGCCCGCAATTCCGCGAGTTGGTGGAGCAGACCTATTTCGATCCGGAATCGAACCGCCGCTTCCGCGGTAACCCGTTCCTGCAGGATAGCGAGCTGATCAACGCCGAAGCCCGCGCCGAATACTACATGGGCGGCAGCCGCAAGGTGAGCCTTGCCGGCTTCTTCAAGAAGATCGACAACCCGATCGAGAATTTCCTGATCACCGCGCCGGGGATCATCGAAACCAGCTATGCCAATGCGCCTTCAGCGCAGCTCTATGGCGCGGAACTCGATCTCGCCTATGATTTCGATCTGTCGAACTGGGGCGGCTTCTTCAACACCAAGAAGCTGATGGTGTTTGCCAACTACACCTTCACGCAATCGAGCATTGCGGTGGCCGCAGGTGACGTGGCGCCGATCCCCGGCGGCGTTGATCAGGCGGCGAGCCAGCTATTCGACGATGGATCACCGCTCGTCGGCCAATCGGATCACGTGGCGAACCTCTCGCTCGGCATCGAGGATACCGAAAAGCTCCAGCAGTTCACCTTCCTGCTCAACTACGCGAGCGAGCGGGTGACCTTGCGCGGCGGGGCCCTTCCCGATGTGGTCGAGGACCCCGGCCTGACAGTGGATTTCGTGGCGCGTTCGGAAGTGAAGCTGGGCAAGTTGCCGCTCGAACTCAGCTTCGAGGCACGCAACATCTTTGGCCGCGACAATTTCGAATTTCAGGAAATCAACGGCAACCGCGCCGAGATCAACACCTTCCGCGTCGGCACGGCGTTCTCGGTTGGCGTGAAGGCGAGCTTCTGATCGGACATCGGACAGTGGGGGGGCAGCGGGTAACCCTGCCCCCGTTTCGTCCCGGCGGCGCCTATGCCAGATCGAAGACGTAGCCCATCTGGCGCACTGTGCGCAGCGGATTGCCTGCACCCGCCTGCTTGAGCGCGCGGCGCAAGCGCCCGATCCACACATCTACGGTGCGCTCATCAATCGGCGCTTCGCCCTTGCCCAACCCAGCGATCAGCTCGGTGCGGCTGAGCACCCGATTGGGGTTTTCGGCAAAGAAACGCAGCAGGCGAAACTCGTTGGGACGCAGCACAATCGGGCGGTCCTGCCAGCGCGCCTGCAAGGCGCCGAGATTGATCACCAGCGGCCCCTGCTCGATCCGGCGCATGCCCGGCGGATCGCTCCGGCGCGCCTGCAAGGCCAGCACCCGATCGAGCACCACGGTGCGCGTCAGCGGGCCGACCATGTAATCATCCGCCCCGGCCTTGAGCGCGCGGCGGCGATCTTCGAGATCATCGGCTTCAAGCACCATGGTGACATGGGCATCAGCCGTGCGCGCATCGGCGCGCAACCGGCGGCACATTTCCAGCCCGGCGAGATCGTCCATCACCCAGTCGACAAAGGCCCACATCGGCCCTTCGACCAGCCGCCGCGGTCCTTCCGGCCCAAGCTGATCAAAGGTGAAACGCCGCCCATCATGGAGGAAATCCTCGAGCGTCTCGGCAAGGTCGCTCGTGAGGAAAATATGAACGACATCCATGCGTTGCCAGCCCCGGTTAGATCGCCGGAGTGACGCAGACATGTGACCTTTTCACGACGGGTTTGCGACAGCTTAAGCCTTGCTGTCACATTGGCGCATTTTTCGCCTCAGGACAGCGTCAGCCCGCCATCGACCACCAGCGTCTGCCCGGTGATGTAAGCGCTCAAGGGCGAGGCAAGGAACAGCGCGGCGCCGGCCATGTCCTCGGGCGTGCCCATGCGTCGCAGCGGGATCGCCTTGAGGGTCGCTTCAAGGCGTTCGGGGTGATCGGTAGTGACGCTGGTGAGCTTGGTCGGCACCAGCCCCGGCGCGATGCCGTTGACCCGGATGCCATCCCTTGCCCAAGCCTCGCCCAGCGTCTTGGTGAGGCTGGCCGCTCCGGCCTTGGAAGCGGCGTAGGCGGGCGTGCCGATGGTCGATTTGAACGCGGCAACGCTGGAGATGATGATAATCGCGCCCTTGCTTGCGGCCAGCGCCGGGTGGAAGGCGCGGGCGGCGTCCATCACCGAATTGAGGTTGATGTCAACCACCGCGTCCCAGCCTTCGCGGGTGAACTCCTGCCGCCCGTAGCGGACGGTGCCTTGCGAGAGGACGAGCACATCGAGCGGGCCGAAAGTGGCCGCCAGCCGGTCCGCCGCCTCGCGATCAGTCAGATCAAGCTGACGGTAATCGAGGCCGGTAAAGTCGCTGTCCTCCGCCTCAAGGTAATCGCCGAAATCGGGCCGCGTGCCGGTGACGGTCACCGCCGCCCCGCGCGCGCGGAACCCGTGGGCGATGCCGTTGCCGATCCCGCTCGACCCGCCGATCAAGAGCACGCGCTTGCCGGTGAAGTCGAGGGGTTCGGTCATTGCGTGCCACCAATCCTGATTGCGCCAATTTCTCCCTTCCCCTTGGGGAAGGGCCGGGGATGGGGGTTCTACGGTCGATGGGGTAGAGCCCCCACCCCCAACCCCTCCCCGCTGGGGAGGGGAGTTTCTGGGCTCAAATGCTCCGCGAGATCACTTCCTTCATGATCTCGTTGGTGCCGCCGAAGATCCGCGTCACGCGCGCGTCGCGCCACAGGCGGGCGATGGCATACTCGTTCATGTAGCCCGCCCCGCCGTGGAGTTGCAGCGAAACGTCGCAGGTTTCCCACTGGAGATCGGTGTGCCACAGCTTGGCCGCGCTCGCCTCGTCGGTGGTGAGCTCACCCGCAAGGTGCTTTCGGATCGCCCAGTCGAGGTGCGCCCAGCCCACCTGCAGCTTGGCCTTGAGGTCCGCGAGGGTGAACTTGGTGTTCTGGAACTCGAACACGGTCTTGCCAAAGGCCGCGCGGTCCTTGGTGAACTTCACCGCCTCGTCGAAGGCCCGCTGCGCCGCCGCCTGCGCGCCGACCGCGATGCCGAGGCGTTCCTGCGGCAGCTCCTCCATCAGGTGCACGAAGCCCATGCCCTCGGCGCCGAGGATATTGGTCATCGGCACGCGGCAATCGTTGAAGAACAGCTCGGAGGTGTCGGCAGCGTGCTGCCCGATCTTGTCGAGATTGCGCCCCCGCTCGAACCCGGGGGTGTCGGCGTCGACCAGCACGAGGCTGATCCCCTTGGCGCCGCGCTCGGGATCGGTCTTGGCGACGACGATCACGCAGTCGGCGTTCTGGCCGTTGGTGATGTAGGTCTTCGAGCCGTTGATGACGAGGTGATTGCCGTCCTTCTTGGCGGTGGTGCGGATGCCCTGAAGGTCCGAGCCTGCGCCCGGTTCGGTCATGGCGATCGCGGTGATGATGTCGCCGCTGACCATGCCGGGCAGATATTTGGCGCGCTGTTCGGGATTGCCGAGGCGCTCGAAGTAGTTGGCGGTGATATCGTTCTGGAGCGTGAAGCCCGCCGAGGAGCCGAGGTAGGACAGCTCCTCGGTCAGCACGCAGTTGAACCCGAAATCGAGGCCGAGGCCGCCGTTTTCCTCCTTCACCGTCATGCACAGCATGCCCGCGTCGCCCATCTTTTTCCACACGTCGCGCGGCACGATGCCGTTGGCTTCGTGCTCGTCCATGTGGGGGGTGAGGTGCTCAGCGAAGACCTTGCGGACGGTGTCGCGGAAGGCTTCGTGATCTTCGTTATAGGCGGTGCGATAGGACGTCGCGAGCATGGCGGTTCTCTCTCCGGGGCAAAGGGTTTCGATTTGCCACGATTGAACAGCCCGCGCAGGCGGGGGTCAAGTGCGAAAGTGGGGGTGTAGGAGATGGATTGCGCGACCTCTCCCCTTTCGTCACCCCGGACTTGATAAGGGGCTAGGCTTCTTCTGTTCGGCGTTTGACCAAAAGGTAGCCAAGCCCCGTGTCCCCGGCCTGCGCCGAGGCAGGCAAGCACGGGGCGACAGACGAATGTTACCCCACAAACGCGCGTTCGATCACGAACTGGCCGGGCATCGAATTGCTGCCCTCGGTAAAGCCGCGCGCTTCGAGATCAGCCGCGTGATCCTTGATCATGGCCATCGAGCCGCACAGCATCACGCGGTCTTCTTCCGGCACGAAATGCTGCGGGCCTTTGCTCTGCGCGAACAGGCGGCCATCATCGATCAGCGTCTGGATGCGACCGGTGGTGTGGAAATCCTCGCGGGTGACGGTCGGCACATAGATCATGCGCGCGCGGTCTTCATCTTCCAGCAGCGGATCGCCTTGGAGCTTGCTTTCCAGCAATGCGCGATAGGCGAGTTCGGCGACATGGCGCACGCCGTGCACCACGATCACTTCCTCGAACATCCCGTAAACTTCGGGATCGCGCACGAGGCTCATGAAGGGCGCGAGCCCGGTGCCGGTCGAAAGCATGAAAAGGCGCTTGCCCGGCAGCAGCGCATCGGTGACGAGCGTGCCGGTCGGCTTCTTGCCGAGATAGATCGGATCGCCGACCTGAATATGCTGGAGCCGCGAGGTCAGCGGGCCATCCTGCACCTTGATCGAGAGGAATTCCAATTCCTCCTCGTACGACGGCGAGGCGACCGAATAGGCGCGCAGCAGCGGCTTGCCATTATCGCCCGGCAGACCAATCATCACGAATTCGCCCGAGCGGAAGCGGAAGCTTGCCGGCCGGGTCATCTTGAAGGTGAACAGCCCCTCGGTCCAGTGGTGGACATAGGTGATGGTCTCAACGGAAAGCGCGCCGCTTTCGGTGAACTGGGCGCGGTCGATAACGGGCTGGTTCAAGGCAGGTCTCGGCTTTCGGCTGGCACCGCACAGGGGGCGGCAGGAATGCCGCGCAAATGGACGTTTGCGCCGCGCACATCAAGACAGTTTAGCAATAGCAGGTGAAAGCGGGCCTTGACCAAAGCCAGCCGGCCCGCGCACCCGCCCGCCTTACTTCCAGCCTGCCCGGTCGAAGATCTTGACCGCTTCGGCCTGGCCTTTGCCGATCTCGGCGGCATTGAGCGTATCGGGTTTGAAGGTGCCGAGCTTTTCGACCACCGAATTGGCCTTGAGCCCGATCACCGCCGGATACTCATTATTGCCATCGGCGAAATAGCGCTGGGCCTTTTCCTCGGTGAGATATTCAAGGAACTTGATTGCATTGGCGCGGTTGGGCGCCGTCTTGACGAGGCCTGCTCCGCTGATGTTGACATGGGTGCCGGTGCCATCCTGATCGGGGAAGATCACGCCGATCGCATCGAACACCGCCTTCTTTTCGGGATCACCCGCATAGCGCGCAAGGTAATAGGTGTTCACCACCGAAATCCGGCATTCTCCCGAAGCAACGGCATCAATGTTCGAGGTGTCATTGCCTTCGGGCGCGCGCGCGAAATTGGCGACCACGCCCTTGGCCCATTTCTCCGCCTCGGCCGCGCCCTTGTGCGCGATCACGCTCGATAGCAGCGAGATGTTGTAGATATTGGACGAAGACCGCACGCAGATCTGGCCCTTGAATGCGGGCTTGGCGAGATCGGCATAGCTGGTGAGCCCTTCGGGGACGCCCTTGGCCTTGTTGTAGATGATGATCCGTGCGCGGGTCGACAGGCCGAACCACAGCCCGTCAGGGTGGCGCAGATGCGCGGGCAGGCGCTCTTTGAGCACCGGCGAATCAACGCTGGCGAAGATGCCCGCTTCCTCGGCGCGCCACAGGCGTCCGGCATCAACCGTCATGAGCAAGTCGGCGGGGCTGAACTCCCCTTCCGACTGGATGCGCTCGATCAGCGCATCGGCATCGGCTTCGATCCGGTTGACCTTGATGCCGGTCGCCTTGGTGAAATCGTCATAGAGCGCGAGGTCGGTATCATAGTGGCGCGAGGAATAGAGATTGATCTCCCCCGCATCGGCGGGCGGAGCACCCTCACCCTCAGGCGTTTCGGAACAGGCGGCGAGCACCGCGAGGCTGGCGGCGGCAAAGAGGCCAAGCAGGGATTTTGTCATGATAAAGGGCTTTCGCTGATAATTGCGAATGACTTGCAATAGTATCTGTCAAAAGGCAAGCGCTAATCGCGCGGGAAGGCGCGCAAGCTTTCAGGGTGCGGCACGATCCGGTATCGCACCCCTTCCGCGACCGCTGCGCGGGTTTCGACGGTGATCTGCGCGCCGCCTGCGCCTTCAAGCAACACACGCGTGATCTCGCCAACCGGATGGATATCCACCACCCGCGCCCCGGCCTCATCAGCCACGAGATCGAGCCGTTCGGCATGGACAAGCAGATCAACCGCCTGCCCCCCGGGCGGCAGACCACCCGTCGCCGCAGGCTTGGCGGTCACGAGTGGCCAGACGCCGAAAGCGGTGGCAAAGCCGCTCTCACCCATGGTGCCCGGCACGATCTGCGCCCCGCTGAAAATCGCGCCGACCGCAGCGGTGGCGGGCGCATCGTGGAGTTCGAAGGGTGTGCCGAACTGGACGATCTGTCCGCCTTCCATCACCGCGATGCGATCCGCGATATCGAGCGCTTCGGCGGGGTCATGGGTGACGAGCAAGGTCGTTGTCCCGCGGGCGCGCAGCAGCATCCGGCAATCGCGGCGCAGCTTGCGGCGCAGCACGATATCGACGCTGGCGAAGGGCTCATCCATCAAAAGCACCTGCGGCCCCGGCGCCATCGCCCGCGCCAGCGCGGCGCGCTGCTGCTGCCCGCCGGACAGCGCATGGGGATAGCGATCGCCCATCCCGCCGAGGCCTACGGCATCGAGCCACCCTGCGACCTCGCCCTGCCGGGCGCGCGGCAGGCCGAATCCGATATTCGCCGCGATGGTCATGTGCGGGAACAGCGCCCCTTCCTGAAAGACGAGGCCGACCGGGCGCTGCTCGGGCGGCGGGTGATGCCCGGCATCGGCGAGCAGCGCGCCGCCTGCATAAACCGCGCCCTGTTGCACCCTCAGCAAACCGGCTGCGAGATTAAGCAGTGTTGACTTCCCGCAGCCCGACGCGCCAAGCAGACAGGTGATTTCTCCGGCGGGCGCCGTGAAGCTGATGTCGCGGAGCGCCTCGATCTCACCGTAAGCATGGGCAATATGACGAAATTCGAGGCTCACATGATGCATCCGGGCGATTGCGGGTGAGCCGCCTTAGGCAATTTGCCGCCTCGCAGGCAAGCGCAAGCGATGGCGCGGCGAGCGACAGCGCAGGTGCGGCGATGCCAAGCGGGTGGACGCTGGGCGCGCTGGTGATCGCTGCACTCGCAGGCCTGCCGCTTGCCGCCATTCTCGGCTCATCGCTGGCTGGCGGGATGGACGCCATCGCCCACCTCGCCCGCACCGTGCTGCCGCTTTATGTCGCCAACACCGCTTTGCTGATGGCGCTGGCAGGCAGTCTGGCGGTGGTGATCGGCACCGGAACGGCATGGCTGGTGAGCGCGGCGGCCTTTCCGGGGCGGCGCGTCCTCGCGGTGGCGCTGGTGCTGCCGCTGGCCGTGCCCGCCTATATCGCGGCCTATATCTACGCCGATATCCTGAGCTTCGCCGGCCCGGTGCAAAGCGCGCTGCGCGCGGCGACCGGCTGGGGCGTTGCCGATTACACCTTCCCCGCGATCCGATCCTTGCCGGGCGGCGCGCTGGTGCTGGCGCTGGTGCTCTACCCTTACGTCTATCTGCTCGCCCGCGGGGCCTTTGCCGCGCAAAGCCTGTCGCAATTCCGCGCCGCGCGCAGCCTTGGCGCAAGCCCGCGCACAGCGTTCTGGCGGGTCGCCCTGCCAGCAGCCCGCCCCGCGATTGCTGGCGGGCTGGCGCTGGTGCTGATGGAAGTGCTCGCCGATTTCGGCGTCGCGGAATATTTCGCGATCCCCACCTTCTCGACCGGGATTTTCCGCAGCTGGCTGGCAATGGGCGACAAGCAGGCTGCGCTCAAGCTGGCGGCGATGATGCTGGTCTTCGTCGCCGTGCTGGTGATCTTCGAAGCGCGCACCCGCACCGGGCGCAGTGCGAGCCGCGATGGTCTGGCCACGCGCCGGGGCGAGGCGCTGGTCACGCTGGGCCCCCTTGGCAAGGCGCTGGCGTTGATCGCCTGCGCGCTGCCGGTGCTGCTCGGCTTTCTCATTCCGGCGGGATGGCTCGGCTGGCTTGCGACGCAGGATGCGGCACAGGCAGCCACGCGCGCGCTCGGCGAATATATCAGCGGCAGCCTGTGGCTTGGTCTTGCCGCCGCGCTGACCTGCGTGATCGCCGCGCTGCTGCTCGCCTTCGCCAAGGCCCGCAGCACCAGTCCGCTCGTGACGCTGGCGATCCGGCTGGGCACGCTCGGCTACGCCTTGCCCGGCGCGCTCCTCGCGGTCGGCCTGCTGGCACCATTGGGCGCTTTCGATCAGAGCCTGACGCGGATGGCGCGCGAAGCTGTGGGTTACACTGGCGGATTGCTGCTGACCGGCACCAGCGTGATCCTTATCTACGCGCTGTCGGTGCGCTTCCTGACCGTCGCCTACAACACGCTGGATAGCGGGCTGTCGCGCATTCCGCCCAATCTCGATGCCGCGGCGCGCAGCCTTGGCGCAGGCCCGGCGCGGGTGCTGGCGCGCATCTATGCGCCGCTGCTCACGCCGAGCCTTGCCGCCGCCGCCGCGCTCGTCTTCATCGACACCTTGCGCGAATTGCCCGCCACGCTGATCCTGCGCCCGTTCAATCTCGAAACGCTGGCGACCCGCACCTATCGCCTCGCCAGCGATGAACGCCTCGTCGAAGCCTCGATCCCCGCGCTGATCCTGCTTGCGGCTGGACTTTTGCCAGTGCTGCTGCTCAACCGGATCGACGAAAAATAGCCGTTGGACGGCTTTGGCGCGAAACCCACAAAAAAGTGTCAATCCAGCTTGTCACTTGGGCTTGTCGCCAGCACGCAGAACGTCCATTAGGGCAGCCCTATGGCACGTTTTCCCTTCTCAGCAATCGTCGGTCAGGACGAGATGAAACAAGCGCTGCTCATCGCAGCGGTGGATCCTTCGGTTGGCGGGGTGATGGTGTTCGGCGACCGCGGCACGGGCAAATCGACCGCGGCCCGCGCGCTTGCCAGCCTGCTTCCCCCGATCATGGCAATCGCGAATTGCCCCTATGGCTGCTCCAAGGAAGAGCAGGCGCGCTATCCGGGCGTGGTTGGCGACGGCCCGCTCAAAAAGCGCGCAGTGCCCTTTGTCGATCTGCCGCTCGGCGCGACCGAGGACCGGGTGATCGGCAGCCTCGATCTCGAACGCGCGCTGCGTTCGGGTGAAAAGGCGTTTGAACCGGGCCTGCTCGCCAAGGCGCATCGCGGGTTCCTTTACATCGACGAAATCAACCTGCTCGAAGATCACCTCGTCGATCTGCTGCTTGATGTGGCGGCCTCGGGCGAGAATGTCGTCGAGCGCGAAGGCCTTTCGGTCCGCC
>ERZ1066122.2031-NODE-2031-length-14349-cov-12.045684_pt1 | contig 14349 bp, 10 predicted proteins | sample MGYA00382769_ERZ1066122 | MGnify/ENA primary metagenome ERZ1066122 (study PRJEB33369, sample SAMEA5778352) | biofilm metagenome | biome: Industrial cooling water; feature: Water cooling tower basin; material: Biofilm | place: United Arab Emirates | collected...
AAAATTCGGCGGTACCGTCACCGATCCGAAGGTTTCATTGTCGAGTGGCTCGGTGAAGGGCGCCGCGAAAGACCTGGCGAAGAGCCTCGTCGATGCAAAAGTCAACGAAGGCAAAGCCAAGCTCGAGGCGAAGCGCAAGCAGGCCGAAGACAGTCTCCGCGCCGTGGCCACGCAAAAAGCCAACGAGCTGAAAGATAAAGCCGAGGCCGAAGCCAAAAAGCGCCTGAGCGAAGAAGCCAAGAAGCGCTTACAGGACTCCACGACCCGCGCCGCCGCCGAAGCTGCCAGGAAAGCGGCAAAGGATAAGCTGAAAGGGCTGTTTGGGAAGTAATGTAACACCGAGTATCACTCGGTGACGGCGGTTGGGCGACACTTTGCCGCCGTCACCGAGTGATACTCGGTGTTACATTGCCTAACCGTGTGTCACCGAGTAATACTCGGTGTTACGTTTTCTCATCTACTCCTGCCCCATCAACTCGCGTACCCACGTCACGTAATCGGTGTTGTCGGGCGCGAAGGAAGCTTCGCGGATGGCGATGGCCGTTTGGCCCCGGTGGTAGGTGGCGTGGTTGAAGCAGTGTATCAGAATCTCGCCGACGGGCGTGGAGTAGGGCTTCTGCTGCGAATTGGTGTAGTGAATGATGCGCGCCAACTCGGTATCGTTGGCGTTTCGCACGATTTCGACCAACTGCGGGCACGTGCGCTCGTGCAGGGCGCGCAATGCGGGCAACTCGTGGTAGTCGAACACCTTGACCGCTGACGATACCCCTTCGATACGGGCAATCCAGATGGCCTGCGCGTTGAGAACGTGGCTGAACCAATGCACCGCCCGCGCGGGCAGCGGCATTCCGGTAGCCGCGATGGCTTCGAGATTTTTGAGGACACGGGCGTTGGCCCAGCAGTTATAATCGGCGAGTTTTTGCAGCATAGCAAACAGGCGGCACCGGCCGCCCTAGGTTTCGGGGCGCGAAGAAACGGCGCACACTCTGAACGGTAGCGCCTGACCAGGGTTGAACGTGGCAACGAGGCACAGCAACGAGGCACAGCAACGTGGCGAGCGCCGTCGCGGCGCCGTGTGCTGGGACGCAGGCAACGTTCTGTTGTTAGTAGGACTTACGCACCTAAGCGGTCAGCCACAAGTTTTGCGGTTTTCGATTGATTGCCAGTGTCTCAAAATCAACTTGTTAGCTTGCGGCTTGCAGCTTGAAACTTGTGGCTAGCTGCTTAAACCAAAACCCGCCCAATGGGCAGTTTCGTTTTATATGGAGCCCCTACCCCAAGGACTAGCATCTGGTAGAAATGGTCGATTGAGCAGGATTTGTGGTCCCGTAGGACTGCCTTACCCAGTAAGCGCGGTAATCCTAGAGCGGATTCAGAGTCAGAGGACGGAGTAGCGACGCATCGTTGCGTCTCCGCTGCCCGGCGCCGCTGCTTGGTTTAACCGCCGCAGACGCTTAACCGCCGGAGACGCAAAGATGCGTCTCTACGATACCGTAAATAGACCCGAAAACGGCTGTAGCTAGGACGCGCCGCCGCGTCCTACCAAAAGAACATTGCCTGGCTACGATGCTTGGCGGCGTCAGCTAATCGACTGCCACAGCGGCGGCCCGAGTACCAGCAGCCCTACTACGGCCGCCGCAAGGGCCGTGACCAACACCGCCGCCGCTGCCACGTCCTTCGCCTGCCCGGCCAGCGGGTGCGGGTCGGGCGATACCAAATCGGTCAGGCGCTCGATGGCCGTGTTGACCAGCTCGGCGCACCACACCGCGCCGATGGCTACCACCAGCAGCGCCCAGTCGGTGCGCGAGAGCGGCAGCGCGGCGCCCACTGCCAGCACCACCACCGTGGCGACGGCGTGGAAGCGCAAGTGCGTTTCCTGCCGTAGGGCGCCACGCAGGCCGTTCCAGGCGTAGCCGAAGGCCGAGCGCTCGCGCTCGAAATGGTGGCGTAGGCGGTCGCGCATTCGATGGATGGTTGCGGCTCGGTTCCTTGTTCTACCGGGCGCTCGCCGCCACGAACGCCGTGTAGTGGTCGGCCCGGCGCTCGGCGAATACATCGGCTGCCAGCATAACCGCCCCTTGCAGCAACATTCCGAGGCCGAGGCCGAGCCAGAAGTCGTTGGCCTGCAAAAAGAAGATGAGACCCGTGCCGATGAGGATGAACGCGATTTCGACGAGTTTATACACCTCGAAGCTCCGGTTGACGGCCACCATTCGGGGCGTTTCCACAGCCGCAAAATCGGCCGGACTGGTGGCGTAGCGCGCTTGCAGCTCGGCGGCTTGCCCATCGGAGCGCAGGCCCACGGTGCCGCCCACCACGCACTGAACCAGCCCGATGAGAATCAGCGGAATCGCCAATCCGTTGACCAGCGACGAACGATGCTGAATAAGCAGGTATGCGGCGAGGCCAATGGCCACCACGCCCACGCCGACGAACACAAGGCTCTCCGCCTTCTCAGCGCGGAAATAGGACGCAATTTCGTGCATAAGTAGCTGCTGAAACGCTAAGTATTTATTTTATACCGTAGCTGATTTTCACTATTTTACGAAACAGACCATCAGACAGCACTCGGCGCGCGGGCAGCAGCACATTGGCTGGATAGGCGATGGGGTAACGCAATTTGGCCGAGCCATCCGTCGCCGCCCCGAAGATGACGGCCGCCACGCTTTCGGCGGAGGCACCTTTATCGCCGGCATCTTGCGATACCTTCTCGACCTGCCGCACAAACTCGCCGTAGGCAGGGCGCAGGTCGTCGCGCATCACGAACTCGCGCGAGCGGTCGTAGAAATCGGTCTTGATGGCGCCCGGCTCGATGATTTTCACGCGAATGCCGAGCGGTTCCAGCTCGTATTGCAGGCTCTCCGAGAAGCCCTCTACCGCCCACTTGGTGGCGTGATAGATAGAGTAAAGCGGAAACGTGACGCGCCCGCCCACCGACGCGATCTGCACGATGACACCCCGTCCGCGCTCGCGGAAATGCGGAATGACGGCGCGGGTGCAGCGCATCAGCCCGAGCACGTTGGTGTCAAACTGCTTCCGGATGGTTTCATCCGTCATCGCCTCGAACACACCGTCCACGCCGTAGCCGGCATTGTTGACGAGCACATCGAGCTGCCCAAAATCGCGCACCGCACCCTGAAAGGCAGCCTCGATGCTGGCCGAATCGGTGACGTCGAGCGCGTAGAGGCGTACGTTGGGGAGTTGGGTAAGCTCAGTTTCTTTGGCGGGCGTCCGCATCGTGGCGGCTACGTTCCAGCCCTTCGCGGCGAAATAGCGGGCGGCAGCTTTGCCGATGCCTGACGAGGCGCCGGTGATGAGGACAGTGGATGCGGGCATTGGGTCGGATTTTGCTTGAAAGTGGCAAGATGGGAAGAATGGCCCGATTGGGCCAATACGCAAGCGGCCGTCGCCCGGTGAAGGACGACGGCCGCAGCCATCAGGACGATGAAACGAGCGGAATATTATTGGCGCGGCCGCCCGGTTTCGGTAGTCGGCAGCACCCGCAACACGCGCGTACCGTCGGGCAACGTCAGAACGTGAACAGCCTCACCGGTTTGCTCCAGCGAAGGCGGCACGGTGCGTGGCCTAGAACGCTTCGCGGAAAATTTCCTGGTACCGGGTGATGATTCGAGCAGGCTCATTGGGTTGATTGCTGATTTCGGTGGGCAAAAGAAACATCGCGCTGGCATGTTCATCTACTAACAGTTCAACGCCTCGAAAAGGGTTTGGTTCAGGTTGTGCAATTTGTCGGCTCAACATCCGCTGATACACGCGAAATCGCTTGGTTTGATGGTCAGACGTTTCATCCGGCAGCGCGGCGGCTAAAAACCCAAAACACGCTTCCGGGTCGGTGTGCAGCACTTCGGCCAACAAGGCCAGCACCGTACCGCCGATGCCACCCATCGCGAATTGGTTGGTGCGGAGGCGGTAACGGTCGGGCGAGCCGGGCGTTTTGGCGTAAAAGTCGGCCGTATAGAGATGTCCAGGAAAGCGGCGAATTTCGACCACATACTTGCGCCGCGACGACGGCGAGGCCACAAAAAACTTGTAAATGGCCTCCCAGAGCCAACTTTTGCGCGGCCCGACACGCGGTGGCCAGTTGCGTTGAACAAGATGGAATGGGTAGCGCCGGTCGAACATTGGAGTAGAACAGTATAGAAGGTTGTGGAGCCGTGTGTTCGCGTCTTCGCTGACCGGTGCGCTTGAATGGCCGTTGCCTGACCGCCGTTGCCTGACCGCCGTTGCTTAACGGCCGGAGACGCAAGGAGACGCAAGTATGCGTCTCTACGTCGTTCGGCATCAATACAAAAATGCCCGCTGCCGACCTGCCCCGGAGGGCCGTGCAGCAGCGGGCGCGGCAGATGGCGTCGGTAACAGCGGGTTAGCTACCCCACCCGAATCTCCCCCACCATCTCCTCGGGCTTCAGCCACTGGCCGAACTGCTCTTCGGTGAGGTAGCCTAGCGCGAGCGCCGATTCTTTCAGCGACGTGCCTTCCTTGTGCGCCTTCTGCGCGATTTCGGCCGCTTTGTAGTAACCGATGTGCGGGTTGAGCGCCGTCACGAGCATCAAGGAGTTTTCGACGTTGCGGCGGATGTTGGCGGTCATCGGCTCGATGCCGACGGCGCATTTGTCGGTGAAGGCCACGCACACGTCGCCGATGAGGCGCGCCGAGTGCAGGAAGTTGTAAATCATCACCGGCTTGAACACGTTCAACTCGAAGTGGCCCATCGAGCCGCCGACGTTGATGGCTACGTCGTTGCCGAGCACCTGAGCGGCCACCATCGTCATCGCCTCGCACTGGGTGGGGTTCACCTTGCCGGGCATAATGCTCGAGCCGGGTTCGTTGTCGGGAATGAAGATTTCGCCGATGCCCGCGCGCGGCCCCGAGCTGAGCATCCGAATGTCGTTGGCGATTTTCATCAGGCTCACGGCCACCGTTTTGAGGGCGCCGTGGCTCTCGACGATGGCGTCGTGAGCGGCGAGCGCCTCAAACTTGTTTTCGGCCGTGACGAACGGCAGACCCGTGAGCGCGGCGATGTGTTTGGCTACGTTCTCCGAGTAATTGGGCGGCGTGTTGATGCCCGTGCCCACGGCCGTGCCGCCGAGCGCCAGCTCGCTCAGGTGCGCCAGCGTGTGGCGGATGGCGCGCAGGCCGTGGTCGAGCTGCGAGACGTAGCCGCTGAACTCCTGCCCAAGCGTGAGGGGCGTGGCGTCCATAAAGTGCGTACGGCCGATTTTCACCACATCCTTGAACGCCACGGCTTTGGCGTACAGCGCATCGCGCAGCTTCTGGATACCGGGGATGGTGGTTTCGGTCAGAATCTGGTACGCGGCGATGTGCATCGCCGTCGGGAAGGTGTCGTTGCTCGATTGCGACTTGTTCACGTCGTCGTTCGGCGCCAGGGCCTTCTTCTCGTCGGTGAGCTGCCCGCCCGCCAGTACGTGGCCGCGGTAGGCAATCACCTCGTTGACGTTCATATTGCTCTGCGTACCCGAGCCGGTTTGCCACACCACCAGCGGGAAGGCATCGGCGAGCTGCCCGTCGAGAATCTCCTGGCACACCCGGCCGATGAGGTCGGCCTTCTCGCGCGGCAGGATGCCGGCGTCGGCGTTGGTGAGCGCGGCGGCGTGTTTGAGCACCGCAAAGGCCCGGATGATTTCCTTCGGCATCCGGTTGATGTCCTGCGCGATGGGGAAGTTCTCAATCGAGCGTTGCGTTTGCGCGCCCCAATAGGCGGCGGCGGGCACCTGCACGGTGCCCATCGTGTCTTTCTCGGTCCGAAACGACATCTGGTAAGCGGGAATGTTGAAGCGATTGGCTGCCCGTAAAAGTACGGCGGCCCGGTTGGCGGGGAATGCCGACCGGGCCGCTGGTGCTTTTACGGCCCGCTGACCAGCAAGCGGCGGGTGGCGCGACGGCCATCCGCCCACGCCAGGCGCAGCGCGTACATCCCGGCCGGCTGGGCGCGCAGGTCGAGCACCGCCTCGATGCCGGGCGGTATGCGCCGCGCCCGCATCACGGCGCGGCCCGTGGCATCGAGCACCTCGGCCGTGACCGTGGCCGCTGCAGCCTCGCCGATGCGCAGCCCACAGCGCAGCGTGAAGCGCCCGTCGGGGCTGGGGATGGGAAACACTTCGACTCCTCCGCCCGTCCCGCCCCCGCCGTTGTCGTCGGGGCCGAGGCCCACCACGCACACCAGCGAGGCGGCGGGCTGGCCGGGCACGAGGTGGCCGGAGCGGTCGGTCTTGAAGAGCCACGCATCGGGGGTGCCCGTGTCGGGCGGGCGCACGTGCACGAAGCCCGCCCCGGCAAAACCGCCGTCCGGGGTGGGCACCACGTCGCGCAGGTAGTTTTTGCTGTCGGCGCCTTGCAGCAGGCGGTAGGAGCGCATCCACAGGCTGTCGCCGTCGGGGCAGACGTTGAGCAGAAAGCCCACCGGCGAGGTGTAGCCGCCCACGGGCGTCTGGGTGGGGTCGCCCATCTGGCCGGCCAGCAGGTAGGAGCCGTCGGGCAGGGCGTGGAGGCGGTAGCTCTCGGTGTTGGTGCGCAGCGGCCCGTAGCGGCGGCGCCACTGCTCGCGGCCCTGCGCGTCGAGCTTGATGAGCACGGGCCGGGTCTGGTGGTAGGAGATGGTGATGGTCGTGTCCGACCAGCTGCCGCCCACGAGGTAGCCCCCGTCGGGCGTCTGTATGCCCGTACCGGCAGAATCGAAAAAGCGCCGCCCGAAGATGTACTGCCACTCGACGGCGCCGAGGCTGTCGAGCTTCATCACGATACCGTCGTAGTCGTTGAGCACGGAGGGATCACGCACCCGGAAGTTGCCCGTGAGCAGCAGCCCGCCGTCGGCGGTGGCCAGCACCTCGTAAGCCGCCGCCCACAGGCCCACGGGGTAGGTGCGGCGCCAGCGCTCGTGGCCCAGCGAGTCGGTTCGCAGCAGCAGAATGTCGTTGGCGCTTCTGCCCGGCGCGCGTTGCTGGGTGCCGGCCAGCACGTAATCGCCGCCGGGCAGGCGACGCAGCGCAAGGGGCACCAGAAACAGCGGCGAGCGGTAGGTGCGGGTCCAGAGCGTGTCGCCCGCCGCGTCGAAGCGCCACAGCCGCCCTTGCGTGGGCGCCCCCCCGCCCTCCTGCGAGCCGACCAGCAGCATCCCGCCGTCAGGCAGACGGTGCAGGCCGTTTGAGGCGGCATAGTAAGCCAGTCCCGGTTGCGTATAGAGCATAGTATGCCGTAGCTGACCGAGTGAGTCGAAGAAAGCCAGCGCCAGATCGCCCGAGGTGGGCATCGGCGCGGCGATCTGGCCGCTGGCCACGTAGCCCGCCCCGTCGGGCAGCAGCGTGGTGAAGCCGCTGAACCCGCCCGCCAGCGCGTGGCGGGTGTTGAAGTACGATTGGGCAGCAGCCGGGGCCGCCGCCAGCAGCGCCACACAGGCGCCGAGCACGAACGCGCGCATACCGTAAGCGCTCGCCGGACGGCCGACCGAAGTCGGCCGCTCGGCGAGACGATTATGCGTTACCGGCTGATGAGCAGCCGCTCGGTGGCCACCACCTTCCCATCGGCCACGAGCTGGCAGTGGTACAAGCCACTCCGCAGCCGCAGTACCACGCCCGCTGCCAGCGCGGCGTCATCGAGCGAGTGCTCGCCGGCCGGGCGGCCCCACTCGTCGAAGACGCGCAGCGTCACCACGCGCGCCGTCTGCGGCAGACCGTAGCCCACGCGCACGTGACCCGTGCTGGGGTTGGGCGCCAGCACGATGAAGGCGGCGGGCGCGGGTCGGGCCGCCGGGGTCGGCGAGACGGCCGCTGCGCGGGCCAGCTCGTCGGTCGTCGGCTCGTCGTCGAGCAGCAGGGGGCGGTAGTTGGTGCCCGCGTACTGGTTGAGCGCCGAGCGGGCGGCCATACTGCCCCAGGCGGCGGGGCCGCGCACGGTCGCAGCGGACGTGGGACGGAAGGCAGAACGTACAGTCATTGAACGCATCGTGGTAAGTGGGGGCAGTGGAGTAAAGACGAACTATCGGATCGGAGGAGCCCGCGCGTGGCTACGGCCCGCTGACCAGCAAGCGGCGGGTGGCGCGACGGCCATCCGCCCACGCCAGGCGCAGCGCGTACACCCCGGCTGGCTGGGCGCGCAGGTCGAGCACCGTATCGGCGCCGGGCGGTATGCGCCGCGCCCGCCCCACGGCGCGGCCCGTGGCATCGAGCACCTCGGCCGTGACCGTGGCCGGGTTGCCGCCACTGAGGCGCAGCGTGAAGCGCCCGTCGGGGCTGGGGTTGGGAAACACTTCCACCCCTTCGCCTGCCGCGCCCGCCCCGCCCGCGTCGGCGTCGTCGGGGCCGAGGCCCACCACGCACACCGGGGAGGCAGCGGGCTGGCCGGGCACGAGGTGGCCGGAGCGGTCGGTCTTGAAGAGCCACGCATCGGGGGTGCCCGTGTCGGGCGGGCGCACGTGCACGAAGCCCGCCCCGGCAAAACCGCCGTCCGGGGTGGGCACCACGTCGCGCAGGTAGTTTTTGCTGTCGGCGCCTTGCAGCAGGCGGTAGGAGCGCATCCACAGGCTGTCGCCGTCGGGGCAGACGTTGAGCAGAAAGCCCACCGGCGAGGTGTAGCCGCCCACGGGCGTCTGGGTGGGGTCGCCCATCTGGCCGGCCAGCAGGTAGGAGCCGTCGGGCAGGGCGTGGAGGCGGTAGCTCTCGGTGTTGGTGCGCAGCGGCCCGTAGCGGCGGCGCCACTGCTCGCGGCCCTGCGCGTCGAGCTTGATGAGCACGGGCCGGGTCTGGTGGTAGGAGATGGTGATGGTCGTGTCCGACCAACTGCCGCCCACGAGGTAGCCCCCGTCGGGCGTCTGTATGCCCGTACCGGCCGAATCGAAAAAGCGCCGCCCGAAGGTGTGTTGCCACTCGACGGCGCCGAGGCTGTCGAGCTTCATCACGATACCGTCGTAGTCTTTGAGCACGGATGGATCGCGCACCCGGAAGTTGCCGCACAGCAGCAGTCCGCCGTCGGCGGTGGCCAGCACGTGGTAAGCCGCCGCCCACAGGCCCACGGGGTAGGTACGGCGCCAGCGCTCGTGGCCCAGCGAGTCGGTTCGCAGCAGCAGAATGTCGGAGGTGGCGCTGGTGAGGCGCCGCTGCACTCCCGTCAGGACAAAACCATCATCTGCCATCCTGCACCCCGCTTGCGTAAACGACTCGGTGGGGCCTGGGTAGGCGCGCGTCCAGAGCGTGTCGCCTCGCGCGTCGAAGCGCCAGAGCATCCCCGGTCCCGGATCGCGCGAGCCGACCAATGCCATTCCTCCATCCGGTAGGCGAATGAAACTGCTTGAACCGGTATAGAGTGAAGCAAATGGCCACTGATAAGTACGGCTGGTCACTGCCTGACCGTTTGCATCAGTAAAGAGCAGCGTCAGGTCACGGTAAAACTGCGGGCCGGGAGCGGTTTGGGTCGCCATCACGTACCCCGAGTCGGTTGCCAGTAGATCCGTACCCATTGAATAGCCGCCCGCCAGCGCGTGGCGAGTATTGAAATACGATTGGGCAGCAGCCGGAGCCACCGCCAACAGCGCCACACAGGCGCCGAGCACGAACGCGCGCATACCGTAAGTGCTCGCCGGGCGGCCAACCGCAGTCGGCCGCCCGGCGAGACGATTACGTGCTACCGGCTGATGAGCAGCCGCTCGGTGACCACCACCTTCCCATCGGCCACGAGCTGGCAGTGGTACAAGCCACTCCGCAGCCGCAGTACCACGCCCGCTGCCAGCGCGGCGTCATCGAGCGAGTGCTCGCCGGCCGGGCGGCCCCACTCGTCGAAGACGCGCAGCGTCACCACGCGCGCCGTCTGCGGCAGACCGTAGCCCACGCGCACGTGACCCGTGCTGGGGTTGGGCGCCAGCACGATGAAGGCGGCGGGCGCGGGTCGGGCCGCCGGGGTCGGCGAGACGGCCGCTGCGCGGGCCAGCTCGTCGGTCGTCGGCTCGTCGTCGAGCAGCAGGGGGCGGTAGTTGGTGCCCGCGTACTGGTTGAGCGCCGAGCGAGCGGCCATACTGCCCCAGGCGGTCGAGTCTTCGGCCATTGCCGTCAGCTCGGCGCGCAGGGCGCCGGGGGTGGCGAGGGCGGCCGTGCGGGCACTGTCGGAGTTGAGCGGCAGCAGCAGCTCCAACACGCGCCGGAAGTAGTTTACCTGCCCGGCTCGCTGGGCTACGGCCGCCCCGGCAGTTTGGTGCGGTAGCGCCAGCTGGGCGGTCAGGGCAGCGGCGGCGGGCTGAGCAGGCTCCTTCCGGCGGCCTCGCCCGAAGACGTCACCGTAGTCGTCGCCGTCGCCTTCGCCGTTCTCCGCGTCCGACTTCCGCGCCAGCAGCTGTAGCAGCTTATCCTCGAAGGCGGGGTGGTTGTAGCGCGTCAGCACTGCAATCGCCGAGTCGATACCGTGTTCGCCGCCTTCCTTCGTCAGCAGCGCCGTCACCAACTCGTCGAGTTTCAGCTTGTACTCGTCGGTGCTATCGGGCAGGGCGGCCATCTCGTCTTTGATTTCCTGCTCAGTCTGTAGAGGATCGGTTGATTCGCAACCCAAATCCATTGTACGAAGTGGACACGCATCAAGCACGACACCGGACGAGTAGAAATCCGGAATCATTCGCGGGTCGCTGGGGGGTTGGTCGTGGGCGTACAGAAAGCCTTGACCACCCGCAATCAAGCGAATGTTGGGCTGTGCCGCCGTGGCCGATGTGCTGAATAAGTTGTTCGGCCGGTCTTCGGGATTTTGCCCTGCACAATCTCCTTGTTTCGGCGCAATCTTCCCATCGCGCACTTCCACATCGGAGCCGTTGAAAGGCCCGTCAAAGTTGTTGCAGCGGAACGTGACGTTGTGGTCGTCGTAGCGAGCGTAGTAGCCGATATTGAGGTCGGCACCGAAGAGGTTACGATACACTATCAATGGGTGCATCGCATCCTGGTCGTTGTTGCTTGCGTGCATCGTAATCAGGCCGCGCGTCATCGTGGGCAGGGGGGGCGTCTGGCCGGGCACCGGGTTGGGCACGGTATAGCGCCAGAAGCGGTTGCCCTCGGGCTTGGTGCCGTAGGAGCCGGAGAAGTAGAGACCCAGCCCGAAGGCCATACCGGGCGTCCCCACCGCGAACTGGTTGTAGCGCACCACACTGCCGTGGCTGGTGGCCAGACAGATGCCGCCGCCGTTGTTGCGGAACTCGTTGCCGATGGCCACCAGCTCGGCGCCGGTCAGGTCGCCGTCGTTCGTGATGCCGTAATACAGGTTCTCGAAGAGGTTGGGCCGCCCCACGCACACTTCATCGCCGCTGGACGCAAACGACAGATCGTCGTTGAGCACCCGCATCGAGGCGTTGCTGCCCCGGATGCCGTAGCCGCGCAAGCGGTAGTCGATATTGGGGATGGCGGCATTGACGTCTTCGCTCGGGTTGGGGTAGTAACCCGAAAACGTATTGCCCGTGAACGTAATGCCGCGCACCCTGATGAGCTGCGCGAACATCTGCGTTCCGTAGCGGGTACCGTAGGTAGTGCTGAAGTAAAACGGGTCGTCGAGCACCTTCGAAGACCGAAACTCGCAGTGCGTGAAGTAGCTGCGGTTGGAGGTCAGGGTGCCCTGATACGGCGCGAAGGCCACCCCGATGCGGCAGTCGAGGAAATTGGCTTTGTCGGCGCGCACGATGCCGCCGCCCTGCGCCGACACCAATGAGACGTGCGTACCCGTGCCGTGGGTTGACTTACCCACCAACAAGCCCACTCGCGCGTTGGCGATGGTGGCGCTCTCGATTTCCACCACACCCTCGATGGCGTCGTCCTGGTTGTTGGCGCCGCTACCGGTGCCCAGCACGGTCACGCCGTCCCACATCAGGGGGTTGTGGCAGACGGTGGGCGGGTTGGGGGCGTTTACATCATCGATGAGGCTCGTGAGCACGGCGCCGTTGATGAGCCGCAGCTTGCCGCCGGGGTGTATCCGAATGCGCGAAGGGTACGCCGGTATCGGCCCGGTGCGCGTATCGTCGAAGCGCACTACGGCGCCGTCAACCACCAGCACGGCGCCGCTGGGCACGGTCACGGTGCCGTGGACGGTCTGGTTGGTATTCCAGGTCGTGACGACGGGCGCAGCCGGCGTACCGGCCGGTAAGGTGAGGTTGCCGGGGATGGTAAAGGCTGTACCGCCGATGGTGACGGTAACACTCGTGGCCGACACGTACGCCGCGCCCACCCCATCGGCCGGCGGCACCGTGACGGTGAGCGTGTAGGTGTGGGTGCTGCCGACCGGCAGCCCGGCCAAATTAACCGTTACCGTGGGCGTGGTGGCCCCAGCGGGCAAACCCGGCCCACCAGACCACTGGTAGGTGGCGTTGCTGCTGCCGGGCAGCTCACAGCCACTGCCCAGCGTAGCCGTGCCGCAGGCCATCAGGTTGGCGCCGGCCGTGGGGAAGGGTTGAATCAGCACGTCGTCGAGGTAGTAATAGGCACCGGCAATCGCAGGAGTACAATTGTTGGTGGCGTTGGCGAAGCCGGCCGTAGCATCTGGCGCGAAGCAGCCCAGTGTCAGGAAGCGCTCGTTGCCGACGGCTCGGTGACACCCCGCCGTGCGCGACCAGACGGTTTGCGAATTGAAGTTACCCTCGTGTCGGTCAACCGTCGGCGTGTAAAATCCCTGCGGGGTGGTTTGGCCAAGCAACGACCCCAAGACTGTCCGGGCGGGATTCGCCAAGGTCGTGAAGCCGCCAATCGGCTCGTAGAGGTCGGTGGCCGAAAGCAGCAGCCCCAGCCGGTCGAGCTGCCGTTGCGACGAGGCAGCGCGCAGTGTCCAGAACTCGACGTAGTAATCGCGCGGAGCACCGGGCGCAGAAGCTTCCAGCGGTACATCCAGCTCCTGCGAGATGTACTCGCGCCGGGCGTGGGCGAAGCGGTCAGGCTCGCCTCCGGGGTCCGGCAGGTCGCCGCCGCGGTATGAGTACAGGCCCGCGTAGCTGCCTGTGCCGACCACGCCCGGCGTGTGCTGGCCGGTGTACATCTGGTTGTTGCAGTTGCGGGCGTTGGCCGGGATGGATAAGTCGGCCAGTCCGCCCGTGCGGAAGCTCTCCGGCGATTCTTCGTTCGTCGTGCGCCAGCACGGTGATTCCGACAGCCGCAGGCCGTTGCCGCCACCCGTCTGGAAGTTGATATTGCTGAACTGCGTAGGAGCCGGTTGGCCGGGCACCAGCGAGGTCATCACTTCAAAATCGCCGTTGCGGACGAGGTTACACACCGGCAGCGGCGCGCACGGCGGAGTACCCAGTAAGGCCATCTGCCGCAGCGTAGTTGGCGCGTAGAACTCGCCGCTGCCGTCGGTCTCCTGATTACGCAGGTTTTGCAGCGTCAGGGCGCCCGCCGCCAGCACGGCGGTGGTGCCGAACCGAAGCCCATTGAGCGCCACGCTGCCACCCGCCAGCAGCACACCCGGCAACGTGGTATTGCCGGCGGCCACCACGTTGCCGCCGACGTTCCAATACACGTGGTCGGGGCGCACACCCTGCAACCGCACTCGCGCGCCGGTTGCCAGGGTAAGGTTGCCCGTTACGGTGATTACGAAGCGGCTTGCCGTGTCGCCGCTGAGCACCACGGCCGTGCCGCCGTTCAGGGTGGCGTTTCCGGTCAGCGTGTAGGCGCCGCCCGTGAGGGTCTGGCCCGTAAAGCCCGTCAGCGGCTGGGTGCTCAGCGCCGAGCAAGCGGCCCGAGCCGTAGCGAGCGCGTTGAGGGCATTGGTGACAGCAGCGCCGGAGCCGGTCGTCGGCCGGAGCAGGCCGGCGCTACTCCAGACAGGGCCGCGCACCGTAGTGGCTACGCCGGTCTGCCCAAACACGCGCACCGCCGAAACGGCATCGGTCGTGAGGCTATCGCCGGTGAGCAGGCCAAATGAAGCCGCCGCGCCCAGCGGCGGGACGGCGGGAGTTTGGGCAGTGGCAGCTAATGCGCTACACCACAACCCGGCCACCAGCGAGGCGCGGGCGGCCGTTGAAAGGGAAAATTGCATCGTCAGGACTGAATATTAGGAAAACACCTAAACTTCCGGCCTCGAAATGCCGTCCTTTACAGACTGGTCCTTGCTGCCCATCGGCGCGCTCACGGGCGCGGCGACGGCCAAACAGCAATCCGAAGCCGGTGGGCCGGCGTGGCCCACGGGGGTGGCGGAACGAGCGGCCTCCGGCGCCAACCGGAGTGTCCGTCTCGTCCGCCTGCCTTCAGTAGTGGGTGGCCGCGCTTTTATGGATGAACCGCCGCCATTGCCACGGGTGGCCCGTGCGCGCATCGGCGCATCGGCGCATCGGCGCATCGGCGCATCGGCGCATCGGCGCATCGGCGCATC
>ERZ1066122.2032-NODE-2032-length-14326-cov-10.313923_pt1 | contig 14326 bp, 13 predicted proteins | sample MGYA00382769_ERZ1066122 | MGnify/ENA primary metagenome ERZ1066122 (study PRJEB33369, sample SAMEA5778352) | biofilm metagenome | biome: Industrial cooling water; feature: Water cooling tower basin; material: Biofilm | place: United Arab Emirates | collected...
ACCTACAAGATGTTCGCCTATGACGAAGGCTGGTCGCGGCGCATCAACGAGGCGATCGACAGCGGCCTGACCGCCGAGGCCGCGATCGAGCGCGTGCAGCAGCGCACGCGGATGCGGATGCGCCAGATCGACGACCCGCTGCTTGCCGACCGGATGCACGATCTCGAGGATCTGTCCAACCGTCTGCTGCGGATCGTCTCCGGCCAGCTCGGCACTGCGGCGCAGCTCGGCCTGCGCCAGGACACCATCCTCATTGCCCGCAACCTCGGCCCCGCCGAGCTGCTCGAGTATGACCGCCGGCGGCTGAAAGGCGTGATCCTGGAGGAAGGCTCGCTCACCGCCCATGTGACGATTGTCGCGCGGGCGATGGGCGTGCCGGTGCTGGGCCGAGTGAAGGATGTCCGCCGGCTGATTGCCGAGGGCGACATGCTGCTGCTCGATGTCGCGCAGGGCGCCGTGTTCGTCCGGCCGAACACCACGATGGACGAGGCGTTCGAGGCGAAGCTGTCGCTCAGCCAGCGGCGCCGGGCGGCCTTCGCCGCGCTGCGTCCGCTGCCGCCGGTCACGCGGGACGGCAGGCGCATCACGCTGATGGTCAATGCCGGCCTGCGCGACGACGCCGCGGCGCTGGACGTGACCGGCGCGGACGGCATCGGCCTCTTCCGCACCGAGTTCCAGTTTCTCGTTTCGGCGACGCTGCCGCAGCGTGAACGGCAGCAGCGGCTGTACCGCGACATATTGGAGGCTGCCGGCGATCGGCCCGTCGTCTTCCGCACCGTCGACATCGGCGGCGACAAGGCGCTGCCCTATATGCGCGCCGACGATCTCGCCGAGGAGAATCCGGCGATGGGCTGGCGCGCGCTGCGGGTCGCGCTCGAACGCGAAGGGCTGATGAAGGCGCAGGCCCGCGCGCTCCTGGAGGCGGCCGCCGGCCGCACCTTGAACGTCATGTTCCCGATGGTCTCGGAGCCGTGGGAATTCGATGCCGCCCGCGCGATCTTCGAAGCGCAGCGGGACTGGATTGCCTCCCGCAACCGCCTTTATCCCGCCGCCATCCGCTACGGTGCGATGCTCGAGGTGCCGGCGCTGGCCGAGTGCCTGGACCTCCTCCTGCCGCGCATCGATTTCCTGTCGATCGGCACCAACGATCTCACCCAGTTCCTGTTCGCGGCGGACCGCGCCCATCCGAAGCTTGCCGAGCGCTACGACTGGCTGTCCCCGGCCATACTGCGCTTCCTTCGGCGCGCGTCCGCGCCGGCGCTGGAAGCCGGCATTCCGGTGACGGTGTGCGGGGAAATGGGCGGTCGCTCGCTCGAGGCGATGGCGCTGCTCGGCCTCGGGATCGAACGGCTCTCGATCACGCCGGTTGCGGTCGGACCGGTCAAGGCAATGGTCCGCTCGCTCGATCTGGCGGCGCTCCGTGCGGCCATGGCCGGCTGGCTGGCCACGCCGCCGGCCGACATGCGCGCGACGCTGACCGACTGGGCCGCGGAGAACAAGGTCGAGCTGGCCTAGCGGCCGATCCGCTGCACGTCCGGCAACCGGCGCCGGACGATCAAGGTCGGGCCGCTTTCCGGCCACTTATGTTGACAAGCTACGCCCGAGCCTGTGACATGCACGGAACGGGCGCGAACCCTGCGGGGAATGACGATGGATGAGATTGAGGTGGTGCCGGGGCCCGCAAAGGCCGGAGAGCGCCTGAAGGCGGCGCGCGAAGCGGCCGGCATCCACCTGTCTGAGGTCGCGGCGCGGACGCGGATTCCGCAGCGCCACCTGGAAGCGATCGAGGCGGACGATTTCGGCGCGCTCCCTTCCACCACCTACAGCGTCGGCTTTGCCCGTGCCTATGCGCGCGTCGTCGGGGCGGACGAAGTGGCGATCGCCGCCGCGGTCCGCAGCCAGCTCGAGAACAGCCAGCGCGAACGACATGACTATCAGGCGTTCGAGCCAGCCGATCCGTCGCGGGTGCCGCCCCGCGGTCTCGCCTGGATTGCCGGAATCGTCGCGCTGCTGCTGCTCGTCGGCTATGCGGTGTGGCGCGCCGAATGGCTGTTCGGGCCGGGCGCAGAGGCGCCCGTCGCTGCACCGGCGGAAGCGCCCGCGCCGTCGTCACCCGCCGCGCCTGCGCCGGCAGCGGCACCCGCCCTTCCCGCCAACGCGCCGGTGGTGGTGACGGCAGTCGACACAGTCTGGCTGCGGATCAACCATGCGACCGGCAAGCGCCTGTTCGAAAAGGAGATGCAGGCGAACGAAAGCTATGCGCTCCCGGCCGATGCCGCCGGCGCGACGCTGACGACGGGGCGGCCGAACATGCTCGCCGTCACGGTCGGCGGCGTGCCGGTCCCGCCGCTGGGCGAGGCCGAACGGCTGGTCCGCAACGTGCCGATCGACGCGGCCGCGCTGCGCGCGCGGCTGGCGGCGCCTGCTCCGGCCGGCGCGGCGACGCCTGCGCCCACGGCCCCCGCGCCGGCCCCGCGCTGAGCCGCGGACCGGGCGACTTGCCCATCCGGGTGCTGCGCGCCTAAGGCCCGCCGGCCATGCATGGCTGGATCATTCTCGACAAGCCGATCGGCCTCGGCTCGACCCAGGCGGTCGCCGCCGTCAAGCGGGCACTGCGCGACGGCGGCTATCCGAAGCGCAAGGTGGGCCATGGCGGCACGCTCGATCCGCTCGCCTCCGGCGTGCTGCCGGTTGCGCTCGGCGAAGCCACGAAGCTGGCCGGCCGGCTGCTCGACAGCGACAAGATCTACGCTTTCACCATCGCCTTCGGGACCGAAACCGACACGCTGGATCGCGAAGGCCGCGTGACCGCCCGCTCGGACGTGCGGCCGACATATGCGGACGTGGCAGCGATTCTGCCACGCTTCACCGGCCCGATCGCGCAGGTGCCGCCCGCCTATTCCGCGCTGAAGGTCGATGGCGCGCGCGCCTATGACCTCGCCCGCGCCGGCGACGCGGTGGCGCTGGCAGCGCGCTCCGTCACCATCCACGCGCTGGCGGCGGGCGGCCCTGACGGCGAGAACGATGCGCCGGGCGAAAGCGAGCACCTGCAGGAGATGACGCTGACCGCCCATGTCTCCAAGGGCACCTATGTCCGCAGCCTCGCGCGCGACATCGCCCATGCGCTCGGCACGGTCGGGCATGTGGCGATGCTGCGCCGGCTGAAGGCCGGCCCGTTCACGCTGGCACCGGCGATTTCGCTGGACAAACTGGCCGATCTCGCTAAGGAGCGCGCCCTTGAAGATGTTTGCCTGCCGCTGAGGGCAGGGCTGGACGACATCCCGGCTCTTTCCCTCACCCCCGATCAGGCAGGGCTGCTCCGCCAGGGGCAGATCGTGGTCGGGATCGCCGCCGCCGATGGCCAATGCTTCGCGATGCTGGGGGACGTCCCGGTCGCGCTGGCGGAAGTCAGGGCCGGAACGCTCCGGGTGGTGCGCGGCTTCAACCTCTAGACGAAAGGACGCCGATGTCGATTACCGCGGAGCGCAAGCAGGCGCTGATTGAAGACAATGCCCGCCAGTCGGGCGACACCGGTTCGCCGGAAGTTCAGGTCGCCATCCTGACCGAGCGGATCGCCAACCTGACCGAGCATTTCAAGACGCACGCGAAGGACAACCATTCCCGCCGCGGGCTGCTGATGCTGGTCAATAAGCGCCGGCGCCTTCTCGACTTCCTGCGCAAGAAGGACGCGGAACGCTACCAGGCACTGATTTCGAAGCTCGGGCTTCGCAAGTGATCTCGAAGGGGCGCCCTCCGGCGCCCCTTTTTCGCATTCCGCCCTGGGGGCGGAGCCGGCTCTGCCTTTTGGCCGTCGCATCGATCGCGTAAACAGGGGCCGTCCCGCGGCAGTTCGCGGGATGGGGGCAAGGAAGGCAATACGGCCGACCTTTCCGGGCCAGAACCGGCCCACACACAGGCCCCGGCCGCATAGGGCGGCCGGATGAAGGAAACCAGATGTTCGATATCAAGAAAGTGGAAATCGAGTGGGGCGGCAAGACCCTCACGCTCGAAACGGGCCGCGTTGCCCGCCAGGCCGACGGCGCGGTGCTCGCGACCCTCGGCGAAACCGTCGTGCTGTGCGCCGTGACGGCGGCCAAATCGGTGAAGGAAGGCCAGGATTTCTTCCCGCTCACTGTCCATTACCAGGAAAAATACGCGGCCGCAGGCCGCATCCCCGGCGGCTTCTTCAAGCGCGAGCGGGGCGCGACGGAGAAGGAGACGCTGGTCTCCCGCCTGATCGACCGGCCGATCCGGCCGCTGTTCCCCGAAGGCTTCTACAACGAAATCAACTGCATCGCGCAGGTGATGTCCTATGACGGCGAAAACGAGCCGGACATCCTGGCGATGATCGCCGCGTCCGCGGCGCTGACGCTGTCCGGCGTCCCGTTCATGGGTCCGATCGGCGCCGCACGTGTCGGCTATCGCGACGGCGAGTATCAGCTGAACCCGACCGACGCGGAGATTGCCGAAGGCGAGCTCGACCTGGTCGTCGCCGGCACGCAAGACGCGGTGATGATGGTGGAATCGGAGGCCAAGGAGCTGTCCGAGGACGTGATGCTGGGCGCCGTCATGTTCGCCCATCGCGGTTTCCAGCCGGTCATCGACGCGATCATCGATCTCGCCGAACAGGCGGCGAAGGAGCCCTGGGATCTCGCCGAACAGTCCGATCAGTCGACGATGAAGGCAAAGCTCAAGGACCTGATCGGCGCCGACATCGCCGCGGCCTATCGGCTGACCAACAAGTCGGAACGGTCGAACGCCCTGAATGCGGCGCGGGCCAAGGCCAAGGACGCCTTTGCCGACAGCAGCCCGCAGGACCAGATGGCGGCGATCAAGCTTGTCAAGAAGCTGGAGGCGGAGATCGTCCGCCAGGCGATCCTGAAGGAAGGCCGCCGCATCGACGGCCGCAACACCCGCCAGGTCCGCCCGATCGAGGCGATCGCCGGCTTCCTGCCCCGCACCCACGGCTCGGCGCTGTTCACGCGCGGCGAGACCCAGACGATCTGCACGACCACGCTCGGCACCAAGGATGCCGAGCAGATGATCGACGGGCTGACGGGGCTCCATTACGAGCATTTCATGCTGCACTACAACTTCCCGCCCTATTCGGTCGGTGAAGTCGGGCGCTTCGGCCCGCCGGGGCGGCGCGAGGTCGGACATGGCAAGCTCGCCTGGCGCGCACTCCATCCGGTGCTGCCGACGAAGGAGGAGTTTCCCTACACCGTCCGCGTGACGTCCGACATCACGGAGTCGAACGGCTCCTCGTCGATGGCGACGGTGTGCGGCGGCTCGCTCGCGCTCATGGATGCCGGCGTGCCGATCAAGCGGCCGGTCTCGGGCATCGCCATGGGCCTGATCCTTGAAGGCAAAGACTTTGCGGTGCTGAGCGACATCCTCGGCGACGAGGACCATCTCGGCGACATGGACTTCAAGGTGGCGGGGACGTCGGAGGGCATCACGTCGCTCCAGATGGACATCAAGATCGCCGGCATCACCGAAGAGATCATGCGCACGGCCCTCACCCAGGCGAAGGAAGGGCGCGAGCACATCCTTGGCGAAATGTCGAAGGCGCTGGGCGAGACCCGGACCGAGCTGTCCGCGCATGCGCCGCGGATCGAGACGATCACCATCGACAAGTCGAAGATCCGCGACGTGATCGGCACGGGCGGCAAGGTCATCCGCGAGATCGTCGCGACGACCGGCGCCAAGGTCGATATCGACGATGAAGGCGTGATCAAGATCAGCTCGTCCGATCTCGCGCAGATCGAGGCGGCGCGCGCCTGGATCCTCGGCATCGTCGAGGAGCCGGAAGTGGGCAAGATCTATTCCGGCAAGGTCGTCAACATCGTGGATTTCGGCGCCTTCGTGAACTTCATGGGCGGCCGCGACGGGCTCGTCCATGTCTCGGAGATCAAGAACGAGCGCGTCGCCAACGTCTCCGATGTCCTGTCCGAGGGCCAGGAAGTGAAGGTGAAGGTGCTGGAGATCGACGGGCGCGGCAAGGTCCGCCTGTCGATGCGTGTCGTCGACCAGGAGACCGGAGCCGAGCTGGAGGACAATCGTCCGCCGAAGCAGCCGCGCGAAGGCGGTGACCGTGGCGATCGCGGAGACCGTGGTGAGCGCGGTGAGCGCGGCGAACGGGGACCGCGCCGCGACGGCGATCGTCGCCGCGGCCGGGGCGATCGGCCGCGTCGGGACCGGCCGGAAGGCGGCCGGACGGACGAGCCGGAGCCTGAGTTCGCGCCGGCTTTCCTGACGCGCGACGACGACTGACGGAGCGGGCGGACGGCCGATGCCGTCCGCCCCGCCCGACGAAAACAGGCCGGCGCTTCTCCAGAGGAGCGCCGGCTTTTCGTTACAACCCAGGCGCAAGAGGTCCGATACGGCGGACACGCCCGCCGGGCGGAGGCCGGGCGGCACGCGGGTTCGGTGCGCCTCACGCGCTGCCGCGGCGATCCGCTGCCATGCCGGGAAATCTCAAGAAAGCGGGAGGCTTCTGTTGCCCGGTGCCTCCCAAACCGCTGGTATCCGCTTCTGTTGCCCGGTGCGGCCCGGACCGCGCTTTTGGCCTACTTAATCTTACCCGTGAGGGTTGGGATTAAGCAGCAAGAGCGAGCGCCTCGTTGTCGTTGGCACTTGTGTAATGGGCCGTTGCGGTGGTCCCATTCCGGGCGAAAACAGCGCTTTTCAACACACGTCGATCCTGGTTCGGCCCCATCGGGAGCGCTGCCGGGCAACGCTTCTGGTGGAGCCGCCGGGTACTGCCCCCGGGTCCGCTGCGCCTATTGCACGCCGCAGTTTATCGCCATAGCCGGGCAAGCCCGGCACCGATCGATATAGGCGATTGGACGGCGATTGGAAGGGGTCCTCACGCGCCGCCGCGGCGGGCGATCAGATCGCGAATCTCGCGGAGCAGCACCACGTCGGCCGGATCGGTCGGCGTCGGCTCCTCGGCGGGCTGGCGCGCCATCGCCCGGTTGGCGGCACGGACCAGCAGGAAGATCACGAAGGCCAGGATCAGGAAGTTGACCGCGGCGGTCAGAAACGCGCCATAGCCGAACAACGGGACGCCTGCTTCCTTGAGCGCCGCATAGTCGGTCGATCCCTCGAGCGCCGGCGGCACTGGCCCGAGCACCAGGAAGTAGCTCGAGAAATCGAGGCCGCCAAAAACCGCGCCCAGCACCGGCATGATCAGATCGTCGGTCAGCGAGGAGACGATCCGGCCGAACGCCGCACCGATGATCACCGCCACCGCCAGATCGAGGACATTGCCCCGGTTGATGAACGCCTTGAACTCGCTCAGCATCGTCGCTCTTCCCCCCAGCTGGTGCGATCGCCGTCCCAGTTTCGCCGTTGCCGCCGCGAAAGCAAGGCCGATTGCGGGCGCACGGCGCTTTCCCTAGACTCATGCCGCATCAACCGGAGGAATGCATGACCCCTCGCCTGTCCGCCGCGTTCGCCGCCCCCCTTGCGGCGCTCACTTTGTCCGCCTGCGGCATCAACAGCGTGCCCGCGGCCGAGGAGACGGCCAAGGCGCGCTGGGCGGACGTGCAGGCGCAGTACCAGCGCCGCGCCGATCTGGTGCCCAATCTGGTCGCGACGGTGAAAGGCTCCGCCGCCGCCGAGGAACGGGTGCTGACCAACGTCACCAACGCGCGGGCGCGGGCGACCGCGATCAACATCACGACAGACGATCTGTCCGACCCGCAGGCGCTGCAGCGGTTCAGCGAATCGCAGAACCAGCTGACCCAGGCGCTCGGCCAGCTCCGCACCGTCGTCGAAAGCTATCCGGAGCTGCAGAGCCAGCGCAATTTCCAGACGCTGATGGACCAGCTCGAAGGGACCGAGAACCGGATCACCATCGCGATCCGCGACTACAATGAGGCCGTGCGCGACTACAACACCCGCATCCGCACCTTCCCCGAAATGATCGGCGCGAAAGTGGTGCATGGCGCGAAGCCCCTGCAACCCTTCCAGGCGACGACGCCGGGAGCCGATCAGGCGCCGAAGGTCGATTTCGGGAACTGACGCCTTGCCGCTGAGCCCTGCCCGGGCGGCGGAGCGCCTGCTCGCCGCCTTGCTGCCGCTCCTGCTGCTGCTCGGCAGCCCGGCGTTCGCGCAGCAATTCCCGCCGCTCAGCGGCCGCGTCGTCGATGCCGCGAACCTGCTCGCGCCCGAGCGGGAAGCGGCGCTCACGGCGCGTCTCGAAGCACTCGAGCAATCGACCGGACGACAGCTTGTCGTCGCGACCATTCCCGATCTCCAGGGCTATGACATTGCCGACTATGGCTATCGCCTCGGCCGCGCCTGGGGGATCGGCCAGAAGGAGGAGGACAATGGCATCCTGCTGCTGGTCGCACCCAATGAACGCAAGGTCCGCATCGAAGTCGGCTACGGCCTTGAACCCTATGTGACCGACGCGCTGAGCTCCGCGATCGTCCAGGAAACGGTGCTGCCCCGCTTCCGCGCCGGCGACATGCCTGGCGGGATCGAGGCCGGCGCCGATGCCCTGCTCGCCCAGCTCCAGCTGTCCCCCGAAGAAGCCCAGGTGCGCCAGCAGCAATTGCTCGCGGAGCGGCCGTCCCGCAAGCGGGGCGGCCTGCCGGTCGGCCTGATCTTCTGGGGCATCGTGCTGCTGTTCGTGGTGCTGCCGATGCTGTTCGGCGGCGCCCGGGGCAAATCCTATCGCCGGGGCCGCGGGCCGGTGGTGATCTGGGGCCCGGGGATCGGCGGCGGCTGGGGCGGCGGATCCGGCTGGGGCGGCGGCGGCGGCGGCTTTGGCGGTTTTTCGGGCGGCGGGGGATCGTTCGGCGGCGGAGGCGCGTCAGGATCATGGTGAGGCTGACAGAGGCCGAACGCGCACGGGTCGACGCCGCCGTCGCCGCGGCAGAGCGGGAGACGAGCGGCGAGATCGTGACGATCGTGGCGGCCGCCTCGGACGCGTATCACGACGTTGCGCTCCACTGGGCGCTGCTCGCGGCGCTGCTGGTGCCGGCGCTGTTCGCGGTGGTGCCCGGGCCGCTCGAATCCCTTCTCGCGGCAACGGCGAATGGCTGGTCGGAAAGCCACCCGCTGCCGCAGGTTCTGCTGGTGGTGATGGGGCTGATGATCGCGGCATTCCTTGCGGCCCGCGCGATCCTTGCCTCGCCGACGCTGCGCGTGCGGCTGGCGCCGCTGTCGACCCGCGAGCGTCGCGTTCGCCGCCGCGCCCTTGCCTGTTTCCGCGTCGGCACCGAGCGCCGCACAATCGCCCGCACCGGCGTGCTCATCTATCTGTCCCTCGCCGAGCATGTCGCCGAAATCGTCGCTGACGAGGCGATCTCGGCTAAGGTGGCGCCCGATACCTGGGGCGCGGCGATGGCGGCGCTGATCGACGGCGCCCGCGCCGGGCGGCTGGCGGACGGGCTGGTCGACTGCGTGACGCAGGTCGGGGCCGTGCTTGCGACCCATTCGCCTCCTCATCCCGGGAACCCCAATGAGCTTCCGGACCGTTTGATCGAGCTATGACCGAAGCGACACGCACCGTCTGGGCGGGGAAGTATGTGGTGGCGAAAACCCAGGGCCGCTGGGAGTTCGTCAGCCGCGCGAACAACATCGACGCGGCGGTGATCGTCGCGGTCGATCAGGGCGATGTGATCCTGGTCGAGCAGCCCCGTGTGCCGCTGGGCGGCACCTGCCTGGAGTTGCCCGCCGGGCTGGTCGGAGACATCGATCCCGGCGAAAGCGTCGCGGCCTCGGCCGCGCGCGAGCTCGAGGAAGAAACCGGCTACCGCGCCGGCCGGATCGAGGTGATCGGCCGCTTCGCATCCTCCCCCGGCATGCTGTCGGAGACGTTCACGCTGGTGCGCGCGCGCGATCTGGTGCGGGTTGGCGATGGCGGCGGCGATGCCCATGAGGAGATCACGGTCCACCGCGTCCCGCTGGCAGACGTCGCCGCTTTCGTCGACGCCCGCCGGGCCGACGGCGTGTTCATCGACGCGAAGCTGCTCCTGCTCCTCGGCAGCACCATCCTCGGGCCCGCCGCGGACTGATCCTCAGCGGAAATTGTCCGCATAGGCCTGCAGCTTCAGCTTCGGCTGCGGGGCGGGGACGACATGCGCGTCGATGCCATGCTTGTCCGCATAGGCCTTCGCCGCCTCCAGCGTCGGGAAGTGCAACCGGACCTGCGCCTGAGTGTCGGCCTGGCCGTTCCACCCGGTGAGTGGATCGACCGGCGTCGGCGCGCGGGAGAGATATTCGAGCACCCAGCGATCGGTGCCGGCACGGCCGGACTGGGTGGAGTTCTTCATGCGCTGATAGATACGGGCCTGGGGCATGGCCGGCTCTCTAGTCGAAGCCGCCGCCGCGCTCAACGGCCTCGACGCGCATCGGCGGCCTTGGTGCGCAGCGTCGCAGACGCGGCCGCGGGATCTTCCGGCCAGGGGTGCTTCGGGTAGCGGCCGCGCATTTCCTTCGCCACCGCCGCCCAGCTCCCCCGCCAGAAGCCGGGCAGATCCCGCGTCGTCTGGATCGGCCGGCCGGCCGGCGAGGTCAGGCTCAGCACCAGCGGCGTGTCGCCGATGCGCGGATGGACGTCGAGCCCGAACAGCGCCTGCACACGCAGCTCGACGGTCGGCCCCGCATCGGCCTCGTAATCGATCGGATGCGTGCTGCCCGCCGGCGAGGTGAAGCGCGCCGGCGCCACGCGGTCCAGCCTCTGCCGCTCCTCCCAGCCGATCAGCGCCAGCAATGCCGCCGTCAGCGCCTCCGGATCGATTGCGTCGAGCCGGCGACGGCCTTCGAGCAGCGGCGCCAGCCACAGATCGAGCGTCGCGAGCAGCCGCCCGTCCGAAAGATCGATGCCGGCGTGGCGGGCGCGGGCACGGAGCGCCCGGGCACTGTCCGGCCAGCGCAGAACCGCCAGGCCATGGTCGCGCACCCCGGCGAGCAGGGCCGCCCGGATCGCGTCCGCATCGGCGCCGTCGTCGGGGCCGCTCGATAGCCGGATCGCGCCGAGCCGACGCTCGCGCAGCGCCACCGCCGCGCCGCTCGCCACGTCGAAGCGGACGCCGCGCACCGTTTCGATCCGGTCGCCGAACAGCACCTCGACCGCTTCCGGCGTGATCGGGGCCGCCGCCAGAATGCGGGCGCCTGCCGCCGCTCCCTGGATCTCCGCCACCGCCAGCCACTCGGCGCCGGCGAGCGGGGATGCCGGATCGAGCCGGAAGCCGCGCCCGCCGACGCTGACCCAGTCCGCCCCTTCGCGGTCCCGGCGCCGCGCCAGCCGATCCGGGTATGCCAGCGCAACGCAGGTGCCGACGGCATCGCGGCCATTGGCGGGCGCCGCTGCGGCGGCGGCCGCGCCGGAGCCGGCCGGCCGCGGCTCGACCAGCCTGGCCCAACGCTGCGCCAGCCGCTTCGCAGCGACCGCGCGGGGCCCCTCTTCCCGCCGCCAGCGCCGGAGGCGAAGCTCAAGATCGGCATCGCCGCCGCCAAGCCCGGGCTCGGAGAGCATCACCGCGACGTCCGCCGCCGTTTCACGCAGCCCCCGCGCCTCGGCCGCAATCAGCATGTGGGCGAGGCGCGGGGGCATCGGCAAGGCCGCAAGCCGGCGGCCATGGCCGGTCACGCGCCCGCCTTCGTCCAGCGCGCCGAGCAGCTCCAGCCGCCGTCGCGCCTCCGCCACTGCGGCGGCGGGTGGCGGATCGAGCCAGCTGAGCGTGGTCGGATCGGACACGCCCCACAGCGCGCAGGCAAGAAGCAGCGGCGACAGATCCGCTTCCAGGATCTCCGGCGGATCGAAGGGCGGCAGGCCCGCCGTCGCTGCCTGTTCCCACAGCCGATAGGCGACCCCGGGCCCCTGCCGCGCCGCGCGGCCGGCGCGCTGGGTGACCGCCGCCTGGCTCGCCCGTTCGGTCACCAGCCGGGTGACGCCGGCCGCCCGGTCGTAGCGCGGACGCCGGGCAAGCCCCGCATCGACGACGATCCGGATGCCGTCCAGCGTCAGGCTGGTCTCCGCGATCGCCGTCGCCAGCACCAGCTTGCGCACGCCCGCCGGCGCCGGCGCGATTGCCGCGCGCTGCAGGGCCGGGTCGATCCGGCCGTGGAGCCGGTGGACCATGATCGTGGCCGGCAAGTCGGCCAGCCGCTCGGCAGTGCGCTCGATCTCGGCGACGCCCGGCAGGAACGCGAGCAGCCCGCCCTCCGCTTCGCGCAGCGCCCGGCGGATCGCGCTGGCCATCGCATCCTCGATCCGCGCGTCCGCCGGACGCCCGATATGACGCAGCTCCAGCGGAAAGGCACGGCCGGCGCTCTCGATCACCGGAGCGCCGCCCAGCAGGGCCGCGAAACGACCGCCGTCCAGCGTCGCCGACATCGGCAGGATCCGGAGATCGGGCCGCAGCGCTGCCTGGGCATCGAGCGCGAGCGCGAGGCCGAAATCGCTGTCGAGACTGCGCTCGTGGATCTCGTCGAACAGCACTGCCGCGACGCCGGTCAGCTCTGGATCGGCCTGGATGCGGTTGACGAAGATTCCCTCAGTCAGCACGGTCACGCGGGTCGCGGCCGAGCGCCGGCTGTCCATGCGCGTGGCATAGCCGAAGGTGCCGCCGACAGGCTCGCCCGCCAGCTGGGCCATCCGCTCCGCGGCGGCCCGAGCGGCAAGGCGTCGGGGCGACAGGACCAGAATTTCCCCGGCGCACCAGGGCTCGGTCAGCAGGGCCGGCGCCACCGCGGTCGTCTTGCCGGCCCCGGGCGGCGCGACCAGCACGGCCCGGCTGCCGGCACGGAGCGCCGCGCGCAACGCCGGCAGCACCGCTTCGATGGGAAGTTGGGCGGACACGCGCCGGCGTTAGAGCCTGAACGGCCGCGGTGGAAGCGCGGCGCGGGGGTGCTCGGGCGGCGGGCGCCGCAACGGAAAAGGGCGGCGCCGACCGGCACCGCCCTTGTTGCTGCCAAAGCCGCGTGCGGCGTCAGAAGCTTCCGTACTGCTCGTTCCCGACAAAGCCCATCTTCGTCACGCCGGAGCGCTTGATGACGGCCAGCACGCGATCGACCACGTCGTACCGGGCGTTCGCGTCCGGCTGGACGTGAAGCTCCGGCTCCGGGTTCATCGCCTTGGTGCGATCCAGGTAGAGCCGCAGCGTCACTTCGTCGATCGGCGATCCGTTCCACAGGATGGTGCCGGCCGGGTCGACCACGATCTTGTTCTTGATCGGGTCGATCGGCGGCTGCTGCTGGTTGTTCGGATCGTTGACCGGCAGGTCGATCTTCACCGCATGGGTCTGGATCGGGATGGTGATGATGAACATGATGAGGAGCACGAGCATGACGTCGATAAGCGGCGTCGTGTTCATCTCGCCCATCGGCTCGCCGTCTTCGCGGCCGCCACTGATAGCCATCTAACCTACTCCTGCCTTACAAGCGCGTGACCGCACCGCCGGGGGGCGGCTCGGAGATGAAGCCGACCCGGCTGAAGCCGGCCCGCTGCATCGTGTAGATCGCGCCGCCGATGCACCGGTACGGGGTGCTGACGTCGCCGCGGATATGGGCTTCCGGCAGCTCGAGTCCGGGGGCGTTGGGGCCACCCTGACGCTCGATCTCGGCCTTGAGCTTGTCCACGGCGCGAGTCAGCAGCTCTTCCGAGTTCACCCGCGTCATGCCCCAGTAGATCTCGCACTCGCCGTTCACGGCGCGGATCGAGAGGGAGACGTTTTCCGGCTTGGTCGTCGTCGGGTCGAAGCGAACGTCAGGCAGCTTCACTTCCACGGTCTGGATGACGACGGGCACCGCGATCAGAAAGATGATGAGCAACACCAGCATGACGTCCACGAGGGGCGTCGTGTTGATGTCGGACATGGGGACGTCGTCGCTACCTTCCCCAACTGCCATTGCCATAATGCATAATCCTGTCTTGCTGCCGACGGCTGTGCGCCGAGCGGTTGGGCGGCGGGTGGTCCCGCAGGACCTCCCGCCGCGCGAACCCGTTAGGCCTTAGGCTGAACGCCGCCGACCTGACCGGCCGTGCTCGTCGTCGCCGGCTTGGCGGCCGACGGCTGCGGCTTGGTCGAGGTGGTGGCGGCCGCCGGGCGGGCGCCCGCAGTGGCGACCAGCGGCTTCACCGAACCGCCCGACATCATGTAGCCGAGCACGTCGTTCGAGAAGGCCGAGAGGTCCTCCGCGATCGCCTTGTTGCGGCGCTGCAGCCAGTTGTAGGCCAGCACCGCCGGCACCGCCACGGCGAGGCCGAGCGCGGTCATGATCAGCGCCTCACCGACCGGACCGGCGACGGCATCGATCGACGCCTGACCGGCCAGGCCGATCTTGATGAGCGCGCGGTAGATGCCGA
>ERZ1066122.2037-NODE-2037-length-14288-cov-18.946884_pt1 | contig 14288 bp, 11 predicted proteins | sample MGYA00382769_ERZ1066122 | MGnify/ENA primary metagenome ERZ1066122 (study PRJEB33369, sample SAMEA5778352) | biofilm metagenome | biome: Industrial cooling water; feature: Water cooling tower basin; material: Biofilm | place: United Arab Emirates | collected...
GCAACACTTAAGCAACACCTTGAGCGGCGGGCTTCGGCCCGCCGCTTTTTTTTGGCTTGGGCTATGGCGCCGGCGTCACCGCGGACGGCCCATCGCGCGCGTCCCTTCGGACGCGGGATGTCACGTCGTGGCCAGATTGGAAGGTGGCCAGATTGCGAGACCTGTCCGCCCGGCGGCGGGTGGAGGTGCAAGGCGTGGAGCCTCGGTCCGTTCTTTTCCGATGGACGCATCGGCGATCCATCGCACGAGCGGCTGCTGAGCCCGCGGCTTTTCTCGACAGATGATCGAGTGCCTGAGCTGCGGCGACGGAGCGATCGGAAAAGCAGGGACCGACAAGCATCGCCACGGCCCCACCCCCGCCGCCGGGCGGATGGGTGCTTCGCACTGGCCACCTTCCACGCTGGCCCCGAAATCGCCTCCAGTGTCCGAAGGGACACGCAGGCGCTGACGTGCGGGTGGCCATTGCCTGGGCCGGGTCAGCCAAACCGGATCCGCGAGAAAAATGCCCGGCCTTGGTCCGGATCGCACACGCGTAAGCATCGGAACGGGCCGCTCCGGGCCCTTCGCTCACCAAACCAGACGACTCGCACCGGGGACGCCGCGGAAGCGAAGGTCACTTCCTGCGAAATAAAAAGGGCGGTCTCAACCGGTCGTTGCAACGCTAGTCTGTTTTGGACTGCGGAGGCGAGAGACCGATGGCGAGAATGGGGCGTCCTGGGCTGCCCGATGCCCAGAAGCAGGAGGTTTGGCTGCAGTGGAAGCAGGGCCGGCCGATCCGTGAGATCGGCCGGGGAATGGGGCGGACGCCGGGGGCGATCCGAGGCATCCTGGCAACGAACGGCGGGATCGTGCCGCCGCTCAGGCGACGGGCGGATCGAAGCCTGACTTTGGTGGAGCGCGAGGAGATTTCCCGCGGCCTGGCGGCTGAACTGTCCTTTCGCGAGATTTCCCGACGGCTGGGTCGTGCGACGTCGACGATCAGCCGGGAAGTGGGGCGCAACGGCGGGCCAAAGAACTATCGTGCAAATCGAGCCGACGAGCAGGCCTGGGATCTCGCCAAGCGGCCAAAGCCGTGCGTGCTGGCGACTAACGCGGCGCTGCGCCAGCTCGTGGCCCAGCGGCTGGTCCAGCGCTGGTCGCCCGAGCAGATCGCAGCCTGGCTTAAGCTGGAGTTCCCTGCCGAGGAGTCGCTTCGGGTGTCGCACGAGACCATCTACCGCAGCCTGTTCATCCAGGCCCGCGGCGCCTTGAAAAAGGAGCTTTGCGCGCATCTGAGGACGCATCGGAAGATGCGCCGGTCCAAGGCGCTGGTCGTAGCGCCACGGGGCGGCATCGTTGACGCCGTATCCATTCGGGAGCGGCCGGCCGAAGTTGAGGATCGAGCCATACCCGGCCACTGGGAAGGCGATCTGGTCAGCGGCAGCAACAACTCCCATGTAGCGACCTTGGTGGAGCGCCGCACCCGGTTCGTGATGTTGGTGAAGGTCAAAGGCAGGGACACAGCCAGCGTTGTTTCCGCGCTGAGCCGGCAGGTGCAGTCGCTGCCGAAAGAGCTCCGCAAATCGCTGACTTGGGATCGGGGCACCGAGACGGCCAGCCACAAGGACTTCACCGTCGCCACGGATGTCCAGGTCTACTTCTGCGATCCGCAAAGCCCCTGGCAGCGCGGCTCCAACGAAAACACCAACGGATTGCTGCGGCAGTACCTGCCGCATGGCACCGATCTGTCGGTCCATTCCCAAGCCGCGCTCAACAAGATTGCACTAAGCTTGAACCAGCGACCCCGGGAGACCTTGGGCTTTAGAACGCCGGCCTATCGGCTGAGCGAGTGTGTTGCGTCGACCGATTGAGACCGCCAGCTTCACTGAGCAGGAAGTGACCTTCGCTTCCGCGGTGGCCCCGGCGCGATGACCTCAAATCACGAGGCCAGGAAGCCCTCGGCGGCCAGGTGGTCGCGCAGGGGCTTGAGGCCGGCCTCGTGGCGGCGCCACTTGCCGACCGAGCCGGCGTGCACCGGCTCGCGCACCTGGGCCGCGCTGGCGCTGACGATCGCGCCCGGGTGGGCCGAGGGATCGAGCACCGCCGGGTTCCAGGCCAGGCCGCAGAAGTCGAGCATCCGCCGCGCCTGCGCCTCCGTGTCGGTCACCAGGTCCTCGTAGCGCACGTCCAGGATCGCCCCCGGCATCACCGCGTGCCAGTGCTGCATCAGGCGCCGGTAGGTGGCGTAGTACGCCGCCAGCTCGGCCTGGTCGTAGCTGAAGGGATAGGCCTGGTAGAACAGCGTCTTGAAGACCGCATAGCAGGTGTCCATCGGGTCGCGCACCAGGTGGACGATGCGGGCCTTCGGCAGCGCCTTGCGGATGAGGCCGCAGTACATGAAATTGATCGGCATCTTGTCGATGAAGTAATTCTTGCCGGGCGCGGCCTGGCGCGCGGCCGCCATGTAGCGGCGACCGAGCGCGGCGAAGTCGATGCCCAGCGAGGCCTCGGCCACCGACAGGTGCGGCTGCGCGGCCTGCGCTTCCTGCGCGGCCTGCGCCAACAGCTGGCCGAAGTCGAGCAGTTCGCCGGCCGAACCGACCTCGCCCTGGCTGGCCAGCATGCGCTCGGCCAGCGTGGTGCCGGTGCGGGGCATGCCGACGATGAAGATGGCGCCCTCCTCCTCATGGCCTGGCGTGGGCCGGGCCATGGCTTCGGCCGTGTACACGCCGCGCAGGCCATCAATGACCGCGCGTTCGGCCGCCGCGTCGTAGTTCAGCGAGCGACGCTTGAGCGCGGCGCCGTCGGACAGCGCCTTGAAAGACGCGGCGTCGTCGCCAAGGTCCTCGAATTCCTTGGCCAGCGCATACAGGCCGGCGGCGGCGTCGGCCGGCGAAGCCAGCTTGCCCTGCAGCCGCGCCTGGAGGTCGGCGACATGGTTGGCGTCCTTCGTCTGCCGGCGCAGCACCGAGCGCAGGTACATGGCCTGGCCGTGCCCGGGCACGTGGGCCAGCACCCGGGCGAGGTTCCGGTCGGCCGCATCGAACTCGCCCGCGAAGAACTGCGCGCTGGCCAGGTCGAAGTTCAGGGCCCAGTGGGTCATGCCGGCCGCGATCGCCGCCTCGTAGTACGGGCAGGCCGCCGCGGCGTCGCCGCAGTTGGCGAAGATCTTGCCGGCCGCCCACTGGCTGCGCCCGTCGTTGGGCGCCAGCGCGGCGGCCTCGGCCGCCAGCCGGCGGGCTTCGGCGCGCTCGCGCTGCAGCACCAGCACGTGCGCCTTCTTCAGCATGACGGCGGCATTGCCGGGCAGGCCGGCCAGGGCCGCGTCGGCGGCCTCGGACGCGCCCGCCAGGTCGCCGTTGGCCAGGCGCACCTCGCAGGCCAGCATCATCACCTGCGGGTCGGCCGGATGCGCCAGCACCAGCGCGCGGCAGTGCTGCGTGGCCTCGGCCAGCTTGCCCTGCTGCAGCAGCGTGAAGCCCTGCGCGACCGCGCTCCCCGGCGCCACGGCGCCCTGCGTCCCTGTCTCTTGCATCGTCAACTCCTGGGTATTGCGGTTTTCACGCCTTGAGCTGGAACTCGGCCGAGGCCGCAGACAGCGCGCGCACCATGTCGCGCTCGGCCATCGACAGCAGCGGGTTCCAGACATCGAAGATCAGCACCACGCGCAGCTCGTCGCTGTCGTTGCGGGCCTCGTGCTCGATGCTGTCGTCGAAGACCAGCAGCTCGCCCACCTTCCAGCGCCGGCGCTCGTGGCCAACCCGGTACAGGCAGTTGTCGGGCACGACCAGCGGCAGGTGCACCACCAGCCGGGCGTTGGTCTCGCCATGGTGAGGCGGGATATGGGTGTGCGGCGCCAGCGCCGAGAACATCGCGTTCGGGCACAGGCCGCCGATGTCGGCCATGTCCACGGCCTCGAGCGCGCGCGTGGTCTCGGGGCAGCGGGCCTGGTGTTCGGCCACGGGCTTGCCGTGCTGCCAGAGGAAATAGCTGCTCCAGCGCTTCGAATGGTTGAGCTCCTGCCACTGGTTCACCGGCACGCCGGCCTCGTAGGCGATGTAGGGCCGGAAGCCGGTGGCGTCCTCGGTCATCGCGGCGCGCATCTCGGCGATGATCGCCTCGGTGCGCGACTCCACCTCGGGCACCCAGTCGAAGCCGGCCCGGTCGAAGAACGGGATCGCCGGCAGGCGCGGCACCTGCAGCCGGCTACATACCGACGGATACGGCCCCGACTGGCCGCTCATGATCGCGCCGGCCTCGCGCCAGCGCTCGGCTTCGGCCGGCGTCAGCGCCGCGACCCGCGTACCCAGGCGCTCGGCGAGGAAGGCCTCCATCTCGCGGCCCACCTTCTCCACCAGCGCGCGGCCTTCCAGCAGCTGGGCACGCAAGGGCGGCGGCCAGTGGGCCTCGTTCGGCACCACCTTCAAGGCATTGCGGTACACGTCGGCCGCGGCGCGCAGCTTGCCGAGCCGGTGCAGGCAGGCTGCCTTGGCCACCAGGCCGGGCAGGAAGTACGGGTCGGCCGCCAGCGAGGCGTCGATCGAGCGCTGTTCGCCGGCGGTGTCGCCCATCTCGCGCAGCACGACCGACAGCGAGAGGGCCACCGCCGGCTCGCGCGGCGCCGATGCCTGCGCGGCCTGCAGCATGCCCTGGGCCTCGGCCAGCTGGCCGCGCTTGAAGGCGTGCACGCCCAGGCTGTAGAGCGCCTGCGCATTGCGCGGATCGACCGCCAGCACCTTGCGCCAGAGCGGCTCGGCCTCGGCCCAGCGCCCCTGGTTCGCGGCGGCGGCCGCGGCCTGCACCAGCGCCTGGACGGGTTCGCTCATGCCGGCACCATGTCGAAGGCGACGGTGACGCGCGGCTGCTCGTCCTCGAAGGGCACGGTGCCGTGCCAGAAGTAGGACGGGAACAGCGCCAGGTGCCCCGCCTGCGGCCGAAGGATGCGGCGCGGCTCGAGCGAGAGGCCCAGTTCGGCCGGCGGCTGGCCGAACTGCAGGTGGCCGGCGTGGCTTTCGCCCGCGGACTGGCGCACCGAGGGCGGCAGCGACACGTAGAAGGCCGAGCTCATCCAGCCCTCCGGATGGATGTGGTTCACGTGCAGGCCGGACGACCACAGCTTCACCGACCACGAGCCGCTCATGCGCATGCGGTGGGACTTGCGCGAGAGGAAGGGATGGCGTTCGTCGGTGGGCAGGGTCGGCAGCCAGCGCTCGATGGCCCGCTCGATCGCGAGCTGCAGCTGGCCAATCAGCGGATCCTTGCGGCCGAACAGCCGGCCCGGCGTCTGCGAGCCGCCGCGCAGGCTTTGCTGCACCGGTTCGCGGCCGGCCAGGTGCATCGCGTCCAGGCGCGTGCGCAGCGCGGCCAGGAAGGCGTCGAGGCTGGCGAAGCCGGCCGGCGTTTCGATCTGCAGGCTGGTGACCAGGCGCTCGTAGTCGCACAGCCAGTGCTCGCGCGCATCGCCCAGCAGGCGCCAGGCGGTGCCGAGGTAGGCCCAGCCTTCCTGGTGGCGCGGCGCAAGCCGGGTGGCTTCCTCGGCGCGCTCGGCGGCGGCCTGCCATTCCCCGGTGCGCAGCAGGTGGCGGGTGTAGGCATTGAGGAAGAAGGGCAGCTTCGCCAGCGGGCCGCGGCTGATCGCCTCGAAGGCGGCGCGGGCCTGGCCCGGGTAACCGAGCTCGTCCAGCGCCTGCGCTTCCATCAGGGCGAGCCCGGGCGCGTCGGTCTTCACCCGGAGGTGGCGGACGAGGTCGAGCGCCTCTTCCTGGCGCCGCGCGGCCATCAGGAAACGGGCGAACTCATGCGTGAGCGCGAGGTTGGCGGGCTGGGCCTCGACGGCGCCGCGGAAGCCGGCGACGGCGTCGCGCGCCGGCGCCACCTGCGGGCCGTATTCCCATAGCAGGTGCGCCAGCGTGACGTGGCCCGGCACGTAGTCGGGGTGGGATTCGGTGACGCGCGTGGCCTGGTCGATGGCCTGCGCCACCCGGCCCTCGTCGAGCAGGGCGCCGGCCACCGCGTCGCCCAGCTCCGGCCCGCGGAAGCCCGCCGCCGCGGCGCGCTCGAAGCAGGCCAGCGCTTCATCGGCGCGCCCGCGCAGGCGCATCACGGCGCCGAGGTTGAGCCAGCCGGCGCTGTAGCCGGGCGCCAGCTTCAGCGCCTTGAGGAAGGCGGCCTCGGCGGACTCCCACTGTTCGAGCTGGCGGTAGGCGCTGCCCAGCGCGCTCCAGCCCATCACCGACTCGGGCTGCGCCTGCACGGCGCGCTCGAGCGCCGGCGCCGCCTTGTCGGGCAGGCCCAGGTCGAACAGCGTGTTGCCCAGATCCAGCCAGGCCTTGCCGAACTGCGGCGCGACTTCGGTGGCGCGCTGGTAGAGCACCAGCGCCTCGGGCACGCGCGCGACCTTGCGCAGCAGGGTGGCCAGGTTCACCAGCAGCAGCGGCTGGTCGGGCGCGAGCTCCAGCGCGCGGCGGAAACTGCGCTCGGCCAGCGCGAATTCGCCGGCCTCGGACTGGCACATCGCCAGCAGCTGCAGCGCGTCGGGCGAACGCGGAACCTTGGCCAGCACGCCCTCGGCGATGCGCAGCGCGTCCTGCACCTTGCCCTCGCGCAGCAGGCCGGCGGCGGCCTCGCACTGCCTGGCTTCGTCGGCGGTGAGCGCCTGCGGCCCGGTGTTGGCGGTGGTCATGGGTTCAGAGCACCCGGCGGACGCGCAGCGTGACGCGGCCCGGCGTGCGCATCAGGTAATTGCCGATCACGCCGCGGCGCACGACGACCTGGTCGCCGGGCTTGAGCTGGCCCTTGTCGGTGGCTTCGGTGACCAGCCAGATCTGTTCGTTGTCGAGCGTGACCACGCGCTGGCCGTTGGCGCGGGTGGTGACGCTGGCGACGCCGGCCTCGACGCGCTCGGGTTCGGCGGCGCGGTCTTCTTCCGAGGCCTGGTCGCGCTTCTGCACGACGCTCAGGCCGAAATCGCGCTTGGCCTGCTCGCGACGCGCATCGGCGAGGTCGGCGGCGGTGGCCACCGGCGGGAAGGCTTCGTCGTAGCACGCCAGGCGTTCCTCCGGGTCCTCGGTGGCGGCGCAGGGATGCGACGGCGACTGCGCGAGCGCGAAGCCCGCGGACGCGAACAGCGAGAGCGCCACGGCGGCGAGGGAACGGGGCTTGGGGGCTTTCACGGAGACTCCTTGCGAGGGCGCCACGAGGACGGCGGATCCACGCGCCAAAGCACTGTGGGCGCAGGATTTGCCGTGAATGGATCGTGATAATATTCCCCGGTTTCCAAGGAGCGCACAAGCTTGAGCCTGGACCAGTGGGAGACCTTCTATCGCGGCGGCGCCATCGTCACCGGGCCGGCCGGCCCCGACGGCGGCTACGACCTTGAACTGCGCGCGGCGTGGGTGGAATTCTTCTCCACGCTCGGCCCTTCGGCCAGCCTGCTGGACATCGGCACCGGCAACGGCGCGGTGCCGCTGATCGCCCGCCAGGCCGCCCAGGCCCAGGGCTACGCCTGGGACATCCACGGCGCCGACCTGGCCCGCATCGATCCGGTGCGCGACGTCGCCGACGGCGCCCGACGCTTCGAAGGCATTACCTTCCACCCCGGCGTGCCGGCCGAGAAACTGCCGTTCGAGGACGCGCGCTTCGACGCCGTCACCGGCCACTACGCGCTCGAATACACCCGCACCCACGCGGCGCTTGCGGAAATCTTCCGCGTGCTCAAGCCCGGCGGCGACGCCCAGTTCATCGTCCACCACGCCGACTCCGAGCTCATCCGCAGTGCCCGCCAGTCGCTGGCGGAATGCGACTTGGTGCTCCAGGAAACCAAGCTATACCGCCGCCTGCACAAGCTGGTGACGATGGAGCAGGTCACGCCGGGAAGCACCGACCAAGCCACCAACGAGTTGCGCAGCGCCATCCAGGCCGTGAAGCAGGCCATCCCGCAGGCGCGCCACGCCGGCGGCGGCCGCGTGCTCGACGTCGCGCTGGATGCCGCGCAGAAGCTGCTCAACGCCCGCAAGCAGCTCCCGGCCGCGGCTGCCGGCGCCGAGGTGGATCGCGCCGAGGCCGACATGCGCGCCTCCGCCCAACGCCTCAACGACCTGGTCGGGCACGCCTGCTCCGAAGCGCGCATGGACGCGCTCCAGGCCGAGGCTGCGGCCGTCGGCTTCACCCTGATCGAACGCCTGCCGCAGTACCACGCCGGCAACCACCTGGTGGGCTGGCAGCTGCTGCTGCACCGCCCCTGATCCCGCGGGAACCCCGATGACCGAGCCGACCCAAGACCTCCTGGCCCAGGCGGCCGCGCTGCACCGCCAGGGCCGCCGCGCCGAGGCCATCGACCTGTTCCGGCAGGTGCTGGCCGCGCGCCCCGAGAACGCCGAGGGCTGGTACGAGCTGGGCTACCTGCTGCGCGCCGAAGGCCGCCACCAGGAAGCCTTCGACGCCTACGGCGAAGCGCTGGCGCGCGGCGTCCGCCGCGCCGAGGAAGTGCACCTCAACCGCGCCGCCCTGCTGTCCGATTTCCTGCGCCGCGACGACGCCGCCGAGGCCGAGCTGCGCGCCGCGCTGGCGCTGTCGCCGCGCTACCTGCCGGCGGCGCTGAACCTCGGCAACCTGCACGAGGAGCGCGGCGAGCGCGACCTGGCCCTGGCCTGCTACGACGACATCCTCGCCGGCCCGGCGCCGGCCGACCGCGCCAGCGAGGAACTGCGCCAGGAGGCGCTGGCCCGCACCCTGAACCTGCGCACGCCCACCGGCGTGGACGACCCGCTGCTGGCGCGGGTGAACGAGGCCGCAGGCAAGGTGGTGGGCAACCACACCGTGCGCGCCAACCTGCTGTTCGCGCTGGGCCGCGCCTACGAGAAGCTGGGCGCGCACGACCTCGCCTTCGACGCCTACGCGCGCGGCAACCGCAGCCTGCTGCGCCAGCACGGCCGCAGCTACGATCGCGCCCACCAGGCCGCGCTCACCGACGCCATGATCGCGGCCTTCCCCACCGCCGCCGCCAAGCCGGCGCAGGCCGCGCCCGGCCCGGCGCCGCTGTTCGTGCTGGGCATGTTCCGCTCGGGCTCCACGCTGATCGAGCAGGTGCTGGCCGCGCATCCGCAGGTGACGCCGGGCGGCGAGCTCGAGTTCCTGCCGCGGCTCGCCGCGCAGCGGCTGGCGCCCTTCCCCGCCTCGGTGGCCGGCCTCGACGACGCCCGCTGCCGCGCCTTCGCCGAGGAATACCGCGCCGAGCTGGCGCAGCGCTTCCCGCAGGCTGCCGACGGCCGCTACCTCACCGACAAGCGCCCGGACAACTTCCAGCTGGTGGGCCTGATCAAGCGCCTGTTCCCCGACGCGAAGATCATCCACACCCTGCGCGACCCGATGGACAACGGCCTGTCGGTGTTCACCCAGCACCTGAACCTGCGCGTGGCCGGCTATTCGGCCGACCTCAGCGACATCGGCCACCACTACGGCCAGTACCGCCGCCTGATGGCGCACTGGAAGTCGCTCTACGGCGACGACATCCTGGACTTCGACTACGACGCCTTCGTGCGCGGGCCGCGCCCGGCGCTGGAGAAACTGCTGGCCTTCCTCGGCCTGCCCTGGGACGACGCCTGCCTGCAGTTCCACACCCAGACCAACACGGTCAAGACCGCCAGCTACTGGCAGGTGCGGCAGCCGCTGAACACGAACGCCTCGGGCCGCTGGAAGCCGTTCGGCGAGCGCCTCGCGCCGCTGCGCGCCGCCCTGCGCGAAGCCGGCGTCGACGCCGGCTGAGTCTCCGGGCAACGGCCGGCGCTGGCGCCGGCGGTATCTCCTCCGGGAAGCCGGCGATCGCGCCGGCGGTAGCTGCTCCGGGAAGCCGGCGATAGCGCGGGCGGTAGCTGCTCCGGGAAGCCGGCGACCGCGCCGGCGGAAGTCGCGCCGACCGCCAAGCCTCAGTCGCCGTCGGTGCTGATGCGGATGTCGCCGGAGAAGGTCTCCAGGCGCAGGTCGGCCGAACCCTCGCCCAGCTGCGCCTGCAGCGAGCTGCCGGGGCCGCGGCCTTCGTCCTGCACCTCGCCCACCGGGCTGCGGATGCTGCCGCTGAAGGACTCGGCCTGCACGCGGCCGGAGGCGTCGCGCGGCAGGCGCAGGGTGAGATCGCCGCTCAGGGTCTCGGCAGTGATGCGCGCGCCCGGCGCCAGCGCCAGCCGCAGGTCGGCGTCGCCCGAGACCGTGCTCACGTCCAGGCGCTCCACCGTGCCGGCACGCAGGCCCAGGTCGCCCGACACCGACTCGAGCTCGACCCGGCCGGCGATGCCGCCGCGCAGGCGCAGGTCGCCGCTGACGGTCTCGGCGCGGGTGTTGCGGCTCTCCACCTCGGCGTCCACGTTGCCGCTGACCGACTCGAAGCTGGCCTCGCCGGCGCGGGCGCCGCGCACGGTGATCTCGCCGCTGACCGACGACAGCGCGAGGCGCTCGCCGCCGGTGCCGGCGACGTCGATGTCGGCGCTCACCGCCGACGCCTTCAGGCCGGCCGCCGCGGGGAGGGTGAGCTCGAGCGCCGAGGGCTCGCCGTTGGCGCCGCCCCAATTGAACCAGCCGCTGCGCTCGGGATAACGCACGTCGATCGTGAGGCGCTCGGCGCTGCCCGAGATCTCCAGCTTCTCGACGCCTTCGCCGAGGCTGCCGGTGACGCGCACCTCGGGCCGGTCCCAGGTGCGCACGGTGATCGAACCCTTGACGTTGTTGACGCTGACGTGGCCGGTGGCCGACAGCGGGCGGGTTTCGTTGATGGGCGTGGCCGCGAGCGCGCTGGCGCCGGCGAACAGGCCGGCCAGCGCGGCGGTGCGCAGCAGGGCGTGGGTGGACATGGTCTTCTCCGGGATCGTGTTCATGGTCAGGCGTGGGTCGCGCCGGCGGCGCGCTGGGTCAGTTCGAGGCGGCGGGCGTAGGTGCGCCGCAGCTTGCCGAGCAGGTAGGTGGCGTCGGGGTCGGCCTCGAGCGCGGCGCGGATCTCCTCGGCGCTGCGGTCGAGCGTGGTGATGGCCGGCGCCAGCGGTTCGGGCATCGGCGCGCCCTCGAACTGGCGCAGCGCGGCCTGGTATTCGCGGGTCATCGCCTCGGCCTCGCGCTGCACCAGCTCGGCCTGCGGATCGGCGGGCGCGGCCTGCGGCGTGCGCAGCTGCCAGGCCAGGCCGATGGCCAGCGACACCGAGGCCGCCAGCGCCAGGCCGGTGAACCAGGGCAGGCGGCGGCGCGGCGTCCGTGCCGGCAGGCGCGCGGCGATGCCGGGCCACAGGTCGCGCGGCGGATCGATCTCGGCAGGCAGCTGGCGCAGCCGCCAGCGCAGTTCATGCTCGCCCATGGGCTTCTCCCAGGCGCGCGCGGAGCAGGCCGCGGGCGCGATGCAGTTGTGCTTTGGAACTTCCGACCGCCATGCCGAGTTCGGCGGCGATCTCCTCGTGTTTCCAGCCCTCGATGTCGTGCAGCACCAGCACCGCGCGGGCGCGCGGCGGCAGGGTGGCCACGGCGCGCTCGAGGTCGAGCCCGAGCGCGGTGCGCTGGCCGGCGCTGTCGCCGGTGGCGTGCGTCTCGAGCGCGGCGTCGTCGTCCTCCAGCGCCTCGGCGCCGCGGCGCGAACGCAGCTCCATCAGCGCGGTGTTCACCGCCAGCCGGTGCAGCCAGGTCGAGAACGCGCTTTCGAAGCGAAACGCCGGCAGCGCCTGCCAGGCCCGCACGAAGGCTTCCTGCAGCAGGTCTTCGGCCCGCGCCTCGTGGCCGCAAAGGCGCCAGAGCACGGCGTACACCCGGCGCGAATGCTTGCGGTAAAGCTGCTCGAAGGCGCGCACGTCGCCGCCGCCGGCGGCACGCACCAGGGCGTGGTCCTCCTCGCGCGGGGGCGCGACGGGCAGGTCGGTGGCGGCATCGAGGGTCACGGCGAGGCTCAGCATACCCACTCGGATGCGCCGGGCCGCAGAAGGGTTTAAGTGGCCGCGCCGGACCCCGGGGCCGCCGCGCCGCCGCGGGCGTGGATCAGCCGGCGACGGCTTCCGCCAGCGCGCGGTGGTGGCGGGCCGAGGACTGCACCGTGGCCGCGTGGATGTCGACGATGTCGTCCACGTCCGGGGCGTAGCCGCCGGCCATGCACACGGCCAGCGGCAGGCCGTGGCGACGGCAGGCGGCCAGCACCTGGCGGTCGCGCTCGGCCAGGCCGGCCTTGCTAAGCGCCAGGTGGCCCAGGCGGTCGCCCACGAAGGGATCGGCACCGGCGAGGTAGACCACGGCCTCGGCGCGGGCGCGTTCGATGGCCTGCGGCAGGTGCGCCGCCAGGGCGTCGAGGTAGGCGTCGTCGCCGGTGCCGTCGGGCAGGGCCACGTCCAGGTCCGAAGCCGGCTTCACCGCCGGGTAGTTGCGGGCCGAGTGCATCGAGAAGGTGAACAGGGTCTCGTCGCCCGCCGCGATCATCGCGGTGCCATCGCCCTGGTGCACGTCCAGGTCCACCACCAGCACGCGCCGGGCCCAGCCGTGCGCCTGCACGTAGCGCGCCGCGACGGCGGCGTCGTTGAACACGCAGTAGCCGCCGCCGCGCGCCGGGCCGGCGTGGTGGGTGCCGCCGGCCAGGTTCACCGCGACGCCCTCGCCCGCCAGCGCATCGCGCAGGGCCATCATGGTGCCGCCGGAGGAGCGCCGGGAGCGCTCCACCATCGCCGCCGACCAGGGGAAGCCGATGCGGCGCATCAGGGCCGGGTCGGCGCTGCCCTCGGACATCGCGCGGACGTAGGCCGGGTCGTGCGCGCGCGCCAGGTCGTCGTCGCTGGCCGCCGGCGGCTCGTGCAATTCGATGCCCAGCGCCGGCGCCATCGCCAGCACGCGCTCATGCAGCCGGGCGTACTTCGCCATCGGGAACGAATGCCCTTCCGGCAGCGGCAGCACGAAGTGGTGGCAGTAGTAGGCCTTCATCCCCGCCAAGCATAGCCGCGAGGAAAAGGGGTCAGAGTGAATATTCGTCTGAAACGAATATTCACTCTGACCCCTTTTTCTGGTGGAAACGAGACGGGCCGGCGATGGCCGGCCCGTTTTGGGGTTGCCGGGGAGGCGGCGTCAGGCCAGCTGCGCGGCGATCTTCGCGCGTTCGGCCTTGAGCGCGTGCGGGGTGCGGTCGCCGAACTCCTCGAGGTACTCGCCGATGCTGGCCATCTCGGCCTGGTAGCCTTCGCGGTCGATCGACAGCAGCTGCTCCAGCACGGCCGCGTCCAGGCCCAGGCCGTCGGTGTTGAGGTCGGAGGGCTTGGGCACGTTGCCCACCGGCGTTTCCAGCGCGCCGGCCTGGCCGGTGGCGCGCTTGAGCACCCACTCCAGCACCCGCAGGTTGTCGCCGAAGCCCGGCCACATGAACTTCCCGTCGGCGTCCTTGCGGAACCAGTTGACCTGGAAGATCTTCGGCAGCTTCGCGCCCGGCTTGTCGAACGACAGCCAGTGCGCGAAGTAGTCGCCGAAGTTGTAGCCGGCGAAGGGCTTCATCGCCATCGAGTCGCGGCGCACGACGCCGACCGCACCGGTGGCGGCGGCGGTGGTCTCGGACGCCATCGAGGCGCCGACCAGCACGCCGTGGGTCCAGTCGCGGGCCTCGAGCACCAGCGGCACCAGCGAGGCGCGTCGGCCGCCGAAGATGATCGCGCTCAGCGGCACGCCCTGCGGGTCCTCGGCCTTGTCGGTGTAGCTCGGGCACTGCTTGGCGCTGACCGTGAAGCGCGCGTTCGGGTGCGCGGCCGGGCTGACCGACTTATCGTACGGGCGGCCCTGCCAATCCTTCAGCGGTTCGCCCGTGGTCATGCCTTCCCACCACGGCTGGTTGTCGGCGGTGACGCCGACATTGGTGAAGATGGCATCGTGGTTGAGCATGGCCATCGCGTTGGCGTTGGTCTTCTCGCTGGTGCCCGGCGCCACGCCGAAGTAGCCGGCCTCCGGGTTGATCGCGTACAGGCGGCCGTCGGCGCCCGGGTGCATCCAGCAGATGTCGTCGCCGACCGTCCAGACCTTCCAGCCGTCGCGGCGGTAGCCCTCCGGCGGGATCAGCATGGCCAGGTTGGTCTTGCCGCAGGCCGACGGGAACGCGGCGGCGACGTAGTGCGTCTCGCCCTGCGGGTTCTCGATGCCGACGATCAGCATGTGCTCGGCCAGCCAGCCCTCGGTGCGGGCCTGGTAGCTGGCGATGCGCAGCGCGTGGCACTTCTTGCCCAGCAGCGCGTTGCCGCCGTAGCCGGAGCCGTAGCTCTGGATGCTGAGTTCTTCCGGGAAATGCATGATGAAGCGGCGGTTCGGGTCGAGCTCGCCGATCG
>ERZ1066122.2038-NODE-2038-length-14274-cov-39.400591_pt1 | contig 14274 bp, 11 predicted proteins | sample MGYA00382769_ERZ1066122 | MGnify/ENA primary metagenome ERZ1066122 (study PRJEB33369, sample SAMEA5778352) | biofilm metagenome | biome: Industrial cooling water; feature: Water cooling tower basin; material: Biofilm | place: United Arab Emirates | collected...
GGCCTTTTCTTTGCCCCCTATCCGGCAACTATGCCCCTGGTGAATAAGCCAGGCTGAAGGAGTCGAACGATGAAGAAATGGAAGCTACGTATCGCATTCCTGTCCGCCATGGTGGTGTCAGCTAACTGGGCGTACGCTCAGTTCCAACTGGAACCCGGCTGTGCCGGGCAGGCGTGCGGCCGCGATCACGGGCCCTGCTCGGGAACGTGCTGGTGCTGGGTGGGATTCGGTCACCCACAGTGCTACAACCAATAAGCAAGCGTTGGCTCAGTACGTTTCGACATCGGCCCTCCCTATCTGCGCGATTTGCATACGCTTCAGTGTGAATGGCTTACACCAACAACACACCACCGGTGAAGAACGAGACCCTTACCACCGCCGCGACGACGATTCTGGCCGCATGTGCTCTCCTGCTCACCGCCTCAAACGTCCGCGAATCCATCGCGCACACGCAGCCACCGCCGCCGGTGTACACCGTACCTGACTGGCGGGCGTATGCCGCCGTAGGTCATCGCGATGGTCCCTTTGACAGCAAAGTGACCATCACCATGTTCTCCGACTATCAGTGCGGAGCATGCAAGGCCGCAATGCGCGTTCTGAACACGCTGCGTCAGGAGCATCCTACATCCGTTGCAGTCGTTCTCCGGCATTTTCCGCTTCCTGGCCATCCGAATGCTCTTGCCACGGCGCGAGCAGCGGTCTGTGCTGCAGAACAAGGCAAGTTCAAGGAATTCCATGAGGTTGCCTTCGAGAACTCAGACTCCCTCGATACTGTGCGGGTCCAGCACTATGCCACTCAGGCGGGAGTTCCGAACCAGGCCTCGTTCGCTGCCTGCCTCGCCAGTGAGCGGCCCGATAGGGCCGTCAACGCGGATGTGGAAGCGGCTCGGAAGCTCGGCGTGCTCGGTACGCCGACAGTACTGGTCAACCAAGACCAGTACCTCGGGGTGAAAGGCTTGAAGAAGATCGTACGCCGGCATCTTTCGGAGTAGAGCTGTTGGAGCCGCATCAGCACAGGGTACCCCCTTTGAGTTGCGGCGCACATGGCGGAAAAAAAGCTGGACTTCTCGCGAGCACCACCTCGCTAAGTAGATAGCCACAACAGGGCGGACAACCCGACTGCAGTGGCGAAGTGGTGGTCGGCGCCGAGGGGATCGTGGCGCGTCGCGGCAGTCCTGCGCCTCGCCTCTGTCCGACCTCCTCTGCACACCTACTTAGCCCGCGATGCCTGCGGTGGTGTCGCCGAACCTGTGCGGGCGCTGCGACTCCGCCGCTGGTCGACAGTGCCAAGTCACCCAGTCCACCCTGCCACGCGTGGCAGGGCGGCACACCAGGGAGAACGATGAAGCGAATCGCCGTTGCAGCTGTGCTGCTGGCCAGCCTCACTGGCTGCGAGACCCGCGGGAGCGACGCCGAAGCGGGTGCGTCGCCGGGGGCGTGGCGCGTCGACTCCGTGCCGGCCGTCGACATCCCCGGCAGCTCGCCGGCCGGCACGTCGCTATACACCGCCGCCACCGCGGCGACGCGGCTGTCCAGCGGCACCATCGTGGTCGCAGATCCCCTCGACGCGACGCTCCGCGTGTTCGACGCCTCGGGACGGCCGCTGCGCAGCATCGGCCGCAGGGGCGGAGGACCGGAGGAGTTCGGCGCCGTCACCTGGCTGGCACAGTGCGGCCGAGATTCCATCTTCGTGCGCGACTACGCACACGGGCGCATCAGCGTTCTCGACAGCGCCGGCCGCTTCGTGCGGCAGTACCCGGACGCGCGCGACGCGCTCACCCTTGCCTGCTCCCGCGCCGGGCTGGTCGCGAGCCTCGCCACCCCGCAGGTGAGCGGCCCGCCCAGCGCCCGGGGGGAGACGTACCACGTACCGCTAACGCTGGCAAACACCCGGGGCGACAGCCTGGCCGGGGTTGCGGCGGTGAAGGCGGGCGAGAACCGCCCGCTGGGCAGGATGACCCGGCTGGCGGTGAGTGGAGACCGCGTCTTCGTCGGGACCGCAGACTCGGGGGTGGTCGACCTCTACGCGAGCGATGGGCGCCGGATCGGGGGGCTCCCCGTCGGTGGCGAACGCCGCCAGCCCACGCGGCGTCATTACGAGCAGGCGATCGAGCTGCAGGTAGCCGCGTTGCCGGATCGCGCCTCCCAGGAAGCCGCCAAGCGCATGCTCCTGGGGATCCCGATGCCCGAGTACCTGCCGCACTACACGGGGCTCTTCACCGATCCGGCCGGTACGCTCTGGGTGCAATTGTCGGCGCCCGGCGACGGTGCCACGTGGCTGAGAGCGGTCGGTCCCGCCGGCGCCGTACTCGCCGACGTCCACCTGCCCGTGGAGTTGACCGTCTTCGAGGTCGGCGACGATTACATCCTGGGCCGCTACGACGACGGCAGCGGCGAGCAGCACGTGGCGCTTTACCGGCTGCACCGTGGCAAGTAACCGGCGCGCCTCTGGCACGGCATGCAGCGAGCGCACGCTGCAGCGCCGGCTGGAGGACGCCGCGCTGCCGCCGCCGCACCACCTCGCCGTCTGGCTGCGCTGCGCAAGGAGGGTGCGCTGGCGGGTGTGCTGCCGGCGTTCGACGAGGAGCGGGCGGCGCTGCGGTGCAGGATGGCGAGGAGCGTGTGAAAGACGGCGAGCAGCGTGTGATTCTGGCGGGGAGCGTGTGGGCTGAAAGGAGGCGGTGCAAGTATGTTATGTGTACTCGCCTGGCCGGCCGGATGAGTCCTGTTGGTGCTACTACCCAGTCACGGAAGGAGGAGCAAGATGCTTGGTCGAAAGCACCGCAGAGTGCTGGCAGCTCTCCTGCTCTGGCTGCCAATCCTCACATCGCCAGTCTCCTCTCAGAAGCCTCCTGATGACGAGGTGATCGGTGGCAACTGCAGGGGCCGGTGGTCAATTGTGCCGGGTGTCTGCACATACTGCGACTGGGCCGGACTGCCTCCCTGCGGCGAATGTCGGATCGCGGGGTGTGTGTGATTGCTGGAGATAACGGTTACGCCTGCGATGTAGCTTGATCCGGACGCGAAAGAACCCAATGGACCACGGGCGCCTTGACGTATTGGCTGCGGGTTGCCCGTGGTCCCTCGCATTCTCTTCTCTCGCGCTTGGAGCCGTGACTCTGCACCTTCGGACATCATTCCGTTACGGTTTCACGCCTTCTCTCCTCGCTATCGCAAATGCACTTCCCACGGACTATTACCCTGATCGCGGGAGTTGTCTTCCTTGCGGTGACCGGTTGCACGCCAGGCAAGTTCCGCAAAGTAGACCTGCGAAGTGCTTCCGTGACGGCATCAACGGTGCTGCTCCTGGTCTTCGACCCGGCAGATTGCTTTGCTTGCGGAATAGACATGGCTCATTGGACTACCCTGCGTAGACGTGACCCAAAACAGATCAAGCTCTTGCTGACGCGAGTACCCACCCGGGAAGAGGCAAAGGTGTTCGCGCGGTACCGGATCCAAGTGGATGGGCTTCTCACTGGCGCAATACCGCCAAAGGGGCCAGGTGGCCTAGGGCTTCTCTTCCGCAGCGGGGGGTTAGTGCTTGCCGGCAGGATCAACGAGAAATCAATCCAGGCTCTGTTAACGCAGGAGCTGACCCGATGATCTCCATCCGCTATCTGTTCGCACTCAGCATCGCCCTCGTCGCTTGCGATCGCACCACCGATCGCTCCCTCCGGAATAGCCCATCGCTACTCACGCTCGATAGCGTTCAACTGCGAGAGACTGATTCACTCTACCTCGCAAGTCCTGTACACGTAACGGTCTCTCCAAGTGGAGCGCTTTTCGTCAGCGATACTAGGAACGGGCATGTACTGCAGTTCAGCGCAGACGGCACACTCCTGCGCCGGTTCGGCAAGCGCGGCGAGGGGCCGGGAGAGCTAGGAACTCCGATGGCAACCGCGATGCTGGGCGACTCGATTCTCGCCGTGGCAGACGTGGGCAGGGCTCAGCTCGCGCTGTTCGATGTGCGCTCAAGCGCCTTTCTCCGGTCCACACCGCTGACTGGAATGCCGTATACTATGAAAGCCGTGGGCGACACCATCCTGATCGGTGCCGTAAACCCTCCTTCACGCACCAGTCTGGCCCTTTGGTGGCCCGCGGCGGATTCCGTGATTCATCGTGGGCCGCTCCCGGGAGAGTACTTGGAGGCGTGGCCGCTTCTTGCGAATCATCCCTTCGCCGCCGTGGCGCCGCTCGGTGATAGCATCCTGCTTGGATTCACCGGTCACGGTCCGCTCTTCCTAACGCGCTGGGATGGGAGCATTGTTGATACAGTTCCGGTCCCGGCGGTCCGACGCCGGGGCGTGCCTAGTGACATCGTGCAACGTTTCGCGAAGCCGCTTAACAACACAGAGATCGCCGGAATGCTCTCCTCGCTCCTTGCCATGCACCGGCTCAGTTCGGGTGAGGTCGCCGTGTTCCACCTCGATCTGAACTTCAGCGGCGGCTCCGTGACCGGGGACGGATTCCTGTCTGTTCTCTCCAAGGACCTCCGCCAGGCCTGTGTGGACGCACGCGTACAGACGTCGCCTGACGGCCGGGCTAGTGTTGCATTCCGGGGCGATACCCTATTCAGTGTAGAGCAGCACATCGTGTCGGATATGCGCGCCGCCACTTACGTCAAGCGCTACGTGATCGATACGTCGCACTGCCGATGATAGCGTAGCTTTGCGTGTGTAAACGCGAACAGGCCCATGGCCTTCCCGGTAGTAGGGGTTGCGAAGCCAACCTACCGAACCGGAGGAGGAGACCATGAGCCTGTCCGCGAAGCAATCTAATGGGATCGACGTGCGGATCGAAGGGGTGGGGCCGCACATCTTCGGCGCCGAAGACTACCGCGGCTGGATCGAGGGGCAGATCCGGCAGGCGGTGAAGGCGGTCTTGGAGGAGATCCTGGAGGCCGAGATGGCCACTCACCTGGGAGCGGCTCCGGGGGAGCGAACCGAGAGTCGGCGCGGCTACCGTAACGGCAGCTACACGCGGGAGCGGATGACGCGCGTCGGCGAGGTCGAGCTCTCGGTGCCACGGGACCGGGAGGGCACCTTCCGCCCTGGCGTCTTCGAGCGGTACCGCCGCCTGGAGTCTCCCCTGGAGGAGGCGCTGCTCGTGGCCTACCTGGAAGGCGTCCGCACCCGCCGGGTGGGCGACCTCGCGCAGGCGCTGGCCGGGCAGGGGCTGAGTGCCGCGAGCGTGAGCCGGCTGAACGGCCGCCTCTCGGAGCGTCTCGCGGCGTGGCGGGAACGGCCGCTCTCGGGGGCCTATGCCTACCTCTCCCTGGATGGGATCAGCCTGGCGGTGCGCTGGGGCGGCGCCAGCGAGCGGGTGAGCGTGCTGGTGGCCCTCGGGGTCAACCCGGAGGGCTACCGCGAGGTGCTGGCCTGCTTAGGCCGGCTTTCGCGAGAGCGAGGAGAGGTGGCGAGGACTGCTGCGCAGCCTGAGCGAGCGCGGACTCACGGGGGTGCGCCTGGTCATCAGCGACGCCGGGGCAGGGCTGAAGGCGGCGATGGCGGACTTCCTGCCCGGCGCTCTCTGGTAGCGCTGCACGGTGCACGTCATGAGGAACGTATTGGACAAGGTGCCGCGGACGAAGCGCGCGGAGGTGGCGGCGGCGCTGAAAACGATCTGGCACCAGGAGAGCGCGGACGAAGCCCGGCACAAGGCCCAGCGAGGAGCAGTACCGGCGGAGCCTGCCGGCGGCGATGCGCACGCTGGACGCGGCGCTGGAGGACAGCCTGGCGTTCTACGGCTTCCCGCGGGAGCACTGGAAGAGGCTGCGGACCAACCACCCGCTGGAGCGGCTGATGAAGGAGATCCGCAGGCGCACGAAGGTGGCCGAGCCGTTCCCGCATGAGGAGAGCGCCCTGCTGCTGATCACCGCTCGGCTGAAGCGGCTGCACGAGCGCTGGGCCGAGCGTCGCTACCTGGACCTGAGCCCGCTCTGGGAGCAGGAGCAGGCGGGACGGATCAGGCGGCGGCCGCCTGATCCAAACACGACAACCCCAACCCCGGAGCGCTTTTACACACAAGGGATTGCGCTACCGGCGATCGGCTCACGTCCCGTTTGGATGCACTCAGCACGGAGTGACGTAATGCTGTGGCCTAGCTTTTTCCTCCCGGCGGTGCTGGTGGTAAGCCCGCTGGCCTCTCTGACGTCGGATCACGCGGCCCCCCCGCGCCTTGCGATCACCGAACAGTGGACGACCCACGGGAGCCCCGAAGGCATCGAATTCGGAGCCATCAGCGGAATGGACGAAGCCGCGGATGGGCGGATCTGGATCAGTGACGGGATCAATCGCACCGTCGTTTCCCTCGGTGCGCAGGGTACGCAGCTCCGAATCATCGCTGAATCAAGCGAGGGTCCAGGTGGAGTTGCCGGCCCGAGCCTGCTGGCCCGGGTAGGCCAGCAGGCCATGGCGGTCTACGATGTGGCCCGCTCGACGATTGAGCTGTTCAGCGTGGCTGGCCGGCACCTTGAGCGTGTCTCCCTGAGCCATCAGGTGTGGAACGCCAAGGCGTTTGTCTGTCCACGGCCGGGGCACTTCCTTCTCAGTGGCGGAATACCGGGTAATCCGGCCGCAATCCACCAGTTCGGCCAGGATGGGCGATTGATCCGGAGTTGGTATCCGATCCCTCGCACACGGGAACCTCGAGCCGCTGTCTACTTGGCGGGCGGCGCCCTCACCCTCACGCATGATGGTGAGCTCGTGTTCTCTCAGGCGGCACCGCACCGGATCCTCAAGTATCGGCCTGGAGAGCAGCAAGGGCATATGATCCTGGATTATTCACCAGGATATCGTAGATGCCACGCGGATAGGCATTTCTGCGTTTTCCCGCTTCACCTCTTGGGTGAAGCCCCGAATCGGCTAAGACGCCGTCGAGACAGGCACTTGGGCAGATCTGGTGAATAACCCAGGATGATTGCCGAGGATCCGCGGTTAATCCCGGCGATCGGCGATGAATTCATCTACCGCGACGGCAATGCTCGGAAGTTCCGATGGAGCTTCACCCGCTCCTTCGCCGTCTTCGCGTTGAAGGACGGGCGGATACTGAATATCGTTCGTGATGCGACTGCGCAGACCAGTCTATGGGAGCTCTACGAACGCGACGGTCGTCTGCTCACCAGGGAACGGGTGAGGCGCGCGTACAAGCCATTCGCGTTAACGCGAGACGGAGACGTACTCGCCGCATATGAAGACCTCGATACGGGGGAGCACTTCGCGACTCGGCTCCGGGTTGCTGTTCGCTGAGATAACGCGACCTGCGCAACCCCCGCCGCGCTGCGCAGCGTGATCCGCCTCTCGCTGCGCCGCCCGGTGGCGGTGGGGATGCTGTACCTGGCGCTCGCCGTGCTCGGCGCGGTGGCGTGGTGGCGGCTGCCCATCGAGCTGCTGCCGGAGACGGAGCTGCCACGCCTGACGGTGCGCGCAAGTTGGCCGGGCGCCTCGCCGGAGGCGACGGAGGCGTTCCTGACCGCGCCGCTGGAGGCCGCGGTGCAGCAGGTGCGCGGGGTGGAGCGGGTGCGCTCCGTCTCGGAGGCGCGCAACGGCGTGGGGCTCGCCTCGGTGGAGGTGGAGTTCGCGCGCGGCACGGCGCTGGACTTCGCGCGGCTGGAGCTCTCCGAGCGGCTGGCGGCGCTGGAGGAGGCGCTGCCGCGCGAGGCCGCGCCGCCGCGCGTGGAGGCGTACGTGCCGCAGGAGTTCCGCGAGCAGCAGCGCCCCTTCCTGCGCTACACCGTCAGCGGGCCGTACACGCCGGAGGCGCTGCGGCAGCTCGTGGAGGAGCGCATCGCGCCGGAGCTGCGCCAACTGCGCGGGGTGGCCGCGGTCGTGGCGAGCGGGGGCCGCCAGCGGCTGCTGGAGATCGAGCTGGACGAGGCGCGCGTGCTGGCGCTGGGGCTGACGCCGGAGGCCGTGCGCCGCCGCGTGGCGGGGCTGGAGCTGGTGCGCGAGGCGGGCGCCGTGCACGCCGGTGGGCGGCGCCTCGCGGTGGCGATCCGGCAGGCGGCGGGCTCGGCGGCGGAGGTGCGGCGTCTGCCGGTGCTCGCCGACCGCGGCCGCGTCGTGCGCCTGCAGGACGTGGCGCGGGTGCGCGACGACTACGAGGACGCCTACTCCTTCTACCGCATTGACGGCCGGCCGGCCGTCAGCTTCGAGGTCTTCCGCGAGATCGGCAGCAACGCGCTGACCGTGGCCGACCGGGCCAAGGCGCACCTCGCCGGGCGCGCGGCGGGCCTGCCGCCCGGCGTGCGTCTGATCCTGGACGACGACGAGAGCGCCGCCGTGCGTGCGCAGCTCGGCGACCTGCGCGACCGCGCGCTCGTCGGCGCGCTGATCGTCTTCGGCGTGCTGCTGCTCTTCCTGCGCTCGGCGCGTGCGGCGGGCGTGGTCTTCGCGAGCATCGCCTTCTCGGTGCTGCTCACGCTCAACCTGGTCTACTTCGGCGGGCTCTCGCTGAACGTGCTGACGCTGATGGGCCTGGCGATGGGCTTCGGCCTGATCATCGACAACGCGGTGGTGGTGCTGGAGACGATCCAGCGGCGGCTGGAGGCGGGCGAGCCCGTCGATCGGGCCGCGGAGGGTGGAGCACGGGAGATGCTGCTGCCGGTGCTGGCCGCGACGCTGACGACGGTGATCGTCTTCGTGCCCTTCGTCTACCTGCAGGGCGAGCTGCGCCTCTATTACCTGCCGCTCGCCCTCGTAGTCGGCTTCACCAACCTGGCGAGCCTCTTCGTCAGCTTCAGCTTCACGCCGGCGCTGGCGAAGGCGCTGCTGGGGAGACCCCGCCCGGCCGCTGCCCTACCCCGGCTGTCGGCTGTCGGCTACCGGCCGCCGGCAACAGAAGCCCTCACCCCCCGGCCCCCTCTCCCGCAAGCGGGAGAGGGGGAACTCATGCTCAGGCTCCCTGCCAGTCTCCCCCTCTCCCAGACTTGGGAGAGGGGGACGGGGGGTGAGGGCGCCGTTCACTCCGCGATCCGCAATCCGCAATCAGCAATCCCGCGCCTCTACACCGCCCTGCTGCGCGGCACGCTGCGGCACCCCTGGCTGGCGGTGCTGGCGGCCGGGCTGCTGCTCGGCGGCTCGGGCTACCTCTTCGAGCGTAACGTCACGCGCGGCGCGGTGTGGCAGCCGTGGTGGGGCGAGGACTCGTACCTGCAGATCGAGATCGAGCTGCCGCGCGGCGAGGAGCTGCGGCACACCGACGAGCTGGCGCGCTACTTCGAGGCGCGGCTGACGCGGCTGCCGGAGGTCGCGCGCTTCACCACGCACGTCTACCCGCAGGCCGCGCGCATCCGCGTGGAGCTGCCGGACTCGCTGCTGCACACCGCCGCGCCGCTGCTGCTGAAGGAGCAACTGGTGGCGTTCAGCCGCCAGTTCGGCGGGGCGGAGGTCGGCGTCTACGGCTTCGGGCCGTCGTTCTACGGCGGGGGCGCCTCGCCGCCGACCTACGCGATCGAGGTGCTGGGCTACAACTACCAGACGGTGCGCGAGATCGCGGAGGACCTCGCGCGGCGGCTGCAGCGCTTCTCGCGCATCCGCGAGGTGGACGCGAACGCGAGCGCGCGCTGGTACGAGCGCGACCGCGCCAGCGAGATCGTACTGCGGCTGGACCGTCGGCGCCTCGCCCTGCACGGCCTCGCGGCGCGCGACGTGGTGGAGCGCGTCGGCGCGGCGGTGGGGCGGCTGGCGAGCGGCGGAGCGGTGCGCTTGGCCGGCGAGGAGCGGCGGCTGCGCGTGCGGCTTACGGCACACGACCGGCTGGACGTGCAAGCGCTGCAGCGCCTGCCGATCCCGGCCACGGGCGGCGCGGCGGTGCGCCTGGCCGACGTAGCGGTGCTGGAGGAGCGGCCGGTGCTGGGGCGCATCGTACGCGAGGAGCAGCAATACCAGCGCACGGTGGCGTACGAGTTCCGCGGCCCGGTCAAGCTGGGCGACCGCGTGCGCGACGCCGTGGTGCGCGCCACCCGGCTGCCCGCCGGCTACACGCTGGTGGCGGAGCAGGAGTGGCAGTGGTCGAGGGAGGAGCGGCGGCAGATTTACGGCGTGCTCGCCGTCTCGCTGCTGCTCGTCTTCATGGTGACGGCCTCGCTCTTCGAGTCGCTGCGCCAGCCGTTCGTGGTGCTGCTCACCGTGCCGATGGCGCTGATCGGCGTCTTCCTGACCTTCTACCTGACGCGCGCCTCGTTCACGCGCGAGGCGATGATCGGCGTGATCATGATGGGCGGCGTGGTGGTCAACAACGCGATGCTGCTGGTCGACCACGTCAACCGCTTGCGCCGCGAGGAGGCCCTGCCGCTGGAGCCGGCGCTGCTGCGCGGCGCACGCGAGCGCGCCCGCCCCATCCTGATGACCAGCGCGGTGACCATCCTGGGGCTGCTGCCGCTGGTGCTCTTCAGCGAGGCCGCGGACGCGAACCTCTGGAACGCGCTCGGCTACGCGCTGCTGGGCGGGCTGGCCAGCTCCACGGTGCTGGTGCTGACCGTGACGCCCGCGCTGTACCTGCTGGTCGAGCGGCCGCGGCGGCGGCGCGCGGAACGGGCGCCCCGCGGCGGCTCGGCCTCAGGCGCCGGTGTGTGGCCCTGAGCGACACGCGTCCGGCACCGCCACCGCCACCCCTGCCGCAACCGGCACGTCCAGCTCGACGCCCGCCGGCGCGCCGCCACCCGCACCTCCCGCCAGCGTCCCCCGCAGACGTGCCGCCGGCGCAGCCCCGGCCGGTAGCGGCAGGCGCAGCCACGTCCAGCCGCCGCGCCGCCGGGCGGGCAGCACCGCCGCGGCCGGCAGGACGATGGCGTCCGCCGGGAAGAAGACGAGCGAGTCGCTGCGCGGGCCTCGCGTGTCGCGCACGCCGACGCAGAGCGCGTCGCTGTCGCGGAACGCGCGAACGTCGGCGGATGCGAGCGGCGCGGCGAGGCGAGGCGCCGCCGCGGCCAGCGCGGCCCGCCACTCCGCGGCGGCGGACGCGGTCGGTGCGGCCGGCAGCCGCAGCGCGAGCTGCAGCCGCTGCGGGATGCAGACCTCGCGGCAGACGCCGTAGCGCACCGTCGCCCGCACGAGCGCGGGGCCGCGCGCAGGGGACGGCGCGCGCAGGGACACGAGCAGCGGCACCTCGTCGCGCAGCACGTGCGCGACCACGCCCTCCACGGCGAGCCGTGCGGGCACGGGCCAGCGCGTGTCCTGCACGCGCCAGCCCACGGGCAGCTCCCACTCCACCACCGTCGGCAACCCGGTTTCGCCCGGCTGGTGCCAGTAGACGTGCCAGCCGGGCGCGACGTGCAGCCGCAGCAGCACGCGCGTCGCCGGCGCGGCGGCGCTTGGCGTCGTCGGCTCGGCCAGCAGCTCGGCGCGCAGCTCCGGGGTGCCCGCCGTGTGGCTCGGCGCCTGCGCGCGCGCCGGCCGCGCCGGCGCCGCCGCGGCGATGACGAGCACCAGCGCGGCTACGACGCGGCGCGCTCGCCTCATGGCAGCACCTTCGCCAGCGTCTGCTCCAGCTTCTCGCGGCGCAGGTCGTCGTCCACGGCGAGGATCGTCCCCGTGCCGTCTACCAGCACGGCGCGCGGGACGAACGAGACCTCCAGCGGGCGCAGCTCCGGACTGCGCAGGCCGCCGCTCACGAAGGCATGCTGCCACGGCATCGCCCACCTGCCCGCGCGGAAGCGGCGCACCTCGTCCGGCGCCTCGTCGGCGGAGACGCTGAGGATCTCGAAGCCCTTCGCGCGATACTTCGCGTGGGCCGCGTGCAGCACCGGCATCTCGGCGATACAGGGCGCGCACCACGTCGCCCAGAAATCCAGCAGGTAGGTCTGGCCCTTCAGCGTCTCGGGCGTGAAGACGCGTGCCGAGTCGCCGAGCGCGGCGAAGCGGAAGGCGGGCATCGGCTTGCCGACCTGCAGCGCCCGGCCGGGCGAGTACATGGCCTGCATGATCCGGGTGTCCGGATGGTCCGGGTGCTCGGCGCCCAGGCGCGCGAGGTAGACGTCGGCCGGTACGCGCTCGCCGGCGTCGATCAGCATGATGGCGAGATGCCCCAGCACGCTGACGCGCAGCTCCTCGTCGCGCTGGGCGGCGAGCGCGGCGTCGGCGGCCGCACGCACGCGCTCGCGCAGCGCCGCGCTCGTGCGGAAGCGCGGCGGGTCCGCGGCGTCCGTGGCGCGGGCGACGACGAACGTCGGGCGCAGCACCAGCGCGAGGCGGGCGGCGTCCATCAGGGTCCACTCCGGCGCGCCGGGCGGCAGCTCGCGCTGGGCCTGCTCGCCGTAGCGCGCGCCCACCCGGCCGCCGGCGCGCGCGACCTGCATCAGCTCCACGAGCAGGAGCCGGCGCACGCCGTCGTCGCGCTCCGCGTCGATGCGCTGCTGCAGCGCCTTCGCCTCGGCATCCCAGGGGTGGCCGGGGATCGGCGTGTCGCTGGCAGGGCCCTGGAAGCCCTCGCGCATCCGGGTCGTACGCTTGGCGATCGCCGCCAGCACGGCGGCCGAGCGCGCAACCCGCCCGGTGCTGTCGCGGAAGCGGACCTCGGCGCGGCCCGTGTCGCCCGCCAGCCGCCGGGGATCGAATACGATACGCGCCTTGCCGTCATGCACGCGCACGGCCGCCACGTAGCCGCGTTCCTCGTGGTAAGCGAAGCGCTCGGCGTGCGTGCCCGCGATGGGGCCGCTCCGCAGCACGCCGAGCAGTTGGTAGACGAGCCCCGGCGCCCCGACCGCGATCTCGCCCGCCCAACTACCGTCGGGCTGGCGGGCGAGCGGCACGGCGGTGCTGTCGCGGGCGAAGCGGTTGAAGTCGCCGGTGACGCGCACCGCCCGCAGCGTGTCGAGCAGCGCCGGCCGCGCGAGGCGCACGTCCAGCGCAACGGCACTCGGCGCGCTCAGGTATAGCGGCAGCCGGTGGCGCGCGTGGTGGAGGCCGCGGAACTCCAGCCAGAGCGGCCCGGTCCGGTCGTGCGCGAGCACGAACGCACCGGCCGAGTCCGCGCGCGTGGTGCTGACCGTCTGGTGGTCGGTGCCCCACAGCTCGACGTGCGCCAGCGGCAGCGGCCGGCCGTCGCGGCCCGTCACGGTGCCGTGGATGACGCTGATCGCGGGGGCGCCGGCGGCAGGGTGAGCGGCGCGAGCGGGGGGCTGGGCGGCGAGCGGCACAGCGGTCAGCACCAGCAGCCAGCCGAGGCGAAGTACAGGGGAGCACATGCGGGGAAGCCCTCCGGGTGAGCAGGCGGAGGATGGCGCCGCCGAGGTTGCGGCGCGGGGCGTGTGGCGGGATACTACGTTGGCCTCCGCCGTGCCGCAACAGGCGTTCACCCGGCCGCGCGTGCACCGGTGCTCGACACGGCCCGGCGCGACACAGCCCGCGCCGTGCGGCGCGGGCTGGGGGTGGGCGGCTCAGCGCACTGGCGTCGCGGCGGGCGGTGCGCCGGCGCCGGCCGCGACCGCGCTGTCCGCCGCCGCATGCGTACCCGGCGGCGGCGCGGGCGGGCCGAGCGCCTTCAGCGCCGCGACATAGGCGGCCAGGTCGCGCAGCTCGGCGTCGCTGAACTCGCCCTCGCGCGGGGGCATGGGGATGGTGAACTGCTGCGGGTTCGGCACGCCGGCGCGGATGAGCTGCACGATCTCGTCGAGTGCACCCTGGATGTGCAGCCACTCGGCGTCGTTGAGCGCCGGCCCGATCTGGGTGCCGCCGCCCTGGGGGCCGTGGCAGGCGGCGCACGCCGCCTCGAAGAGCCGCTGCCCGCGCTGCGCCATCTGCAGCGTGACGCCCGGCGGCAGCGCCGCGGCGATGCGCGGGTCGAGCCGGGCAGGCAGGCGCTGGCCGGCGCGCGCGGCGCCCTGCTCCGCCTCGTCGCCGTCCTCCCCGCAGCCCGCCAGCCCCGCCGTGCCCAGCGCCAGCACCAGCACTACGACCAACCGCGTTCTCTGCATCCGTCCTCGGCGTCCGAAGCGAGCCCCGCGGCCCGGCCGATGCGAGCGGCGCGGGCCCGATGGTCCGCGCGGTTGCAAGGGCTATTCCGGGTAGCGCTCAGCCGGGCGGCACGCCGCGCCGGCGGGGCTCGCCGCAGCCGAGGCAGAAGCTCCAGTCGGCCTCCATCGGCTCGCCGCACGACGGGCAGGGCGCCGGCTGCGCGGCGCCGCAGAACGGACAGAAGCGCGCCGCCCGCCCGCGCGGCAGCGCGGCGCCGCAGCCGTGACACGCAACGCCTCCCGCCGCCGTGCCGAGGGCGGCGCGCGGCGGCGCGGGCGCAGCGTTCGGCGACGCTGCCGGCGTGGGCGGCGCGGGTGCCGGC
>ERZ1066122.2039-NODE-2039-length-14273-cov-10.533971_pt1 | contig 14273 bp, 12 predicted proteins | sample MGYA00382769_ERZ1066122 | MGnify/ENA primary metagenome ERZ1066122 (study PRJEB33369, sample SAMEA5778352) | biofilm metagenome | biome: Industrial cooling water; feature: Water cooling tower basin; material: Biofilm | place: United Arab Emirates | collected...
GCGCTGGACCGTGCATTTGGCGGTGGCTATGGCGCCGCCGCCCTCACCGTCGGCGCCCTCGTCGTGAAGGACGGCCAGATCGTTGCCGAGCGCTATGCCGCCGGCTGGGGCCCGTTCACGGGCAACCGGACCTGGTCGGTCGCAAAGAGCATCGCCGGCACGCTGATCGGCATGGCGGCGGCAAGCGGGGCAATCGATCCCGCCGCGCCGGCGCCGATCCCGGAGTGGCGCTCGGCCGGCGATCCGCGCGCCCGGATCACCACCGATCAGCTGCTGCGCATGGCAAGCGGGCTCTACAGCGACACGGCCGGCAACCGCACCGACCCTGTCTATTTCGGCGGCACGGCAGTCACCGAACGAACGACCGGATGGCCGCTCGAAGTCGCGCCGGGCACGCGCTTCCGCTACGCGAACAACGACATCCTGCTCGCCGTCCGCGGCCTGCGCGCAGCGCTTGGCGAGCCGGCCTATGCCGCATTTCCGGCGCGCGCCTTTGCGCGGCTGGGCATGGCCGGCACGGTGGCGGAGGCGGACTGGCAGGGCAATTTCATCCTGTCGAGCCAGGCCTGGTCGACCGCGCGGGACCTGGCGCGGCTCGGCCTCCTCTGGCTGAACGACGGCGTGTGGCAGGGCGAGCGGCTGCTGCCCGCCGGCTGGATGGCGGCGATGACGCGGCCGGCGGGCCCGCAGCCCGCATCCGGCCCCGGCTATGGTGCGACGCTGTGGCTGTTCGGCCCGGATCAGGGCCTGCCCGCCGGCAGCTACGCCGCCCAGGGCAATCGCGGCCAGTTCGTGATGGTGGTGCCGAGCCACCGGCTGGTGATCGTCCGCCGCGGCGAGGATCCCGGCGGCCGCTTCGACATCGCCCGCTTCGCCGCCGATGTGCTGGCGGCGGTGGAGTGAACGTCACGCGCTTTGCCGCGATCGACTGGTCCGGAGCGGCGGGGGCACGGCAGAAGGGAATTGCGGTGGCGGTCGCGCAGGCGGGGTCGGCCCCGCCGCGGCTGGTCCAGCCGAACCATGTCTGGTCGCGCGCGGACGTGCTCGACTGGATCGCGAGCGAGACCGCGGCAGGGCCGGTGCTGATCGGGCTCGATCTGTCGCCATCGCTCGCCTTTGCCGATCGCGGCGCATTCTTCCCGGGCTGGGAGCGCTCGCCCGGCGACGCGCGCGGGCTCTGGGCGCTGGTCGAGGAGATTGCCGCGGACGAGCCGCATCTCGGCGCCAACAGCTTCGTCGACCACCCGGACGCGAGCCGGCATTTTCGCCGGCATGGCGGCCGCTGCGGCGACCTGTTCCCGCCCGGCGCCGGTCGCTTCCGCGTCGTCGAGGACGCGTCGCGGGCCCAGGGACTGTGCAATCCGTACAGCAACTTCAACCTCGTCGGCGCGGCGCAGGTCGGGAAGGCGAGCCTGACCGGGATGCGCCTGTTCCACCGGCTGGACGGGCGCGTGCCGATCTGGCCCTACGATCCCCCGCCCCGCGCCGGCCCGGTGGTGGTCGAGATCTACACCAGCATCGCCGCGACCGCCGCCGGCCTGCCGCGCGGCCGGACCAAGATTCGCGATGCCGCCACGCTCGACCGCGCGCTCGCCGCGCTTGGCAGCCGGGCGCACGGCCCGCTGCCCCGCGCCGACGATCACGCGACGGACGCGCTGCTCGCCGCCGCCTGGCTGCGCCGCGCCGCCGGCGACCCCGGCCTCTGGCAGCCGGCCGGCCTGACGCCGGCGCTCGCCCGCACCGAGGGCTGGACCTTCGGCGTCCGCTGACGCATGGAAAGCGCCGGGCCGGGTTAGCTCAGCTGGTAGAGCAACCGCCTTGTAAGCGGTAGGTCGTCCGTTCGAGTCGGACACTCGGCACCATTTTGCCCGGCCGTGCAGGACGAGCGGCGGCGCGCGCGGGCGTTACATTTGCCGGTTTCACGCGCTACATCGCACGCCGGAATGCCGGTTTCGCTGCTGCCCTCCGCCTGCCTGACGCCCGTGCCAGCCCGGCACGCCGATGCGGCGGGTGCGGGCGCCAGCACCGGTCCGGCCACGCGCTGGCCGGGCCATGCGCTGCGTCTCGCCGGCCTGGCGCTGCTGCTGGGGGTGCCGACGGGCTGCGCAGGGCGGCAGGCGGTGGCCGGGCCCGATCCGGCGCAGCTGTCGGCGGTGATCGGCGAGGCCGCGCGCCAGGTGCAGCGCTGCTACCGGACCCCGTCGGTCGCGCGGACGGGACGGCAAATCGTCACCCGGCTCCGCGTCCGCTTCCACGCGGATGGATCGCTCGCCGCTTCGCCCGAGCTGATCGGCCAGAGCGGCCTCACCCCGTTCAACCAGATGTTCGCGGCCGAAATGGCACGGGCGGCGATCCGCTCGGTCGAGCTGTGCGCGCCGCTCAGCCTGCCTCCCGACATGCACGCGCTCGGCTGGAGCGAGTTCGACCTGACGTTCGGCCCCGGCGCCATGGGCTGAGCCCGGCGCGCCGGGCGCCGGGCCAGCTCAATAGTCCTTGCGATAGCGCAGCTCCAGGCTCGTGCCGGAGAAAGAACTGGTCTGGCTGAGCACGCTCAGCGCACGGGACAGCGCCACTTCCAGCTGGGTGGCGGTGAAGCCGCGCGCGTCGGTGATGATTTCGATATAGATGTCGTTCGAGATATAGGTGCCGGCGGCGATCGCGGTGCCGCGGCCGGTCGCTTCGTCCTCGCCGAGGATGCGGAGACGATCGATGCCCGCGGCCGAGCGCAGCGTGCCGAGCGGATCGAGGCCGCCGCCCGTCCCGCGCAGCGAGTTGAGCGCCGCCGCCAGCTGCACTGCCTGGAGTGCCGACAGGTTGGTGATCGATTCGCCGAACAGGATCCGCGCCAGCACTTCGTCCTGCGGCAGCGCCGGCGTGGACGTGAACGCGATCTGCGGATTGTCCGCGCGGCCGGTGATGCTGATGCCGACATCCACGCCGTCGATGTCGCTGCTGGCGCTGATCGACAGCACCGGATTGATGCCGCCCTGGAAGCGGATCCGGCTGCTGCGATCAAGATCGAAGCGACGCCCGGCAAAGCCGTAGGTGCCGCGCACGAGCTCGACCTCGCCGACCAGCGCCGGCGCCGCCGTCGTGCCGGTCACGCGCAGATCCGCGGCCCATTCGGATTCAAGCCCCATGCCGCTCACGAAGAGCTGGTCCGGCGCACGCAGCCGGAGATCGAGCCGGAACAGGCCGGGCAGCGCGGCCGCGCTTTCCGGGCGCAGCGGGCGCAGCGGCTCGCCCTTGCGGCGGACGCCTTCCAGCGTCGCGACCTCGGCCGCGCCCTGGCGGATCACACGATAGCGCGCTTCCGGCAGCCGCACTTCGCCGGTGATCGCGGCGCCGCGGCCGGGCACGTTGGTGATGGCGAGCTCTCCGGTTGCCGTCGCGCCCAGCGCATCGCTGCCCGCCAGTCGGGCACGCTGCAGCGTGGCGCGGATGTCGATCGGATAGCCGGCATCGGCGGAAAGCCCGATGCTGCCCTGAGCGGACACGGTGCCGTCTCCGGCGCGGCCCGTGAACTGGCTGACTTCCAGCCGGTCGTTGGTGAAACGGCCCTCCAGCCGGATGTCGCGGATGCGGGTGCCGTAAGTCTCGTTCAGATAGCCGAGCCGCGTCGCCCGGACGATGCCGGTCAGCTGGGGCTGGGTCAGCCGGCCGCCGAAATCGGCTGCGATGCCGACCGGCCCGGTCAGCTGCTGATCGGCGATTCCGGTCAAGGACCAGAGCACATTCGCCGGACCATTGTAGCGGATCCCGCCCGACAGCGGCGCCGCGAGCAGCCGTCCGACCCAGCCGTCGCCGGCCGCGACCGGCTGCAGGCGCGCCTGCAGCCGCCCGATCGGTGCATCGCCGCGGCGGAATACTGCGCGCAGCTCGCCGCCCGGATCGCGCAGCGACCCGAGCACGTCGATATCGACGGGCGCCGACACGATGGCGGCACCGGAGCGCGTGAAATCGTCCAGGCGCAGCCGCAGATCGGCGGTCGGGAACAGGTCTCCGTCCTGGACGAAATCGACGCTGCCGGTGGCGCGGCCGCCAAGGCCGATGCCGGCCGCGAAGGTGTTGAACACGCTCAGATCAAAATCCTCGAACCGGAGCGCGGCGGTGAGCTCCGGCCCGGTCCGTCCGGCGACGCTCAGCCGGCCCTGCGGGAGGACGAGAGTGGCCGGTGCGAGGGCATAGCCGCCCGCCACCGGCCGGATCACCGCCGGCGACGCGAGCCGCACCGGGATGCCGGCGAACTCGCCCTCGGCCGCGACCCGGTAGCGGTCCGGCGCCAGCTCGGCGCGGGCGGCGATCCGGAAACTCGAACCCATGGCGCCGGCGGCAACCAGCGCGGCGGTGCCGCGGCCGCCGCGATAGTCGATCCGTGCCCGTGCCGTGCGGATCAGCAGATCGCCCTGGCGCACCCCGGCGGCCTGCACGTCGGCGCACACTTGCGGCGCATCCGGCAGCAGCAGGATCTCCGCATCGATCAAGGCCCGCTGGATCAGGATCGGCGGTTCGGACGGCACTCGGGCGCTGTCCGCCCGCGCCGACACGAAGGCCGCCTGGACGCCGCCCCGATCGGCCAGGCGGACGTCGCCGGACACGCCGGCGCCCGCCAAACTCAGCTGCCCGGCGAACGGCCCGGCCGGCGTCTGCACGACCCGGCCGCGAAAATCGATGTCGGCAAAGCGCAGATTGCGCACCTCGACCGCAAGAGGCCCGGTGCCGGAGCGGACGAACACGTCGGCGCTGAACGGCCCGTAGGCGGACCCGCCGGTCGCGCGGATTTCATAGCCGGTGCCGGTGCCGCGCACCTCCGCCTCCACATTGCTGAGCGGAATGCCGATGTTCGGCCGCTCGGCCCGGACCCGGATCTGCGGCCGATCGACCGATCCGGTCAGGCGCACCACCAGCGGCCCATATTGATCGGACCTGCCGGTCGCGCGGAAATCCAGCCGGCCGTCGGGCCGGTAGACGCCGCCGCCGTCGCTGATGCGCAGCGCCGGGGCCGCAAGCCGCAGCCTGCTGACGCGGAGCGCGCCGTCCGCGCCATAGTCGATCCGGCCGGTGACGAGCGTCTGGCCGCCGGTCAGATCGCGGACCGCCTCATTGTCGATCCGCCGGGTGCGCGCCGCAAAGCGCCCGCTGAGCCCGAAGCCGCCATCGGCCCCGGCGGTCAGATCGACATCGGTGGTCAGATCGACGAGGCCGATCCCCTGGACCAGATAGTTGTTGATCCGCCCCTGCAGGGCACCGCGATAGGTGCCGGCGGACAGGTCCGCAACGACGACGGCGGTCGCGTTGATGCGGTCCGATCGGATGCGCAGATTGTCGGACAGGACGCGGTCTCCGGAGATCGCGAGCTGGCCGTCGATCGCGACGCCGGTCAGCAATTCGCCGGCAGCGGCACCGAACCCGGTGATGCGCGCGGCGCGGGCGGAAACGGGGATCAGGATCCTGTCCGCCGTCACGCGCGCCCGGCCGCGCGCAACGAACCGTTCGAGCACCGTCTGATCGAAGGCGATGCGCGCGCCGCTCAGCCGGTAATCGACGAGCGGGCGGGCAAATGGTCCGTCGAGCAGCAGCGCCAGGCGGATGTCCCGCCCGGACAGATCGGGTGCGATCGCCGCCGGCTCCGTCAGCGCCGCTTCGACGCGGAGATTGCCGAAGCGGTTGCGGGCAAGATCGATCTCGCCTTGGCCTTCGACGGCAAGGGCGGCGGAGCGGAGCGCGAAGCGGGTGTCGGCCCGGCGTTCGGCCAGCGCGGCTGTCGCCTCGATGCGGAGCGCCGGGGCAGTGAGGCTTGCCAGCGCGGGCACGACGAGGCCGGGGCGGACCGGGCCGCTGAGCTGAAACGTGCCGTCCCGGGCGGTGATCGCCAGATCGGCGAGCGCGTCGCTGCCGAGCCGGGCACGGGCGTTGCCGGCCCAGCGCCGCCAGTCGCCGCGGCCGTCAATGTCCACCGCCAGCGGCGCGCCGAGACCGGCCAGGCCGGCAACCACGCCGCCCGCCGGCGCTCGCAGACGTGCCTCGATCTTTAGCCGGTTGTCGTCCGGCACGGCATCGAGCAGGACGCGCAGCCGGTCCCCGCCGCCGCGGGCGTCCGCATCGAGCCGCACCTGCGCCCGGCGGTCGGCGATCCTTGCCGATCCGTTCACCGCCACCACCTGGCGGCGGCCGATCACCGGCGGCTCGAGCACCAGCCGCTCGACCGACAGACGGCCGATATCGATGTCCAGATCCGGCAGCAGCGGCGCGTCCGGATCGGCCGGCACCTCGCGCAGTTCGGGCAGGCGCGCAACCGTGATCAGCGGCGCGGCCACAGCGCGGATGTCGATATGGTTGCGGAGATACGCGAAGGGCCGCCAATCGAGCCGGATGCGGGGGGCGGTTGCGAACACGCCTTTCGGATCGCGCACCCGCACGTCCCGGAGGATCATGCCGCCATAGATCGAGCCGTCGATCCGGCCGATCTGCACGCCCAGGCCGGAGGCAGTCTCGAAGCGGTTCACTTGATCGACCAGGAAGCGGCGGCCGGGATCGGTGTTCAGCAGCAGCAACGCCGCGCCGATCAGCACGATCAGCCCGCCAAGCGCGATGCCGAGCCATTTGGCCAGGGTGCGCGCGCGCATCAGAAAGCCTGCCCGATCGAGATGTAGACCGTGATCCGCGATTCGCCGGGGCGGCGATCGATGGGCGTCGCGACGTCGAGCCGGATCGGCCCGAAATTGGTGTAATAGCGCCCGCCGATCCCGACGCCGGCGCGCAGGTTCGAGAGCCGCGGCGTGCTGCTTTCATAGACCTGGCCGACATCGACGAACGGGACGATGCCGAAATTGCCGAACCGGTAGCGCGCCTCGAGCGCGAACTCGACCAGGCTGCGGCCGCCGAGCGGATCATTCTCGGCGTCGCGCGGCCCGAGCTCCTGAAAGCCGAAGCCGCGCACCGATCCGCCGCCGCCGGCATAGAGGCGGCGGGAGGGCGCGATGCGGTCGCGTCCGGTGCCGGCGATCGAACCGACCCGGGCCCGGCCGGCGATCACGAGATCGTCGCGCACCGGGAGATAGCCGCTCGCATCGAGGAGGCCGCGCACATAGGATTCGAAGCCGCCCGAGGCCTGTTGCGAGATTTCCGGGCTGATCCGCCCGATCAGGCGGAAGCCGCGGGTCGGATCGAGCAAGTCGTTCGACCGGTCGTAGCCGAGCTGCGCCGGCAGCGCGGCGATGAAGAACGTGCCGCTGTCCGCGCGGCGGGAGCGGTCGCGCCGGTTTTCGTCCGACGCGATCAGCTCGAAGCCGTAGGCCCAGGTCCAGATCTTCTGCCAGATCGGCGTCGACTCGCGCGAGATGCGGCCGGTCACCGATGCCGTCAGCGCGTCGAACGCCTGATAGCGCTGGCGGGCGGCGCGCAGCGAAAGGTTGACGGTGCGGTCCCGCTTGCCGGCGTTGGCGCGGCGGAAGGTGACAGCGGCGCCCTGTTCGCGCGTGCCGGCAACGCCCTCAAGGATCAGCGCGCCTTCGGGCGGGAACAGATTGCGGTGCGTCCAGGTGCCCCGCAGCGTGAACCCCTGGCCGGTCTGATAGCCGGCCTGCCCGGCCAGCGTGCGCGGCGGTCCCGCATTCTGGACGACCTGCAGATCGACAATCGCGTTGCCGCTCGCATCGGTGACACCGGTCCGGACCCGCTCCACCGCGACCGAGGCGAACAGATTGGTCGCGATCATCGCCTCGCGCAGATCGTCGACCAGGCGGCTGTCGTAGAGCTGGCCAGGCGCGAAGCGCGTGAGCGTCGCCACATGGGCCGCATCGAACGCCTGGTCGCCGCTCGTGGAGAGGACGCCGAACGCGCTGCGCGGGCCCGGCTCGACCGGCAGGCTGTAATCGGCGCGCTGGGTCGCCGGATCGAGCACGACGTCCCGCCGGCCGAGTTCGACAAAGGGGTAGCCCTGCCGGGGCAGCGCGAGCAGGATGTTCGCTTCCTCGGCTTCGACGCGCGCCGCGACCAGCGGCTCGCCGGGCTTCAACCCCAAGGCCGCGCGGGCAAGACCGGGCGGCTCGGTGTCCGGACCGGTGACCGCGATCTGCCCCAACACATAGCGCTTGCCCGGCACGGCCGAGATGGTCGCGATCAGCCCCGCCGCCTGTCCCGGGGCAGGCTCGACCGTCGACGTGACGACGGCATCCCAATAGCCCTCGGCGTGAAGCAACGAGAGCGCCAGCCGTTCATCTTCCTCGGCGCGGGCCGCGACGACGGCACCGTTCGCAGCCTCGCCATCGGCTTCGGCCAGCGCCGACAGCTGGCGGAAGCGGCCGGCAAGATCGACGTCGGAGAGCCCCTCGATGCGCAGGCGATAGCGGACCTCCTCCGCAATCTCCTGGGCAGCGAGCACATCCTCCGGAACCGGCTCCAGCGCGAAGGACCCGATCGGCGGCAGCGGCGCGGTGAGCTCGAGCCCCGGGGGCGCGAGGTCGACTGGCGGCAGCACCGCGACCGGCGCGTCGGGGTCGCCAGCGGCGGCGGGGTCCGGCGCCGCTTCTGCAGCGGGCTCCGCCGCAGCGTCGGAAGCCGCCGGCGGCGGGGCGGGCGTGATCGGGGACAGCGGCGCGTCAAGATCGCCGTCGATGCGGGGCAGTGCCGCCTCGAACTCCTCGTCGCTGATGATCGGCGTGTCAGGCCCCGGCAGCGCATCGGGCAGGCGCTGGTCCGGTTCGGCCTGGACGAACGCGACCGCCGGGCCTGGCGCGAGGAAAATCATGGCCGCGGCCAGCAACCGTTCGTGCACTCGACGAGCCCCTTTTCCCCCAAAACCGGAAAGGACCCCCTTTGGTTCCGGCCCCGGCACGGAATGTCTATCCCGGATCTGGCCATTAAGTGAAGATTAGGGGCTTTCTTCCATTGATTGGGCATGAGCCTTCCCGCCCCAGCCTTTGACGCGGATTTTTCGCTCGACGCGGCGGACCGCCGTGCCGGGCCGCGCCACATTTCCATCCTGCGGGTGGGGCGGGTGAGCTGGGCAGACCAGGACCAGCTCTGCATCGTCCGCAACATTTCGGCCGGCGGCCTGATGATCGGCTGCAACCGCCCCCCCGCGCCGGGCCAGGCGCTCGCCGTCGAACTCAGGTCCGACAAGCAGATGACGGGCATCGTCCGCTGGACCCGCGAGGGCAGCTGCGGCATCCAGCTCGACGCGCCGATCAACGTCGACGCCGTGCTGCGCGAGGAGCGCAACCCGCTCCTGCGCATCCGGCCGCGGGCGCCCCGTTTCGTGCGGCGCGGCTCCGTCAAGCTGATCGGCGAGGGCGAACCGGTGATCGGCGACATCATCGACATTTCGATCGGCGGCCTGTCCTGCCGGGCGGAACGGCCGATGCGCCGCGGCGAACCGGTGGTCGCGTCGATCGCGGGCATCACCGCAACGACCGCCGAGATCCGCTGGACGAAAGGGGACGTCACCGGCGTCCGCTTCGAAAAGCCGCTGCCCTGGCGCGCCTTTGGCGAGTGGCTGGACGCAGCACCGACCGGCTGATCGTCGCGGCGGCGCCGGCCCCTGCGCCGGCCGGCCGAGCCGATGCGTGCGGGCTGGCCTTTTCCCCCGAATCCCCCTTATCACTGCGGCCGTGAAGCGGTGGCTCAAGCGGATCGGACTGGCTGTTCTCCTTCTCCTGGCGGGCGGGATTGCGCTCGCCTGGACGCCGGAAGGCGACCGCACCGCGCTGGAAGCGGAATATGGCGGCGCCGCCTCCCGTTTTCTGGCGCTGGCGCCGGGCCTTCGCGTCCATGTGCGGGATCAGGGCCCGCGCGGCGCGCCGGCGCTGCTGCTGGTCCATGGATCGAATGCGTCGCTGCACACCTGGGAGCCGTGGATCGCGCGGCTCGGCGACCGCTACCGTGTGGTGACCCTCGATCTGCCCGGCCACGGCCTGACCGGCGCCCATCCATCCGGCGACTATAGCGAGGCGATGTTCGTCGCGACGATCGGCGCGGTCGCCGACCGGCTCCGGCTCGACCGGTTCGTGATCGGCGGCAATTCCATGGGCGGCGAACTGGCCTGGAAATACGCGCTCGAACAGCCGCAGCGGGTGCGCGGCTTGCTGCTCGTCGACGCATCCGGCGCGCCCGGCGCCTATCCGACCAAGGTGCCGATCGGCTTCCGCATCATCCAGAGCCCGGTGCTGAAGCCGATCGTCCGGCATCTGACTCCCCGCTCCATCATCGAGCAGAGCCTGAAGGACAGCCTGGCGGTGCAGGATGTCGTGACCCCCGCGATGGTCGACCGCTACTGGGAATTGCTGACCTATCCGGGCAACCGGGATGCAACGCTCGACCGGTCGGGCTTTCCCCGGCGCGACGCGACCGTGGCCGAGATGCGGCGACTGCGGATGCCGACCCTCATCCAATGGGGCGCGGACGACCGCCTGATCCCGCTCCGCTGGGGGGAGTGGTATGCACGCCACATTCCCGACGCGCGGCTGATTGCATATCCCCGGACCGGCCACATTCCGATGGAAGAACGGCCGGATGCCACGGCGAGGGACGTCGCCGCCTGGCTGGCGACGCTGCCGGCATGACCACCATTGCGGTCTACAGCTCGAAAGGCGGCGTCGGAAAATCGACGCTGGCCGTGAATCTCGCCTGGGCGGCCGCCACGCTGTCGTCCCGCCGCACGCTGCTCTGGGATCTCGATGCCCAGGGCGCAGCCACCTATATTCTGGGCGGCGGCAAGGCGACGCGTACGCCGGCCCACCGGATCTTCGCGAAGGACGTGCCGCCCGACGAACTGATCCGGCCGACCGCGGTCGAACGGCTGGAGCTGCTGCCTGCGGATGCCTCGCTGCGCAAGCTCGACCGGCTGTTCTTCGATCTCGGCAAGAAGCGGCGGCTGCAGCGGCTGATCGAGACGGTCGCCAAGAATTACGACCGCATCCTGCTCGATTGTCCGCCCGGCCTGACCGAGACGAGCGAGCAGATCCTGCAGGCGGCCGATCTGATCCTCGCGCCGGTCATCCCCTCGCCGCTCAGCCAGCGCGCGCTTGACGAGGTGGTCGCCTATGCCGGTCGCCAGTCCGGCCGCCACGCTCCGATCCTGCCGATCTTCTCGATGGTCGACCGGCGCCGGGCGCTGCACCGGGAAGCGCTCGATCAGCGGCCCGACTGGCCGGTCATTCCGATGGCGAGCGCGATCGAACAGATGGCGAGCGAGCGGGCGCCCGTCGGCGTCTTCGCACCGCGCAGCCCGGCGGCCGAGGCGTTCGCCCGGCTGTGGCGGGGCATCGAGAAAAAGGCGGCCGCACGCTGAACCGGCGGCGGCGCGCCCGTCCGGGCGGTCCGCCTCCCCTGCCCCTCTCCCCTTGCCGGCGCCGGGCGACTACATGTGCGCCGATGCGCCCGCTCGACACCAACCTCCTGCTGCGCGCCTATGCGGCCGGCATCTTCCCGATGGCGGACAGCCGCAGCGCCCGGGAAGTCTATTGGGTGGAGCCGGCGATGCGCGGCATCCTGCCGCTCGACGGCTTCCATCTCTCCCGGTCGCTCGCCAAGACGCTGCGCCACGACGTCTATGTGGTGACGGCGGACCGGGCCTTTGCCCGGGTGATCGCTGCCTGTGCGGAGCGGCGGGCGGACGGACAGGGCACTTGGATCAACGCCCAGATCGAGCAGGCCTGCAACGAGCTGCACCTCCGTGGCCACGCGCATTCGATCGAATGCTGGTCGGACGGCGCGCTTGTCGGCGGGCTTTATGGCGTCAGCCTGGGCGGCGCATTCTTCGGGGAAAGCATGTTCAGCCGCGCCCGGGACGCTTCAAAAGTGGCGCTCGCGCATCTCGTGGCGCGGCTGCGGGTGGGCGGCTACCGGCTGCTCGACTGCCAGTTCCTGACCGAGCATCTGGCCTCGCTGGGCGCCGTCGAGGTCACCCGCGACACCTATGTCGCGTTGCTGGGCGAGGCGCTGGCGGCCGGCGAAGGCGCCGGTGCCGGTGACGGCGTTGCGTTCGGCGCGCTCGACCGGCTGGCCGGCGTGGTGCCGGACCGCCGCGGACCGGATGCGCGGACCGTTGCCGACCCGGTGTCCGGATGCGTCATCGCGCAGCTTTTGGGCCAGACATCGTAGATCGGATGTTCGACCACGTTGAGCGACGGCGATTCCCGGTAGAGCCACCCGGAGAAGACGCGGCGCCATTTGTCGTCCGGCCCGCGCACGTCCAGCTGCACGAACGCGCCGGTCCATTGCTGGGGCTCCCACGGCGCCGTGGTTTCGCAGGCGCGGAGACGGACGATCACGTCGCCGACGCGCGTCGCCTGGCCGGGGCGGAGCGTCAGATCCCGCCACAGGCCGTTGCGCTTGTTGAGGAGACCGATGACGGCGGTGCGCTGCGGCATCGGCGTCGCCACGCGGACCGGAGACGGGCCGGGGGCGGGTCCGCGGCCACCGGCGGGCCCGCTGCCATCGGCGGGCGCCGGGGCCGGGGCCGCCGGCGCCGCTGCTTCGGGAGTCGGCGTGGGGGCCGGTGCCGCGGTCGACACCGGGTCCGCCGTCTGGTTCTGGAGCGCGATCGCGGTGCCCCCGGCCAGCCCGAGCGCGGCGAGGGCACCCAGCACGCGGCGGGTCATGCCGCGTCCGGGCTCCACGGTTCGTAATCCCCGGTGGAGGCGGGGCGCTTGCCGCCTGCTTCGAGTGCCCCGGGCGGGCGATAGGCGTGGTCGGTGCCGGTCAGATTGTGCTGGTAGGGGCGCTGCCACGGCCGCGGCGGCGGCAGATCGGTCGGCAGCGTGTCGGTCTGATGGTGCAGCCAGGAGAACCAGGCCGGCGCGACCCGGCTCGCATCGTTCGAGCCGTTGTAGATCACCCAGCGCCGGCGGCGCCCGTCGGCGCCCGCGCGCTTGTCCTCATAATAGACATGGCCCCACTCGTCCTGCCCGACCCGGCGGCCATGGCGGCGGGTGTGGAGCGCGGTGCCGATGGTGGCGCCGTTCCACCAGGTGAAGATTGACGCGAGAAAGCCCATGGCGCCGGCGTTTAGCGCCGACGGTGGCGCGGGGAAAGGGCTTCTTCCCCCCTACCAGCGCACCCGATCGCCTTCGCGGATGCCGAGCGCCGCGGCCCGCCCGCCGGCAAGTTCGAGCACCGCGGCGACGCTTTCGCCCGAATCGACCGGGGCCAGCGAATGCGGGACCGTCATCGCCGCGATGCGGGCAATCGTCCCGTCGGCGCGGATGAAGATCATGTCGAGCGGGATCAGCGTGTTCTTCATCCAGAAGCTCGCCGGGCGCGGCGGATCGAACGGGAAGATCATGCCTCGGTCCGGCGCCAGCGAGTCGCGGAACATCAGCCCCTGCGCCTGCTCCTCGGGCGTTCGCGCCACTTCCACCTCGAACCGGTGGGTGCGGCCGCCGCTCTCGATCGTGAGCGGCGTGAGCGGCGCGGTCGTGGCCGCGCTCGCAGCGCCGGTCGACGCGCCGGTGCAGGCCGGCACGAGCGGGAGGAGCGCGAGCGCGAGCAGCGCCGCCCAGCGCCGGCGCGGCTCACTCCAGCGCGGCGACTTCGACGGCGAGCGGCCCCTTGCGGCCTTCCGCAATGCGGGCACGAAGGCGCTGCTCGGGCTGGATGTCGAGAATCTCCGCACGGCGAAACGTCTCCATGTGCACGAACACATCGGTTGTATCGCCGTCCCGGACCAGAAAGCCATAGCCCTTCAGCCGGTTGAACCACTTGACCCGGACCGGCTCGAACGGGCCGGCGCGATCCGCGAGCGCGACCGGATCGACACGGTCCTTGGGCGCCGCGAGAAGATCGAGATCGGGGCCGGTCGCGGTCGTCAGATCGAAGGCGAGGATGCGGCGGGCCTGAAGGCCGCGGTCGCGATGCACCGCAAGGCACTCGACCCGCGCGCCTTCCGGCAGGCTGCGGCGGCCATGATCCTTCAGCACCGAAAAGTGGATCAGGATGTCGCCGACACCCGAATCGGCAACGACGAATCCGAATCCCCGAGTGGCGTCGAACCACTTGACGACACCCGAATGCCGCTCGAGCTCGTGGACGTCTGCCATGGGGGCGAGCGCAACGCCGTCGCCACCATAATCCTCCTCGCTCGCCGGCGCAGGCCGATCTACCTTCACGCGGGCCCCCCTCAGTCCGTGTCGGGTTTTATAACACGAGCGCGTCGCAAATCCGAAACAAAGTTTACCGCCGATTCATCCTTCGTCTTCTTCCGGGACACAGCCGGGCAGCGCATCGACGATGCGCCGGGCATGGGCGCTGCCATGGCCGGCGCGGAGCAGCGC
>ERZ1066122.2040-NODE-2040-length-14268-cov-31.936396_pt1 | contig 14268 bp, 13 predicted proteins | sample MGYA00382769_ERZ1066122 | MGnify/ENA primary metagenome ERZ1066122 (study PRJEB33369, sample SAMEA5778352) | biofilm metagenome | biome: Industrial cooling water; feature: Water cooling tower basin; material: Biofilm | place: United Arab Emirates | collected...
CCTCGACCCAGACGTCGCCGACGATCCACGGCAGCGGATAGGCGTGCGCGTCGGGGCGCAGCGGGAAGTCGTCGTTCGCGAACATGTGCGTCCAGGCGATCCCGCCGTGCTCGGTCGCCCAGTAGGAATTGATGTAGCGGGGCGTAACGTGCTCCATCCCGAAGGCCTGCACCGATGGCGAGACAGGCTCGGCACAGAAGGTCGCCACCCTCAACCCGCTCATGTCGTAGCGCTGCACTTCGGCGAGGTTGTCGGGATCGCTCATCACCGACTTGAGGAAGGTCACGCCGGCCTTGAAGATCTTCACCCCGTGCCGCTCGATCATCGAGGCGAAGCGCCCCGCGTGGGGAAAGACCGGCGAGCCTTCCGAGACCAGGCTCGTCACGCGCGTCATCAGGGGCGCGCAGATCAGGTAGCTCTGCCCCGTGATCCAGCCCGGATCGGCCACCACGAACAGCGTGTCGCCGGGGCGCGCGTCGAAGCTCACCTTCATCGTTTCGGCAACGCCCGCGGCATAGCCGTGGCTGTGGACGATCCCCTTGGGCTTGCCGGTGCTGCCCGAGGTGTAGATGAAGAACATCGGGTAGTCGGCATCGACCGGCATGGGCCTGGACGAGGCCCAGATCGCACGCACGAAATCGCCGTCCGGCAGGGCCATCAGCTCCGCCTCCGACTGGACGGCAAAGCCGGCGCCCTGCGCCTTCTCCAGCACCGTGCCGAGCGCCGACTCGGTCAGTTCGTGGCTCCAGCGGTCGCGTTCCTCGCGCCAGATCATGTCGGGCTGGTGGGTGTGGCGGCACACGATCACCGCCTCCACGCGCGGCGGCAGGGTGACGAGGCTCGAAGCAATCGCGATCCGCACCCGCGCCGCGTCAGCCGAGGTGATGCGGCCCTCGCCGCCGAGCTGGATCAGCGCCTTGCCGACGCCGCGCATCACGTCCGAACGGTCGACCGTGATCTCTCCAGCGAGCGCCTCGCGCACCGCGGCAAGGATGGTGTCGTGATCCTCCGCCGCCAGTTCGAGATCGAGCCCGCCGAGGATCTCCAGTGCCGTCGTCACCGGCACGAAATTGTCGAGCGCCGGATCGGTATAGGCGTTCTTGAAGGCCGCGACCTGCGCGTTACGGTAGCTGCCGTCGCTGGTGACGATCACCCGCGCCCCGGTGTCGGCGATGCGGTCCGAGAGGGTCTTGTCGGAAAAGCCGCCGAACACCGCGGTGTAGACCACACCCATGCGCTTGGCGGCCTCGGTCCAGTAGATCTGCGGCACGATGCTGGGCATGTTCAGCGCCATGCGGTCGCCCGGCTTCAGCCCCAGCGCCTCGAGCGCCACCGCGCACTTGGCGACCTCGAGCAGCAGCCGCTTGCGGCTGACAGTGAAGCAGTCGATCGGGGCGCCCTTGCCGCCGTTGGCGGACATGTCCCAGCGGTCGCCCTCGAACACCAGCGCGGCTTCGGCCCCGTGTCCGGCGAGCACGTGGCGGTCGAGTTCGGAGAAGGCCGCGTTGGTGCGCCCACCCACGAACCAGCGCCAGTGCGGCGGGGTGGAGCCGTCGAAGCCGGTGTGCCAGGGGGTGAAGTCCTCCGCCAGATCGGGAGCAACCGGAGCGGCGGTGGCGGCGTCCCATCCGGTCCAGCGCCCGTCCTCGCCCTTGGCCAACCACGCGCCTTCAGCTCCGCAATCGGCCACGAACCAGTGCATGTTCCGCGCCGCGATGGCACCGTGGAACGCGCCCGTATCGACGAGCGCAGCCGCGCGCATCGCCTCCCAGTCGCCGCGGGTGGCGACGGGGTTCACCAGGTCATCGGGCTTGCTCGCCAGCAGAGTGTCGACAGAAATGACGCAGTCCCCCCGATTGTCGCAAAGTTCGCAAGGGCGCGGTCCCCAACGCCGGTGGTGATGTAGCAAAATTACGCAAGGCAGCCGTGCATCGGCAAGAAAATGCCCCACAGTTGCACAAACCGACAACGCTGCGAAACCCGAACGGTTCCGCGCCACTCGCCGCTGGCGTGCCTCGATCTGTCGTGCGCCGCCATGCCAGTGGGCGCGTAACGCTTTTTCAACGACGTTCGTCCTATGGCGGGCCATCCTGCGTGGACAATCCGCCCTGCGCCGGAGCAAGCACGCCTCGACACGGATTGCGGACAAGGATTGGGCATGCCACTCGGTTTTCGCAAAGCTTCCAGCAGCCCCAGGGGGCAAGCGTCCGGGCGACGCAGCGCCGGGTCCCGCGGCGCGCCCGATCGCGGGGCGGTGCTGAGCGAGGTCGAGGAACTCGGCGTCGGGATGTTCTGGGCGACCGATGCCGAGGGCAATCTCAGCTTCCTCTCCCAGCGTGCGCTCGACGATCTCGGGGCAAGCGGCGAGAGCATGATCGGCAAGCCGCTCACCCGCGTCTTCTACGACATCGACGAGGAAGCCGGCGCGCCGACCCAGCGCAGCCTCGCCTTCAAGCTCAACGCCCGGTCCAAGCTCGAGGAGCAGATCGTCGCCGTGCCCGACGGGCGCGGCGCGACGCGCTGGTGGCGACTCAACGGGCGGCCGCTGACCGATGCAGGCGGCACCTTCCGCGGCTATCGCGGCAGTGCGGTCGATATCTCGGCGCAATATGCCTACGAGACCCAGGTCGCGCGGCAATCCCAGGTCGACGAGCTGACCGGGCTCGCGAACCGGCGCAAGCTGAACGAGCGCCTGTCGGCGATGCTCGCCGCCTTCCGCATCACCCAGCGCAGCTGCGCGCTGATGATGATCGATCTCGACCGCTTCAAGCAGGTCAACGACACGATGGGCCACCCCGCGGGCGACGAGCTTCTCAAGCAGGTCGGGCAGCGCCTCACGTCGATCGTCGGCAATCACGGCGAGGTCGGCCGCCTCGGCGGCGACGAATTCCAGGTGCTGCTGCCCGACATGGACGACCGCGGCACGCTCGGCGAGCTGGCCAACCGCATCGTCCAGTCGGTGTCCCAGCCCTACCAGATCAACGGTCGCCGGGCGATCATCGGCACCTCGGTCGGGATCGCGGTCGCGCCCTATGACGGGGTCGAGGCCGACGAGCTGACCCGCGCGGCGGACATGGCGCTCTATTCCGCGAAGGAAACCCGCGGCGGCACCTTCTGCTTCTTCACCAGCGAGCTGCGCGACGCCGCATCCAAGACCGCGATGCTCGGCGACCGGCTGCGCGACGCGGTCGACAAGGACGAGCTGAAGCTCGCCTACCAGCCGCTCGTCGATCCCGTCACCAACGAGGTCAAGTGCTTCGAGGCGCTGCTGCGCTGGCACGACGAGGAACAGGGCGACATCAGCCCGTCGCAGTTCATACCCGTCGCCGAGAACGACGACCTCATCATCCGCATCGGCGAGATCGCGCTGCGCCAGGCCTGCATCGATGCGCTCGCCTGGCCCGAGACGATCCGGGTGGCGGTCAACGTGTCGGCCAAGCAGTTCATCCGTCCCGGCTACCGTAAGGCGGTCGCCGCCGCGCTGGCCGCCTCGGGCCTGCCCCCGCAGCGGCTCGAACTGGAGATCACCGAGAGCGTCTTCGTCGGCGATCTCGAGACGGTCGACGCGATCTTCCGCGATCTCAAGAAGCTGGGGGTGCGCCTCGCGCTCGACGATTTCGGCACGGGCTACTCATCGCTCGGTTATCTCAAGCACGGCCATTTCGACAAGATCAAGATCGACCAGAGCTTCGTGCGCGGCTGCACCGAGAACGGCGACATCAACCCCGCGATCATCGCCGCGATCGTCGCGCTCGCCAAGGCGCTGGGGATGGAGACAGTGGCCGAAGGGGTCGAGGCGATGGACGAGCTCGCGCTCGTCAAGGAGCGCGGCGCCGACCTCGTGCAGGGCTACATCTTCTCGCGCCCGATGACGCAGGAGCAGGTGCTCGCCCAGTTCGCCGAGGGTTCGGGCACCTTCCGCCCCAGCGGCCCGCCGCGTCACCGCTCGGAACGCATCACGATCTTCCGCAAGGTCGGGCTGATCCACGAGGACCACTACTACGACGTGATCCTGCGCAACCTCTCCAAGACCGGCGCGCGGATCAACGGGCTGGCCGGGGTGCCGGTCGGGACCGAGGTGGTGCTCGATCTCGGCCACGGGCAGCTGGTGGTTAGCAAGGTCGCCAATGCCACCGAGAACAGCCAGGGCCTGAAGTTCGAGACCCCGCTGATCTCCGACGGCAGCGGCGGGTTCATGACGCGCCACCGCATCTCGCCCTACTCGCTCGCCGAGGCCGGCATCCCCCTCGCGGCGCTCGGCGCAGGCGCCTTCCCGCTGGCCAAGTGGCGGGAGGCGAACAAGTCGGTGCCGAAGTTCGTGCAGCTCGAACTGAGCGTGCCGGGGGCCTGATCCGGGCCCCGCTGTTTCACGTGAAACGCTTCGGATCGACGAAGCGCCTCGCAACGACACCGCGATGACCGGACGATGATCACGCAACGACGGCGTGATGCGCCCCGATACAGCCTACCCGCGCCCGCGATAGGACGGCACGCCCTGGTCGGGCAGCCATAGCCCCTCGGGCGGCGCACCCGATTGCCAGAACACGTCGATCGGAATGCCGCCGCGCGGATACCAGTAGCCGCCGATGCGCAGCCATTGCGGGCGCATCTCCTCGAACAGGCGCACCCCGATGCCCACGGTCACGTCCTCGTGAAAGCCGTTGTGGTTGCGGAACGAGCCGAGGAACAGCTTCAGGCTCTTGCTCTCGACGATCGTCTCTTGCGGAACGTAGTCGATCACCAGATGGGCGAAATCGGGCTGGTTGGTCACCGGGCACAGCGAGGTGAACTCGGGGCTGACGAAACGCACCAGATAGGTGAGGCCGGGGCGCGGATTGGGGACATAGTCGAGCACCGCCTCCTCCGGCGAGGCGGGGAGCGGGGTTTCCTTGCCGAGGAACTGCGGGGTCGGCCTGGCGGGAGGGGGTGTGCTTTCCATGCCGCGCTGTTGCCGCGTTCCGCCGCAGCGCGCAAGGCCGGAACTGGCGCGGGGCGAGTGGCGGGCCTATGGGGGGCCATGTCGGGACAGGCGCGGTTCAGACCCGCCCCCGCACATACCCGCCCGCCCCCTTTGTCGCCCTGCCAACCCACGCCCGGAACGCCGCCGCGCCATGATCCTCCGCCCGACCCCGCTTCCCGTCACCGCCCGCCTGTCCGCCGCCGCCCTGCCCGCCGCCGCGCTGATGGCGCTCGCCGCGCCGCTTGCCGCGCAGGAGACGCCGGGGAGCTTCGAGCTGCCCCCTGCCAGCCCCTCGCCCACCCCCGCCCCTGCCGGACCCGCCGACGAGCGCGGCGGCGTCGCCATCCCGCCACGGGCCGTGCCGACCGCACCGCCGAGCGTGGATGCCGCACCGTCCGCCACGCCTCTCCCCGACCGCGCCCCGATCGCCCTGCCGCCTCCGCCCGTCCGCGAGAGCGCGCCCCCGGCGCGCGCGGGCGCTCCCTCGGCCCCCGCACCCGCCCTGGCCCCGCCAGCCGCGACGCCAGAGGCGACACAGCCGCCCGGGGCGCCCGCGCCTGCGCCTTCGGACCCAGCGCCGCCGTTCACGAGCGCGCCCGCTGATGCTGGCAGGGCCGCGGCGGCACCGGAAAACGCCTTCCCGCCGTCGGCGCTCCCCGACTGGTGGCCCTTTGCCGCAGGCGGGCTCGGCGCGCTGGCGCTGCTGGGCGGGGCCGCGCTCGCCTGGCGGCGGCGCAAGGCGCGCCCGCTGCGCCTCGCTGCGCCCGCTGCCGCCGCTGAGCGGGAAAGCGCCGCCGCGCCCCCAGCCGCCGACCTGCCGCGCCTCGACCTCACGCTGGAGATCACCGCCGCGACCCGCAGCCTGATGATGTTCACGCTCGAATACCGGCTCGCGATCGCCAACCGCTCCGAGCGCGCGGTGAACGACCTTGCGCTCGCGCTCCAGCTCGCCTGCGCGCGGGCGAGCGGGGCGGGCAATGCCCCCTCGGCGGGCAGCGCGCAGGCGCTCCAGAGCATCGCGCGTATCGGCCCGCATCAGGCGCGCAGCATCACCGGCACGGTGCAGCTCCCGCTATCGGCCATCGCTCCGCTGCGGCAGGGGACGACCCCGCTGTTCGTGCCGCTCGTCCATGTCACGCTCGAGGGCGAGGGCCAGCGCCCGCTCGCCCGCAGCTTCGTGGTCGGCACGCCCTCGGCCAGCGGCCGCGTCCATCCGATCCCGCTCGACGTGCCGCCGGGGGCGCTCGCCGGGCTGGTCGCGCAGGCCATCGCGCTTCCGCCTGCCTCCGCCGCTGCCTGAGCCCCCTCGCCCTTTGCACCGGCGGCCGGGGGACGCTAGGGTCGCGGGCATGACCACGCTTCCTTCCGCCCTCGTCTCGGTCGAGTGGCTCGCCGCGAACCGCGAGGCGCCGGGCCTCGCGGTGCTCGATGCCTCGCACCACCTGCCCGCCGCCGGGCGCGATGCCGCCGCCGAGTTCGCTGATGGGCACATCCCGGGGGCGCGCTTCCTCGGCCTTGCCAGCCTGTTCGATGCGGGCTCGCCCGTCCCCTATGCCCTGCCGACCCCCGACCAGCTTGCGGCGCGCCTCGCGCTGCTGGGCGTGCGCGGGGAGGACGCGATCGTGCTCTACGACGACAGCGCGATCCGCACCTCCGCGCGGGCGTGGTTCCTGCTCACCGCGATGGGCTGGCGCCATGTCGCGATCCTCGACGGCGGCCTTGCCGCATGGCGCGCAGCCGGCCACCCGCTGGCGAGCGGGGCCGAGCATGGCGAGGCGCTCGCCCCCGCCAACCTGCCGCCCACGCGCCGGGTGCGCAGCAAGGCCGACATGCTCGCCAATCTCGCCAGCGGGGCGGAACAGGTGGTCGACGCGCGCTCCGCCGACCGGGTCTATGGCACCGGCACCGATCCGGTCCACGGGTTGCCGATGGGGCGCATCCCCGGGGCGCTCAACGTGCCCTTCACCGAGGTTCTGAACGCCGACGGCACCTACAGGACGCCGGCGGAAATCCGTGCCGCCTTCGCGGCGGCAGGCGTCGATCTGGACAGGCCGATCGTCACCACCTGCGGCAGCGGGGTGACGGCGAGCGTCCTGCTCTTCGCGCTCCACCTGGCGGGCGTCGACAGGACGGCGCTCTACGATGGCAGCTGGAGCGAATGGGGCGCCGATCCCGACACCCCCAAGGCGCAGGGGCCCGAGGCATGAGCGGCGGTGGAGACGAGAAGCACCTGAAGCCCGCGACCCGCCTCGTGCGCGGCGGGCGGCGCAAGGAGTGGACGGGGCCGGTGGTCAACCCGCCGGTGTGGCGCGGCTCGACCCATCTCTACGACTGCGACGCCGATCGCCACGCGGCGGGCGGCAACAATGCCGACGGGCAGTTCTTCTACGGCAGGCGCGGCGCGCCGACCCAGTGGGCGCTCGCCGAGGCGCTGACCCAGCTCGAACGCGGCGCGCACGGCACGGTGCTCTGGCCGAGCGGCGTGGCGGCGATCGCGGGGTGCATGCTGGCCGTGCTGAAGCCGGGCGACCGGCTGCTGATGGCCGACAACGCCTATGATCCCACCCGCAGCATGGCGACGGGCCTGCTGGCGCGGCTGGGGGTGACGACCGACTTCTTCGACCCGCGCGACCTTGCCGCCTACGAGGCGCTGTTCGACCGGCCGGTGCGCGCGGTGTGGCTGGAGGCCCCGGGCAGCCTCACCTTCGAGATGTGCGACGTCCCCGCGCTCGCCGCCGTCGCCCGGGCGCAGGGCGCGGTGACGATGATCGACAACACCTGGGCGGGCCCGCTCGGCTTTGCCGCGCTCGAGCATGGCTGCGACATCGTGATGATGAGCCTCTCCAAGCACGTCGGCGGCCATTCGGACCTGATGATGGGCAGCGCGAGCGCGGGCAAGCGCTGGTATGCGGCGCTGCGGCGCGTCTCGCAGGAGCTGGGGCAGGTGGTCTCGCCCGACGATGCCGCGCTGGCGGCGCGGGGCCTGAGGACGATGGGCGTCAGGCTCGAGGCGCAGACCCGCACGGCCTTGCGCGTGGCCGAGTGGCTGGAGGCCCAGCCGCAGGTCGCCCGCGTGGCGTGCCCGCTGCTCCCCTCCGATCCCGGCCATGCGCTGTGGCGGCGCGATTTCACCGGCGGCTGCGGCCTCTTCGCCTTCGTGCTGGCGAGTGACGACCCGGCAGCCTCCGCGCGGGTGGCGGACGCGCTTCAACTCTTCGGCATCGGCTATTCCTGGGGCGGGTTCGAGAGCCTCGCCCTGCCGATCCGGCCAGAGGACTACCGCAGCCTCATGCCCGGCACCGGCGGCGCGCCCGCCCTGCGGCTTGCGATCGGGCTCGAAGACCCGGATGACCTGATCGCCGATCTTGCGCAGGCGCTGGAGCAGGCGGGATGATCGTTCCCGCGCCCGTACCCTCGCCCTCGCCCTCCCGCGGCGGCGGCAGCGAGGCGGTGGGCGGCGCCGACGTGCTGCGCGAGGACATCGCCGAACGCAGCCAGACCGTGGGCGGCATCGTCAACCGGCTCGATGCCTTCGCGCTCGAGGTCGGCGACTGGCGCGTCTCCGCCTTCGACGTGATCTTCGTGGCCGGCGCGGTGCTGCTGGTGCTCGCCCTGGCGATGCTCGCCACCCGCCTCACCCGCGCGGCCCTGCGCCGGATCAAGGGGCTCGACGGAACGCAGGCCGTGCTTGCCGAGAAGATCGCCACCATCGTCATCTGGGTGACGACCTTCCTTGTCGGTGTGGACCTGCTCGGCATCGACCTCACCGCGCTGACGGTATTCTCGGGCGCCTTCGGCCTCGCCATCGGGTTCGGGTTGCAGAAGACCTTCGGCAACCTGATTTCCGGCATCATCCTGTTGATGGACAAGTCGATCAAGCCGGGCGACGTGATCGCGGTGGCCGACCAGTCCGGGCAGCAGACCTTCGGCCAGATCCGCCGCATCGGCATCCGCGCGGTCTCGGTGACGACCCGGGACGAGCGCGAATACCTGATCCCCAACGAAAACCTGATGATCAACCAGGTCGAAAACTGGTCCTATTCCTCCAGGAACGTGCGCATCCAGATCAAGGTCGGGGTCGCCTACGACACCGACATGGCGCTCGCGGAAAAGCTGATGCTCGAGGCGGCGGCCAAGGCGCGGCGCGTGCTCGAAACCCCGCCGCCGACGGTGTGGTGGACGGGGTTCGGCGACAGCTCGGTCGATTTCACGATCCACTGCTGGATCGACGATCCCGAGGAAGGCGTCGGCAATGTCCGCAGCGAGGTTCTGAGGAACCTGTGGGGCCTGTTCCGCGACAACGGGATCGAAATACCCTTCCCGCAGCGCGATCTCAATCTCAGGCACAGCGAGGCGCTCGACCGGATGATCGCGGCGCTGGGGGAACACCCGGCCCCGTCCCCGCAATAGCTCAGCTACGCGCCCGCCAACCCATTCTCGCTGGCACCCTCGCGCGCGGTGGCCCATCTGCGGCACCATGCGAACAACCGGCACCATATTTCTCGTCGGCGCGGGGCCGGGTCCGGTGGACCTCCTCACCCTGCGCGCCGCCCGCCTGATCGAGGGCGCGCGGGTGATCGTCCATGACGGGCTGATCGGCCCCGACATCCTGAGCCTCGCCCGCCCCGACGCGCGCCTGGTTTCCGTGGCGAAACAGCGCGCCCGCCACACCATGCCGCAGGAGGAGATCAACGCCCTGCTGGTGCGCGAGGCGCTTGCCGGGAATGACGTCGTGCGCCTCAAGGGCGGCGATCCCTTCATCTTCGGGCGCGGCGGCGAGGAAGCCGAGGCCGCCCGCGCCGCGGGCGTGCCGGTCGAGGTCGTCCCCGGCATTTCCGCCGCCAACGGCGCGGCGGCCGCGGCGCAGATCGCCCTCACCCACCGCGAAGCCTCGAGCACCGTCAGCTTCGTCGCAGGCCAGTGCAAGGGCCTCGCCGATCAGGACTGGTCGGGCCTCGCCGGCAAGGGCCGCACGCTGGTGATCTACATGGGCGTCTCCACCGCACCGCAGATTGCCGAAAAGCTGATGGCTGATGGCCTCGCCCCCGAAATGCCCGTTGCCGTGATCGAGAACGCCGCCCGCCCCGAAATGCGCGTGCTGCGTGGGCTGCTCGCGGGGCTGCCCGATCTGGTCGAGCGCGAGGCGGTGAAGAGCCCCGCCCTCATCGTCATCGGCGAGGTCACCGCACGCGAGGACGCTGCCGTGGCCGCGCTCGCACAGGAGAGTGCAGAATGAAGATCCTCACCGGCAACGACCTGCGCACCGGCGCGGTGACATGGTGGAACGGCACCGGCTGGTCGCTGTTCGTCGACGATGCCGTCGACGTGGGCGAGGACGCCGAGGAAATCCTCGCCCGCGAGGAAGCCGCGCGCCGGGTCAACGTGCCCTACGTGATCGAGGCCACCATCGACGCCGCCGGGCACGTCCGCCCGGCCCATATCAAGGACCGGGTGCGCGCGCTCGGCCCGACCGTCCGGCGCGACCTCGCCGTGCCGACCGCACAGAAGACCGGCTGGGACTGGGTGATCTGATGCGCCTGCCTGCCGCCACGCTGGCCTCGGCCTTCGCCTTCGCCGCCGCGCCCGCCGTCGCCGAAACCGCGCCCGCGCCTGCACAGGCACGCACCACTATGGTGGTCGAATGGACCCGCCTCAAGGCGCTGCCGGGCGAGCGCGCCAACCTCACCGCCTTCATCCATCTCAACTGGTTCGCGATGGACGCCAAGGCGGTCGAGCAGGGCCTGTTCACCTCCTACCGCCTGATCGCCAACCCCGCCCCGGACGGCGAGTGGGACCTGCTGGTCGAAGTCGGCTACCCCACCCCGGCTGGTTACGACGATCCCGCCACCCGCACCGCCTTTGAGGCGATCCGCGCCGCGCACAAGGTGGTGCCGGTCGAGGGCAAGACCCTGCGCGAGCTCGGCACCATCCTCGGCACCGAGCGCCTCCCCGTTCTGACTGGAACCCGCTGATGTACCGTTACGATTCATACGACCAGGCGATGGTCGATGCCCGCGTGGAGGAATTCCGCGATCAGGCCCGCCGCCGCCTCGAAGGCAAGCTGACCGAGGACCAGTTCAAGCCGCTGCGGCTGATGAACGGGCTCTATCTCCAGCTCCACGCCTATATGCTGCGCGTCGCCATCCCCTATGGCACGCTCGACAGCCGCCAGATGGAGATGCTCGCCGACATCGCGGACAAGTATGACCGCGGATACGGCCACTTCACCACCCGGCAGAACATCCAGTACAACTGGATCAAGCTGGAGGATTGCGCCGACGCTCTCGCGGACCTCGCGACGGTCGAGATGCACGCGATCCAGACCAGCGGCAACTGCATCCGCAACATCAGTAGCGATCACTTCGCGGGTGCTGCCGCCGACGAGGTGGTGGACCCCCGCCCCTATGCCGAGCTGATGCGCCAGTGGTCGAGCTTCCACCCGGAGTTCACCTACCTCCCCCGCAAGTTCAAGATCGCGGTGATCGCGAGCGAGAAGGATCGCGCGGCGATGCGGCTCCACGACATCGGCGTGCGCATCGTGAAGCGTGACGGGGAGATCGGTGCCGAGTTCTACGCCGGCGGCGGCATGGGCCGCACCCCGATGGTCGCCCCGCTGATCCGGGACTTCGTCCCCATCGACCAGTTCATCACCTATGCCGAGGCCTGCCTGCGGGTCTACAACCGCTACGGCCGGCGCGACAACAAGTACAAGGCGCGGATCAAGATCCTTGTCCACGAGCTCGGCGCCGAGGAATATATCCGCCAGGTCGAGGAGGAATTCGCGCACCTGCTCTCGGTCGGCGTCGAGCCGCCGCTGGCGGAACTCGAACGGATCAAGGCGCATTTCGCCCCTCCCCCGTTCGTGTCGAGCGCAGTCGAGACACCCAGCCTCTCGACTACGCTCGAGGCGAACGGCGGTCAGGGCAGCGCGTTCGGGCAATGGGTCCGCCGCAACACCCACGCCCACAAGGCACCGGGCTACGTCTCCGCGGTGATCAGCCTCAAGCCCGCAGGCGGCATCCCCGGCGATGCGACCTCGGAGCAGATGCGCGTCGTCGCTCGCCTCGCCCGCGAATACTCGTTCGACGAACTCAGGGTGATGCACACGCAGAACCTGCTGCTGCCGCATGTGCGGATCGCCGACCTTCCGGCGGTGTGGCAGGCGCTCGACGCGGCAGGCCTCGGCGCGGCCAACATGGACACGATCGAGGACATCATCGCCTGCCCGGGCCTCGACTATTGCTCGCTCGCCAATGCCCGCTCGATCCCGCTCGCGCAGCGCATTTCCGAGCGGTTCGCCGAGACGGGCCGGACCGAGGTGGTGGGCGAATTGAAGCTCAAGATCTCCGGCTGCATCAACGCCTGCGGGCACCACCACGCTGGCCACATCGGCATTCTCGGCGTCGACAAGAAGGGGGTCGAGAACTACCAGCTCTCGCTCGGCGGATCGGAGGCCGAGGACGTCAGCCTCGCCAAGATCACCGGCCCCGGCTTCGACGAGGACGGCGTGATCGCCGCGGTCGAAAAGGTCACCGACGTCTACCTCGCCCGGCGCAGCGACGGAGAGCGTTTCCTCGATACCTACCGCCGCATCGGCATGGAGCCGTTCAAGGAGGCGCTTTATGGCCACGCGTGACGCCGTGTTTCCGGCCGGTCGGCAGGATCTCTACGAGCAATTCCGCTATTCGCCGGCGGTCCGCTCCGGCGGGTTCCTGTTCGCCTCCGGTCAGGTCGGCAGCCGGGAAGACGGATCGCCCGAACCTGACCTTCCCCGGCAAGCCGAGCTGGCTTTCGAGAACCTTGACGCGGTCCTCGCTGCCGCCGGTTGCACCTTCGCCGACATCGTCGACCTCACGGTTTACGTGGTCGATCCCGAGGTGATGCTGCCGCATTTCATCGCCGCGCGCGAGAAGTGGTGGGGCGAGCCTCCCTATCCCACTCTCACCGGGGTGGGCGTCACCTGGCTTTCGGGCTTTTCCATCGAATTGAAGGCGGTAGCCCGTCTGCGGGAGGAATCGGCATGAGCACCAATCTCGGCACCAGCCCGGACGAGGTGCAGTTCCGCTTCCGCGACGACGAGCCGGTCGATCACGCCGCCGTCACCGTCGATTCCTGCTGCGACCAGACCAACGCCACCGCCGTGCGGATCGAGCCGGGCGACGATGCGCGGGTGCTGCTGCCCTTCCTCGACCGGCTGGCGCTGGTGGAGGTGAACTTCCCCGCCTTCGGCGACGGTCGGGGCTATTCCTCGGCGCGCATCCTGCGCGAGGCGGGCTATACGGGCGAGCTGCGCGCGGTCGGGCAGGTGCTGATCGACCAGCTCTCGCACATGCGGCGCTGCGGCTTCGACAGCTTCGCCCCCGACAAGCGCCTCGACGAGGAAGATGCCGCGCGCGCCTTCGCGACGTGGGAGAACGTCTACCAGCGCGCCGCCGATGCCCGTCGCACCATCGCGGACAAGCGCCATGAAGCCTGAACTCGGCCTCACCGGCAAGCCGCGCACCCGCGACAGCCTCGACCTCGCCCCGCGCTTTACCGAGCATGACGCCTTGCGGCTCAACCGCATGTTTCGCGGCAGCTCGACGCCGGAGATGCTCGAGGCGGTGATCCGCGATCGGCTGGCGGGCGACCTTGCCGTGGTCTCCAGCTTCGGGGCGGAGAGCGCGGTGCTGCTGCATCTGGTCGCCAGCGTGGACCCGTCAGTGCCGGTGCTGTTCCTCGACACCGGCAAGCACTTTGCCGAGACGCTCGCCTACCGCGATCTTCTGGTGGAGCGCCTCGGCCTCAACCTCGTGGTGCTGACGCCGGACCCGGAGGATCTCGCGAAGAAGGACGAAACCGGCCTCAGGTGGTCCTACGATCCCGACGGTTGCTGCGAGATCCGCAAGGTCAGGCCGCTCGAGAAGGCGCTGGCAGGCTATGATGCTAGCTTCACCGGCAGGAAGGCCTTCCAAGCCGCGACCCGCGCCAACCTGCCGCGCTTCGAGGTGGATACCTCGGACGCGCAGGGGCGGCTCAAAATCAACCCGCTGATCGATTGGGATGCCGGGCAGATCGAGGGCTACTTTATCCAGCACGACCTCCCCCGCCATCCGCTGATCGCGCAGGGCTATCCCTCGATCGGCTGCTCGCCCTGCACCTCGCAGGTGCTGCCTGGCGAAGACCCGCGCTCGGGGCGTTGGAAGGGCTGGGACAAGACCGAATGCGGCATCCACAAGCCGGGCGAGGAGCCGTTCCTGTAAGTCTTCGTCACTGCGAGCGCAGCGAAGCAATCCATGGATTGAAGATGCCGCTGTCGCAACGGCCGG
>ERZ1066122.2041-NODE-2041-length-14242-cov-36.189892_pt1 | contig 14242 bp, 20 predicted proteins | sample MGYA00382769_ERZ1066122 | MGnify/ENA primary metagenome ERZ1066122 (study PRJEB33369, sample SAMEA5778352) | biofilm metagenome | biome: Industrial cooling water; feature: Water cooling tower basin; material: Biofilm | place: United Arab Emirates | collected...
TCTGGAGTGCCGAGTCGGCTCCTCTCGGGGAGCAGAAAGGCACACCGAGCCGACCCTCCTTCGACATCCACTCCCGAGTTGTGCGGGCCTGTAGCTCAGGTGGTTAGAGCGCACGCCTGATAAGCGTGAGGTCGGTAGTTCGACTCTACCCAGGCCCACTAGATAACAGAAAGCCCGGCAAGCACTTAGCTTGCCGGGCTTTCGTCTGTAGGTCGTTCGGCGCTCCGCAGAGTGAGCACAGAGTGAACAAGCGGGGCTCTTCCGGCGTCGGTCACCGGTGTCGCTGCGCACCGGCCGGCGTGATCTCGCGCCATCGGGCGGAGGGCGTCGTACGGCTCGTACGACGCCCTCCGCCGCGACGTGCCGGGGTGTAACGAGACAGCGGCGGGGCGCCCCTACCGCCGGTTGTGTTCGTGGGCGTCTGGCTCCCGCCCGACTCAGACGGTGGCGAGCAACGGGCGCAGGGCGGCACGCGCGGGGGCGCCCACCTCCTCCCGGTCGGGCAGGCGCGTCTCGGTGCTCCGCACGCGCGCGGGTGCGCCTCCCGGTACAGCCGCATCACCGGGTCGTCGGGCCGGTGCTCCGCACGCGCGCGGGTGCGCCTCACTGTCAACCGTTGACGGTGAGGATGCGCTCGCCTCGCCTGCACGCGCCAAGTGGGCGCCTTCCCGCACCGGGGATTTCACCGGCCTTTTCGATTCGCCCGCACGCGCGACGCGCACCGCTCACGTCGGGGTTTTCCTCGGGGTATTCAGTTCGCCGCCCTCGGCGGGTCTCACTGGCAATAATGCCAGTGAGCCGGCGCGCACCTGCACCACCAGGCAGGGCACGCCGGCGGGGGCGTGGCTCAGCGGCGCCTCGGGGCTACAGTCTGGAACTGCACCACCTGCTCTTCCACCACCTCGCCGCCGGGGGCGACGAACTGCACCAGCAGCTCCACCGGGTCAGGCGTGCTCCGCTCGCGCAGCCGCTCCACCAGCGGCGCGACGGCCGCGGCGTGGCCGCGCTCGGCTATCCTTCGGCTCTTCCTCATGGCTCCCCCAGGTTCAGGCGGTGGGCACGCTCGGCGCCCAGCACGGCGGCCGGCGGCTCGCCGGCCGCTAGGCGCTCTAGCTCGGCTTCGGATACGTCGGCAAACGTGCGTGCGTCTTCCTCCAACATGCGGGCTGCGCCGGCGGGGCCGATGCGGCGCAGGAGGTCGTGCGCGCCAATCGTGCGCAGCACGTCCACCGCAAACCGTTGCTCGGGCGGCAAGGTGGCGAGCCGGTACGGCTCCACCAGCGGCGCCACCGCGGCGGCGTGTCCGCGCTCGGCAGCCTTGTTCTTCCTCATCGGGGCCTCTCGTCTAGCAGGGTCAGCAGCTCGGCCACGCCCAGCGCCTGCGCCTCGGCGTTGCTCGCGGCCTCGGCCACCGCCGCAGCGGCGCGCAGGAAGGCGGGGATCGCGGCTACAGGGATTTCCTGCGGGTCCATCGCCGCCAGGCGCTCGCCGGCGGCGTTCAGCAGCTCCAACGCGGCGTCGTGCTGGCGTGCGGCCAGGATGCGCTGCCGCGCCAGGTACTCGGCCAGCACGCGGGCGTGCTCGGCTTCCTGTTCGGCCTGCGCCTGCCGCGCCAGGTGGGCATCCCAGGCTTCGGCCCGCGCTCGCCACGCGTGCGCCGCATGCCAGCCGCGCCACTGGCCGGACGGCTCGCCGGCCTGTTGCCGGCCCGTTGCCGCCCTGTAGGCTGCTGCCAGACTGCGGCCCGGCCCCAGGTCGCGGAAGCGCAGGAAGGCGGCGTAGGCGCGGGCCGTCTCGCCGCTTTGGCGCTCCCACGGCCCGGCAGGCAGGTCAGCGGGCAGCATGCGGGTTCCGGGGTTCAGGGTTCGTCAACGGGCGTACTCCCGCAGCGCGACGGCCAGCTCGTCCGCGCCCACGCTCTGGCGGATGGAGCGCACCAGCTCGCGCCGGACCTGGCGCGCGGTCTCGGCCGGGTCGGTCGCGCCCTGTACGACGATGGCGCCGGGGTCGATGTGGAGCGTCACGCCCCGCCCGCCGCCGCCGGGCTCGGAGGGCCGCGGCTCGTAGTCGGGCATGCGGATGCCTGAGCCGGGCGCCTGCAGCCCATCGAGCGCGGCCATGCGGCGGCGCAGCGCGTAGTCGAAGATCTCGGGGACGTTGCTCAGGGCGCCGGCGGCCTTCTCGGCGGCCTTTCCGAGCTCGTCCAACCCGCCCTCGACGCCGGTGATGATGCTGAGCAGGTCCTCCAGCCCGGTGAGCCCGCCGAGCAGTTTGGGATCGAGGATCTTGCCTTCGATGGCGGAGAAGAGGTTGCGCAGTCCCTGCTCGATGGCGGCGCGGTCGGCCGCGCTCACCTCGCCGTCGTCCATGAGCCCGGCGAGGCCGAACTTGCGCGCGAGGTCCGGTGCCATCTGCTCCAGGAGCTTCAGCTCGCGGCCGATTGTCTCGGCGGCGCCCGTGGGCAGGTCGAAGAGGTCGGCCTTCAGCGTCTGGAGCCGGCGCTGCTGGTCGAGGCTGTCGCCGAACCTGGTGAGCGTGTCGAGCGAGTAGTCCAGCGCTACGGCGAGCTGCTCGAACGACTTCGCGCTGCCGTCGAGTCGGATGCCGAGTTGGTCGGCGATCTGGCGCAACTGGCCCATCGTGAGCCCGAATCGCTGCAGCACCGCCTCGCGGTTGATCCACATCTCGCCCCAATTGTAGGTGCCGAGCTTGGCAGCGGCCTGCGCGGCGCGGCCCATCGCGTCGGCGCTGACGACGAAGCCCTGCAGCGAGAGGCGCAGCTTCTCCAGCTCCCGGTTGTTGGCCTTCAGCAGCGCGTCGCGCGCCTCCTGCCCCGGCGACTTGGCGAAGAGCGCGCCCAGCGTGCCCACCACGCCGCCGATGATGCCCGCCATCCCTCCGACCATCCCCGCCACCTGCGCGGCGCCGGAGAGCGACTGCGAGGCCTGGATCGTCTGCACGCCCCGCGCGGCGCTGCTGATGCCGTCCAGCGCGCGGCCGGCGGAGTCCGAGAGGGTGCCCAGCGCCCGCCCCAACGAGAGCACGCCATCGGCGGCGCCCTCGATGACCTGCGCGTTGCCGGCGAAGTCGCCGATCCGACCCAAGAGCTTCTCCAGCGGGCCCGTCTTCACGCCGGCAGGTAGCGAGACGTTGGGCACCGGGACGGGCCGCAGGTTCAGCGGGGGCAGGTTGCGGGGCTGGACCACCTGAACGTCCACCTGAATGGTGCGCTCCAGCGTCTCGCGGATCTGCTCGGCCAGCGAGAGCGCCCGCGTGAGCTGCTTCAGGTCCACGTTCGGCGTTGCGATGGTGCGCTCGGCCGATGCCAGGGCGGCGGTCAGCTCCGCGAGCAGCGCCGCGGCTCGCGGGTCGCGGCGCTGCCAGAGCGCGGAGAACGCATCGGATACCATGCCCACGCGCTCCTGCAGCGTCTCCAGCGCCGAGGTCGTGTTGGCGATGACCGGCGGCGGTGTGGCCGGCCCGGTCGTGGAGAACGAGTTGAAGCGCCGGGCCGCCTCCTGCGCGCGCAGCTCCAGCCGGAACACCTCGACGTCGATCTTCCCGATCTGGCCCGGACGCCCGGTGTTGGCGGCGGCGAGCCGCGCGCGCTCCGCCTTCAACACCTCGATCTGCGCGAAGATACCGGCCGTCTCCAGGAGGAGCGCGTCCCGGCTCAGTCCCTTCAGCGAGTCGCGGAAGCGGTTCGTCGCCGCCTCCGCCAGCTCCGCCCGCACCTTGTAGGCGGTGAACGCGCTGGCGGCGCCGAACGCGGCGATGGCGATGCCGGCCGGGCCGGTGAGGAAGCCGAGGGCGCCGCGGGTGGCGAAGCCGAGCAGCGTCACCGCGTCCGTCGTGCTGCGGATCGCCGGCAGCAGCGCGACGAAGCTGCGCATGCCCTGCAGGGCGCCGGAGGCCGCTGCGGCCGTGGAGAGGGTCGCGTAGGCGCGCGTCATCGAGCCGAGCGCGAGCGCGGCCGGCCCCGCCGCCGCAGCGATCCCGCCGAGCACCAGGACGCTGCGCTGCGTGGCCGGCGAGAGAGACAGGAACCCGCCCGTCGCGCCCTCGATGGCGGAGGCCAGCTTGTTCACCCCCGCGGTGACGGCGTTCAGCTTGTCGCCGCTGAGGCGGTTCAGGCTGATGGTGACGGTATCGCCGAGGTTCTCGAAGGCGTTCTGCGCGCCCCCGGTGACGCCGGGCAGCTTCTCGAACTCGCGTACGATGGCCTCGATGAACCGCGTGGCGTCGAGGCCCATCTTCTGCAGCGCCTCGGTGTTCGCGGTGCCGAACGCGCCCTGCATCGCCCGGCGGATCTGCGGCAGGCGCTCGGCGAGCTGGTTGATCTCCTCCGCCGAGACCTTGCCCTTCGCCTGGATCTGGCCGAGCGCGAAGATCACCCCGTCGAGTTCGACCTTGCCTCGGCCGACGGTGGCCAGCGCGTTGCCGAAGGCTTTCAGGGCGCGCTCGGCCAGGTCGGCGCTGAATCCTGCCGCCTGCAGGCTCGTGGCGCCCCGGAGCGCCTCCTGCAGCCCCAGTCCGGGCAGCTTCGCCACCTCGCGCAACCGGTCGAACTGGCGGGCCGCCTCGGCGGTGCCGCCGGAGACGGCGGCGAGGCCGCGCATCAGGGAGTCGAACTGCGTGGCCGTGCGGACGGCAGCCGCGCCGAGCCCGACCAGCGGGGTGGTTACGCCGAGGCTCAGCGTGCGCCCGATCCCCTCCATCCGGTCGGCGAACGTCTTGGCGTGCTGGTTCGCCTGGTCGAGCGCGCGGGTGAAGGGGGCGATCTCCGCCCCCATCCGCACGTGGAGTGTACCGATGACTGTGCTCATGGCCCTATCCGGGTGCGCGGGTCCCCGCTCGGGTCGCGGCGAGGGGAGGCACCCGCGGGGAAGGGCGCCGGGATTCCGTCATTCGGGCACTGCATCCGGCTTCGCCGCCTCGGCGAGGCACCGCCGACTCACGTGCCGCGGCAGGTCGCCCAAGCTCGGGAAGAAGTGCCTCGGCTCCGCCGCACGACTGCCCTTCCGCCGGTTGAGGTTGAAGAGCAGGCTCGCCAGTACGCCGGCGCGCTGGTCGGCCCGCCGCTCGGCGGCCTCCCGGCGCTGCACCAGCCGCTCGAACAGGCGCGGCGTCAGAGCCCAGAACTCTTCGTCGCTCAGGCCGAGGTCGACGCGGCCGACGGCCCAGAGGTCATCGAGGTCGACCGCTGCGCCTGCCCGGCCGCCGGGGCGTTTCCCTCCGCGCCCCCGGCCTCGCCGGCGCCCTCCGGCATCGAGGCGGCGAACACCGCCGAGAACGCCGCGGTCGCCTGCGCCAGGTTGCCGGGGTGCAGCAGGTCGGCCACGGCCTCGACGCTCAACTCCTTGCGGTCTTGCGGGCCCAACATCGCCCAGAGGTAGACCGGCAGGGTCTCCAGGAAGACGGCTCCGGCGGTCGCGTCGGCCGCGGCGTCGGTGGTGGGCATCTGCCCGGCCTGCTCCCTCACCCGGCGGAGCGCGCCGAGGGTGAACCGGATCTCGCGGGGCCGGTCGAGCAGGACGGTGGCGCGCGGTGCGTTCTCAGGTATCATCGTGATTCCCTTCGTCGTCGGTGAAGAGGTCGGCCCACACCGCGGGGGGCTCCCAGGTGGGGACGTGGGCCGTGATCCGCGCTGCCTCGAGCGCGAGTCCCTGCGGAATCATGCTCCGGTGCTCGGCGGCCGAACGCCGGAGCGCCTCCACCGCCGAGCTACGCGGGAGGCCGCCGGCGGCGAGCTGCCGCTCCAGGCGGGCGCGCAGCTCGGCGAGGGCACGGAGCGGCGGCGGTTCGGGCATCATGCGCGCGCCTCGTTCCGCCGCGGGGACGTGCGACGACGCGGCGGGTTCCCGCCCTGCGCGACCCACCGGCGCAAGGCGTCGGGATCGAAGCGGAGGAGCCGCCCGACGCGCGTCGCGGGGATCGCCCCCCGCGCCGCGAGCCGGTAGACGACGGACGGGGCGACGCCGAGCTGTCGGGCCGTCTCTGCCACGGTCTGGAGTGCCATCGGGGTACGGAGTTGGGGCCAATGGAAAAGGGGGCCGCGGACCCGTATCAGCCGGGTTGCAGCCCCCCTGGGGACAGTGCGCGCTGCTCTGCGCTAGTGCGCGGAATATACCTCTCTTGGCCTCTCAATACAAGGCTCGACCCCATCGGGGAGGGGTGCCGAGCCGAGGGGGCGCGTCAGGCAGCGGCCAGCGCGTCGATCTCGGCCCGCTTCGCCCGGAGCTTCTCGCGGAGATTCCTGCAGGCGCCGGCGAAGACCATTCGCCAATAGGCATCCGGCTCCGAGCGGAGTGCGTCACGCAGCTCCCGCAGCGTCTCGCGCAGCATCGCCCTCTCGCGCTGCGCCGTCTGTGCGGGGGTCTCGGTAGCCGGGTCGTAGGTGTGGATGCGGACTGCCACCGTGCCCTGGCGGTTCGTGCGGCGGCCTGCGCGGTTCTGGAGCTGCTGGCGGGTCATGCGCGCTCGGGATCTCTCTGAGGTGGAGCGATACGGTCGCCCCGGCCGCCCCCGGAGGGGATGAACGGCGGACCGGCGGCGGCACCGGTGCGCGTCGTAGCCATTGCGTTGTGCTCTGTCTGTATACATTTTATCGACACGGAGCCACCCTGTCAAGGTTTTCTCTACAATGACGTTCAAAGATGCAACCGATCTCCTCGCCGTGCCGCTCGCCGACGTGGCCGCGGCCATCGGGCGGAGCTACGCCACGACGCTGGCGTACCGCAGCGGGGCGCGGGAAGTCCCGTCCGAGGTGAGGCGCCGGCTTGGCCTCCTCATGCGCCGGCACGCCGAGCGACTGGCGGCGGCGGCCGGCGAGCTGGATCGTCGGGCGTAGCTCGGCACCGGCGCCGGGGCGCCCGCCTGCGCTACGGCCGCCTCGGTGTCATCGGATGACAGCGAGACGGGCGGGCGGCGGCTGGCAGCCTGCCCGATGCCCCCCACCTGCGCGAGTCGGTGCGGGTCGGCGACGTGTCATCGGATGACACGTCTCTGCTCGGCCGGCTCACTGGCAATATTGCCAGTGAGCCCGGAGCGCAGCCCCGCCACCATCGGCGCGGGGCGTCTCGGTGGGGGGGGTCTCTTCCGGCTCCGCGCGCCTGCGCCCGCCCACCTGCATCTGCGTGGGCTGGCCGGTCTTGTTGTGGATGTAGGTGCGTTCTGCGGGGGTCTGACTGTCAACGGTTGACAGTCTGGACTCCGTGTCGCGGCGGACGCGGCTGGCGAACTCGTGGGAGACGGCGCAGCGGCGGGCGATCTCGCGGTCGCTCCACTGCCGCCCGCACGCGCGGGGGGGCACCCGAATCCTCACCTGTCGCGGCGGCAGGTGAGGACTGCCACCCGCACGCGCGGGGGGGCACTGCCTCACTGCCAACGGTTGGCAGTGAGGCGGGAGCATGCACCATCCGGAGTCGGCTGTCGGGTGCGGCGATAGGCGGGGACGGCCGCGACAGGGGCGCCCGGATTGCCCTGTGCGGCCCGATCTCCCGTCGGGCAGGCAATCGGGTAGGGGTCTGCCGCTCGCGGCGCGCCTGACGTGCCGTCGTCACGGCACGGCCCCGCGGCACCAATGGCAGACCAGCGGCCGGGGGTAGAGCGGCGGCCGGTCGCAGCGGATGCAGCGGAACGTCCCGGCCCGCAGATACTCCAGCAGCGCCGGCTTGGCCGCGGCGAGCACGGGGGCGAGGTCGGCGGCCACCTCGCGCGGGGCACGTAGCACCAGGTCGTCCCCGTCGGCGGTCAGGTCCGCGCCCAGCGCGGCGCACCGGTCCAGGATCTCGCGCGGCGTCATATCCGTGTCGTCACGATTGCGGGTTCGTGGCGGGTCGGCGCGGGGGTCGCCTCACTGGCAATAATGCCAGTGAGCACCGGGACCGCCTCTCGCGCGTGCGCGCGCACGCGTGTAATCTCTCTCCTACTGCTACGCTCATCTCCATTGGACATACTCAGGTCAACGTCGTTTACCACCTTAGTGTCGCCAGGTTGACCACCTCGTGCCCTGGCGTGGTCAACGTGCGTTACCACCTCGCCGGCGTGGTAAACCTCGTTTACCACGCCGGCGCCGGTCGGCAGCGTGAGCCGATAGCCGTAGCGCCGCCAGCCGCGCCCGCCGTGACCGCGCGCGTACCGCTCGATCCAGCCCTCACGCACGGCCGCACGCAGGTGCTTGATGATCGTAGGGCGTGATAACCCCGTGTCCTGCGCGAGCCGCCGTCCGGAGGGGTAGCAGCTCCCGCCGGCGGCGTCGCCGTGCAGGGAGAGCGCGAGCAGCACATAGCGGCGCAGCGGTGGCGGGCCGCCCGGCGCCAGCAGCGAGGCGCGCCACCGGAAGATGTAGGGGCCTCCGGGATCGCTCATGGCGCCCCCTGCCGCGCCCGGTAGGCGCTGCGGATGGTGCGGGTGATCTCGGCGGCCGGCAGCCGGCAGGTAGCCGCCGCTGAGGCCAGCGCGTGCGCTACCGCCTCGCCATCGGCCTGCCCCCGCGCGACCAAGCGAGACAGGGTGTAGGCGGCGCGGTAGAGCGTGGCGTTGCGCGCGCCGACGGGTGCAGCGGCGACGGCCGCGCACTCGCGCTCCAGCGCCGCGCGCACGTAGCCGCTGCCGCGCGGGGTGCCGGCGCTCGGCCGCGAATCCCCCAGCGCAGGCGCAGGCCGCAGCAGCTCCACCAGCAGCCAGCCGGGCGGGTCCGCGAGCGGCGCGTCGTCGGGCGCGTAGCCCGCGCACCAGGCGTAGCGCCGGCCGCTCGGGTGCACGCTCGGCGGGGCGACGATGTACCCCCCACGGCCGCGGGTGTCGACGCCAGGCAGGAGGGCGGCGCGCGTGGTGCACGTCTCTGCCAGCTCGGCGAGGAAGCGGAAGAGGTACTGCCGGCCGCCGCCGCCGGTCTGCTGCGTCGGCGTGTGCGGCAGCGCGCGGCCGGCGAGCAGCGCGGCGGGGTCGCCGTCCACGTCCAGCACCAGCAGGCCGGCCGCGGGGCCGGTGGCGATGCCGACGTTCGCGTCGGGCCAGGCGCGCCACCAGGCGGCGAGCTGTGCCGGATCGGTGGTGGCGCGCTCGGGCCAGCGCGGGAGCAGGGGGAGCTTGCCCGCCGCGCGGCAGGGGTGGACCGGCCATCCACGCTCCGCGTAGGCGAGCGCGGCGCGCAGCAGAGGGGGCGTGCTCATGCGGCCCCCCGGCACCAGGGGCTCGGCAGGATGTCCACGTAGTGCCGGGTCTCGGCGCCGCAGGCGCACCGCACGCGCAGCAGCTTGGCGCGTGCGCCCTGGCGATGCCCGGAGCGGATGGTGCGCCAGTTCCGCCGCAGCAGGGTCGCACCTCCGAGGTCGGCGCCGCAGTGCGGGCATGGCCGCCCGCGCAGCTCCAGCGGCTCGGCGAGGCCGAATCGGCATGGTGGCGGGGAGTCGCCGCTCTGGTGGCTGTCAGCCGTGGGCGTTAGTTTGGGGGCGGAGACATGTTCGGCCTGGGGGCCGGCGGCGTTGGCGCGCTGCCGGCCCTGTTCATCGGCGGCCATGTTACGCCGCCTTGCCAGCGTCGGACGTGCTGGTGCGCAGCCGCTCGGCTGTCCAGGCTTCTAGGTCTGACCACCTGTAGCGGACAGCCCTTGCGGATACCAGCACGTAGGGCGGCCCGTCGCCCCGGTGGCGACGATTCTGCAAGAACCGGGGAGTGAAACCGAGTGCGCGGGCGGCCTCGGCCTCTGTGAGCAGCAGGCGGGGGGGCGTTGCAGCAGCGTCGTTCATCGTCTCGCATCCGTCTGGGGTTGCGTTAGCCCAGGGGATGCACGACAAAAACCGACGCCGACAACCCCCGGGAGGGGTGGTCAGACGTCGGGTTGGGTTTGTTAGCCCGGCTCGCGGCGCACAGAGGCGGGTGCCTCAGGTCGCGACGGTTCCCAGTGGTCCGCGCCAGCGGTTGCGAAGCGGGCTACACTGACGGGCGCCGCTCCCATGTTGTGGGGGGGGAGCCGTTTACGCCTCCTATGGGGGCAGGAGGGCTGCCGCGCTCGTCAGGTCCACTCGAGGGCCGGAGTGTCCGACCCCTTTTTTCGCGTCGCCTCTGTCGCTTGATACAGTAACGCCACACACGACGCCGCGCAATACCCAAGCTACCTCGGTTGTGCCAGAAAGTGGCTCGATGCGCGCACCGTGCTCTTCCAGGGCGCGGCGCGCGGCGTCTTCAGCGGGCCGCGCGTTCATCATGCGGAGTTCACTCGCGCTCACGGCGTCAACTCCACCAGTGCGAGACCTTCCGCCGTCGCCGCGGCTGCGAGCCGGGCATCGGACGTCACAAGCTCCACCGGATCGCCCGCGCTCAGGGCGGCGCGCAGCGCCAGCGCGGTCGCCAGGTGAACGGCATCGGCGCCGCTCAGGGCGTGCGGGCGCACCAGCGCCGCGGCGCGTGCGGCCAGCGCGGGTGTGATCTCCACCACCGCGAACGGCGGGTGCGGGCCTGTGAAGTCGGTATTGATCCGGGCGATCCGTGCCGCGGCGTCCGCGGCCGTGATCCGCGCGTTCCGCTCGCGACGCGATACGGCGGAGACGGCTTCCGGGTGCGCCAGCGCCGACACCACGGCGCCCGCCCCTCCGGCCGCCACGGTGGCGAGCAAGCCGAGCACCCGCGCACTGCCCGGCTCCGGCAGGTAGGCTTTCACCAGCGCGCTGGCGTCCAGAACGTAGTAGGTCACCGGCTCAGTCCCAGCGCTGGAGCGCTTCTTCGCGCTCTTGCAGCACGGCCCCGCTCAGGTCTACACCCGGCAGGTCGGGAAGCGGCTCGTTCCATCGATCCGGCAACGGGCGCGCCGGCGTCAGGCGCAGCCCCGCGGCCCGAAGCCGGGCGTAGAAGTCGGCCTCCGCGGTGGGGTCGTCCTGGCGTAGAGGCGCGGCAGCGCTGGGCAGGGCGTGCAGCGCTTCGAGGATGCGCGCGGCGACTTCCGCCTCCTCGTCCGGCAGCGTGTCAACCAGCCGGTGCAGTCGCTCTTTCACGGTCATGGCGGCCTCTCTCGGCAGGGCTCAGGGGGTGGCGGCGTTGAGGAGCGGCCCGATCTGCGCGCCGTGCTCTTCCAGGGCATCGCGGGCCGCTTCGTCGGCAATGCGTGCGTACACCACGGTCGCGGCCGTGCTGGCGTGGCCCAGCACCTTGCCTACGATTGGCAGGCTCTTGCCGCTGGTCGCCATCCATGCGCCGACGGTGCGCCGCAGGTCGTGCAGCCGCACGGCGTCGGGTCCGTGCGCCTGCTCTTCCACCAGCTTGAGCAGGCGCGCCTCCACCATGTCACCGGTCTTGGGCACGTGCTTGCGCTGTACGTCGCGTTCTGCCGCTGCCCGCAGCTCCGCCGCCCGCTCGGGGTTCATGGCGAGCCAGAGCCGCGCGCGCACGCGACGCCACGCCTTCGTGACGTTGTTGAGCGGCGCACCGGGTTTGTTGCCGGGGAAGACGAACGCGTTCCCAACCGCCCTCGGCAACTCCTTGAAGATCGCCATCGCCGGCGCCGACAGCGGCACCGTCCGCGCGCCGGTCTTGGCCTCCGTCAGCCGGATCTCGCACCGGGTCAGGTTCAGGTCGGACCAACGAAGCCGCAGCAGCTCGTTCTTCCGGCATCCGGTCAGCAGGTAGAGCTTGAAGAGCGCGACCATGTAGGGGTTGCCCTCTGCCTCGATTGCCTCCACCAGCGCCGGCAGTTCCTCCGGCGTCACCCAACGGTCGCGGCTCCGCTCGGCGTTCTTCTTCACCCGCGTTGCCGGGTTCGCGCGGTCCTCGGGAACCATGCCCCAGTCGGGCGCCTTGTTGAACATGGCGCGCAGGAGTTCGAGCGAGCGGTTCGCCTCCACCGGCGAGCGGTCGGAAGCGTTCGCGTGCCAGCGCACGATGTCCGCCTTGCGGATCTCGTCCAGCTTCCTGGCGCCCAGCTCCGGCAGGATGTAGAGCCGCATACGGCGGTCGTCCGAGCGCCAGCTTCGCCGATGCTTCTTCGCGTAACGTTCGAGGTACGCGCGGCAGAGGTCGCGCACGGTGTCGCCTTCTCGCGTCGCTCGCCTGGCCTCTGCCGGGTCTTCGCCCTTCGCCACCGCACCCAACGTGCGGCGCGCCAGCTTGCGGGCTTCGTCCACCGTGAGCGTCCCGTACTTGCCCAGCGTCAGCATACGGGCACGGCCGGCGGCGTTCCGGTACTGCACGACGAAGCTCTTCGCGCCCCGCGAGTACAGCCGGCATCCGAAGCCAGACAGCTTGCCATCCCACAAGACCTGTTGCACGGGTCCGGCCGGGTCGAACGTGGCCGCCTCGATGGCGCGCTTGGTGAGCATGGCGGTAGAGTGAGCAGAAAGTGAACAGCCGGCAGCGTGGACGGTGCAGGGGTAATGTAGGGCTTGTGTGTCGGAAAAGCAAGCAAATAAGCGGACTTGTGGCCCTCCCGGTGTGTTCGTGTATGCCTTGTGCAGCGCACGGATTCCGCCTGATAAGCGTGAGGTCGGTAGTTCGACTCTACCCAGGCCCACTGCGATCAACAGAAGCCCCGCAGCGGTTTACGCCGCTGCGGGGCTTCTGTCTTTCGGTCTCTGCACCTCCCGCGGAACCGGGCCCCGCCGTTCACCTCCCACCCTGGCCCGTTTGCGGAAGCAAACCGGGAGGACTGGGTCTTGCTCGCGGCTCCCCTGGAGGTTCCCGGCACGCGCCGGTGGCGCCAACCCGATCGCCGACACGCGGTGCGGCCAGAGCGGTGTCACGAGCCCGCTTCCACGGGCTGGGCTACGGCCAGCCCGTGGAAGCGGGCGCGCCGCTCGCGTGGCTTCCGCCGTTACCGTCAAGCGAGCACCCCTCCGCCGGCTGCCATGCCGGCGGAGGGGTGGGATTGAACGCCTGCGATCGCGATCCCCGAGTTCAGTCCGGGATCGCGTCCGAGATGATGAAGTTCAGCGGGTCGACCTGTTCGCCGTTGACTTCGACCTCGTAGTGCAGGTGCGGGCCGCTGGTCAGGCCGGTCGCGCCGACCTTGGCGATCAGCTCGCCGCGCTTCACCGGCTGGCCCTTCTTCACCAGCACCGCCGAGGCGTGCGCGAAGCGCGTCACGTAGCCGTAGCCGTGGTCGATCTCCACCACGTTGCCGTAGCCGCCGCGCTTGAAGCCGGCGTGCGTGACGCGGCCGGCCGCTGGCGCCAGGATCGGCTCACCGACGGGCGCCGCGATGTCGATGCCCTTGTGAGGCCGGGTGACCTTGAGCACCGGGTGGCGCCGCCCGCGGCTGAAGAGGCTGGAGAGTGCGCCGTCGGCCGGCGCGATGGAGGGGGTCGCGTCCAGCCGCTCGCTGTGGCCGGCGAGCGCCGAGAGCGCCTGGTCCATGCTGCGGCTGAGGTACTGCGCGCGGAAGAGCAGCCGGCCGAGGTCGTGGCTGGTGCGCGCCGCCTTGTGGCCGGCGGAGGAGTTGAGCTCCAGCAGCGACGAGGCGTAGAGCGACTTCACGCTGCTGGCCTGCTCCGCTACGCCGCGCGCGCGGGGATCGACCTGGGGCAGGCCGGCCGCCAGCCGCGCCTGCTCGCTCTTGCGCGAGAGCGACTCCAGCGAGTCGTTCAGGCTCTGCATCTGCGAGCGCATCTCGTCGACCTCGGCGCTGAGCAGCCGGTTCTCGCGCGCCAGTAGCGCGGCGCGCACGGTGTGGCTTTGTTTGACGAAGAAGGCGATGGAGAAGAACCCACCGAGGAGGATCAGGACCGCGAGGAGAGCCGCTCCCACCCGCACCGCCGCGCCGGACACCTGGATGGCGCGGACGCGCTCGTTGCCGTGCGGGACGAGCATCAGCGTCCACTGGGGTCGTTCCATAGCCGTTTCGGTCATGGGCGAAGGGCACGGGGAGGCCTGGCAGGCGCTCTCCGTGGGCGGACGTCGATCAGCGGCGGGATAGATAACGCGCGCCGAGAGCACCTGTCAACCCGCGGCGGGGCCGCAGATGCTTTCGGCGCTTGGGGATACCCGGAACTCAGCCCGTTGCAGCCCGCTCGAGCCGGGAGGAAGACGCCTCTCTTCCCGGTTGCGCCGGCGCCGTCAACGCACGACGAGCCGACGGGTCAGCTCGATGCGCTGCCTCTCCAGGCCCACGTACAGGACCGCGACCACCCGGTACTCACCGCGCTGGGCCGGGGTACCCGGGCGCAGTTGCGCCCGCGCCGTCCACACTTTCTCCAGCGGTAAGCGTTCAGTAGGGGACGAGCAGGAGGGGTGCGGGAGCACCGGCGCGGTG
>ERZ1066122.2042-NODE-2042-length-14239-cov-7.472293_pt1 | contig 14239 bp, 11 predicted proteins | sample MGYA00382769_ERZ1066122 | MGnify/ENA primary metagenome ERZ1066122 (study PRJEB33369, sample SAMEA5778352) | biofilm metagenome | biome: Industrial cooling water; feature: Water cooling tower basin; material: Biofilm | place: United Arab Emirates | collected...
CGGGCCAGCGCCTCGGCCGTAGCCGCCCCGATCCCTCGCGACGCGGCGGTCACCAGCGCGAGCTTGCCTTGCAGTGATGTCATGGTGCGGCGCCTTAAAGAGCTACTCGCCACAGTTCAAACGCTCGTCCTGAGCGGAGGCTCGTCAGAGCCGCAGTCGAAGGACGTTGGCACGCGTGAGCGCCCTTCGACTTCGCTCCGCTCCGCTCAGGACGAGCGGAAGCAAGCTCAGTCAGAGTCGGCGTTCACCTGCTGGCGACGAGCGCCAATCCGCTCTCTTCCGCCTTCTTGTCGGTGAGGTCCGTCAGCCGTGTCGGGTAGTCGCCGGTGAAGCACGCGTCGCAGCGCTGCGGCGAGGCCGGGTTCCGGTTGTCGCCCAGCGCGCGGTAGAGCCCCTCGATCGAGATGAAGGCGAGGCTGTCCGCGTTGATGAACTTGGCCATCGCCTCCACGTCCATCTGCGCCGCGAGCAGTTTCGCCCGCTCCGGCGTGTCGACGCCGTAGAAGCAGCTGTGGCGCGTCGGCGGGGAGGCGATGCGCATGTGCACCTCGCGGGCGCCGGCATCGCGCATCATCTGCACGATCTTGAGGCTGGTGGTGCCGCGGACGATCGAATTGTCGATCAGCACCGCGCGCTTGCCCTTGATCAGCGCGCTATTGGCATTGTGCTTCAGCTTGACGCCCAAGTGGCGTACTTCCTGGTTCGGCTGGATGAAGGTCCGCCCGACATAGTGAGAGCGGATGATGCCCAGCTCGAACGGAAGCCCGCTCTCCTGGCTATAGCCGATCGCTGCCGGCACGCCGCTGTCCGGCACCGGCACCACGATGTCCGCATCGACGCCCGCCTCGCGCGCCAGCTCCGCGCCGATGTTCTTGCGGCTCTCGTACACGGAACTGCCGTCCACCACGCTGTCCGGCCGGCTGAAGTAGACATGCTCGAAGATGCAGGGCCGCGGCTGGCTGGAGGCGAACGGGCGGAAGCTCCGCACGCCGTCGTCGTTCACCACCACCATTTCGCCCGGGCCGATCTCGCGTTCGAAGCGCGCGCCGATCACGTCCAGGGCCACCGTTTCGCTGGCGAAGATCACCGACTCGCCGATCCGCCCCATGACCAGCGGCCGGATGCCGAGCGGATCGCGGCAGGCGACCAGCCCTTGCTCGGTCAGCACCAGCAGCGAGTAGGCACCCTCCACCTGGCCAAGCGCGTCGATCAGCTTGTCGAGCGTCGTCGTGTAATGGCTGGTCGCTACCAGGTGGATGATCACCTCGGTGTCGGAGGTGGACTGGAAGATCGACCCGCGGCGGTTCAGCGTCCGCCGCAGCTTCATCGCATTCGACAGATTGCCGTTGTGCGCGACGGCGAAACCGCCTTCGCTGAGCTCAGCGAACAGCGGCTGCACGTTGCGCAGCGCCGACGATCCGGTCGTCGAATAGCGCACATGGCCGATCGCGGTGCGGCCGGGCAGGGCGCGGATCACCTCGTCCTTGTCGAAATTGCCGGCGACATGGCCCATCGCCCGGTGCGAGTGGAAGCTCACCCCATCGTAGCTGGTAACGCCCGCCGCTTCCTGCCCGCGATGCTGCAGCGCATGCAGGCCCAGCGCGACGAAGCTCGCCGCAGCGTCGGCATTCCAGATGCCGAACACGCCGCACTCCTCGCGCAGCTTGTCGTCATCAAAGGGATTGGTCGTCAGCATCGAGCCGCCCGCCTGCCTGAAGTTGCGCCGCCTATAGGGGAAGGCCGCCCCTTTGTCTCCCCGCGGCTGAACAAGGCTTGAAGATGGACCGCAAGCGCGTCACCTGTGCCTCATGCGCATCGCCCACCTTGCCGCCGCCTTCCTGCTTACCGGATGCGGTCGCGGCGATCAGCCAGCCGCCGCGGAGCAATCCACCGAGGCTCAGGCCCGCGCGGCCACAACACTGGCGACCTACGCCGGGGAGGGCCGCAACCGCCTTTGCCTCGACGAGCGTGCCGGCCGCGCCGCCTTCATCACCTACGGGCAAGGCGACACCAATTGCACCGTCCAAGCCAGCGTGCAGCGGGCCGGCAGCGCCGCGACGCTCATCCCGGACGGCGACGAGACCTGCCGCATTGAGTTGACCACCGCCGGTGGCACCCTCCGCCTCGGTCCGGCGAGCCCCGCCTGCGCCTACTACTGCGGCCCAAGTGCCAGCTTCGCGAACGCCGAGTTCCGCCGCACACCCCAGCCGCAGCCGGTCACCGATGTTGCAGGCGATCCGCTGTGCTGACCCTGTACCGTGTTGACCCTTACGTGAACGTCAAGTAGCGCGAAGCCATGCCTGCGACCGCCAGCAACGACCAGGTCCGCCTCTTCTCCATCGGCGAACTCTGCGACGAGTTCGAGGTCACCGGCCGTGCGCTTCGCTTCTACGAGGATGAGGGGCTGATTTCGCCCGAGCGGCGCGGCACCCAGCGCCTCTACTCCGAGCGCGACCGCGTCCGTCTTGCCTGGATCCTTCGCGCCAAGCGCGTAGGCTTCAGTCTCGCGACCATCCGCGAGATGCTTGACCTCTACGACTTGGGCGACCAGCGCCGCACGCAGCGGCAGGTGACAATCGCCCGCTGCAAGGAACGCATCGCCGCGCTGGAGGAGCAGCGCCGCGACATTGACACCACCATCGCGGAACTCCGCGACTTCATCGACCTGCTCGACCGGAAGGACTGACCCATGCCCGTCTACAACGCCCCCGTCCGCGACACGCGCTACGTCCTCGACCACATCGTTCAGATGCAGAACTACGGCAATCTGCCGGGCTTTGCCGATGCGACGCCGGACATGGTGGAAGCCATCCTGCAGGAGGGCGCCCGTTTCTGCGAAGAAGTGCTCACCCCGCTCAACCGGGTCGGCGACGAGGAAGGCTGCACCCGTCACGAGGATGGCAGCGTCACCACGCCGCCGGGCTTCAAGGAGGCCTACCAGCAATTCTGTGAGCTCGGCTTCACCAGCCTCTCCGCACCGGCCGAGTTCGGCGGGCAGGGGCTGCCGCACGTCCTCGCCTCCGCTCTGTCCGAATACATCCTCTCGGCCAACCAGAGCTTCGAAATGTACAACGGCCTGACCCAGGGCGCGATCGCCGCCATCCTGGTCAAGGGCTCGCCCGAGCAGCAGCAGACCTACCTGCCCAAGATGGTCAGCGGCGAGTGGACGGGCACCATGAACCTGACGGAGCCGCACTGCGGCACCGACCTCGGCCTGCTCAAGACCAAGGCCGATCCGCAGCCGGGCGGCACTTACAAGATTACCGGCACGAAGATCTTCATCTCGTCCGGCGAGCACGACATGGCGGACAACATCATCCACCTGGTGCTGGCCAAGATCGCCGGCGCGCCCGACAACGTGAAGGGCATCTCGCTGTTCATCGTGCCCAAGTATATGGTGAAAGAGGACGGCACCCCGGGTGAGCGCAACAGCCTGTCCTGCGGCTCGATCGAGCACAAGATGGGCATCCACGGCAACTCGACCTGCGTGATGAACTACGACGGCGCTACCGGCTATCTGGTGGGCGAGCCGGAGAAGGGCCTCGCCGCCATGTTCATCATGATGAACGCGGCCCGCCTCGGCGTCGGCATGCAGGGCCTCGCGCAGGGCGAGATCGCCTATCAGAACGCCGTCGCCTACGCGAAGGATCGCCGTCAGGGCCGGGCGCTGAAGCCCGACGAGCGCGATCCGAACGCCAAGGCGGACACGCTGTTCGTCCACCCGGACGTGCGCCGGATGCTGCTGGAGGCCAAGGCCTTCAACGAGGCCGCCCGCGCGCTCATTCTGTGGGGCTCGCTCCAGGTCGACCTCAGCCGCAAGGGCGCGACCGAGGAGGGGCGCGTCCGCGCCGACGACCTCATCAGTCTGCTCACGCCCGTCATCAAGGGCTATCTCACCGACAAGGGCTTCGAGGCCGCGGTCAACATGCAGCAGGTGTTCGGCGGCCACGGCTACATCCGCGAATGGGGCATGGAGCAGTTCGTCCGCGATGCGCGTATCGCCCAGATCTACGAGGGCACCAACGGCGTGCAGGCGATGGATCTGGTGGGCCGCAAGCTCGCCAAGGACGGCGGCCGCGCCATCCGCACCTTCTTCGAAGTGGTCAGCGCCGACATCGCCGAGGCCCGTGCCGCGGGCGACCCGGCCGGAGTCGCCGCCCCGCTCGAAAAGGCGCTCGGCGACCTTCAGGCCTCGACCATGTGGCTCGCGCAGAACGGCGTGGCCGACCCGAACAACGCGGGGGCAGGGGCCTATGCCTACATGAACCTGATGGGCGTGGTGACCCTCGGCTGGATGTGGCTCAAGATGGCGGCGGTCAGCGCCCGTCTGGAGAACCAGGCCGGCGAGGACGCGAGCTTCCACCAGACCAAGCTCGCGACCGCCCGCTTCTACGCCCAGCGGGAACTGGTGAAGACCGCCAGCTACCGCAGCCAGATCGAGGCCGGCGCCGACACGCTGATGGCCCTGCCTGTGGAAGCGTTCTGATCGATCGAAGGGCGAGCGGCTCGCGTGGGCCGCTCGCCTTATTCGCCGACGGCCTTGCCCAGGTACCAGGGCCTTAACATCGTGACCTCGTTGGTCGTCTTCTTCGGCGCCAGGCGGCTGAAGTCGAAGTCGCTCTCGAACCGGATGCCGAACTGGCCCTTGCCGGACCAGCGGACCTCCCCCAGGACCGGCCCAACCCCGACGATGTCGAGCGTCAGCTGCGTGCCGGGTGACACGCTTTGTTTGCACTCCACCAGCGCTCCGGTCGACGAGATGTTGCGCAGCCGCACTTCCGTCACGGCACCGTCGATCGCGGTCAACGCCCGGCGCATCAGGCGCTGCCGGGGCTCGCGGACGCACTGATGACCGATCGCTTCCACGACATTGGTGCGAGCCTTTTCGCCCGCCATGTCCGCTGCCATCGGAGTGCCGAAAATGTAGCCCTGTATCTGGCTGACGCCCAACTCTCGCATCAGCTCGAGGTCATCGTGCGTTTCGACGCCCTCGGCAACGGTGTCCATGCCCAGGCTCTCGGCAAGCGTGACGATGGCCCGGATGATGGCTGCATTGCGAGTCGACACGGATGCCGCACCTCGGACGAAGCTCTGGTCGATCTTGATCTTGTCGAACGGCGCCTTCTTCAGATAGCCGAGCGAGGAGTAGCCCGTGCCGAAGTCGTCCAGGGCGAGCCGGACGCCAAGCTCCTTCAGGCATGCGAACGTATCTTCCGTGCTGGTTCCTTCCGCCAGGAACACGCCCTCTGTGATCTCCAGCTCCAGCCGGTTCGGCTGAAGCTTCGAGCTTTCCAGTGCTCCCTCGACGATCTCGATCAGGCGTGGATCGTTGAACTGGATGGGTGAGAGATTGACCGCGACGCGCACCGCTCCGGGCCATGTCGCCGCTTCGGCGGTGGCCTGCCGCAGCATCCATTCGCCGATCTTTCCGATCATGCCGCACTCTTCGGCGAGCGGGATGAACTTGGCCGGCGAGATGGCCCCGCGCTTGGGGTGGTTCCAGCGCACCAGCGCTTCGAAGCCGGCCAGATCCTCTCCTGCCGTACGGACGATCGGCTGATAGACCACGGTCAGTTCGTCGCGCTCCAGCGCCTGCCTGAGATCGTTCTCCAGCAGCTGCCGATCGGTCGCCTCCGAGTGCATGGAAGGTTCGTAGAAGCAGTGCTTGCCGCGCCCCGCTGCCTTGGCCGCGTACAGCGCGAGGTCGGCATTGCGCACCAGGCTGTCCGCGCAGGCGCGCCCCGGATCGCCGATCGCGATGCCGACGGAAGCACCGATGGTCACGCGGTGCCCTTCGATCTGGTAGGGCCGGGACACCTGCTCGATCAGCGTCTTGGCAAGCATCTCCAGAAGGCCGATGTCGACCGTCCCGGGTAGCACAGCCTTGAACTCGTCGCCGCCCAGGCGCCCGATCTGCCCGTGATCGCCCATGACGCTGGTCAGCCGCTCCGCGACTTGCTTCAGCAGGGCGTCGCCAATCGGATGGCCTAGCGTGTCGTTGACGTTCTTGAACCGATCGAGGTCGATCAGGAACAGCGAGCAGCCGCGCTGTCGTCGCGCCGCATTGCGCATGGCCTCGTCCAGCGTCTGCCGCATCATCGCGCGGTTGGGCAGGCCGGTTAGCGAGTCGAAGCGGGCAAGCCGGCTGATCTCCTGCTCCGACCGGCGCTGCTCCGTCAGGTCCGTCCCGATGCCGCGGAAGCCAAGGAAGCGCCCGTGCTCATCGAACAGCGGATTGCCCGACAACGACCAGTGCACATTCTCTTCGCTCGCCGGCCGCACCACCACGTCTGAAAAAGGGAAGCGGGCCGACAAGTGGAAGCCGAGCGTCCGCTCTTCCCGCAGCGCGTCGGCCGATCCGCTGTCCACGGACAGCAGGTCGTTGAACTGGCGCCCCAGCAGCTCTTCCGGCGTGGTCTTGAAATCGTCGGCCAGCTGCTGCGATACGTAGGACAGGGTCCCCGCCGCATTGGTCTCCCAGAACCAGCCGCGCCCGGACGCTTCGAATTCAGCCACGAAGTTCAGCGCCTTGTGCGCCTGCCGCTCCAGCTGCAGCCGCCGCCGCGAGCTTGCCAGCATCTCGCGGCTGATCGCCACGCTGTAGCAGATGACCAGGGCCGCCATCAGCGGCAGGATGCTGACGATCAGCGGATCCGTGGCAAACATGACGGCGCCGACCGCCGCGATCAGGCCGTTGACGATCGACAGCGGCGGTGAGCCCACGCAGACGATCGCCTTGACCGCCAGGCCTGCGCCAAGCGCCAGCGGCAGGAACGAGCCCGTGGCCATGGTCGAACTGCCCCAGGCGGCAGCGCCGAACAGCATCCACAGCACGCCCGTACCCGCGACATAGGCCAGCATCAGCCTCGTGACGGACTGCGGCGAAAGGTTCAGCTTCCGGCGATAGTGGAGGACCAGCGCTGCGCAGGCGTCCACCGTCAGGGCCAGCCCCAGCGGCAGCAGCGCGAGAAGCAGGGCGCCCCAGCTTGTCGCGCCGAGTCCGCGGAGCAGAAGCATGGACCCGATGATCAGGTGCGTCGCCCCGAGCAGCCAAGGCGCATAGGTGAACATCGTCACCCGCTTCGACAGCACGGTCGCGTCGCCGTCCGTCTCCGGCGTGCGGATGTCGAAGAGCATCGCCTCGGCCGCCGAGGCGCGCGGCGCGACTTCCCGCTGCCTTGGTCCCACATCCAACCTGCTGCGACGCATCACTCTTCCCGACCATTATGCTGGGGCGGAAAGGTAGCCGAGCAGCGGTTAACAGACCGTCTAACGGTCAGCCTTGAGAGTGGCTTAACCCTCTTCGGGAAGGAAGTCCGGCACCGACAGGTAGCGCTCGCCGGTGTCGTAGTTGAAGCCGAGCACGCGGGGCCGTTCACCAAGCTCGGCAATCTTCTGGTCGATCGCCGCCAGCGTCGCGCCCGAGGAGATGCCGACCAGGATGCCTTCCTCACGAGCGGCCCGGCGCGCCATCTCCTTGGCCTCGGCCGGGTCGACCTGGATGGTGCCGTCGATCGCGCTCGTGTCGAGGTTGGCCGGGATGAAGCCCGCCCCAATACCCTGGATCGGGTGCGGCCCCGGCTGGCCGCCGGAGATGACCGGGGACAGGGTCGGCTCGACCGCGAAGACCTTGAGGTTCGGCCACTTCTGCTTGAGCACCCGCGCGCAGGCGGTGATGTGCCCGCCGGTCCCGACACCGGTGATCAGCGCGTCGAACCCGCGCTCGTCGTCGCCGAAGTCGGCCAGGATCTCGTTCACCGTCGTGTCGAGGTGCACCTGAATGTTGGCCGGATTCTCGAACTGCTGCGGCATCCACGCGCCCGGCGTCTCGGCCACGATCTCCTCGGCGCGGGCAATGGCGCCCTTCATGCCCTTCTCGCGCGGGGTGAGGTCGAAGGTCGCGCCATAGGCGAGCATCAGACGGCGGCGCTCCAAGCTCATGCTTTCGGGCATGACGAGGATCAGCTTGTAGCCCTTGACCGCGGCGACCATGGCAAGGCCGACGCCGGTGTTGCCGCTGGTCGGCTCGACGATGGTGCCGCCCGGCTTCAGCTGGCCGGAGCGCTCCGCATCCTCGATCATGGCGAGCGCGATGCGGTCCTTGATCGACCCGCCCGGGTTGGCCCGCTCCGACTTGATCCACACCTCCGCGCGATCGCCGAACAGCCGGTTGACGCGGATGTGGGCGGTGTTGCCGATGGTATCGAGGATGCTGTTGGCCTTCACGCGGGCTTCTCCTTGTTGGGCGGCTGGCGCAACGCTTCGGGAGGATCGAAGGTGCGCGCCCGCCTGAGTTCGGGGAACAGATAGGACCAGGCTCCGGCAATCCCAATAGCGGCCGCGCCGCCGAACACGACGGCGCCGACCGGGCCGAGGATCGCCGCCGCAACGCCCGACTGCAGCTCGCCAAGCTCGTTGGATGCCGAGATGGCGAGCCCCGATACCGCCGACACCCGCCCCCGCATCAGGTCGGGCGTGTGCAGCTGCACCAGGCTCGATCGGACATAGACCGACAGCATGTCCGCCGCGCCGAGCAGCGCCAGCGCCCCCATCGACAGCCACATCGACCTCGACAACCCGAAGACGATGGTCAGCGCCCCGAACGCGGCCACCGCCAGCAGCATCTTCATCCCGACATTGTGCTTGAGCGGGCGCCAGGCGAACCAGCCCGCAACCAGCGCCGCGCCGATCGCCGGCCCCGCGCGGAGCAGGCCCAGCCCTTCTGTCCCCACATGCAATATGTCGCGAGCGTACACCGGCAGCATCGCCGTCGCCCCGCCCAGAAGCACCGCGAAGAGGTCCAGCGTGATCGCGCCCAGAAGGAAGCGGTGGCGGCGGACGTACGTCAACCCGTCGATCATCTGCCGGAACGGATGCACGTCGCGCGCCATCGCCGGGGGCACGATGCGGCGAATGGGCGTCAGCAGCAGGATTGCCAGGCCCATCAAGGCTGTTGCGGTCCAGTAGGGCAGGGGAGCGTCCGCCGCGTACAGGAAGCCACCGATCGCCGGCCCGGCCACAGACGCGGACTGCCAGGCGATCGACGATAGGGCGATGGCTTTGGGCAGCAGCTCGGGCGGCACGATGTTGGGTGCGATCGCCGCCATGCTCGGCCCGACGAATACCCGCGCGACCCCGTGCAGCGCCGCGAGGCCGAACAGCAGGGGCAGAGTGAGCTGGTCGGCGTAGGTGAACCAGCCGAGCGCCAGCGCCACGCTCATGTCCACCGCATTGGCAAACCGCGCCACGGTCCGCCGCTCGAACCGGTCCGCGACCCAGCCCGCGACCGGAGTCAGCAGGGCAAGCGGCACGAACTGCACCGCGCCGAGCAGGCCCAGCTGGAACGCGGCCTCCCGAACTGACATGCCATAGTCGGCACGCGCCACGTCATAGACCTGATAGCCGATGATGACGACCATCCCCATGGTCGCGAGGACAGCGGAGAAGCGCGCAAGCCAGTAAAGCCGAAAATCGCGGATCGCGAGCGGGGACGTGGGCACGGCGAGCGCTTAGCGGCGGCGCGCGAATGGGGCAACCAAAGCGCCGGGCTCCGGCCACATTCCGGTGGAAAAACGTTCAAGAAAGCGCTAAGATCGTTCGCTGCTTACAGGTAATTGACTACAAGTCCGCTAGAAGTAGTGTGCATTAAAACCGTTGCGTTTCGCCATGTAACATTGTCGATGAACATGGGGGTGACAATGAACGGTCTGGTTCCACGCCGCCAATTTCTGAAAGTGGGTGCGGCAACAACTTTCCTCGTTGGATCGCAGCTCGCCGGAACGTCGGCGTTGGCGAACTTCGCCGCTGGTCCCGCACTACGCCGGAATGCCTCGACCATGAACGCCAACGATCCGATCCTGCGCGGCTACCGGCGTGCAATTGCTCGGATGCGGGCGCTCCCGGACGACAATCCGTGCAGCTGGTTCTACCAGGCCGCGATTCACGGGACCTCCGACCCGCGCAATCTCACCGCCTGGAACACCTGCCATACCGACCCGCGCTTCTTCTGGGCGTGGCACCGCATGTACCTCTACTGGTTCGAGCGGATCGTTCGGAAGCAGTCGGGCATGTACGACTGGGCAATACCGTTCTGGGACTGGACCAATCCCGCCGAGCGGGCGCTGCCCGCCGCGTTCCGGGAACCGACCAGCCTGCTGTTCGACTCCTCCCGCAATACCGGCGTGAATGGCGGCACGCCTCTGTCCACCAGCCTCGCGACTTCCGTGTCGACTGCGATGAATGCGACCGACTATTTCAGCGCCCAGAGCTCGGTCAACGGTCCGCACGGAAGCGTCCACATCACGGTCGGCGGCAACATGGTTTCCGTCGCTTCGGCCGCGCAGGACCCGATCTTCTGGGTCCACCATGCACAAGTCGATCGCCTGTGGAACCTGTGGCTCGCGCAGGGTGGCGGGCGCAGCAACCCTTTGGCAGACGAGCCCTGGAAGGCGTCCACCTACACCTTCTTCGACGAATGCTGTCAGCCGGTGAAGATGACGGGATGCCAGGTGCTGCGCGCTGCCCTGCAACTCAGCTACGGCTACGAAGGCGAGCCCGCTCAGGTGAACCAATATTGCCCGCTGATCTTCAGGCCCGACATTCTCGACCTGATCGTGCTCTGGCGCATCCGGCGCCCGATCATCCTGCGCGAGGGGCTCGCCAGGATTCCGCTTCCGCCGCCTCCGCCCGAAGCCCGCGACCGGTTCCTGCGCACGATCCGGAGCGACAGGGAGAAGCTCGTCCTGCGCCTCGCCGGCATTGAGGCGGCCGCGCAGCCCGGGGTCAGCTGGGAGGTCCACGTCGGCTCGCGCGGGTTCGCGCCGGGCGAACAGAGTTTGGTCGGCATCTTCGCACTATTCGGCGCTGGCCTGCGCGACCGGACGCAGCACTTCCATCCCGCCGAGTTCGTCTTCCCACTCGACAAGATCGCCCGCAACCTCGACCCGGGCGCGCTCCAGGTGCTCCTCATCCCCGTCAGCGGGCTCGAGGAGCGCGGCGAGCGCAGGATCGCGCAACCGAGGGTACCGGTGACGATCGGAGAAGTGGCCATCGGCATAGACCGGCAGATGGCGCAACCGCCTCGCGAGGAGCAGGACAAGCTGCGACGTGAAGAGATGATACAGTGAGTTTTGCGGGGACGAGGCTCTCGACTTCATCCCCGCCACTCGTCAAACTCGCGCCATCGGGAGTCGGGGAGGGACTCAAGTGGTTGCGAAGACGGAACATTATGACGTCGCCCAGATCATGGGCGGGCTCTACGGCGACGGGATCATCGGCTGCAAAGGCGCCTTCTCGCCGGCGTGGGTGGATACGCTTGCCGAGGACATCTGGCGCGTGTGGGACGAGGTGAAGGACAGGCCGGGCGGGGCGCTGCCGCGAGGGCCGCACCGCTTCTATGTCGAGGTTGCACCCGAGCAGATCCGCGGCTTCGTCGACATCGCCACCCACCCCTGGTTCGTGGCTGTGTGCGAGGCCGTGCTCGGGCCCGAGTACAGGATCGTCGAAGTCGGCTTCGACATCCCCTTCCCAGGTGCGGAGGACCAGCCATGGCATCGCGACTTCAAGTCGCCGCCCGAGACGCTGGTCGGACGGCGGCTCAACAGCCTGGCGTTCAACCTCACCACGGTGGACACGCGTCCGGAACATGGTCCGTTCGAGGTGGCGCCTGGCACGCAGTGGGACGACATCAGCGGCGCCAAGGACGACATGTTCCCTGCGACCGAGCTCTGGCCCCGCTACATCGAGCGCGCGGTGCAGAAGCTTCCGCAGCGCGGCGATATTTCCGCGCGCTCTGCCCTCACCATCCACCGCGGCACCGCCAACCGCTCGGACGAGCCGCGGCCGGTGCTGGTGGTGGGTGTCGATGCGCCCGACGGGATCAACGCGCACCACCACGACCTGCAGGTGACACGGGCATATCATGAAGCGCTGCCGCCGAGGGTCCGCGATCACCTGACCTGCCGTGTGGTCGACGACCTCAAGATGGTCGAGCAGCATCATGTCATCGAGGGGCTGCTGCAGCCGACTTACTAGCCTTGGAACTCCTCCGCTTCACGACCGCTAAGTCGTGGAACGAGCAAGGAGATCTCACATGGCGAACCTCTTGGGCGCCCTCATTGGCGCTGCGATCGATCGAGGCGATGGCGACAGCGGCCTCAAGGGCGCGATCATCGGCACGGTTGCCGAGAAAGCCATCCGCGGCGTCGCTCCGTTCTTCGCCACCTGGGCGCTCGGCTGGGCGGTGCAGTACGGCATCCGCAAGGGCTGGCACGCCATCACCGGCGCCGACCCCGTAGACGAGGGCGGCAAGCTCCGTCCGCGCCCGGCCTGAGGAGGACGGCATGCAGGACACGCTTGAACGCCCCGCCACGAACGAACGCCAAGACGGCGCGGCGGAGCGCCTCAGCACCGCCCTGATCTGCGCGGCAGCGGGTGCGGTCGGTACCGTCGCCCTCGACCGGGTTGACTGGTTCCTGTTCGACCGCGAAGGCGAGGAGTCGAAGCGCCGCACCAAGGCCGTCCGACCGAATGGCGAGCCACCTGCGGACGTGCTCGTCACCCGGGTCGCGGAGGCCGTCGGCGCGGATGTCGACCCTGCCACGCACCAGAAGCTCGGAGTCGCGACCCATTATGCGATCGGCATCGCGCCGGCGGTTGCCTACGCCCTGTTCCGCGACAAGCTTCCGGTGCAAGGCGTGCCGCGGGGCCTCCTCTACGGCTTTGCTTTGTGGCTGCTGCAGGACGAGGTCACGAACACGGTGACCGGTCTCGGCGCCAAGCCGCAGGACTATCCCTGGCAAGCCCACGCCCGCGGTTTGGCAGCGCACCTCGCGTACGGCGTGACGACCGAATTGGCGCTGAATGCCGCCGAGAAGGCACTAAGCCGGAGCAAGTAGGCGCTCGACAAGCGCCCGGGGCCCGCTAGACCTCGCGAGGACATGGCCAAGCTCAAATCGCGTTACGTCTGCCAGGCCTGTGGGTCGGTCCAGTCCCGCTGGCAGGGCCAGTGCCCCGACTGCGCCGAGTGGAACACGCTGACGCAGGAGGCGAGCAACGTCACCGTCTTCTCCGCCAAGCACGACCTGCAGAGCGGGGGCCGCGCGGTAGAGCTGGTCGGGCTGGACGCGGACATCCCGCTCCCAGAACGCGTGCCGAGCGGCATCGCCGAGTTCGACCGCGCCGTTGGCGGGGGGATCGTGCCGGGAAGCGCGATGCTGTTGGCGGGCGACCCCGGCATTGGCAAGTCCACCCTGCTGCTCCAGGTTGCGGCCAAGGTCGCGGCCGCGGGCAGGGGAGCGGTGTACATCTCCGGCGAGGAGGCGGTGGATCAGGTGCGGCTACGCGCCCTCCGTCTCGGCCTCGGCGGCGCTCCGGTGCAGCTCGCCTCCGTCACCTCCGTTCGCGACATCCTGACCACCGTCGGCACCGGCCCTGCGCCCGGTCTGCTGGTGATCGACTCCGTCCAGACCATGCACTCCGATCTGATCGAGGGCGCGCCCGGGACCGTCAGCCAGGTGCGGGCAAGCGCGCTGGAGCTGATCCGCTTTGCCAAGGAGCGCGGCACCGCCCTGATCCTCGTCGGCCATGTCACCAAGGACGGCAACATCGCCGGTCCGCGCGTGCTGGAGCACATGGTCGACGCGGTGCTCAACTTCGAAGGCGAGCGCAGCCACCAGTACCGCATCCTCCGCGCGGTCAAGAACCGTTTCGGCGGCACCGACGAGATCGGCGTGTTCGCGATGGAAGGCGCTGGCCTGGCCGAAGTGCCGAACCCCAGCGCCCTGTTCCTCACCAAGCGTGACGACCCCGTCAGCGGCACCGCCATCTTCCCCGCGCTGGAGGGCACGCGGCCGGTACTGGTCGAGATCCAGGCTTTGGTGATGCGACTGGCGAGCGGGGCGACCCCGAGGCGGTCGGCGGTCGGGTGGGATAGCGGCCGCCTGGCGATGCTGCTCGCGGTGCTGGAAGCGCGCTGCGGCGTGAGCTTCGCGACCGCCGAGGTCTATCTCAACGTCGCCGGAGGGTACCGGCTGAGCGATCCCGCCGCGGACCTGGCGGTTGCCGCGGCGCTGGTCTCCGCGCTGAGCGAGCGGCCGGTTCCTGCCGAAGCCGTCGTGCTGGGTGAAGTCGCTTTGTCCGGCGAAGTCCGCCCGGTGGCGCACACCGCACTGCGGCTCAAGGAAGCGGCGAAGCTGGGGTTCGAGCAGGGGTGGGTGCCGGCGGGGGTGGAGGCCAAGGA
>ERZ1066122.2043-NODE-2043-length-14231-cov-19.008324_pt1 | contig 14231 bp, 13 predicted proteins | sample MGYA00382769_ERZ1066122 | MGnify/ENA primary metagenome ERZ1066122 (study PRJEB33369, sample SAMEA5778352) | biofilm metagenome | biome: Industrial cooling water; feature: Water cooling tower basin; material: Biofilm | place: United Arab Emirates | collected...
TGGTGCCCGGCAAGATGGTCAAGGGCATGGGCGGCGCGATGGACCTGGTGGCCGGCGTCAAGCGCGTGGTGGTGCTGATGGAGCACGTCGCCAAGAACGGCGAGCACAAGATCCTGCCCGAATGCACCCTGCCGCTGACCGGCGTGGGCGTGGTCGACCGCATCATCACCGACCTGGCCGTCTTCGACGTGACCCCGGACGGTCTGGCGCTGGTGGAAATGGCGCCGGGCGTCACCCACGACGAGCTGCGCGAGAAGACCGGAGTGCCGTTCGCGGCCTGAGTCACGCCAGACACGCTCCTGCGGGGGCGTGTCCGTCCAGTGCGCGTCCGCCCCGGACAGGGACGATGCCGGGCTTCTGCCCGGCATCACGCGCGGCATCGCGGCCGCGCCCATGCGACGGCCTGCCGGGCATGGCCTTACAATTGCCGCATGCTTCCCGATGCCACCCCGCTCGCCAACCAGCTGCTGATCGCCCTGCCGGCGCTGGATGACCCCAACTTCGCCCGCACCGTGTCGCTGATCTGCCAGCACGACGGCGAGGGCGCCATGGGGCTGGTGATGAACCGCCCGTCGGAATACCTGCTGGGCGACATCTTCGACCAGATGGGGATCGAGGGCGGCGATGCCGCGATGCGCGGCCGGCCGGTGCTCAGCGGTGGCCCGGTGCATCCCGAGCGCGGCTTCGTGCTGCACGATGGCGACCGCATCTGGGACTCCACCCTGCGCGTGGTCGATGGCCTGTACGTCACCACCTCCCGCGACATCCTCGAAGCCATGGCCCGCGGCGACGGCCCCGCCCAGACCCAGGTGGTGCTCGGTTGCGCCGGCTGGGGCGCCGGGCAGCTGGAGCAGGAGCTGGCCGACAACGCCTGGCTGACCGTCGACAGCGCGCCCGAACTGCTGTTCGAGCTGCCGCTGGACGCCCGCTGGCAGGCCGCGGCCGGGCGGATCGGCGTGGACCTGATGCGCATGCCGGACTACAGCGGCCACGCCTGAGCCGATGCCCGCCCCGATGCCTGTCGCTTACCCGCATTATCTGGTCATCGATTTCGAGGCCACCTGCTGCGATCTGGGCAGCGTGCCGCGCGGCGAGATGGAGATCATCGAGTTCGGCGCGGTCATGACCGACGACAGGTTCAACCCGATCGACGAATTCGTGTGTTTCGTCAAACCCGTGCGGCACCCGCGGCTCACCGCGTTCTGCACCGGGTTGACCACGATCCGGCAGCAGGATGTCGATGCCGCCCCCGGCTTCGCCGAAGCCCTGGCCGCCTTCGATGCCTGGCTGCGGCCCTGGCGCGATGCGGCGTTCTGCTCCTGGGGCGATTACGACCGTCACCAGCTGCAGCAGGACTGCGATTTCCACCGCCTGCCGAATCCGGCCCCGGCGCCGCATCTCAACGTCAAGGCGCTGTTCTCCGAACTTCTTGGCCTGAAGAGGACGTACGGCCTCGCGGGCGCGGTCGAGCGCGCGGGTCTCGCCTTCGCGGGCACGCATCACCGCGGGATCGACGACGCACGCAACATCGCGCGCCTGTTGCCGTTCGTGTTCGGCGAAGCGCGTCTGCCGCAGACGACGCACGCATGAGCATCCCCATCGACACGACCGTGCTCGGGTTCGACGTCGGCGCGCGCCGCATCGGCGTGGCCATGGGCAGCCCCTTCGGTGTGGAGGCGCGCGCGCTGGCGGTGGTCGACGTGCACGACGAGCGCATCGACTGGGCCGCGGTCGACCGCCTGCTGCGCGAGTGGCGGCCGGGCGGCTGCGTGGTCGGCGACCCGATGACCCTGGACGGCGGCGACCAGCCGATCCGCGCCCGTGCCCACGCCTTCGCCCGCGCCCTGCGCGCGCGCAGTGGCCTGCCGGTGGTGCTGGTGGACGAGCGCCATTCCTCGCAGGAGGCCGCGCGCCGTTTCGCCGGGCAGCGCGCCGACGGGCGCAGCCGCCGTCGCGACGCCGACCTGCTGGACGCGGTGGCCGCGGCGGTGATCGTCGAGCGCTGGCGCGCCGCGCCGCAGGACGCGCTGGCGGTGGAATCGCTGTCGCCCCCGCCGCCCGACGCCTCTCCCGTCCGCCCGCCCGACGCATCGGCCTGAACCCGCCGCGCGGGCACGGCTGCGCTCGCGCGCACCGCGCTTTCCTGTGAAGATGCCCGCGCCCGCCCCCCACGTCCGACGACAGGCCCGCATGACCAGCTTCCCCGACAAGACCGGCTTCAAGTCCGAACTGCAGACCGACGCCCAGGGCCTGCTGCACCACCTGCTGACCCTGGACGAGATGCCGCGGGCCACGCTCGAGCGTCTGCTCGACCGCGCCCAGTCCTTCGCCGACGGCACCGCGCAGCCGGCTTCGCTCGCGGGCACCGCCGTCTGCACGCTGTTCTTCGAACCCTCCACCCGCACACGCCTCAGCTTCCAGCGCGCCGCGCAGCGGCTCGGCGCGGACGTGCTCAATTTCGACGCGGCCACCTCCTCGACCACCAAGGGCGAGACCGCGCTGGACACGCTCAAGAACATCGAGGCGATGGGCGTGCGCGGGTTCGTGATCCGTCACCGCGAGGACGGCGTGCTCAACGAACTCGCGCGCTGGGTGGACCCGGCCACCCGCATCGTGAATGCCGGCGACGGCCGCAGTGCGCATCCCACCCAGGGGCTGCTGGACATGCTGACTCTCCGTCAGGCCAAGGGCCGCGACTTCTCCGGGCTCAAGGTCGCGATCGTCGGCGACGTGCTGCATTCGCGCGTCGCGCGCTCGGACCTGCACGCGCTGCGCATCCTCGGCGCCGGTGAGATCCGCGTCTGCGGCCCCGCATCGCTGCTGCCGCCGGTGGACGACAGCGGCGGCATGCTGCACGACTGCGTGGTCACCCAGGATTTCGACGAGGCGGTCGCAGGCGTCGACGTGCTGATGATGCTGCGCCTGCAGCGCGAGCGGATGGAGCAGGGGCTGGTGGAGTCGCTGGACGTCTATCACCGCGACTACGGTCTGAGCCTCGAACGCCTCGCGCGCGCCGCGCCCGATGCGGTGGTCATGCACCCCGGCCCGATGAACCGCGGCGTGGAGATCGACGACGTGGTCGCCGACGGGCCGCAGTCGCTGGTCCTGCGGCAGGTGAGCAACGGCGTGGCGGTGCGGATGGCGGTGCTGGAGGCGCTGCTGGGCTGAGGGGTCGGGTCGAGCCGCGGGGGCGACCCGCATCGTCCGGCGCGCGCCGGGCGCGCATGCGTCTGGCTCAGCGCGCGTAGCGGGCGTGTTCGCGCATCAGCGCCTTCACTTCCTCGTAGCGCGCACCGAAATTCACCGGGTCGAGATAGAGATCGCCGCGTCCGCCGGTCTGCGCACGGAGCGCGCCGGTGGCCAGCCGGACGATCATCGCCAGCAGCGGGTTGTAGGCGGTGGTGTAGCGCTCCGCATCGCGCAGCACGATCACCAGCGCCGGGCGCAGGGTCGGGCCGCCGCGCCCGGCGCTGCCGAGGACCTCGTCCTCCTTGATCTCGACCACGTCCTCCCAGCGCACCAGCCCCGGGGAGACATCGCCCGGACGATAGACGAAGCCCTTGCGGGTCAGCACGAACCACGCCGGGTTGCGGATCAGGCGCACCGTGAAGGCGAGCAGCAGGAAGCCCCAGACCACGCCGAAGAACCCGACCGCCAGCTGCGCCTCCAGCGGCACCGGCTGCGGCGTCGGGTCGAAGGGCCCGCCGGGTTCGCTCCACTGCAGCAGGGCGAAAGCCAGGATCGCGCCGAAGGCGAGCAGGGCCAGCACCAGCAGCGCACTCACCGTGCGCGCATTGCGCAGCCGCAGCACGGGCTCGCCCCAGTCCGCATCTTCGTTGGGCCGCAGCTGGCTGCCGAGGAAATGCAGCATCAGCCCGAGGACCATCAGCGACATCACGCCGAACACCAGCAGCACGAAGCCGCGTTCGATGCCCTCGACCACGGCCACGGCGTCCGGGCGGTCGTGCAGCACGAATTGCACGACGATCGCGGCCAGGATCAGGACCAGCCAGACCCAGCGCAGATGCTTCGACCAGGTTCGCGCACCGGCCATGTCGTCGTTCCCCCCCGTCAAGCCGCCGACGCTACCCCATGCCCGACGAATGTCAACTCCCTCCGCCGGGTGCTCTTCTCAGGGCACGGACTGCGCGCTCCGCGCCGGGATCACTGGCTCCGTGGGTAGGCGCGCCATCTGCGCAGCCGCAGGCGCACGGGCGCGCCGGCCGCCGGACAGGGCTGCGCGTGGTCGACGAGATCCAGCTCCCATCGCGCGTCGTGGCGCTGCAACGCCAGCTCCAGGGTGATGCGGTCGGCGCGCCGCCGGACCGCGACGACGGTCGCGGCGAGCCGGTCGCCCGCGTCGTCCCCGTCCCCGTCCGCGCAGAGCGCGAGATCGTGCGGCCGCACGAACAACTGCGATGGGCCCGCCACAGGCGGGGCACCCGCACGTCCCGGGTCGGCCGCCGCCGTCCCTGCCGCGGCGGACGCGTCCAGACGCAGGCCGTCCGCGATGAACGCGCCGTCTTCGATCCTGCCGTCGATGCGGTTGCTGCGGCCGATGAAGTCGAAGACATAGGCGGACCGTGGCTCGCGGTAGATGTCGTCCGGCGTGCCGACCTGTTCGATCCTGCCGTCGCGCAGGATCACCACCCGGTCGGCCAGTTCCAGCGCTTCCTCCTGGTCGTGGGTCACGAACACGGTGGTTCGCCCGGTCTGTTCGTGCAGCGCACGCAGCCAGCGGCGCAGTTCCACCCGGACTTTCGCGTCCAGCGCTCCGAACGGTTCGTCGAGCAGCAGCACGCTGGGTTCGATGGCGAGTGCGCGCGCCAGGGCGATGCGCTGTTTCTGCCCGCCCGAGAGCTGGTCCGGATAGCGTGCGCCGTGCTCCGGCAGCTGCACCAGGCGCAGCAGTTCCTCCACCCGCGACGTGATCGCGCTGCGAGGCGGCCGGCGTGCGCGCGGCCGGCTGCGCAGGCCGAAGGCCACGTTCTCGGCCACGGTCATGTGACGGAACAGCGCGTAATGCTGGAAGACGAAGCCGACGTTGCGCTCGCGCAGGCTGAGCGCCGTGGCATCGCGGTCGCCGAAGCGGATTTCGCCGGCATCCGCCGGCAGCAGCCCGGCGATGGCCCGCAGCAGTGTGGTCTTGCCCGAGCCCGAGGGGCCGACCAGCGCGATCAGCTCCCCGGCCTCGATGCGCAGGTCCACCGCGTCCAGCGCGGCGACCCCGCCGAAGCGTTTGCTCAGCCCGCGGATCTGCAGACCGATGCGCGCGTCCGACGCGCTGGACCACGCGCCGTCCGCCGGCATGGGCGGCGCGGCGGGGGCCGGACGGGACGGGGGCGGCCCGGGCCGCGGTGTGGATGGAATATGCGTGTTCGACATCAGTGTCTCCTGTGCGATGCGGCGATCCCGTCGGCGTGACGGGACTCCAGCCAGAACTTCACCAACAGCGTGATCAGCGCCATGCAGCTCAACAGCGACGCCGCCGCGAACGCACCGGTGCTGTCGAATTCGTTGTAGAGAATCTCGATGTGCAGCGGCAGGGTGTTCGTCTGCCCGCGGATGTGGCCGGACACCACCGAGACCGCGCCGAACTCGCCCATCGCCCGCGCGCCGCACAACAGGACGCCGTAGAGCAGGCCCCAGCGGATGTTGGGCAGCGTGATGCGCGTGAACATGGTCCAGGCGCCGGCGCCGAGCGAACGCGCCGCCAGTTCCTCTTCCACGCCCTGCTGCTGCATCAGCGGGATCAGCTCGCGGACGACGAACGGGAAGGTGATGAACAGCGTCGCCAGCACGATGCCCGGACGGGCGAACAGGATCCTGATGTCGTAGTCGCGCAGAATCTCCGCGAACCAGCCCTGGCTGCCGAACAGCAGCACCAGGCACAGCCCGGCGACGACCGGCGAGACCGCGAACGGCAGGTCGATCAATGCGATCAGCACGCGCTTGCCGAAGAAGTCGAAGCGCGCGATCGCCCAGGCCGCCAGCACGCCGAACACCGCGTTCACCGGCAGAACGATCGCCACCGTGAACAGCGTCAGCCGCAGCGCCGACAGGGCGTCGGGCATGGTCAGCGCGTCCATCCAGGCGCGGAAGCCTTCGCCGAAGGCCGCGCTCAGCACCATCGCCAGCGGCAACACCACGAGCGCCAGCATCAGCAGTGCGGCGACGGAGATGAGCGCACGCCGCACCCACGGCGGTTCGCGCAGGGGGGAGTGGTCATGCATCGTCGGTGCCTCGTCGGCCGTGGGAAAAGAGCAGGGGGATCGCGTTGATCGCGAGCAGGCAGACGAACGAGGCGGCGAGGAGCAGCGCCGCGATCGCGATGGCACCGCCGTAGTCGTACTCCTCCAGTCGGATGACCACCAGCAGCGGCGCGATCTCGGTCCTGTGCGGCAGATTGCCGGCGATGAAGATCACCGAGCCGTATTCGCCCAGTCCGCGTGCGAAGGCCAGCGAAAAACCGGTGAGCAGGGCCGGCAGCAGTTCCGGAAACACCACGCGACGCAGCGCCGTGAGGCGCGAGGCACCGAGCGAGGCCGCCGCCTCCTCCGCTTCGCGTCCGAGCGATTCCAGCACCGGCTGCAGGGTGCGGACCGCGAACGGCAGGCCGATGAAGATCAGCGCGATCACGATGCCGACCTGTGTGTAGGCGATCTTGACGCCCAGCGGCTCCAGCCAGCGGCCCACCCAGCCGTTGCCGGAATAGACCGCGGTCAGGGCGATCCCGGCGACCGCCGTGGGCAGGGCGAAGGGCAGGTCGACCAGCGCATCGAGCAGGCGCCGGCCGGGAAACCGATAGCGCACCAGGACCCAGGCCACCAGCGTGCCCGCCAGCGACGCGCAGACCGCCGCGATCGCCGCTGCGCCGAAGCTCACCCGCAAGGCCGCCTGGACGCGTGCATCCTGCAGAGCGCGCGTCCATGCCTCCGCGTCGAGGCCGGCGGCGCTGACCGTCAAGGCCAGCAGCGGCAGCAGCACCACCGCGCCCAGCCACGCCATGCCGAGACCCAGGCTCAGCCCGAACCCGGGCAAGGGCCGTGGAGGCCGGGCAGGGCGCCCGGCCCCGGACCGCATGCGCAGCCCCATGTCTCAGGGCTCCGGCCGGTAGATGCGGTCGAAGAATCCACCGTCCGCGAAATGCTGGGCCTGCGCCTTCTTCCAGCCGCCGAATGCGCCGTCGATGGTGACCAGCACGAGCGGTTTGAACTTCGCCAGGTCTGCAGCCGGCACGCCGTCCGGCGTGGCGGGCCGGTAGTGGTGCTTGGCGGCCAGCCGCTGGCCTTCCGGCGAGTAGAGGAAGCGCAGATACGCCTCGGCCTGCTTGCGCGTGCCGCGGCGCTCGACGTTCTTGTCGAGCCAGGCCACCGTGGGCTCGGCGCGAATGCTCACGCTGGGCAGCACCACCTCGAACTTGCCGCGCGTGGACGGCAGATCGAGCGTGAGCAGCGCCTCGTTTTCCCAGGCGATCATCACGTCGCCGATGCCCCGCTCGGCGAAGGTGGTGGCCGAACCGCGTGCGCCGGTATCCAGTACCGGTACGTTGCGGAACAGCCGGCTCATGTAGTCCAGCACCTTGCCGCCGTCGCGGTATTCGCGCGAGGCCCAGGCCCAGGCGGCGAGGTAATTCCAGCGCGCACCACCCGAGGTCTTCGGATTGGGCGTGATCACCGACACGCCCGGCCGGGCGAGATCGCCCCAGTCGCGGATCTTCTTCGGGTTGCCCTTGCGCACCAGGAACACGATGGTCGAGGTATAGGGCGCGCTGTTGTGCGGCAGTCTGCGCTGCCAGTCGGCCGGCAGCAGCTTCGCGTTCTCGGCGATGGCGTCGATGTCCGCGGCCAGCGCCAGGGTCACCACGTCCGCCTGCAGGCCGTCGATCACCGATCGCGCCTGTTTGCCCGAGCCGCCGTGCGAGGTGGAGAGCTTCAGGGTTTCGCCGGTCTGCGCCTTCCACTGCGCCGCGAAGCGCGCGTTGACGTCGACGTACAGCTCGCGGGTGGGGTCGTAGGAGACGTTGAGCAGTTCCTTGTCGTTCGCGCGCGCGGTCGAGAAGGGAAGTGCGGCCGCCACCAGCAGGCCGGCGACGGAGAGTGCGGACAATGTGGTTTTCAGGAGCGTGTTCATGCAAACCTCGTTGGGGAGTGTCACGTGATTCGGGGCGAAGCGCCCGGATGGGCGCCGCACGGTGGTTGCCCACCGCGAAGGCGCGGTTCAAAGGCGCGATGAAAAGATGCGATTCAGAAGGACAGCTGCGCGCGGGCGAGCACCGCGCGCTCGTCCCTGCGGTCCGCGCCCGCTGCCGCGCCGCCGTCGAATGCGGTGTGCGTGTAGTTGGCGACCAGCTTCAGATGCGCGTTGAGGTACCAGTTCAACCCGACGCTCCAGGACTCGGCACGCGATGCGGACAGCGCGGGGTTGGCGAACAGCGGGAACGCGTCGTCGTCGATGTCGAGCACGCCGTAGCGTCCGACGAGTTCGAACGCGCCCCAGCCCGCACCATCGGGCGAGAACGGCCGGTCGGGTCTGGCCACTCCGCGAAAACTTGCGTCCTCGCCGGTCAGCACGTAGCTGCCCGTGAGTTGATATGCGCGGTTTTCGATGCGCGCGCCGCGCCCTGCATCGGGCCCGGAGATCAGGCGCAGCGCCTGTTCGGAGGTGATGTGCTCGGCGAGCAGGCCGAAGGCGCCGCGGTGGTAATAGCCTTGCGGCGAGAGCCGCCTGCGCAGCCCGTCGCCGGCCACATTGCTTCCGTAATTGAAGAACTGCGCCTGGGCAGGCGTGCGATAGCGCGGCAACACGCCGTTGCCGGTGCCGAAGGTGTCGCCGCTGCTCGCGGCGATGCCGATGCCCAGTCCGGACAGCGCATGGTCCTTGCCCTTGAACGGTTCCCAGAACAGGCGGCCGGCATACTCGAATGCATCGTCCGTGTTGGCGGTGGCGGCGTCGCGCCCATCGGGCGCGCCGTTGTATACGCCCAGGACGTACTGCAGCCTGCCTTCGCGCAGGTCGCCCTGCAGCTGCACGCCGAGATCGCGGTTGGGGGCCAGTTCGGTGGGAAAGCCGCGTTCCACCATCGCCAGCGAACCGCCCGACTGCAGCCGCTCCAGGCCGACCGGGCCTTTCACCTTGCCGATCCGCAGTGTGGCGCGCGGGTCGAACTTCACATCGACATACGCATCCACGAGGCTGGCGTTGTCGCCTGCGAACTCGGGCGTGAGCCGGAAGCCGATCAGCGGCCCCCAGCTGCCTTCCAGCGTCGGGCGGATGCGGCGCATCAGGAACGTGGCGGATGGCGCGGCGCCGTGGTCGTCGGGGAAGAAGCGGCCGTCGGCCTGGACCAGTCCGCGCACACGGAGCTCGGCGCCGTCCGGGCCCTTGATCGAGAGTCCGCGGCCGACGGTGAGCGCAGTGGTGGTGGTGGGCGCCGGTGGCGCGGCGGCTTCCTGCGTCGGCTGCTCGAGTCTGCGCTCGATGGCCGCCAGTCGCCGTGCGAGCGTGGCCATGTCGATGTGCTCGGCCGCTGCGTGGCCGGTCTGCGGCGATGGCGGATGCGTCGGATCCACGCCGAGCAGGCGCTCGACCGCCGCCAGTCGTGCGGCGAGGTCGTCCGGGGATGGATCCGCCCCGGATGACTGGGCGAATGCGGATGACGCGCCGCACGCGACCAGGGTCGCGACGGCCATGGCATGGGACGCGCGCGGTCTGCGCGCGCACGAACGGGTGCGACTGGGCACGGAGGGCTCCTCTGGAAACTGAAGCCGCGTCCGGTGGTCCGGTCTGCGGTGGATGGTGTGGGTGGTGTCGCTGTATCGCGTCTCGCTGCGATGGGGTGCTGACGATGCGGTGCCGACGATGCGGTGCCGATGATGCGGTCTTGATGCAGCTTACCCGTCGGAGAAGCGTTGTTTCCTGCTGCGGGTGATCTGCACGATGCGTGCATTGTGCACGACGATGCCCACTTCGCCGAAGTCCACTTCGCGCAGGGCGGCGATGACCGCCTGCTCGCGTTCGTTCAGCGCAGTGTCTTCGGTCGCCGTTTTTGCGCCTGTGCGCGGCGGTTCGGATCGTGGGTCGTGTCCGCGGGTCATGTCTCTCCTCCCTGGGCAGCCCTGCCGTCGCGGTCGGCCAGGGTGCCGTAGGCGAAATCATGCAGGCTGTGGTGATCCAGCACGCTCGACAGCGCTTCGCGTGCCTCGCGCATCAGCAGGCGCAGCGAGCACCGCTCCGGTTGCGCGCAATCGGCGCAGGGCGCGTATGCGCTCACGCTGGCGCAGCGGATCATCGCCAGCGGACCGTCGATCGTGCGGATCACGTCGCCCACCATGATGTCCGTCGCCGGGCGCGCGAGGCTGTGCCCACCGCTTTGTCCGCGACGGCTTTCGATCAATCCCGCCTGGCGAAGCTCGACCAGGATGGTTTCCAGGAACTTGCCGGGAACGCCGGCGCGCGCGGCCAGGACATGCGCCCGCATCGAACTGCCGTCGCTCCATGCGAGTTCGGTGAGCGCGCGCAGCGCGTACTTCGCTTTCATGGTCATCATCGTCTGCAGGGCTCTATTCCTACTTGATGTGTAGGGATTAGTAGCGCAGCCCGGATGCCCGATCAAATGGCGAATGGTTATGAGAAGAGGTTAAAAAAACCTTCCGCGCGCGATCATGGCGGCCCCATCCCATGGCCGTCGCACCTGCGCATGGCACAAATGTGACGGCCTTCCGCACAACGATGCGTGGCCGCCCAGGATGTGCCGGCCCTCGGCGTGTGCCAGCCGTTCAGCGTGAGCGATACACCCGGTATTCCCAGGGGCGCAGGGACATCGCCGTGGCGCCGTCCAGAGCGGCTTCCCGGCCGCTGAAGTGATCGAGATACTCGCCGTGGTGGAGCGTCTGCTGAAAGCGCACGGTCTGCGCCTGCGCGGAGAGATTGAACACCGCGAACACCTTGGACTGATCGTCCTGGCGCACGAAGCTCAGCACCGCCGCGCCGCGGTCGTTGGGCACATGGATCATGGGTGCGCCCCAGCGGCCGTTGTGCAGGGCGGTGGTGGAGGTCTTGAGCGCGATGAGTTTCGCGTACAGCGCGCCGTTGGCATGCGTGCGCCACTGGATCGGATCCTTCTCGAAGAACGCCAGGCGCTTGTCGTAGCCGGCCTCTTGGCCGTTGTAGATCAGCGGAATGCCTTCGCCGACGAAGGACAGCACCATCGCCGCCGGCAGCGCGTCGCCGAAGGCCTCGAATTCGGTGCCTTCCCACGCGTTCTTGTCATGGTTGCTGACGAAGGTCATGCGCATGCCGCCGCGCGGGAAGAAGGCCTCGTTCCACGAGTAATACACGTAGAGCGCGTTCACGTCGGCCTGGCCCTTGGCGATGCGATGCATCGCCTCGTACCAGCTCCATGCATAGGTGGCGTCGAACGCGCGCGCGTGCAGGTCGCGCGATTCCCATTCGGCGAGCAGGAAGACGCCATCGGACGGCCCTGGCCTGACTGCATCGAGTTCCTCGCGCAGGTTCTCCCAGAAATCCAGCGGCACGAAGCCGGCCACGTCGGCGCGGTAACCGTCGATGCCGACATCGCGCACCCAGTAGACCATCGCCTCGGTCATGTATTTGCGCAGGCCCGGCTGCGAATAATCCAGATTGATGATGTCGTGCCAGTCCCACCACGGCGTCGGGTGGAAATCGCCCTTCCAGTCGCGGGCGTACCACTCCGGGTGCTGGTCGACCAGCGGGTTGTCCCAGGCGGTGTGGTTGGCCACCCAGTCCAGGATCACGCGCATGCCCTGCGCGTGCGCGGCGTCGACGAAGGCCTTGAGATCGTCGAGCGTGCCGAACTCCGGATTCACGCCGTAGTAGTCGCGCACCGCGTAGGGGCTGCCCAGCGTGCCCTTGCGGTTCTTCTCGCCGATGGGGTGGATCGGCATCAGCCACAGGATGTCCACGCCCAGCGCCTTCAGCCGCGGCAGCTCGCGCTGCGCGGCGCGGAACGTGCCTTCGGGCGTGAACTGCCGCGTGTTGATCTGGTACAGCACCGCATCCTTCGACCACGCCGGGTTCTGCAGCGTGATGTAGGGCTTGGGCTGGTAGCGCGTGTCGGTCTCGGCGTTCAGGGTATTCGGTGACATAATTTTATCTGCAGCGTATGCGCAGATCGACAAGGAGCATAGAGGCAGCGCGAGAGTTAGAAGGAGCCTTGATAGTACGGATGAAATCCGTGCATGCATGAGTGATCTCCTGTGGAGCCTAATAAATTTATTGCTTGAGTGACGATTATTCGTCCAACCTCTGAATAGCTTTTCGATCAAAGTTTACTTCATTCTCGCCAAGCCGAAGTTTAGCTGAAGATGCTGATCCGAGCAGTGCTTCTGCCAGATGTGAAGCGGGGGTTCTTGGGTCATCTGCATCACTTCCCTGCGATTGGAAGAGGCCAGCGGACAACCGCGTTGCCAAAAGCTCTGGAAAAGGCTCGGGAGAGCTTGATTTCCATTCCAGGACCGTTTCGGCCAGCCAAGATGCGCGTTCGATATCGAGCCTGAACTGCTGAAGCTTGAACTCCGTATCTGCGATTCTTTGCAGCCAGCGATTCAGCCAGCCTAGGTACCATGAGCCAAGCGCAACTGCTGCAGCAGCCAGCGAGGTGGATTTGATCATTAGCGCTATTGCTTCAGTGGGATATCTTTTGGTTTCTGGATCTACTGAAATCTGTGCCCCTAATTGGAAAGAAGCAAATGCTAGAATAAAAAGCCCCATGATTGATACGGTGTTGACCGCATAATACTGTCTTTTGGTTGTGCCTGAGATGGTGTAGTTTTCGAGTCGTTCTTTTGTGAGGGCCAGTAGGCTTGAGCGAATTTCACGCCGTACATGTGTGTTGTCGCGGTCATCTAATTTTTTCTTGAGTTCATTAAGATCATTTTCTCTTTCGTCAAGAAGAGACTGTCTTTTCGCATATTCCATTTCATGGCGTTGTTTTTCCTCCTCATAATTCTTCCTGATTTCTGCTGTCGATGTGTCGAAATGCTCCTGCCTGCGGAGTTCATTCTGGATGTGCTCATGATCGAGTCGGCGCCGATGCTCATCGGTGTCATAAATCAACTTTGAGGCAACGCTTTCAAGCTCATTGAGCATGAGCTGGTGTGACTGAAGTTTCAGTCCTTCGGGGGTGTCTAGAGTTGAAGCTAGAGGTCTACTAAATTTTTCTGAAAAAAGGGCGGATGTCTTAAAAAAAATCAATTTATCATCAGGAAGATATCCTTCGTTATGTGATCTTCCGTTAAATGTAACATTTATTTTATCTAAATTAATAAACTGTGGATCTTCTTGCCGCGAGACTGTCCATTTGCAATTTTCAAAGCTTAGAGTGGCTGACCGAATTTCATAGGAATTTAATTCCTTAAGTTCAGATAATTCTGCGTCAGATAATTGTTTTTTAAACAAGTCAAAATAAGCGATTTTCGGATCTTTCTCTGGGATTGAATCCGCTACTTTTTGCAATGCATTTACAAGATCTCGATCTCTGAGTTTTTGAACAAGTCGATTTGACATGAGCGCTCCCTTAGATAAATGCGATTCCGTTTAAGGTTATTGAGAATTTTTATTGCCACGTGGCTGTCAATTTAATAACACCAAGGTTGCCAGCCCTAGAAAGCTCAGAAACCCGACCACATCGGTCACCGTGGTCAGCACCACGCCGCCGGCGAGCGCGGGGTCGATGTTCATACGCTTGAGCGTCAGCGGCACCAGCACGCCGGCCAGTGCGGCGGCCACGAGGTTGATGGTCATCGCCGCGCCGATCACCAGGCCCAGCTTGAGGTCGCGGAACCAGGCCATCGCCGCCACCGCCACCACCAGCGCCCAGATCACACCGTTGAGCAGGCCCACCAGCACTTCCTTGCTCAGCAGCGCGCGCAGGTTGCCGCGGCCCACCTGGCCCAGCGCCAGGCCGCGCACCACCAGCGTGAGCGTCTGCGTGCCGGCGACGCCGCCCATGCTGGCGACGATCGGCATCAGCACCGCGAGGGCGACGATGCGCTCCAGCGTGTCCTCGAAGCGGCCGATCACCCACGAGGCCAGAAACGCCGTGGCGAGGTTGATGCCCAGCCAGATCGCACGGCGCTTGGTGGCGCGGGGCACCGGGCTGAAGAGGTCTTCCTCTTCGTCCAGACCAGCCGCGCCCAGCGCCTGATGCTCGGCCTGGTAGCGGATGATGTCGACCACGTCGTCGATGG
>ERZ1066122.2044-NODE-2044-length-14228-cov-36.827983_pt1 | contig 14228 bp, 11 predicted proteins | sample MGYA00382769_ERZ1066122 | MGnify/ENA primary metagenome ERZ1066122 (study PRJEB33369, sample SAMEA5778352) | biofilm metagenome | biome: Industrial cooling water; feature: Water cooling tower basin; material: Biofilm | place: United Arab Emirates | collected...
CTTGCAGAATCAAGCCCATAGCGAGGCTCTTGCACCCGGTTTCGACCCCCTTGCCGACATACCGGTCGAACAGCCGGACCTCCCGCAACGACGGGCCTGCGGCGCGTTCTGCGGTGGCGCGGAGGGCCTCCCAGGGCACGCTGTCCGCGACGACGAACGCGAGATCCCGACGGACGGACGGATAGCGGCTGGCCCCGCCGGCCCGGGTCAGCGGGCGGCGCAGCAGGGGGACGAGGTCGAGTTCGAAGGCGACCACCGCCCGATCCAGGCCCAGGGCCTGCAGCAGCCGGGGGTGCAGCTCGGCGATCCAGCCCAGGCACTCGCCGTCGCGGAACACCGCGGCGGAACGGCCGGGGTGGCCCCAGGCGGGCTGGGCCGGGCGGTATTCGAGCACCGCGCCGGCGGCGGCGGCGAGGCTGTCCAGGTCGCCCTTGAGGTCGTGGAAATCGACCGGACGGGCGGCGGCACCCCACTGCTCGGCCTGCGCGTCTCCGCAGACCGCGGCGGCGAGGCGGCGGGTCTCCAGCGGAGCTTCGCCGGTGGCCGAGGGAGCGGCGAACACCTTGCCGATCTCGAACAGCCGCACCCGCTCCTGCTGGCGGGCCAGATTGCGGCCCAGCGCTGCCACCAGGCCGGGTAGCAACATCGGGCGCATCACCGCCAGCTCGGCGCTGAGCGGGTTCGCCAGCGGCACCAGGCCGGTCTCGGCCTGCCAGTTGGCGAGCAGCCAGCTGGCGAGCAGCGCGGGGTCGACGAAGGCGTAGTTGATGGTTTCCAGGCAGTCGCGCGCGACCAGCTGGCGGCGGACGACGGATTCGTCCAGCACGGTCTCGCTGGGCGCGGCGATGCGGGTGGCGCCGCCGGGCAGCGTGGTGGGGATGCGGTCGTAGCCGTGGATGCGGGCCACTTCCTCGATCAGGTCTTCCTCGATCGCGAGATCGAAGCGCCGGGTCGGTGCGCGCACGGTCCAGCCCTCGGCGCTCGCCTCCACGCCCAGGCCGAGCGCGGTGAGGATGCGTTCGACCTCCGCATCAGCCACCTGGGTGCCGAGCACCCGCGCCAGGCGGGCGCGGCGCAGCGCGATGCTGCGCGGCTGCGGCAGATCGGCCTCGCGCACGGCCTCGATCACCGCGCCGGGGGTGCCGCCAGCGATGTCGAGAATCAGCCGGGTGGCGTATTCGATGGCGATGCGCGGCAGTTCCGGGTCGACGCCGCGCTCGAAACGGTGGCCGGCGTCGGTGTGCAGGCCGAGTTTGCGGCTGCGGCCGATGATCGCGGCCGGCGCGAAGTGCGCGGCTTCCAGGAACACGTCGCGGGTGGTCTCGGTGACGCGGGTGTCGTGGCCGCCCATGATCCCGGCCAGCGCGACCGGGCGGTCGGCGTCGGTGATCACCAGGAAACCATCGTCCAGCGCCGCCTCGCGGCCGTCGAGCAGCACGACCGACTCGCCCGCACGCGCGCGGCGCACGCCCACCGGCCCGCGCAGCAGCGCGCGGTCGAAGGCGTGCATCGGCTGGCCCAGTTCCAGCATCACGTACTGGGTCACGTCCACCAGCAGGCTGATCGAGCGCACGCCGCTGCGGCGCAGGCGCTCGGCCATCCACAGCGGCGTGGGCGCGGCGGCATTCACGGCTTCGATCACCCGGCCGCAATAGCGCGGCGCGTCGGCGCCCGCGTTCAATTCCACCGCCAGCGCCGCCTCGCTCTGCGCCGGCACGGGGTCGGCCTGCAGCGGCTCGACCGCGCTGCCGAGCGCGGCGGCCACGTCGAAGGCGATGCCGCGCACGCCGAAACAGTCGGCGCGGTTGGGGGTGAGCTTGAGTTCGATCGCCGCATCCGGCAGGCCGAGGTATTCGGCCAGCGGCGCGCCGACCGGCGCGTCGTCGGGCAGCTCCAGCAGGCCGGAGGCGTCGGCGTCGATGCCGAGTTCCTTCGCCGAGCACAGCATGCCGTTGGAGTCCACCCCGCGCAGTTTGGCGGCCTTGATCGTCAGCGCGCCCACCTGGGTGCCGATGGTAGCCAACGGCGCGACCAGCCCGGGCCGCGCATTCGGCGCACCGCAGACGATCTGCAGACGCCCATGCGCGCCGGCATCGACCTGACACACCTGCAGGCGGTCGGCTTCGGGATGCTTCGCGCAGTCGACGATGCGCGCGACCACGACGCCGTCGAGCGCCGCACCGAGCACGGTCAGCTCCTCGACTTCCAGACCGATGGCCGTGAGCGTGGCCGCCAGCGTCTCGCGCGAGGCGTCGGTCTTCACGTGTTGGCGGAGCCAGAGTTCGGAGAATTTCATTTCTGAGCCGGGAATGGGGAGTCGGGAATGGGGAATCGTTCAACGGCAAAAACGGGGCCGGACAGGGACTCGGGAAGGGAAGTGAATCGAGGCACGGTTGCTTTCACGATTCCCCATTCCCGATTCCCGATTCCCAGCCCTCAAACAAAGCGCCTGAGAAAGCGCACGTCGTTCTCGAAGAATTCGCGCAGGTCGTTCACGCCGTAGCGCAGCATCGTGAAGCGTTCGACGCCCAGGCCGAAGGCGAAGCCGGTGTAGCGTTCGGGGTCGATGCCGACGTTGCGCAGCACGTTGGGGTGGACCATGCCGCAGCCGAGCACTTCCAGCCAGCGCGTGGAGCCGTCGGGCTGTTGCCAGGCGATGTCCACTTCGGCCGAGGGCTCGGTGAAGGGGAAATAGCTGGGGCGGAAGCGCATCTCGAAATCGCGCTCGAAGAACGCGCGCACGAATTCGGCGAGCGTGCCCTTGAGGTCGGCGAAGCTGGCATGTTCGTCGACCAGCAGGCCTTCGACCTGATGGAACATCGGCGTGTGGGTCTGGTCGCTGTCGCTGCGGTAGACCTTGCCGGCGGCGATCATGCGCAGCGGCGGTTTGCTGTTCAGCATGTAGCGCACCTGCACGCCGGAGGTGTGGGTGCGCAGCAGGCGGCCTTCGCCGCACTGCTCGGGGCGCATGTAGAAGGTGTCGTGCATCGCGCGCGCCGGGTGATGCGGCGGGAAGTTCAGCGCCTCGAAGTTGTGCCAGTCATCCTCGATTTCCGGGCCGTCGGCCATCTCGTAGCCGAGCCGGCCGAAGATGTCGGCGATGCGCTCGAGCGTGCGCGAGACCGGATGCAGGCCGCCACGGCCGGCGTCGCGTCCGGGCAGGGTGACGTCGATGGCTTCACCGGCGAGGCGGGCATCGAGCGCGGCGGATTCGACCGCGACCTTGCGCGCGGCCAGTGCATCGCCGATGGCGTCGCGGGCGCGGTTGATCGCTTCGCCCGCGGCCTTGCGCTGATCCGGCGGCAGCGCGCCCAGCGACTTCAGCTGCGCGGTGATGCTGCCGCTCTTGCCGAGCAGACCCACGCGCAGCGCCTCCAGCGCGTCGGGAGTGTCGGCGGCGGCGATGTCGGCCAGTGCCTGGTTCGCAATCTGTTGGATATCGCTCATGTGTTCTTGCCTTGGGTGACCGCCGGGGCGCGAATGCGGAATCGACGATGTCGTGGCGCATCGCCTCGACCGGATTGGCCACGGAAAAGCCGGCTGCGGAAAAAGCAGGTCCCTCGCTGCGCTCGGGATGACATCGAAAAGCGGGAGTGGGGTCGAGCAGAGTCTTGGATCGAGCAGGCTCTTGGATCGAGCAGGCTCTTGGATCGAAAGGCTCTTGGATCGAGCAGGCTCGGAGTCGTGCATCGCAGTGGTGCGCACCCGACGGAGCCCAGAAACGCACATGGGGAAGGACTTGCGCCCTTCCCCATGCATGGATCGTTGACTTCGGCCTGCGCGGCGCGTGCACGGATGCACGGGCCGGCGCGGGAGAGGTCGGATTATGCCGCGAGCGCGCTCTTCGCCTTGTCGACCAGCGCGGTAAAGCCCTTCGCGTCGTGCACGGCGATGTCGGCCAGCACCTTGCGGTCGAGGGTGATACCGGCCTTGAGCAGACCGTTGATGAAACGGCTGTAGCTCATGCCGTTGGCGCGCGAGGCAGCGTTGATACGCGCGATCCACAGGCTGCGGAAATTGCGCTTCTTCTGCTTGCGGCCGATGTAGGCGTACTGCAGGGCCTTGGTCACCGCCTGCTTGGCGACGCGGAAGACCTTGCGGCGGGCGTTGTAGTAGCCCTTGGCCTGCTTCAGGATTTTCTTGTGGCGGCGACGCGCCGTTACACCACGTTTAACTCGTGCCATGGTTCAGTCTCCTCACAAATACGGCAGCATGCGGTCCAGACGGCCCGCGTCCTCGGCACGAACATGGTTCGTCTGCCGCAGGTTGCGCTTCCGCTTGGTCGCCTTCTTGGTGAGGATGTGGCTCTTGTTGGCGTGGCCGCACTTGTACTTGCCGGAAGCGGTCTTCCGGAAGCGCTTGGCCGCCGCCCGATTGGTCTTGATCTTGGGCATCGGTGGATCCTTGGGGTCTTTGCGAGAACTGGCATGGGCGGCAGCCGCTGTGCGGCTACGCTTTCCGTCCTGCCCTGCCGGTGGTAGGCCGTTGATTCCTAAGGGGAATTCCCTCCAGAACACAAGGCGGGTCCAGGGTGTTGCAGATACAGCCCGGCGAACCGGGCCGCACAGTATGCCTGCCGGCCGCGGCGCTTGCAAACCCGGGGGCGGGGTTTTCCCTTGCGGATCAGCGGATTGCGTTGCCCCCAGGCGGACGGGGCGCTTCCGCCACGGCGCTGCCCGGAGAGCAGCGCCGGTGGCCGGAGGGTTCCGGCGTCAGCGCCCGCTGCGCGCCACGCCGGCTTCGGGGGACTCGGGCACGGGCAGCGCAGCCAGAGCAGCCAATCCCTGCGGCGCGGGTTCCAGGGCCGGCTGGGCCTGCAGGGCCTGGCGAGCCAGCTCGCTGCTCTGGGCCAGCGGCGTCTGCGCCGTGTCGGCCGTCGGCAGGCGCAGGCCGACGCTCTGCGCCTCGCCCTGCCCCAGCATCACGAAGGTCTCGCCGCTGGGCGCATGGTGTCGCACGCCGCCGATCCGCTGCGGGTCGATCTCGTTCTGCAGCGCCTGGTTGACCACCGCGCCGGCGAAGGCCTGCTGCTGGCCTGGCGTCGCCAGCAGCTGCGGCTGTTCGGCCACGCTGGCCTGCACCGCGGGCAGCACGTGGGCGAAGTGGGCGTTGGCCGGGTGGGAGGCATGCGACATCGCGTTGCGGGTGTCGAAATCCTTGCCGTAGGTGCGCTCCATCGAATCGATCACCGCGTCGATGTAGTGAAGCTCGACCGAATGCCTGACCTGCTTGATCGGGTTGATCCGCGACCAGCCCTTCAGCGGATCGGGGTCCTGCAGTTCGATCTTGTGGCCGATGGCGTCGGGCATCAGACCGCGGATGATCGGCGTGCGCTCCTGCAGGCCGGTGAGGATCTCGTTGTCCACGGCATAGCGGCGGACGTTGCCGCTTTCGGCATCGCGGACCACCGCGTCGCGATCCAGGCCGATGCGGTCCAGGGTCTTGCTGTGCACGCCGGCGGCGTTGAAGGTGACCGCTGGCGCATCGGCGGCGTAGGCCGCGGCGACGGCCAGACCGCCGCCGAGCGAATGCCCGGTGATGACCAGATCCTGGCCGAAAGCGACCTTGGCCTGGCGCGCCACCGCCATCGCCTGGTTGTACTGCGCGTCCTCGAAGCCGAGGCCCTGGCGCAGGTTGGTGAGCCAGTCCTTGGGCTCGTCGGTGCCGCTGAAGGCGAGCACGTGGCGGCCGTGGTCGTCGGTGTAGATGACCGACTTCAGGCCGTTGGTGGTGTTGACCAGGCTGTTGGGGTCGATGCCCACGCCGCGCAGCTCGTCGGGCTGCAGCGGGCGCCAGCCGGGAATGCCTTCCTGCCGGCCGTTGCGGTCGTAGTCGTAGACATCGCGCATCAGCTTGGCGAGGGTCAGGTCGATGCCCTGCGCATCGCGACCGCGCACTTCGTCGGCGAAACTCGGACGCTGCGGCGCGGGGGCGGCGGCGTAGGCGTGGGCCGCGTCGGCGAAGGCGATGTCGGCCTGCGACTGGGCGGGGGCGGTCTGGGTCATCCATTCACCTCGGCGGGTACGCGGCCCCGGATCGGGGAACCGTGGAAAGGCAGGAGGTGGGCCGCGCTCAGCGCGCGGTCTCCAGCGGGATGCGATGCGCGGTCAGCCAGGCTTCGACTGCTTCGCGCTGCCTGCGCGCATCGGCGCTGAGCAGCGCCGAGCGGGTCATGAACAGATAGCGCTGGAAGGTGGCGCCCTGCGCGTTGCGCGCCTGCGGGTCCGCGCCGGCCTGGAGCAGTTCGAGCGCGAGCGCGGGTTCGTTGACCTGTGCGGCGACATGCAGCGGCGTGTTGCCGGTGCGGTCGGGACGGTCGGGGTCGGCGCCGGCCGCGAGCAGCGCGTGGAACTGCTCGGTGCGCTCGCCCATCAGCGCATTGCGCAGCGGCGTGGCGCCGGTCTCGGCGTTGGGCGCATCCGGGTCGGCCCCGGCGGCCAGCAGCAGGCGCAGATAGGCCGGGTCGTTGGCCATCGCCGCGGTGTGCAGCACCGTATCGCCATCGAGACCAGGCTGGGCCAGATCGGCGCCGGCGTCGATCAAGACCCGCATCGCCTCCGGCTGACGCTGCATCAGCGCCCACTGCAGCAGGGTGATGCGCTTGTCGCCGCGTGCGGAAAGGTCCGCCTGCGGAGCCAGTCTGCGGACTTCGGCGTGGTCGCCGCCTGCGATGGCGTCGGCCAGGGCCACGACCGTCGGCTCGGTGAAGACATCGGCGGCGCGCACGGGTGGTGCGTCGGTAGTGGACATCGGGCGGGTCTCCTTGGCGCAGGCCGAGATCGTGCAGCAGCCCAGCAGGACCGACAGGATCGGTGCCAGGATGCGGCGATCGATGGATGGCATACGCCCCCGGATGATGGACAGGGTGCCGGCGCCCCATGGCAGACCGGTGGTGTTGACCGGAAGTAGCCCATGACGACAGCTTCGGCCAGCTATACCAGACCTTGGCCGCTGCGTCATCCTTGGCCCTCCGTGGACCGCGGCGCGCCGCCCGGCGTCCGCGTCTCCACCGGGACTGGTTGCAGCGGCGTTCAGTCGCGGCGTCCAGCGCGGAATCCAGGTGCGGGCCACCTGTCGGTCACCGACACGTGTCGGTCACGTATCGGCGACGCACCGCCAGGCGGAGCATCGCGACCGAACGCGTCGCAGGCCTTCGCCGCGCGCGCTTCAGCCGTACTCCAGCGCCTGCGCCTTGCCGCGGAAGACCCGGTAGGCGAACACCGTGTAGCCGATGATCATCGGCAGCACCACGCAGGCGCCGACGAACACGATCATCAGCGACTCCGGCGCCGCGGCGGCGTCCCAGATGCTCAGGCGGTCGACCACCAGATAGGGGAACAGGCTGTAGGCGAGGCCGTAGAACGCCAGCAGGAAGATGCCGATCGTGCCGGCGAACGGCACCCATGCGCCGTATTCGTTGCCCTGCCCCAGCCGCACCGGCAGCCGGCGCAGGCTGCGGTCGACCACCAGGAACAGCACCAGCGTCGCGATGGGCACCGGCGCCAGCAGCACGAGGTAAGGCAGCGCGAACCACTTCTCGAAGATGCGCTCCGACAGCCACGGGGTGGCGATCGACACCGCCGCCACGCCCACTGCGGTGAGCCACAGGCTGCCGCGCGCCCAGCGCACCGCGCGCAGCTGCAGCTCGCCATCGGTCTTGAGGATCAGCCACCCGGCGCCGAGCAGCGCGTAGCCCGCGCCCAGACACACCGCGATCAGCAGCCCGAACAGCGCCGCGCCCCAGCCCGGCGCGAAGCCCATCACCAGTTGCCCGAGCATGTAGCCCTGGGCGGCGGTGGCGAGCAGCGAGCCGGCGTAGAAGGCGCGGTTCCACAATGGCTTGTGGTGCGCCTTGGCCTTCACCCGGAAGTCGAACGCCACCCCGCGCAGGGTGAGCCCGAGCAACATCAGCGCTACGGGCAGGTACAACGCACCGAGGATCACGCCATGCGCCGCCGGGAAGGCCACCAGCAGCACGCCGACGCCCAGCACCAGCCAGGTTTCGTTTGCGTCCCAGAACGGGCCGATGGAGGCGACCATCCGGTCCTTCTGCGCATCGTCGGCGCGGCGCATCAGGATGCCGACGCCGAGGTCGTAGCCATCGAGGATGACGTAGGCCAGCATCGCCAGGCCCATCACCGCGAGGAAGGCCACCGGCAGCCAGCCGGCGGGCGTGGACAGGTCGGGCATCGCGGCATCGGACGGCACGGGGAACGAGGTGGTCGCCGTCGCCGCAAGCGACTGCAGAACTGCGATGGTATTCGAGTCAGACATGGCTGCCCGCTCCTTCCGGCGCCGCCGGCACTGCGGCGATGGACGGATCGGTGAACGGCACCACGCCCGGCCCTTCGGCGCGCGGGGTTTCCTCGCGCACGCCGGCCTTGCGCGCCATGTAGAACAGCACGCTGATGTAGGCGCTCAGCAGCGCCGCATACAGCACCAGGTAACCGGCCAGGGTGGCGCCGATCATCGGCGCCGGCACTGCGCTCGCGGCATCGGCCGTGCTCAGCACGCCCTGCACCAGCCACGGCTGGCGGCCGACCTCGGTGGTGTACCAGCCGGCCAGCACCGCGCCCCAGCCGGAGAAGCTCATCGCCACCAGCGCACGCGCGAGCCAGGGCGTGGGCGCTCCGCCGCGGCGCAGCCGCCACGCGGACCACGCACCGACCAGCAGCATCGCCATGCCGATGCCGACCATGATCCGGAACGCCCAGAACACCGGTGCGACCGGCGGATGCGCATCGGGGAAAGCGTCGAGGCCCTGCAGCTCGCCGTCGAGCTCGTGGGTGAGAATCAGCGAGGCCAGCTTCGGCACCTTCACCGCGGCATGCGTGGTGCGTTCTTCTTCGTCGGGGAAACCGAACAGGGTGAGCGGCGCGCCGCGCTCGGTGGTCCAGATGCCTTCGATCGCCGCGATCTTCTGCGGCTGGTGTTCCAGCGTGTTGAGCCCGTGCAGATCGCCGATAAAGATCTGCACCGGGATCAGCAGCGCACCGACCATCGCGCCGGTGCGCATCGCGGCCAGCACCGCCGGCACGCGGTCGCCGCGCAGCCAGCGGTAGGCCGACATGCCCGCCATCAGGAAGCCGACGGTCAGGAACGAGGCCAGCAGCATGTGCGTGAAGCGGTAGGGCATCGACGGGTTGAACACGATCGCCCACCAATCGGTGGCGTGGGCCACGCCGTCGCGCATCTCGAACCCGACCGGCGTGTGCATCCACGAATTCAGCACCAAAATCCAGAACGCCGACAGCGTGGTGCCGAAGGCCACCAGGAAGGTCGCCAGGGTGTGGATGCGGTTGCCCACACGCTTGAAGCCGAACAGCATGATGCCGAGGAAGCTGGCTTCGAGAAAAAATGCAGTGAGCACTTCATACGCGAGCAGCGGCCCGGCGATGTTGCCGACCGTATTCATGAAGCCCGGCCAGTTGGTGCCGAACTGGAAGCTCATGGTGATGCCGCTGACCACGCCCATCGCGAAGCTCAGCGCAAAGACTTTCACCCAGAAACCGTAGGCCTCCATCCACTTCGCATCGCCACTGCGGCCGTAGCGCCATTTGAAGAACAGCAGCAGCCAGCCCAGCGCGATGGTGATGGTCGGGAACAGGATGTGGAAACTGATGTTGGCGGCAAACTGGATGCGCGCCAGCAGCAGCGGGTCGAGCGCGGTGCTCGTGGTCGCGTCAATCATGGTGGCGTCCCTCCTGGGGCTTGCCTCCGCCGAGGAATCTGTCGCGGGCATCGAGCAGGCGGCCGACCTTGCGGCCGAGTTTCATCAGTTCCACCAGCCGCTCCTGCTCCATCGCGCGCACGTCCTCGAACCAGCCCACGGTGAGTTCGATGAGATCGTGCATCTCGCGCATCCGCGCCTGCGCGTGCGCGTCGTCCACGCCGGACGGGGTCTCCAGCAGCGCGTCGCGCAGCAGCGAGAGGGTCGGGTCGACCTCGCGTTTGCGGCGTTCCTCGGCGAGGGTCTGGAAGATCGCCCACACGTCCTCGGGCGCGGAGAAATACTCGCGGCGGTCGCCCGGCAGGTGCTGCAGACGCACCAGCCGCCAGCTCTGCAGCTCCTTGAGCCCCATGCTGACGTTCGAGCGCGAGAACGCCAGCGCCTCGGCGATCTCATCCGCGTTCAGCGGCCTGGGCGAGACGAACAGCAGGGCGTAGATCTGCCCGACCGTGCGGTTGATGCCCCAGCGGCTGCCCATCTCGCCGAAGTGGAGCACGAAGCGTTGGACCAGGGGGCTGAGCATGGTGGTTTTGAATTTTCAGGAATTCTTGAAAATTTAGCACACATCAAAACCGACTGCCACAAGCTGTGCTTCATCTGGTTCTTGGCCCGGCCCGGAGCCCCGTTCTGCCGAAACCGGCGATCACCCGCCCCATGCCCACCGGGCCGCCAGCGGACGGCCGCGGAGAGCCGGCCCTGGAGGTGGCGGCCCGGCGCCCAGCGCATGGGCGCCGCGTATCACCCGTGGCGGGGGTCGAACTTGTCCCGCGGCAAGAGCGTTTCCAGGGTGCCGATGGCATGGCTGCCGAGCTGCTCGTGCAGCCTGGCCTCGGGCTTGTAGTGGCCGCTGTTGTTGTCCCAGCGCACCAGCCGGCCGTGTTCGAACTCGATTTCACCGGCGAAATACACATCGCCGCCGCGACTGATCGCGGTATGCCCGCCATTGGCGCGCTGGCCCAGCCAGATCTCCGACGGATTGGAGACCGGCACCACGAAGACATAGCCGCCATGCGCCGGGCTGGGTGGCTGCAGGCCATCGGGGTCGGATTGCAGGTAGCGGCCTTCGCGGTCCAGACCCAGGGTCTGATGCGGCATCCGCGGACGCAGGTCGTCCAGGTTGCGGATCCGCTCCAGATCCGGGCGAGCGGGCGCGCCATGCAGCTGCATCACGTCGTCCAGCCGCTGATTGATGGCGTCGAAGATCTGGCGATGCCGCTCGACGTTGTCGACGGGAATCCGCTGCTGACCGGTCATCAACGTATCGATCTGGCGCATCCGGTCGTCCATGGCGTTCCATCGCGATGCCTCCAGCCTCGCGGCCTCGGCGTTGCCGACGGGGACTCCGGCCTGTTCGCGCTGCTGCGAGTGCTCCCGCTGCTGACGGACCTCATTCCGGTAGAAGTCCACCGCCTCGCGCACCACGCCGTGAAAGGTCTGCATGCGCTCCACGGGATCCATCTGCAGCGCCTGCTGTGGCCCCTGCGCCTGCAGCCGTTCCCACTGCGCGGGACCCGGGCCGTGCTGTTCGCGATGCGCCTGTTCACGTTCGCCCTGCCCGTGCAGGTGATTCTGGACCAGCGCCTCCAGGCCGATCTGCGAGGGTGACTGGTCTTCGGGCGACAGCGCTGGCGGTCCGATCCTGGGCATGCGGGCTCTCCTTGGTTCGTTCGCAAAGATGGCCGCAGGCGGTCCGCGGCCGTGGGAATCGCGCAGGCCAGCCAGGCCTGCGCGCGGCTCGATGATACGCCGCACGCAGCAGGCCGCGCCGTTCCGCGGCAGGCCCATTTCGGTGCGCAATGCCGGCCTGCCCACGGCCGCGCGTCCGGAGAAGCGGACAACGCCCGGCCTCAGGAGCGCGGACAGAGCAGGCACGGGCCCGAGGCCGCCATTCGCAGTCGCCTCGGCCAACCGCCTCCGGTCGAGGCCCTCGCCGCGTGCGTCCTCCGCGCGCAGGGGTGACTTCCTGCGCTTGTGCAGTGCGTCATGTTCCGCGACGCTGTCCGCACACACACGCACCCGGGGAGGGGTCACGATGTTCGAGAAATTCTCTCGCAGCTGGGAATTGGCCAAGGCGAGCGCCGCCGTGCTCCGTGCCGACAAGGAAATGCTGCTGTTCCCGATCCTGTCCTCGCTGGCCACGCTGCTGGTGCTGGCGACGTTCGCACTGCCGGTGGCGTTCACCGAGATCTTCGCCGACGGCTTCACGCCATTGGCCGCGGTGATCGGCTTCCTGTTCTATTTCTGTCAGTACACGGTGATCGTGTTCTTCAACAGCGCGCTGGTGGCCGCGGCCACCATCCGCATGGAGGGCGGCGACCCCACCTTCGCCGACGGCATCCGCGCCGCACGCGCACGCCTGCCGGCGATCCTCGGCTACGCCGCCATCGCCGCGACGGTGGGCCTGCTGCTGAAGTGGCTGAAGGACCGCGACAACAACGTCATCGTGCGCATGATCGGCAGCGGCCTGGGCGTGGCCTGGACGCTGGCGACCTTTCTGGTGGTGCCGGTGCTGGTCAACCGCGACATCGGGCCGATCGAAGCCATCAAGGAAAGCGTGGCCCTGTTCAAGCGCACTTGGGGCGAGAACGCGATCGGCAACGTCGGCATCGGCGCGGTATTCGGCCTGATCACCTTCGGCGTGGTGCTGCTGGGCGTGGGTGCGTGCTTCCTGGCCGCGCAGGCCTCGGTCGAACTGGCGATCGGCCTGGGCGTGGTGTTCGTGCTGGTGGTGCTGATGCTCGGCGTGATCCAGGCCGCGCTCAGCGGGATCTATTCCGCGGCCCTCTACCGCTACGCCACCGCGCACCAGGCGCCGGCCGGCTTCGGCGCGCTGGAGCGGGCGTTCCAGCCGAAACACTGAACCCGCACATCGCGGCGGCAGACAGATCGTCGGAACGCGATCGTCGAAACAAGTCCTCCGGCTGCATGCCGCGCGAACGAACGAGACGAGGGCGCCGCAGGGCGCCCTCGTCGTGTGTGCGCCATGGCGCGCCATGCCGGAAGCGAGCCGCTCGATCTTCGCGCCAAGCCCGCCAGGCACGCCGTCGCGCAGAAGGAAAAAGGGCGCCTCGCGGCGCCCTCGGGTCTCCGACCGCTCCGTCCGCGCACCGTCGAAGGTGCGCGGCGGAAGGCGCGGTTATTTCTTCTTCGGCGCGATCATCATCACCATCTGCCGGCCTTCCATGCGCGGGCGCGACTCGATCACGATGTCTTCGCCGAGGTCGGCCTCGATCCGGTTGGCCATCTCGCGGCCCAGCTCCATGTGGCTCATTTCACGGCCACGGAAGCGGATGTTGACCTTGACCTTGTCGCCCTCTTCCAGAAAGCGGCGCATGTTGCGCAGCTTGATCTGGTAGTCGCCCTCGTCGGTGACCGGGCGGAACTTCACTTCCTTGATTTCGACGATGTGCTGCTTCTTCTTGGCGGCAGACGCCTTCTTCTGCTGCTCGAAGCGGAACTTGCCGAAATCCATGATCCGGCACACCGGCGGATCCGCGTTGGGCTGGATCTCGACCAGATCGAGGCCTTCTTCTTCGGCCTGGGCCAGCGCTTCGTCGCGCGAAAGCACGCCGATCATCTCGCCGTCGCTGCCGATCACGCGCACCCGCGGAACACGGATTTCGTGGTTCCTGCGGTTCGTCTTGTCCTGAGGGGTACTGATATCGCAATCTCCAGAGAGGAATAATGCCGGCCGATGGGCATCGGCCGGACCTTGGGTCACGCCGTGGGGCGGTCCGAAGCCACGCGCGCGGCGAAGTCGGAGATGGACATGTTACCGAGATCCTCCCCCGAGCGCGTGCGCACCGAGACCACGCCGGATTCCTTCTCGCGGTCCCCGACCACGAGCAGGTACGGCACCCGCTGCAGCGTATGCTCGCGAATCTTATAGCCGATTTTCTCGTTCCGCAAATCGGCCGAGACCCGGAGCCCTTGATTCGCAAGGGATTTCCGGACCTCCTCCACATAGTCGCCCTGGGCGTCGGTGATGTTCATCACCACCGCCTGCACCGGGGCCAGCCAGGCCGGGAACTGGCCGGCGTGGTGCTCGATCAGGATGCCGATGAAACGCTCCATCGAGCCCACGATGGCGCGGTGCAGCATGACCGGGTGCCGGCGCTGGCTGTGTTCGTCGACATATTCGGCGCCGAGGCGGCCGGGCATCATGAAATCCACCTGCATCGTGCCCAGCTGCCAGGTGCGGCCGATGGCGTCCTTGAGGTGGTACTCGATCTTCGGGCCGTAGAAGGCGCCCTCGCCGGGCAGCTCGGTCCACTCCACGCCCGCCGAACGCAGCGCCGAACGCAGCGCGTCCTCGGCCTTGTCCCAGGTGGCGTCGTCGCCGAGGCGCGAATCCGGGCGCAGCGCGATCTTGATCTGGATGTCCTCGAACCCGAAGTGGTCGTAGACCTTGAGCGCCTGGGTGTGGAAGGCGCGGACCTCGGCCTCGACCTGGTCCTCGGTGCAGAAGATGTGGCCGTCGTCCTGGGTGAAGCCGCGC
>ERZ1066122.2045-NODE-2045-length-14228-cov-21.164820_pt1 | contig 14228 bp, 10 predicted proteins | sample MGYA00382769_ERZ1066122 | MGnify/ENA primary metagenome ERZ1066122 (study PRJEB33369, sample SAMEA5778352) | biofilm metagenome | biome: Industrial cooling water; feature: Water cooling tower basin; material: Biofilm | place: United Arab Emirates | collected...
TCAGGCCGGCCTTTTCGAAACGGGCATAGATCTCGCCGATGACGTTCTTGGCGACGGCATCGGGCTTGATGATGGAAATGGTGCGCTCCAGCGCCATGGGGGGTCTCCGGGTGGGGCGGGCCGCGGGAGAGGTTCGAACGCCCGGGCCCGTAAGGTTAACATGGAAAAACCCGCGTGGGGACGCGGGTTTAGCCGATTTGGCTAGTGAAAATTCTAACCCGGTCTCACTCTTGAATGCACGCGTCCCGACGACCGACGGTGGCGGCGCCGGCGGTCGGGTTGGCAGACGCGGCGCGGCGGAGTATCCTCAAACGGATGTTTGAAATGTGCGATTGAGGCCAAGCGCCGTCTCGGCAGTCGCCCACGCCCGCATCGGAACCGCCCCATCAGGCTCGCCACAGGTGCAGCACGCATGAGCAAGGCCCAGTTCTCCACCAAGGAACGCATCCTCGACGCCGCCGAGATGCTGTTCGCGCAGTACGGCTTCGGCGGCACGTCGCTGCGCCAGGTGACCAGCCAGGCGGACGTGAACATCGCCGCCGTCAACTACCACTTCGGCAGCAAGGAAAACCTCGTCAACGAGGTGTTCCGCCGGCGCATGGACGAGATGAGCGCGCAGCGTCTGGCGCAGCTCAAGACCGCCATGAGCGCGCACCCCGGCGACCTGGATGCCGTGCTTGCCGCGTTCGTCGAGCCGCCGCTGGCGATGGCGCAGGACCGCCACGGCGGTGGTGCCTTCATCCGCGTGATCGCCCGCGCCTATGCCGAGAAGAACGACAGCCTGCGCCGGTTCCTGTCCGAGCAGTACGGCCACGTGCTGCGCGAATTCGCCCGTGCCATCGCCGACTGCGTACCGGGCCTGAGCAAGGAATCGCTCTACTGGCGGCTGGATTTCCTGGCCGGCGCCCTGACCTATGCCATGGCCGACTTCGGAATGATCAAGCGCCCGCCCGACGTCACAGAGTCGGAACATCGCGAACGCGCGGCACACGAGCTGATCCGCTTCGCCGCCGCCGGCTTCCGCGCCGGGCAGGTCAACTGAGGCGCACGCCGCCCGCCCCACCGATCGTACGCAATCGCTCCGCCGCCCGATGCCGACATCGGGCCTCCCGTTTTTCCGCGTTATCCGGTTTTTGCATTCCCTTTTTGATTCAACAGGATGGAAGACATGTCTCAGAAAATGCTTGTACGTCGCGTCGCAGTGCTGGGCGCAGGTGTCATGGGTGCTCAGATCGCCGCCCACCTCACCAACGCCGGTGTCGACACCGTGCTGTTCGACCTGCCCGCGAAGGACGGCCACCCCGACGGGGTCGTGCACAAGGCGCTCGCCAACCTCGGCAAGCTCTCCCCCGCCCCGCTGGCCAGCAAGTCGCTGGCCGAGGCCATCACGCCGGCCAACTACGAGACCGGCCTCGAACACCTGCGCGGCTGCGACCTGATCATCGAGGCCATCGCCGAGCGCATGGACTGGAAGCAGGACCTGTACAGGAAGATCGCGCCGTTCGTGCCGGCGCATGCCGTGCTGGCCAGCAACACCTCCGGCCTGGGCATCAACACGCTGGCCGAGGTGCTGCCCGAAGAACTCCGCCACCGCTTCTGCGGCGTGCACTTCTTCAACCCGCCGCGCTACATGCACCTGGCCGAACTGATTCCGGCCAACAGCACCGACCCGGCCATCCTCGAAGCGCTGGAAACCTTCCTGACCACCACCCTCGGCAAGGGCGTGGTCATCGCCAAGGACACGCCGAACTTCATCGGCAACCGCATCGGCGTGTTCTCGATCCTGTCGGTCATCCACCACACCCACGCCTTCGGCCTGGGCTTCGACGAAGTGGACGCGCTGACCGGCCCGCTGCTGGGCCGTCCCAAGTCGGCGACCTACCGCACCTCCGACGTGGTCGGCCTGGACACCATGGCCCACGTCATCAAGACCATGGCCGACACGCTGCCCGACGACCCCTGGCACGCGTACTTCAAGTCGCCGGCCTGGCTGGGCGCGCTGATCGAGAAGGGCGCGCTGGGCCAGAAGACCGGCGCCGGCATCTTCCGCAAGGTCGGCAAGGACATCGTGGTCCTGGATATCGAGAAGCAGGACTACCGCGCTTCCGACCGCAAGGCCGCGCCCGAGGTGGTCGAGATCCTGAAGCTGAAGAACCCGGCCGAGAAGTTCGCGAAGCTGCGCGAGAGCCAGCACCCGCAGGCGCAGTTCCTGTGGGCCTGCTTCCGCGACCTGTTCCACTACAGCGCCTTCCACCTGGCCGACATCGCCGACACCGCGCGCGACCTGGACTTCGCCCTGCGCTGGGGCTACGGCTGGAGCCTCGGCCCGTTCGAGACCTGGCAGGCCGCGGGCTGGAAGCAGGTGGCCGGCTGGATCGCCGAGGACATCGCCGCGGGCAAGGCGATGAGCAGCGCGCCGCTGCCGGCCTGGGCGACCGACGGCCGCGACGGCGTGCATGGCCCGGCGGGCAGCTACAGCCCGGGCAAGGGTGCGGACGTGCCGCGTTCGTCCAACCCGGTGTACGCGCGCCAGCGCTTCCCCGACCCGCTGCTGGGCGAGCGCTTCGCCCCGGGCGAGACCGTCTACGAAAACGACGGCGTGCGTCTGTGGCACGACGGCGACGGCATCGCGGTCGCCTCGTTCAAGACCAAGATGCACACGGTCAACGACCACGTGCTCAACGGCCTGCAGGACGCCATCGCCATCGCCGAGCGCGACTTCAAGGGCATGGTGATCTGGCAGCCGAAGGAGCCCTTCTCGGCAGGCGCCGACCTCTCCGGCGCGATCGGCCTGCTGATGGCCGGCGATCTCAAGGGCTTCGAGGCGATGGTCGCCAACTTCCAGGCCACCAGCCAGCGCATCAAGTATTCGCTGGTGCCGGTGGTCGGCGCCGTGCGCGGGCTGGCCCTGGGCGGCGGCTGCGAGTTCCAGATGCACACCGCGCGCACGGTCGCGCACCTGGAAAGCTATATCGGCTTGGTCGAGGCCGGCGTGGGCCTGCTGCCGGCCGGTGGCGGCCTGAAGGAATTCGCGGTGCGCGCCTCGCAGGCCGCAGGCCCGGGTGGCGATGTGTTCGCCCAGCTGCGCCCCTGGTTCGAGAACGTGGCGATGGCCAAGGTCTCGACCTCCGCCATGGAAGCGAAGGAACTCGGCCTGCTGCGCAAGGACGACGTGATCTGCTTCCACGCCCACGAGCTGCTGTACATCGCCAAGCAGCAGGCGCTGGCCCTGTCCGAATCCGGCTACCGCCCGCCCCTGCCCGCCCGCCGCATCCAGGTGGCCGGCGACGTCGGCATCGCCACCTTCAAGATGATGCTGGTCAACATGCTGGAAGGCCGCTTCATTTCCGAGCACGACTACGAAATCGCCACCCGCATCGCCACCGTGGTCTGCGGCGGCGAGGTGGACCGCGGCGCCGTCGTCGACGAGGAGTGGCTGATCCGCCTGGAACGCGAGCATTTCGTCGCCCTGGCGCAGATGCCCAAGACCCAGGCCCGGATCAAGCACATGCTCGAGACGGGTAAGCCGCTCAGGAACTGAGATTCGGGATTCGGGGTTCGGGATTCGCAACAGCGAGGCCGAACCCCTGCCCTGTCGAATCCCCAATCCCCAATCACGAATCCCGACCAGGGAGAAAAGAACCATGACGAAACAAATCCAGGACGCCTACATCGTCGCCGCCACCCGCACCCCGGTGGGCAAGGCCCCGAAGGGCGTGTTCCGCAACACCCGTCCCGACGAACTGCTGGCGCACGCGCTGCGCAGCGTGGTCGCGCAGGCGCCGGGCATCGACACCTCGCGGATCGACGACGTGATCGTGGGCTGCGCCATGCCGGAAGGCGAGCAGGGCATGAACGTGGCGCGCATCGGCGCGCTGCTGGCCGGCCTGCCCAACACCACCGCGGCGCAGACCATTAACCGCTTCTGCTCGTCCGGCCTGCAGGCCGTGGCGCTGGCCGCGGACCAGATCCGCCTGGGCAACGCCGACCTGATGCTGGCCGGCGGCACCGAATCGATGTCGATGGTGCCGATGATGGGCAACAAGGTGGCGATGAGCCGCGAGGTGTTCGCCCACGACGAGAACGTCGCCATCGCCTACGGCATGGGCATCACCGCCGAGAAGGTGGCCGAGGAATGGAAGATTTCGCGCGAGGACCAGGATGCCTTCGCCCTCGCCTCCCACCAGAAGGCCATCGCCGCGATCCAGGCCGGCGAGTTCAAGGCCGAAATCAGCCCGTATGAAGTGATTTCGCGCATCCCGGACCTCGCGGGCAATGCGGTGAAGATCAGGAAGGCGCTGATCGAGATCGACGAGGGCCCACGCCCCGACAGCTCGGCCGAAGGCCTGGCCAAGCTGCGTCCGGTGTTCCGCAACGGCATGTTCGGCGGCACCGTCACCGCCGGCAATGCCTCGCAGATGAGCGACGGCGCGGCCGCGGTGCTGCTGGCCTCGGGGCAGGCGGTCAAGGACTACGGCCTCACCCCGCTCGCGCGCTTCGTCAGCTTCTCGGTCGCCGGCGTGCGTCCGGAAGTGATGGGCATCGGCCCGATCGCCGCGATTCCGAAGGCGCTGGCGCAGGCCGGCATCACCCAGGACCAGCTGGACTGGATCGAGCTCAACGAAGCCTTCGCCGCGCAGGCGCTGGCGGTGATCCGCGACCTCGGCCTCGACCCGTCCAAGGTGAACCCGCTGGGCGGCGCCATCGCCCTCGGCCACCCGCTCGGCGCGACCGGCGCCATCCGCACCGCGACCCTGGTCCACGGCCTGCGCCGTCGCCAGCAGAAGTACGGGATGGTGACCATGTGCATCGGCACCGGCATGGGCGCGGCGGGCATTTTCGAAGCGCTGTAAGGACTGGAGGGCGGGATTCGGAGGCTGCCGCTTCCTGGTCCCGTCCTGCTGTCGCCCTCTGCCCTCGCGCGGTTTCTTGTCGTCCCGAGTGCAGCGAGGGGCCTGCGTTACGCGAGCCTGTCCGGCCGATGAAGCAGGTCCCTCGCTGCGCTCGGGACGAGATGGTGGTGTGTGGTGGCGATGACCTGCGGCGTGTGCAGTGACCACCCACTGCTCGATCCCGAATACTTGTCGATCCGCGGATCACGAATCTCCAGATCCCCCGCTCCCTGCTCGCGACCCGGAGCTCCCACCGCCAGACGACTCCGGATTGCGGAACCTCGACTCTGGATTCTGGATTCCCGATCCCGAATCACCCATCCCCGCCTCAATCCACCGTATCCCGCGCCATCCGGCCGCGGCCGCTGCGCTTGGCGACATACAGCGCGGAATCGGCGCGCAGCCACAGGCTTTCGTAGTCGTCGTCCGGCGACTGCGTGGTGGCCAGGCCGATGCTCAGGCTGGGACGCACGTCGTCCGCGAACGCGAAGCGGCTGGCGTGCACGGCCGCGATGAGCGAGGCGGCGACCGCCGCGGCGGATTCGGCATCCTGTCCCGGCAGCAGCGCGCAGAATTCGTCGCCGCCCAGTCGCCCCAGCAGGTCCTTCGGGCCGAGCGCGGCATGGCACAGATCCGTCATCTGGACCAGCGCGCGGTCTCCCGCCGCATGACCATGGCGGTCGTTGACGTTCTTCAGGTGATCCAGATCGATCATCAGCAGCGAAACCGGTTCGCCGCGTTCGTGCGCCTGGGCGATCGCCTGCTGCGAGAGGTCGACGAAGAAATGCCGCGAATAGGCGCCGGTCAGGGCATCGCGGATCAGCCTCCGCCGCAGCAGCGCGTTGTCGGCGTACAGCACCGGGACGGTGAGCGCGAAATAACTGGCGGCGGCCTGGGTGATGATCGCCAACTGCAGGTCCAGGGCGATCGGCGCCAGATCCAGCGCCGCCACCGACACCACCACGGTCAGGCTGAAGAGGGCGATCGACACCAGCGCCTCCAGGGCGCCCTGGGTGTGGACGATCCACAGCTGCATGACGATCGCGGCGGACACCAGGAACAGCAGAGGCTCGTTCGAGGGCGCCTTCGCCACCGCCACCAGGGCGAGGACCGCCACGCCCAGGGTCCCGCCGAGTTTCATCAGGAAACTGCGCAGGCTGCGCGGCGGGCGCGGAATGCCGTCGAAGGCATACAGATGCTGCGCCACCGGCAGGCGCAGTTCGGCGGCCAGCCAGCGCAGCGCCAGCAGCACCAGCGGGCCGGACACCAGCAGGCCGACGTAATCGCCGATGAGCCAGGGCAGCACCAGCGGCCAGCGCTCGGCTTCCGATGCCAGCCCCACGTCCACGGTCGCGAAGACGCCGCCCAGCGCGGCCAGTGCCGCCGCCGCCATGCCGGACAGCAGGAACACCGCCACCGTGCGCACGATCGACGGCGACGCCGGGGCCGAGATCGAACGCAGCACGGCCTCGGCGGCCAGCCAGAACGGCACGCAGTGGGCGGCGGCGAAGAGCGCGGCGTTGAGCAGGACATCATGGGCATCGTAGGCCACGCCCTGACGCGCCCAGGTGGACCAGCTCGCGGCGCAGGCCGCGGCCAGCAGGCCGGGCAGCGCCCGCCAGCGCAGCACGGCGAAGGCGGCGAAGGTCACCGCGGACGGCGGAAACCAGAGGCTTGCGAAGGGCGCGTACTCGAGCAGACGCGCAGCGTGGAACGTCCCGATCCACAGCAGGAACACCACGAAAGACACCAGCGCCCAGGTGTGCGGCGCCCCCTTCCGTGGGCGTGTGACCGACGCGTATTGATCGAGTGTCAAGACGATCCCCCGGCCGGATGATACTCCGGAACCGGACCGCCGCAGCAGCGGCCCGCACGACCGGTCGTCAGCCTGCGTGCTCGCGCCGGTCGCGCCAGGCATCCAGGGCCTGCATGCGCCAGTATTCGAGCTGGGCCGCGAGCAGCCCGGCCGGCTTCAGCGCCGAGACCAGCGGGTAATCGGCGAACGCGTGCCAGCCTGTGTCGCCGTCGGCGATGGCGGCGGCCAGCGTCTCGCCGGCCAGCGTGGTCGGCGCCACGCCGTGCCCACCGAAAGCCTGGGCCAGCCACAGGCCCGGTTCGATCTGCCCGAGCTGCGGCATCTGGTGGCGGGCATAGCTCATCAGCCCCGACCAGGCGAACTCCACGCGCAGCCCGGCCAGCTGTGGATAGACCCGCAGCAGGTCGGCCAGCAGCAGCCGGCGCACGGCCTCGGGCGAACGCTGCAGGATCGAGATCCGCCCGCCCCAGAGAATGCGCGTATCGGGCAGCGGGCGGTAGTAATCGAAGGCGAATCGGGTGTCGTAGACCGCGGCCTGCGTGGTCATGGCCTGCTGCAGCCGCGCGCCGAGCGGCTCGGTCGCCATGACGTAGGTGGCGATCGGCAGCACGCCTGCGTCGACGCGCCGGTGCAGTCCGGCCAGATACCCGCCGCAGGCCAGCACCACCTGCTCGGCCTGCACCTCGCCCGCGGGCGTGCGTACGCGCCAACCCGCGCCCGAACGCGCAAGCGAGACCGCCGGCGTGCGCGCATGCAGGCGCGCGCCCTGCCCGGCCGCGGCCGCGGCGATGCCGTGGGCGTATTTCAGCGGATGGAAATGGAAGGCATCGGGTTCGTAGAGTGCGTCGTGGTAACGCTCAGTGTGCAGCTGCGCGCGCAGCTCCGCACGCGGCACCCAGCGCCAGTCGATGCCGAAATGCTCGCGCAGCAGAGCCTGGCGCGCGCGCAGCACGGCCGGGTCGCGGAACCAGTTGACCCAGAACACGCCGGCATCGACCAGGTCGCAGTCGATGCCGTAGCGCAGCGCGCGCGCGCGGATCAGCCCGACGGCGTGCACCGTGCCCGCATGCAGCGTGCGTGCGCGGGCCGGCCCGAGATCGCGCAGCAATGCATCCTCACCGCGCGAGAAACCGGAAAACACGAAACCGCCGTTGCGTCCGGAGGCGCCATGGCCGATGTCCCCGGCCTCCAGCAGCACCACATCCCGGGCCCCGCGCTCGCACAGCCCGAGCGCGGTGTTGAGCCCGGCGAAGCCGCCGCCGATCACGCACACCCGCGTCTCCACACGGCCCTGCAGCGGCGAGTAGTCGCGTGCGTCGTCGACGGTGGCGCGGTAGTAGGTGGTCACGGTACGGGAGGCCTTCGGCAGGGAGCGGGACCGCGTGCGCCAGCGCCGGCTCGGGCCGGTGCCGCAGCCGCGAAACCGCTCACTCCAGATCGACCACGCCCAGCTCGCTGAGCGCATCGGCCATCATCCGGCGCGCGCCGTCGCTGAGCGTTTCGTGGTCCAGCGCATAGCGGATGGTGGCCTCGATCAGCCCCAGATGCGTGCCGCAGTCGAAGCGCGTGCCCTGGAAGCGATAGGCATCCACGCGCTGCTCGCTCAACAGCGAGGCGATGGCGTCGGTGAGCTGGATCTCGCCGCCGCTGCCGGGCGTGGTGCTTTCGAGCAGGTCGAAGATGCGCCCGTCCAGCACATAGCGGCCGACCACCGCCAGCGTGCTCGGCGCTTCCTCGGGGGTCGGCTTTTCGACGATGCCCTCGATCCTGCCGCTGCGGCCGTCGAATTTCGGCGCATCCACGATGCCGTAGCTGCGGGTCTGCGCCCGCGGCACGTCCTGCACCGCGATCACGCTGCCGCCACTGGCTTCGGCGGCGTCGGCCATCTGCTTGAGAGCGCCGGGGCCGCCGACACCTTTACGGCCGTTCCAGATCAGGTCGTCCGGCAGCAGCACCGCGAAGGGTTCGTCGCCGACGATGGGCTTGGCGCACAGCACCGCGTGGCCGAGGCCCAGCGCTTCGGCCTGGGTGACGAACACCGCGCGCACATGCGGCGGCAGCACGTTGCGCACCACGTCCAGCAGCTCGTGCTTGCCGGCCTTCTCGAGCTTCTGTTCCAGCTCGTAGGCCTTGTCGAAATAGTCGGCCACCGAGTGCTTGTAGCGGTTGGTGACGAAGATCAGGGTGTCGCAGCCGGCTTCGACCGCTTCGTCCACCGCGTACTGGATCAGCGGCCGGTCGACGATCGGCAGCATTTCCTTCGGCACGGTCTTGGTCGCCGGCAGGAAGCGGGTGCCCAGGCCGGCGACCGGGAACACGGCCTTGCGGATGCGGCGGCGGACAGCGAGGGTGGTCATCGCGGGTCAATCCTTAGTTGGCGGGCGCCGCGGTGCGGCGGCGTGGATGGAATGAAGATGTCTGCAGGCGTCGCGATGCGCCGGCGCCATGCGACGCGGCGGCGTGCGGTGCCGCGCCCTCGTCAGGTGCGGCGGGCGCTGCGACCGGGGAAGGCGACCACCATGGCGGCCTGCGGCTTCGCGGCGTCCTCGGCATCGCCGGGCGCGAACTCGGGCACCGCTTCGCGCAGCTGCGAGGACAGCGCGTCCAGGTCGTACGCGCCGCAGGCATCGCGCAGCCGCTTCAACGCCGCGGCGATGGACTCGGCCGAGACCTTGCGCGGCTCGGCCTGCAGGATCTTCGGATGCGAGGTGGGCCGGTAGCGCTCATCGGCGTGGAACAGGGTTTCGTGCAGTTTCTCGCCCGGGCGCAGGCCGGTGTAGACGATGGCGATGTCCTTGCCCGGCTGCTTGCCCGCCAGGCGGACCATCTGCTCGGCCAGCAGCCGGATCGATACCGGTTCGCCCATGTCGAGGGTGTAGATGGCCTGCTGCGAACCGATCGCCGCAGCCTGCAGGATCAACTGGCAGGCTTCGGGGATGGTCATGAAGAACCGCGTCACGTCCGGATCGGTCACGGTCACCGGGCCACCGCCGCGGATCTGCTCGCGGAACAGGGGCACCACGCTGCCGGCGGAATCCAGCACGTTGCCGAAACGCACGGTGACGAAGCGCGTGGAGCGCGGGTCGGTGAGTGATTGACAGAACATCTCGGCCAGGCGCTTGGTCGCGCCGAGCACGTTCACCGGGTCCACCGCCTTGTCGGTGGAGATCAGCACGAAGGTGTCCACGCCCGCGCCGCTGCTTTCGCGCGCCACGGTTTCGGTGGCCAGCACGTTGTTGCGCACCGCTTCGCGCAACTGCGCCTCCAGCAGCGGCACCTGCTTGTAGGCCGCGGCATGGAACACCGCCTGCGGCCGCGACAGCGTCAGCGCATGGCGCATCACCGCGTCATCGCCACAGTCGCCGAGCACAGGCACCAGGTCGATCCCCGGGAAATCCCGACGCAACATCGCCTGCACGGTGATCAGCGAGAGCTCGTCGATCTCCACCAGCGCGATGCGGCTGGCGCCGTGCCGGGCGCACTGGCGGCACAGTTCCGAACCGATGGAACCGCCGGCCCCGGTCACCAGCACCGTGCGTCCGCCGATCCATTCGCGCATCGCCTTGAGGTCCGGCACCACCGGGGCGCGACCGAGCAGGTCCTCGATCGCGACCTCCTTCAGCTCGCCGGGCAGCGAACGGCCTTCCAGGATGTCGTTGAGCCGCGGCACGGTGCGGAACGGCAGGCCGGTCTCCTCGCAGGCCACGATGACCGCCCGCATGCGCGCCGCGTCGATCGAGGGCATGGCGATGACCAGCAGCTTGGCCGCGGTCTCCCGCGCGATGCGCTGCAGCTCCTCGATGGTGCCCAGCACCGGGATGCCGTGCACATGCGTCCCGCGCAGGCGCGCGGCGTCGTCGAGAAAGCCAACAGGGGCATAGGCGCCTGTGCGGCGCAGATCGCGCACCAGCGCCTCGCCGGCGTGGCCGGCGCCGAGGATCAGCACCCGGGTCGCGGCCTTGTCGCTGTTGATCAGGCCCTGATCCTTCCACCAGCGGTACAACAGCCGCGGCGCGCCGAGCAGCAGACTCAGACACACCGGATACAGCACCAGCACCGAACGCGGCGCCTGTTCCAGCCGGTTGTAGATGAAGAGCACCAGCAGTACCGCGAACAGGCCGAACACACTGGCCTTCGCGATGTTGATCAGGTCGGGGATGCTGGCGAACCGCCACACCCCCCGGTACAGCCCCATCTGCCAGAACACCAGCCCCTGGGCCACCAGCACGAGGGCGGTTTCCGCACTCCACAGCGGCGGCAGCACGGTCGCGGTGGACAGCATGTAGCGATATTGGACCAGCACGGTCCAGCACACGGCGACCATGGCCAGGTCGTGCGCGACCACCGCGGCCCGCGGCAGGGCAGCGCCGATGCGTTCGAAAAAGCCGGCCATCCGGCCCTGGGCGGGGGGATTCATGCGACCTCCTGCAAAGGCCGGCGTCCGGCCGGGTCGCCGCGACGCAGCGCGAACCACAGACCTGCGGCGATGGCGAACCAGATCGATATCAGCATCGGACCCCCGAAGATGGACTCCCCCCGGAACCGCAGCAGCATTATGCCGCCGATCGCGGTCCAGACGGCATAGCCGGCGGCGACCGGCCCGTGGCGGCCCAGACGGCGGGCCGCGCACTGGTAGGCGTGCTGCACGTGCGGTGTCCACCAGCGTTCACGGCGCAGGATGCGTACCGCGAGGGTAAGCCCGGCGTCGACCAGGAACGCCGACAGCGGAAGGAACACCAGCGGCCACTGCACCAGCGGCAAGCCGTCGAGGGTCAGCACCGCCAGCCAGGCCAGGACGAAGCCCAGCGCGCCGCTGCCGACGTCACCCAGGAACACGCTGGCCCGCGGCCAGTTGAACGGCAGGAATCCAAGACAGGCCCCCGCCAGCGCCAACCCGAGCAGCAGACCGAGCGGGCCACCGCCGGCCAGCGCCAGCGCCGCCGCCACGAGTGCCGCCTGGCTGGCCGCCAGTGCGTCGATGCCGTCCATGAAGTTCCAGACGTTGGTCAGGACCAGCGCCAGCCCGAAAGCAGTGAGCGCGAGCACCCCGCTGCCCCCCGCCAGGAACGTGCCCGCCGCCAGCAGCGCTGCCGCCAGCGCATGCACCGCCAGCCGCAACCACGGCGACAGGGGGCGATGGTCGTCCCAGGCGCCCACCGCCGCCACCAGCAGCAGCCCGAGCGCGCCGGCGGCCAGCAACACCACCTGCAGCGGCATGCGCAGGACCAGGGTGAGGCAGGCCACCAGCAGCGCCAGCACGATGCCCAGCCCGCCGCCGCGTGGTGTGGCCACGCGGTGACTGCGGCGCTCGCCCGGGGCATCGAGCAGGCGCCGACGCAGGGCGTAGGCCCGCGCAGCCCAGGTGCCGAGCGCGGACAGGACGGCGAAGAGGCCGCACCAGAGCAGGAGTCCGGAGGTCATCGTGCAGCGCGGCCCGGCTCAGACCACGGCGTAGTTGAGCAGCGGCTTCACCGAGCCCCACTCCTTGCAGCTGGGGCACTGCCAGTGATGGCTGCGCGCGCCGAATCCGCAGCGGTTGCAGCGGTAGCTGGGATTGCGCACCAGCAGTTGCTCGGTGACGTGCTTCAGATCCTGCAGCGTGAGATCCGGATCGGTGCCGTCGGCCAGGCTCAGGTCGATCAGCGCCGCCTCGCCGCGCACCGAGGGCCGGTCCTTGAGCTGGCGGGCGAGATAATCGCGCGCGGCGTGCACGCCTTCGGCGGCCTCGACCAGTCGGGTGAGCGCCAGTACCGGGGCGATACCGCGGTAGTGCTCGCACATCTCGGTCAGGAAGGCGCGGCCGCCGGTCGGATCGCCGACGCGGGCATAGCAGTCCAGCAGCGTCGGCAGGATGTCGGGCAGATAGTCGGAATCGTGACGCGCCGCGCGCTCGTAGGCGCGGATCGCGGCGGCGGCATTGCCGGCGTCGAATTCCAGACGCCCTTCCAGCATCCCGGCCCGGACCGAAGTGGAGTCGGCGGCGTACGCGCGCACGATGGCGTCCCGCGCGGCCGCGACATCGCCCGCGGCGCGATAGCGCTCGGCCAGCTCGCATTCGAACTGCGCGATCAGCTTGCCCATCGGCTCGCCGGTGACCGCCTCGTAGCGGCCGGCCTTTTCGATCGCCTGCGCCCAGTCGCGCTCGGCCTGGTAGATACCGATCAGGTGACGCAGCGCCTGCGGCGCACGGTCGTCGAGCTTGGCGAGGTCCGAGAACACGGTCTCGGCACGGTCCAGCAGGCCGGAGCGCATGTAGTCCTCGCCCAGCGCCAGCAGGGCCTGGACGCGCTGCGCGTCGCTGAGGTCGTTGCGCTGGACCAGGCCCTGGTGCAGACGGATCGCGCGGTCCACCTCGCCGCGACGGCGGAACAGATGGCCCAGCGCCACCTGCGTCTCGAAGGTGTCCTTGTCGAGTTCCGCCACATGCAGGAACAACTCGATCGCCTTGTCCGGCTGCTCGTTGAGCAGATAGTTCAGGCCGCGGAAATAGGTGGTGGAGAGCTTGCTGACCTGGTTGTCGCTGTGGCGCTCGCCGCCGCGGCGGCCGATGACCCAGCCCGCCAGCGCCGCCAGCGGCACCAGCACGAAATACCAGAACCACTCAGTAAGGAATTCCATCGGGTTTTCCTGGTTGGGGCGCCGTGTCGGCGGCCGTGGGCACCCGCTCGGCCTGTGCGGCACGCAGCGCATCGCATTCGCGGCGCCAGCGTCGGCGCATCGGCAGAACGACCGAAACGGTGAGCGCCAATCCACCCATCAGCATGCCGGCCAGCAGGCTGGCGAGGAGCACCAGGCCAAGCGCCGCCTCGAACCGCAGCGCACCCAGATCCACCTGCACCGGCGCGGCATTGAGCGCGCCGATGGCGGCCCCCAGCGCGAGGAACAGGACGATCAGCAGCGGACGGAGAAGACGCGTCATCGGCGGTGAAGGGGCTCGCGGCAGGAAAGGGGGATGGCGGGCGGTGGCGCCTCGGGCCGGAATCTCGAGGCTCCGAGCGATGCCGGCGCCCGCGCACGCAGTGTATGCCGCGATGGCGAAGGACGCACGGCGGCGGCGGGACACAGCATCGCGCACGACAGCGCAGCCGCAGGCACCCTGCTGGCGTGCGCCCGAACCCGGATGCCAGGCCGCATCGCTGGATGCCGTCCGGATACGCGACAGGTTGCGCAGACGACCACGGTTCCACAGGCCCCGCGTGGGCTGCGGCGGTGAGTGTCTGAAATAGAAATAGCGGGGAGAGGATCGAACGGAGGGAGAACGTCAGCGGCGGAATCCGTAGGCGGAGCCGCATGCGCGGGACACTCCGCGCATCGAACCGCCGCGGGCAGCGCTCAGTCTTCCGAAGGCAGCGGCGTGACGTCGCTGACCCGGTCGCGAAGATCCTTGCCCGGCTTGAAGTGCGGCACGTATTTCCCGGGCAGTGCCACCGCATCGCCGGTCTTCGGGTTGCGGCCGGTACGCGGCGGACGATAGTGAAGCGAAAAGCTGCCGAAGCCGCGGATTTCGATGCGGTCACCGT
>ERZ1066122.2046-NODE-2046-length-14225-cov-5.900212_pt1 | contig 14225 bp, 18 predicted proteins | sample MGYA00382769_ERZ1066122 | MGnify/ENA primary metagenome ERZ1066122 (study PRJEB33369, sample SAMEA5778352) | biofilm metagenome | biome: Industrial cooling water; feature: Water cooling tower basin; material: Biofilm | place: United Arab Emirates | collected...
CCTACTGGCCGATGATCCTGGTCGCGATCGCGATCGGGCTGATCGTGGGCATGATCATCTTCCGCCCCAAGCAGAAGGTAACGCTGACCAAGGACAGCGCGCCTGTCCGCCCGCATATGGTCGGGCATGAGGCGCCTGTCCCCTCGACGACTCAGCCAGTGATCCGGCCGCGGCCGGATCCGATCCCTGCGAAGGACGACAGCGACGGCGGCGGCGAAGGCGAGGATGTGGGCGACGAGATCGCGGCCGCAGCCAGCGATGTGGTCGGCCAGATCATCGGCGCGCCGGTTCACTCGAACCTGCCGGGATCGCAGGGCGTGCCCGACGATCTGCAGCGGATGAAGGGCGTCGGGCCGAAGCTCGCAACGCTGCTCGCGCAGCAGGGCTACACCCGCTTCGATCAGATTGCGGCGCTGTCGCCGGACGATCTGGCGCGGCTCGACCAGCATCTCGGTGCATTTCGGGGGCGGCTGGCACGGGACCGGGTGGTGGAGCAGGCCGCTTACCTCGCCCGGGGCGACGTGGACGGCTACGAGGCGCAGTTCGGGAAGCTCTAGGCCGGCGAGCCGCTAGAGCGCTGCTTCGCCCTCGTCCGCTGTCTTCTTGCGCCGCGTACGCACCGCCAGCAGCTTGTCGATCTTGCGCCCGTCCATGTCGACGACCTCGAACTTCCAGCCATCGTGCGCGAACGTCTCGCCCGTCTCGGGCAGGTGCTTGAGGACCGACAGGGCAAAGCCCGCCACTGTCGAATAGTCGCGGTCCTCCGGCATGTTCATGCCGAGCCGGTCCTCCAGCACGTCGGCGCTGGCGGAGCCGGAGATCAGCAGGCTGCCGTCCTCCCGCTCGACAACCGGCGGGTCCTCGTCCTCCTCGACGTCCGAGGCGAAGGCGCCTGCGAGAGCGGCGAGGATCGAACCGGCCGTAACTATGCCGTCCAGGTGCCCATATTCATCATGCACAAGGGCGAGCGGCACGTCGGCAGACCGCAGCACGTTCAGCGCGTCCATCGCGTCCATGACGTCCGGGATCACCGGCGCCTTGTGGGCCAGCGCGCGCAGGTCGATCGGCCGGCAGGCAAGCAGCGCGTCCAGCATGTCGCGGGTCTGGACCACGCCGACGATCTGCTCGACCGAGCCCTCCGCCACCGGGAAGCGGCTGTGGGGCGAGTCGGCAAGCGCTTCCCGCAAGTCGTCGGGAGTTGCCCCGATGTCGATCCAGTCGACATCCGTGCGCGGGGTCATCACCTCGCGAACCGGTCGGTCGGCAAGCCGCACCACGCCCGAGATGATCGCCCGTTCGCTTTCCTCGATCACTCCTGCGGTCTGCGCTTCGGCGACCACCAGGTGCAGCTCCTCGGCAGTGACCTGGTCCTGGTTCTCGCGGTTGAGACGAAGGAGGCGGAACACCAGGGCGCTGGTCTGATCGAGCAGCCAGACGAACGGCGCGGTGGCCTTCGACATCCACAGCATCGGCCGCGCCATGAAGGCGGCGATCGGCTCGGGCGAGCGCAGGGCGAACTGCTTGGGCACCAGCTCGCCGATGACCAGGCTGGCGTAGGTGGTCAGCACAATCACCAGGGTGAAGCCGAGCTTCTGCGCCAGCTCCGGCTCGATCCCGAGCAGCGCCAATCGCTGGGCGACCGGCAGGCCGAGGCTGGCGCCGGAATAAGCGCCCGCCAGGATGCCGATCAGCGTGATGCCGATCTGCACGGTCGACAGGAAGCGTCCGGGATCGGCCGCCAGCCGGAGCGCCGTCCGCGCACCGCCGCTGCCGCTCTTGACCATGGACTTCAGCCGCGCCTCGCGCGCGGAGACAATCGCCAGCTCGCTCATGGACAGGACGCCGTTCAGCGCCACGAGCGCCAGGATCAGCACCAGGTCGAGCCAGGGAAACGGGAGCAAGGGTCCGCTCATCGGAGAGTCAGCTACTAGCCTTCATGTCGTGGTTGCAGCAAGGCAGGTCGGTTCGGAGGTGGAACCATCCACCAGCCGAGCCGGTTTCGTCTGCCACAGGATCGAGGGAGTATATGGGAATGAAGCTCAGCCGTACCATGACCGCACTGACGGTCACCGGCGCCCTGGTCACAACCAGTGCCTGCACGACCAATCCGGAAACCGGCAACCGGCGCCTCAGCAACACCGGCCTCGGCGCCATCCTCGGCGCGGCCGGCGGCTATCTGCTGGGCGACATCGTCGGCGGGCGGAACAGCCGGACCGAGCAGATCATCGGCGCGGGCATCGGCGCGATCGCCGGCGGCGCGGTCGGGCGCTACATGGATCAGCAGGAGGCGGACCTCCGCCGCGCCACCGCCGGCACGGGTGTGGACGTCATCCGGCAGGGCGACGACCTGGTCCTGCGCATGCCGTCGGGCATCACCTTCGCCTACAATCGCTTCGACGTTCAGCCGCAGTTCCAGTCGACGCTGAACGAGGTGGCGGAGACCCTGTCCCAGTATAACCAGACCTACATCGACATTTACGGCCACACGGACACGACCGGCAGCGACGCCTACAATCAGCGCCTGTCCGAGCAGCGGGCGAATTCGGTCGCCAACTACCTGGCCGCGCGCGGCGTGGCGCGGGCGCGCATGGCGACCCGCGGCTTCGGCGAGACCCAGCCGCTGGTCGCACCGGAGCACAGTGAGGCGGACCGCGCGGCCAATCGCCGGGTCGAGATCAAGGTCGTGCCGTTCCGCGGCTGATCTTGGAATGAAGCGCTCGTCCTGAGCGGAGCGTAGCGAAGTCGGAATCGAAGATGACAGCAGGGCAAGGGCGTCGGCTCACCCAACGCCCTTCGACTTCGGCCCCTGAGGGCCTACGCTCAGGACGAGCGTACCTCTTGCTTGAACTTAGCGCCGGTCCGCGAAGAAGGCCCTGAGCTGGGCCGCGGCCTCTTCTTCCCCGATGCCGCCGAGCACATCGGGGCGGTGGTGACAGGTCGGCTGGGTGAAGACGCGGGGGCCATGCACCACGCCGCCGCCCTTCGGGTCCTCGGCGGCGAAGTGCAGTGAGTCCACCCGCGCCAGCGCGATGGCACCGGCGCACATGGCGCAGGGCTCCAACGTCACCCACAAGGTGCAGCCGTCGAGCCGCGGTTGGCCGAGCGCCTCGGCAGCGCGGCGGATCGCCAACACTTCCGCGTGAGCCGTGGGATCGAGGCTCCCGCGCATGGCATTGCGCGCCTGCGCGACAATGGTCTCACCGCGAGTGATCACCGCGCCCACCGGCACCTCGCCGGCCGCTGCGGCCTCGGCGGCCAGGTCGAGCGCTCGACGCATGGGGAGCGGCAGCGGAAAGCTCATCCGCCCCGGCTAGCGGAGGCGCGCCTTCATGTCAGCGCTTACTGCTGCGTGGCATTCGTCGTCGGCACCGAAGAAGCAGGCGGCGGTGCCGGCTGCGGCCCGGGCTGGGTACCCGGCTGCGCTCCCTGCGCGGGCTGCTGGCGGCCATCGGCCGGGTTCACGCGGATGTCCGGCACCGGGACGGTGGCCTCCCGTGTCCCCACCTCGATCTTGCCGGTTTCGACGTCGAACGCCGGTGGCTGCCCTCCCTGAGCCTGGATGCCGTTCTCCGTAGTCGTGACCCGCGGCACCTCCGCAGGCTGCGTCTGATCGATGTCGAGAAAGCCGGTCGCGATGGCGGCGATGGCGGCCACGATGAGCAGGATCAGGATCAGGATGATGGCGCGCACGCTTCGTCTCCGGTTCTCGTTTCGGCAAGGCAACGCTTGGAAGTGAGGTCGGTTGCGTGCGCCCAAGCGGTTGACGAACCGGGCCCCGGTCGGTAGGGGGCAGCGCTTTCCGGGCGCCTTCGCGGGCGCTCGCATTCTTTTGTCAGGATCGAGATCATGTCGCGCGTTTGCGAGCTGACCGGCAAGGGCCGGCAGGTGGGCAACAACGTTTCCCACGCCAACAACAAGACCAAGCGGACCTTTCTGCCCAACCTGCAGAACGTCACGCTGATCAGCGACTCGCTTGGCAAGAGCGTCAAGCTGCGTGTCTCGACCCACGGCCTGCGTTCGGTCGAGCATAACGGCGGCCTCGACAACTGGCTGCTGAAGACCAGCGAGGACAAGCTCGGTCCGACCGCTCGCAAGCTGAAGCGCGCCATCGCCAAGGCGCAGGCTGCAGCCTAACTCCTCCGTGTCCCGGCTCGCCGGGATGAACCATCGCGACGGGCGCTGAGCTTGGGTTCAGCGCCCGTTGTGCTGCACAACGTTCCCGGCGGCGGGCAGGTCGAAGGTCATCAGCAGCGTCGGACGGCGGCTGCTGAAATCGTTGTCGGTCACCGCCCAGATCCGCGCGCCGCCGTTCGGCAGCGCTTCGGCGGCAAGGCCCTCCACATTGTCGAGCGCTCCGAGGGGCAGGGTCATGAAGTTGCGCAGCCGGTAGCCCGCCCCATCGCGTTCCAGCCAGGCGAGGCGATTCGTCAGGCCAAAACCAATCTCCCGTACGGCCACTAGGATGCGGCCATCGGGCAGGCGCACCGCGTCGGCGATGCCGCCGGTGGCGCCAGTGAGAGGCCGCCGATTCAAGCCATCCGGACGACCGATCAGCACATCCCTGCCCTTCTCACCGATCAGGAGCAGCCTGCCGGCGCCATCGTGAGTCAGGGCTTCGGCGCCCTTGTTCGGCGACCAGCCGAGGTCCGGCAGCTCCAGTCCTCCTGCAGAGCGCCCCCTTTGATCGTACAGGTAGAGCGAGTGCCGGTTCTCGAAAGTGACCCAGAGATCAGTGCGGGAAGAACGAGAATCCCTCATCAGCAGCAGGGCTTCGCTGTCACGATACTTCTTGAACGTGGGCCAGCCTGGTCCACCCTGAAGGTCGCGAACCCGGGCAACTCCGTCCGTTCTCGGACGAGGCAAGTCGACAAGCGAACCGGAGTCCGTCACCGCCAGCAGGTTGCCATACGGCCGGACAGCGAGTCCGGACAGGCCGCCGAACCGGGAGTCGGCTACTGCCACTTTCCACAGCCCGCGCAGAGCAACGCCATGCCCCGCCACCGGCGCAAGACGCTCGTATCGAACAGGCGCCACCCGCTCGGGCAGCGGGGTGCGGTCGGGGCGCTCCGGGGGCTGGTCCGAGGCGACACCTAGCGCTAAAAACAGCAGCAATAACAGAAAGATAAGCTTGCCCAAGCTGAACTTACGCTGCAATGGCCGTTCAGCCGCATTCAACGGCGAATCATCCATAAGCACGGTAGCGGACGGGTCTTCCCCCTGTCTTCCGTCCTGCGGGTTCCCTCGCGTCGCGTAGTGAGGGGGGTCCGGCGACCTGTTGCGTAACTGTCGCCGGACCCATCGCCGCTCACTTGGCCTCGAACAGTCCGGCCAGCTGGCCGATCAGCGCTCCGCCCAACTGCTCCGCGTCCATGATGGTGACCGCGCGGCTATAGTAGCGGGTGACGTCGTGGCCGATACCGATGGCTGTGAGCTCCACCGGCGAGCGCGTCTCAATCCAGCCGATCACCTGCCGCAGATGCTTTTCGAGGTAGGCACCGCCGTTGGCGCTGGCGGTCGAGTCGTCCACCGGCGCGCCGTCGCTGATGATCATCAGAATGCGCCGCTCCTCCGGCCGCGCGATCAGCCGGTTGTGCGCCCACAGCAACGCCTCACCGTCGATGTTCTCCTTGAGCAGCCCCTCGCGCATCATCAACCCGAGGTTGCGTCGCGCATGCCGGTAGGGCTCGTCCGCACGCTTGTAGATGATATGGCGGAGGTCGTTGAGCCGGCCCGGGTTTGGCGGCCGGCCATCCGCCAACCAGGCCTCGCGGCTCTGCCCGCCCTTCCAGGCGCGGGTGGTGAAGCCGAGGATTTCGGTCGCGACGCCGCAGCGCTCCAACGTGCGCGCGAGGATGTCGGCGGAGATCGCCGCGATGGAGATCGGCCGCCCGCGCATGGAGCCTGAGTTATCGATCAGCAGGCTCACCACCGTGTCCTTGAACTCGGTCTCGCGCTCGACCTTGTAGCTGAGCGAGTGGCCCGGCGAGGTGACCACCCGCGCCAGCCTGGCGGCGTCCACCAATCCTTCTTCCTGGTCGAAGTCCCAGCTGCGCGCCTGCTGCGCCATCAGCCGGCGCTGGAGCCGGTTGGCCAGGCGCGTCACGACGCCGGTCAATTGGCCCATCTGCCCGTCGAGATAGGCGCGAAGGCGGTTCAGCTCCTCTTCGTCGCAGAGGTCGTACGCCTCGACCACCTCGTCGAAACGATTGGTGAAGGCGCGGTAGTCCCCCGCCAGCTCGGGTTCGCTTGGACGGCGGTTCGGACGCGGCGCTGCGGACTGCTCGCCCTCGTCGCCGGGCACGCCATCATCGTCCAGCTCCTGCTCGGAAGTCTCCTGTTCCTGCTCCTCGCCCTCCTGCTGCTCGGCGCGCATCTCGGTCTCGCCGGTGCTGGCGCCCTGCTCGGACTCGCTGTCCTCCGTGTCCTGGTCGCCGCTGTCCTCGCCTTGATCTTCCTCGCCGCTCTCATCCGGCTCCTCCTCCGAAGGCTCGTCCGGGCTGGCGAGCTCCAGATCCTCAAGCAGCTTGCGGGCGAGCGCCGCAAAGGCGCTCTGGTCATCGAGCGCGAGCGCCAGCGCATCGAGGTCGCCGCCCGCCTTTTCCTCGATCCACGGACGCACCAGCTCCAGCCCGGCCTCGGCAGCCTGCGGCGGCGGAGCGCCGGTCAGCCGCTCGCGGGCGAGAAGCCCCAAGGCAGTCGACAGCGGCACTTCCTCCGCGGTGCGAGCGCGGGTGATCGCGTCAGTTCGTACCCGCGCCTCGGTCAGCTCGGCAAGATTGTCGCGCACCCCCGCCATCGTGCGTGCGCCAAGAGCCTCCACCCGCGCCCCTTCGAGCGCGTCGAAGACGGCCCGAGCCTCCGCATCGGCCGGAGCGTGTCCCCCGTGCAGCTTGGCATCATGGTAGCGCAGCCGGAGCGCGACCGAATCCGCCCCGCCCCGCGCCTCCGCGACCAGCCTGGGCGCAAGGCCCGGCCCCGGCGACACCACCCGCGCCAGCTTGCCGCCGCTCGCGCCCGGCTCGGAGGCGAACGCCACCTCCACCTCAGCATCCCGCGCAATCGCCCGCGCCGCGCCGGCAAGGGCCTGGCGGAAGCGATCGAGGGGGGTGGTTTCGCTCACCGGACCCGGCCTAAGCCTTGGCCGCTACGCTCTCCGGCAGGTCCTTGCCGAACACGCGCTGATAATATTCGGCAATCAGCGGCCGCTCCGCCTCGTCGCACTTGTTGAGGAAGCTTACTCGGAAAGCGAAGCCGACATCGCCGAAGATGAGCGTGTTCTGTGCCCAGCTGCCGAAAGAAGGGATTGGGCCGGATCACCCGGTTCTGGTCGAGCAGGGTCAACTTGCCCTCGACCTCCAGCACGCGCTGGATCACGAACATCACGTCGGGGCGGCCCGCATCATATTCGTCGAACACCAAAGCCACCGGATGCTGCAGCGCCCACGGCAGCAGGCCCTCGCGGAATTCGGTCACCTGCTGGCCATCGCGCAGCACGATCGCGTCGCGGCCGATCAGGTCGATGCGGCTGATGTGCGCGTCGAGGTTGATGCGGATGCACGGCCACTTCAGCCGCGCCGCCACCTGCTCGATATGAGTCGACTTGCCCGTCCCGTGATAGCCCTGGACCATCACCCGCCGGTTGCGCGCGAAGCCCGCGCAGATCGCCAGCGTCGTGTCCGGATCGAACACGTAGGCCGGGTCGAGGTCCGGCACCCGCTCGTCCGCCTCGCTGAACGCCGGCACCTCCATGTCGCTGTCCACCCCGAACAGCTCGCGCACCTTCACCACCTTATCGGGCGCGGACATCAGGGTTTCGCCGGAAGGCACATTCTGGGCGTTGGAGAGATCGGACATGAGTCGGCCTTACGGGAGTGACGCGGCCGCCTCAACCTTCGGCGGCAGCACGAACAGGGTCACGAAACGCCTGGCCAGCGCCTCGTCTCCCTCCACTTCAAGCATTTCGAACGGGGCGCCCCCGTACACGACGGCCGCGAGTTCCTCCGGCGTCGTCGTGATGACGGCGTCGCAGCCCTCGACCGGACCGCGGCCGACCCTGATCCTGCCCTTCCTCACCCGGGCGAAATACTCCGCGCCCTTCAGCCGGAACCCGATCCGGCCGTCGAACCCTTTGGCCCGGTCCTCGTCGATCATCGTCCGGAAGCTGGTGAGGATCGACACGGGGGAGAGCGGCAAGGTCGCATCGTGCCGCGGGCTGCGCGCGGCCCAGCGCCCGAGCGCCTGGATCACCGGTTCCACCTCGAGACCCCAGGGAGTCGCCTCATAGACCTCGCGTGCGGCGGGCGGAGGCAGGCGGGTCCGGCGCAGCAGCCCGCGCTCCTCCAGCTCCGCCAGCCGCTGGGTGAGGACATTGGCGCTGATGCCGGGAAGGTCGGTCTTCAGGTCCGAGAAACGGCGAGGGCCGAGCAGCAGCTCACGAAGGACCAGCAAGGCCCAGCGGTCGCCGATGAGCTCGAGGCCATGCGCGGTTCCGCAAGCATCGTCATAGGCCCGCTTACGGCTTTCGGTTAGTTTTTCTAACTGCACGGTTGCAATGTATGACAGACGGGCCCATGCTTCAAGCACATCGAGTCGCAAGGAGCGTGCCCATGTCCCGCATGATCTTCATCAACCTACCGGTCACCGATCTGGAGCGGTCGGTCCGATTCTACGAAGCGATCGGCGGACGCAAGGAACCGAAGTTCTCCAACGAGGCTGCGGCGATGATCGTGCTGTCGGACGCGATCCACGTCATGCTGCTGACCCATCCTTTCTACTCGTCCTTCACGGGCAAGCCGATCGCCGATGCGCACCAGACCAGCCAGGTGATCCTCTGCCTCTCGGCGACCGACCCGGCCGACGTCGACCGGACGGTCGAGGCCGCGCGGGCTGCGGGCGGCAAGGTCGATGCCGGACTGAAGCAGGAGCCGACGCCGCTGATGTACGGCCGCGATTTCGAGGACCCGGACGGCCACAGCTGGGAGATCATGTGGATGGACCCCGCCGCCGCGGAGCAGGGCGCGTCGGCGTTCGAACAGCAGGAGGCCTGAACCATGACCTACATCGACGGCTTCGTGATCGCCTGTCCGGAGGAGAAGAAGCAGGCCTTCATCGACCACGCCACGCTCGCCGATCCCTTCTTCATGGAGCATGGCGCGCTTAGGGTGGTGGAGGCCTGGGGCGACGACGTCCCGGAGGGCAAGACCACGGACTTCCGCATGGCGGTGAAGGCGGAGCCGGGCGAAGCGGTCCTGTTCAGCTGGATCGAGTGGCCGGACAAGGCGACCCGTGACGCCTGCTTCGCCAGGATGATGGCGGAGGGCTTCAGCGATCCGCGGATGGACCAGGAGAAGAACCCGATGCCGTTCGACGGCAAGCGCATGATCTTCGGCGGCTTCGTGCCCGTCGTCAGCCTGGAGAAGTGAGATGGCGAACAAGCACGGCGACTTCATCTGGTACGAGCTGCTCACTCCGGACGTGGCCGGCGCCAAGCGTTTCTACGACGCGGTGGTCGGCTGGTCGGTCGACCCGAACCCAGTCGCACCCGGTGTCGATTACCACATGATCCTGCGCTCGGACGGGGCAGCGGCGGCCGGCGTGTTTCCGCTCAAGGAGGAGATGCGCGCGCATGGCGCTCGTCCCGCCTGGCTGGGTTATCTCCATGTTCCGGACGTGGACCGTGAGGTGGCCGCCATCCAGGCTGACGGCGGGAAGTTGCTGATGGCGCCCTGGGACCAGCCGGGTGTCGGACGGCTGGCCTTGGTGACCGACCCGGACGGCGCTCCCTTCTACCTTATGGACCCAATCCCACCGGAGGGTCAGCCCGACGCGACCAGCGATGCCTTTTCAACCGACCTGCCGCAGCATGTCCGCTGGAACGAGCTCTCCGCCGCGGATCAGGACCGGGCGGTCGACTTCTACACCCGCCATTTCGACTGGCGGCAGGAAGGCGACATGGACATGGGTCCGATGGGCAAATACCGCTTCCTCCATCACGGCGACACCATGATCGGTGCCGTCATGCCCAAGGCACCGCAGCAGCCTGTCGCTGCCTGGACCTTCTACATCGGCGTCGACGACATCGACCGGGCGGCGAGCGCGGTGACCGCAGGCGGCGGCCAGATCATCATGGGTCCGATGGAGATCCCGGGCGGAGAATATTCACTCGACGGACTGGACCCGCAGGGCGCGCACTTCGGCCTCGTCGGTCCGCGCAAGTAGGAGAAGGCTCATGTCGGACAAGCTGACCATGTGCCTGTGGTTCGACGGCAATGCCCGGGAAGCCGCGGAGTTCTACGCCCGAACCTTTCCCGACAGCTCGGTCGGAACGCCGATGCATGCTCCGGGCGACTACCCCGACGGCAAGCAGGGCGACGAGCTCACCATCGAGTTCACCGTGCTTGGCCGCGCGTTCATCGGCCTGAACGGCGGGCCTCACTTCAAGCCGAACGAGGCGGTCAGCTTCATGGTCCTGACCGACGACCAGGAGGAGACCGACCGTTACTGGAACGCCATCGTCCAGAACGGCGGCCAGGAAAGCGAATGCGGCTGGTGCAGGGACAAGTGGGGCTTTTCCTGGCAGATCACCCCGCGCGCCTTGCTCAGGGCGAACATGAACCCCGACCGGGCGGCAGCCAGGCGCGCGTTCGAATCTATGATGACCATGCGCAAGATCGACATCGCAACGATCGAAGCCGCCGAGCGCGGAGACAAGCTCGATGCGTAAGGTACGCGGCAGCGTGTTCGTGTCGCTCGACGGCGTCATGCAGGCGCCGGGCGGCCCCAGCGAGGACCCGACCGGCAGCTTTACCCATGGCGGCTGGCTGCCACAGTTCTTCGACGAGGACGTCGGCGCGGCAATCGACGCCTTCTTCGGCTCGGAATACGACCTGCTGCTCGGCCGTCGCACCTACGACATCTTCGCCGCTTACTGGCCCTACGTCGGCGGCGAGGCGACCGGCATTGGCGAGATCTTCGACAAGACAGGCAAGGACGAGGGCGCCGTCGCGGCCATTGAGATGGGTGAGGCCTTCACCCGCGCCAACAAATATGTGCTGACGCGAGGCGATCCCGACCTCAGCTGGTCCAACAGCCATCGTCTGGGCAGCATGGACGAGCTGCGCGCCGTGAAGGAGGGCAACGGTCCCGACCTGCTGATCCAGGGCAGCAGCACGCTCTGGAGCGGCAAGCGGCTGTTCGGCGAGGGCACGCCCGCGCAGGCGCTCCGGCTGGTCGATCACCAGCTGACCCGCTCCGGCGCCCTCATCGCCACATACGAGCCCGCGGGCGAGATCGAGCACGGCTGGGCCGGCCCGCAGTCTACCAGTGCGCGAGAGAAGGCCCGGCAGCGGGCGATCGCGGAAGGCCGTTGGTAGCAGCCGATTGACGCTGCCATGTAACAATGTCACCTTTGCAGCCGTTCTGCAAAGGAGCCTGTTCATGCGTCACCTTCCCTTGCTGCTCGCTGCTCCCCTGCTCGCGGCCTGCCAGCCAGCGACCAACCCCGATCCGCGCGGGGTGGAGAAAGGCGAAACGCTGCTCACCATCTCCGCCACGGGCCGGGCAGAGGCCCGACCAGACGAGGCCCGGCTGCGCATGGGCGTGGTCAGCGTCGGTGCCAACGCAAGCGAGGCGAGCCGCCTTAACCGCGAGAAGATGGCTCGGGTCACCGCCGCACTGTCCCGCTTGGGGGTAAAGCCCGACGACCTGCAGACGCAGAACCTGTCGCTCGAGCGCATCGACTACGGTCCGGAGCGCGGCCGTTTTCGTGCTTCCAACATCATCGAAGCGCGGCTCACCGACATGGCACGGGTCGGCGACGCCGTGACCGCGGTGACCGAGGCGGGGGCGAACCTGCTCGGCGGTCCCGACCTGCGCGTCTCCGACCGCGAGACCGCCAACCGCTCGGCTTATGCCAATGCCTTCAAGGCGGCCCGGGCGCGAGCCGAGGCCTATGCCCAGGCAGCGGGGCTCGAGATCGTTCGCGTGGTCAACATCGTGGACGGCGGCGAGCATGGCGTGCCCTATCCGCCGCCGATGGTACGTACGGAAGCCCTGGCGACGATGGACGCTGCGGTCCCGGTGGCCCCTCCGCCGCCGCCCCCTGCCCCGTTCAACCCCGGGGTCAACCGGACGGAAGTCCGGGTGCGGGTCGACTTTGCGCTCGAGCCAGCCTGATCAGGCGAAGGCGGGGGCGACCTTCAGGACCTGCCAGGCTTCCAGCACCTGGCCGAGCTTACCCTCATGCCGGCGGTCGCCGCCGTTGCGGTCGGGGTGGTAGCGGCGGACGAGCTCGGAATAGCGCTTGCGCACGGCGTGGAGGTCGGTTTCCTGGCTCAGTCCCAGCACATCGAGCGCGCGCTGCTCGGCGCCGGAGAAGCGGGTGCGCGACGGCTGGGCGCGCTCGGCGAAGCGGCCGCGGAACCGGCCGGAGATGGCATCGAGCGGATCGCGGAAGTCGCTCCACGCCGGCGCCGGATCGGCACCTGCCGCGGCAAAGGCGCGGGTGGCTCGGTCCCAGCCGGCAGTTGGCGACTGGGCGGCCTCGATCTCCTCCGGGCTCATGCCGGCGAAGTAATTGTAGCCCGCGTTATGCTCGCGCACGTGATCCAGGCACAGCCACTGCCACGCGCCCGGCCCATCGAAGCTGCTCGGGCTGAGCGGCGCCTTATACTCGCCGGCATTGGTGCAGCCGGGCACCGCGCAGTGCGCCGCCGCTCCTTCCACCCGTCCGTGCATTTTCTGACTGCGTGACGCCACTGGTTCCTCTTGCGCGAAGCCGCCGTATATAAGGCCGATGAACGCCGACTTCACCGGTCCGGTCGCACGGGAAATGCAGGCGCGGCTGCAAGGCCTGCAGCCCACCTCGCTCACCCTCATCGACGATAGCGAGAAGCATCGCGGGCATGGCGGCTACAATCCCGCCGGCGAGTCCCACTTCACCCTCCAGATCGTGTCGCCTGCCTTCACCGGCAAGAGCCGGGTCGAGCGGCAGCGGATGATCTACCATGCGCTCGGCGACCTGATGCACGAACGGGTGCATGCGCTGGCGATCCAGGCGAAGGCTCCGGACGAATGAACAACGACTCAGCCATCCTGATGAGCCTGGCGCCGGTCAGCCACGACCTCGGCGGCTTCAAGGTGCACCGCACCCTCCCGCACAAGCTGCGCACCATGGTCGGGCCGTTCATCTTCTTCGACCAAATGGGCCCGGCGCGGCTGAGCCCCGGCGAGGGCATCGACGTCCGCCCGCACCCGCACATCAATCTTGCGACCGTCACATATTTGTTCGAGGGCGCGATCGATCATCGCGACAGCCTCGGCACCATGCAGCGGATCGAGCCGGGCGCGGTGAACCTGATGACGGCGGGACGGGGCATCAGCCATTCGGAGCGCTCCCCCGCCGACGAGCGCGGCAGCGGCGCGGTGCTCGACGGCATCCAGACCTGGATCGCGCTGCCGCAGGCCAAGGAGGAGGTCGATCCCGCCTTCGAGCATGTGGCGGCCGACCGCCTGCCGTGGATCGAGGGGAACGGCGTGCGCCTGAACCTCATCATGGGCGAGGCCTATGGCGCACGATCGCCGGTTACGCAGCATTCGCCCACGCTGTACGCGGCGATCGAGCTGGTGCCGGGCGCCTCGCTGGAGATCGAGCGGGAGGCGGACGAACGCGCGTTGTACCTGCTCGACGGCGACGCGACCGTCGATGGGCACGCGCTGGAGCCCATGCACTTGGTCCTGCTCGCACCGGGTCACCGGCCGGTCCTGCGGAGCGGACGCGGCGCCCGGCTGATGCTGTGCGGCGGAGCCCCGATGGACGGCGAGCGCCACGTCTGGTGGAACTTCGTCTCCTCCAGCCGCGACCGCATCAACGAAGCCAAGCGCGCCTGGAAAGCCGGCGAGTTCGCGCTGCCGCCGGACGACCGGGACGAGTGGATCCCGATCCCGGAAGTGCCGAAAACGGTTAGTTACCCTTAGCTCCTCCCCCTTGGGGGAGGTGGCGCGAAGCGCCGGAGGGGTCCTGGCCCGCGAAACGGCACCCCTCCGTCAGCCTGCGGCTGACATCTCCCCCGAGGGGGAGTAGCTAGGCCTCTATGCGCTTCGAGAAAATCCCACTCTCCACCGGCGTCACCCTCAATGTCGCCCTGGCAGGCCCGGCAGACGCGCCCCCTGCCATCCTGCTCCACGGCTTCCCGGAGTCGCACCGTACGTGGCGCGGTATCGCACCG
>ERZ1066122.2047-NODE-2047-length-14216-cov-9.108891_pt1 | contig 14216 bp, 9 predicted proteins | sample MGYA00382769_ERZ1066122 | MGnify/ENA primary metagenome ERZ1066122 (study PRJEB33369, sample SAMEA5778352) | biofilm metagenome | biome: Industrial cooling water; feature: Water cooling tower basin; material: Biofilm | place: United Arab Emirates | collected...
CCTACCACCTACCACCTACCACCTACCACCTACCACCTACCACCTACCACCTACCACCTACCGCACCAGCACTCGGTCGAGTTGCGTAGCTTGCGCGAGCCATCCATCAGCCGCCCCACCCACCACACGCTGCGCGTCGAGCAGGGCGGCGGCGTAGGGCTCGCACAACTCCATCGGTGGGGGGGTGCCGTCGGGGGGGGCGGGCAGGCGGGCATCCCAGAGGCCGGCGCGGTGCCAGGTGATGAGATCGTCCCAGTCGGGGCGGTCGAGGATGGGGTACAGGCACACGCCCAGCAGCGGAATGCCCAACTCGATGGCGCGGCGGCACTCGGCGGCCGTCTGGTGCAGCCAGTGCGGACGGTCGGCGCCGGGGTGACTGGTTTCGGCGATGAACAACGGGCGGCGGTAGCGCTCCCACACGTCGGCCAGCAGGCGGTGCAGCGGCGCGAGGCGCGGGTCGGGCGGGGTGTCGCCCCAGCCCAGCACGTGCTGCGTATGCACCCACTGGTTGTCGTAGTAGTAGTTGACGCCCACGATGTCGAGCACGTCGGGGTGGCCGCCCAGCTCGGGGCAGATGCGCCCGCTGAGCAGGTCGAGCGCCTGAAACTGCGCTTCGTGGTGGCCGCGCGCCTCGTCGAGCAGGTGGAACTGGTGCTCGGCGAGGTGGGCGGGGTCGGGCGGTACGATGTTGATGAGCGGCTCGGTGGTGAGCAGGCGCGCGGCGGGGTCAACGGCCCGGATGGCGGCAGCCCCGGCGATGTAGGCCGCCGCCAGCCGGTACTTCACGTCGAAGCCGATGCCGCGCGCAAACGGCACCGTGCCCGCCACCTCGCCGCCGAGCCACGAGATGAAGCTCATCTCGTTGATGGGCGTGACGAGCAGCGGCTCGTCGGTGGTGTCGCGGTAGAGGCGGGCGAAGGCCGCGCACACGGCCGCAAACCGCGCCTCAAAGCGCGGGTGCAGCGGCGAGAGGTCGGCGGGGTAGCCGAAGTGGCAGATGTCCCACACCTGCTGGATGCCCGCCGTCCGCGCGGCGGCCAGCCGGTGGCGCACCTCGGTCCAGCGGTACAGCCCCGGCCGCCGCTCTACTACCGCCCACCGAATGCCCTCGCGTACGGTGCCGATACCAAACGGCCGCAACGCCGCGTAGTGGGCGGCCGTGTGGCGGTCGTGCCCGGTGACGGCAAGCAGATCGACCCGCTGCCCGCGATTGTTCACGTGGTCGGCGCACTCGTAGCCCGCCTGCCAAAACGAGCGAAACGGGGAGGATGGTGAGGCCGACAGTTGATGGGGTTCTGTAATTTGACGTTTCTCCATTAGAATAACGTGATGAGCACATTGGCCGCAGTCCGTGATGGACCGCGAACCTCCGGTTCGCTCGCGGTTGGGCAAGGCGATTGAGGACGGCGGTTGGGTTGGACCGCGAACCTTCGGTTCGCTCCCACGGCATCGGCAACGAGTACTCGGCGTTCCCTAACCGCCGCCGCCTAACCGCGAGCGAACCAGAGGTTCGCGGTCCATTCTCAGCCGCCGCACCTAACCGCCGCACCCAACCGCGAGCGAACCGGAGGTTCGCGGTCCATTGCCTGACCGCCGTGCCCCACGGCCCAACCACATCTCCTACGACTGCCTGTACGAGGGGTTAGCCACCGCCACAAATTAGCCCGACTGCCATAACCCTTCGCGCGGTCGGCCGTAGGTCTTAGCACCTCATCTCATCACCGCTTTTCAGTTTGGAATCTCTACTGTCCGGGGCGCCGACCGTCGCCCCCACCGCCGTGGCCGTGCCCCGGAGCGACCAATCGCTGGTTGCCGCCTTCACTTCCGATGCTCCCGATCTGGTGTGCTTCTCGCATCTGATCTGGGAGTTTGTGTGGCAGCGCCCGCAACATTTGCTCTCACGCTTTGCGCGGCACGGGCGCGTGTTTTTCGTGGAAGACCCGTTCTGGCGCGACGAACCCGACTGGCAACCCTGGCTCGAAGTCAAGCCCAAAGCCGATGGGTTGCGCGTGCTGGTGGCGCACCTGCCGCGCCCCTGGCAGGCCGACCCCGCCACCGCCGATGCCGTGCAGGAGCGCCTGCTCCACGCCTACTTCGCCGCCGAGCGCCTCGACCCCGATTTCGTGGCGTGGTATTACACCCCGATGGCCCTCGGCAAAAGCCGCTCGTTCCGGCCCGGCCTCACCGTGTACGACTGTATGGACGAGCTTTCGGCGTTTGCCTTCGCGCCGCCCGAGCTGACTGCCCGCGAGCAGGAGTTGCTCCAGCGCGCCGACCTCGTGTTCACGGGTGGGCAAAGCATCTACGAGGCCAAAGCGGGCCGCCACCCGGCCGTGTACGCCTTCCCGTCGTCCATCGAGAAAGAGCACTTCGCGCAGGCCCGCCACGGCCTGCCCGACCCCGCCGACCAGGCCGCCATTCCGCACCCGCGCATCGGGTTTTTCGGCGTCATCGACGAGCGCTTCGACATCGAGCTGGTGCGCGAGCTGGCGCGGCGGCAATCCGCGTGGCAGTTCGTGCTGCTCGGGCCGGTGGTCAAGATCGATCCCGCCACACTGCCCCAGGCGGCCAACATCCACTGCCTCGGCGGCAAGGCGTACGCCGACCTGCCCGCCTACGTGGGCCACTGGGACGTGGCCGCCCTCTTCTTCGCCCGCAACGAGAGCACCCGCTTCATCTCTCCCACCAAAACGCCCGAGTACCTGGCCGCCGGGCGCCCCGTCGTGAGCACGGCCATCCGCGACGTGGTGCGGCCGTACGGCGAGCAAGCCCTCGTGCAGATTGCCGACACGGCCGCCGAGTGGGAGGCCGCCGTGCCCGCTGCCCTCGCGCAGGGCGCCGACCCGGCGTGGGCGGCGCGGGTCGAGGCGTTCCTGGCCTCGATGTCGTGGGACCACACGTGGCAGCAAATGGTGACGCTGGTGCAGGCCAAGCGGCTAAAAATTTGAGCCGCTTGCCACATATCGCATAACCCTATTGGCCAACCGACCCGTACCGCAATTATGCGGGAGGCGAGCGCGGCGGGAGCCTTTTCCCGACAATTTTCTTCCTTCGGAAACAATGTTCGATTACCTCATCGTGGGGGCCGGCTTCGCCGGCTCCGTTCTGGCCGAGCGCCTGGCTGCCGACGCCGGCAAAAAAATCCTCCTCGTCGATAAGCGACCCCACATCGGCGGCAATGCCTACGACCACTACAACGAAGACGGCATCCTCATTCACAAGTACGGGCCGCACATCTTCCACACCAACTCCAAGGAAGTGTTCGAGTACCTCTCGCGCTTCACCGAGTGGCGCCCCTACGAGCACCGCGTGTTGGCGAGCGTGGACGGCCAGCACGTGCCGATGCCCATCAACCTCGACACCATCAACCAACTCTACGGCCTGCGCCTGACGAGCTTCGAGGTGGAGAAGTTTTTTGAGTCGGTGGCCGAGAAGGTCGAAACCGTACGCACGTCGGAAGACGTGGTAGTGAGCAAGGTAGGCCGCGAGCTGTACGAAAAATTCTTCCGCAACTACACCCGCAAGCAGTGGGGCCTCGACCCCTCGGAGCTCGACAAATCGGTGACGAGCCGCGTACCGACCCGCACCAACCGCGACAGCCGCTACTTCACCGACACCTATCAGGCGATGCCGCTCCACGGTTACACCCGGATGTTCGAGCGCCTGCTCGCGCACCCCAACATCAAGGTGATGCTCAACTGCGACTACCGCGAGATTGCCGACGAAGTGGCCTACCGCGAGATGATCTACACGGGGCCGGTCGATGAGTTTTTCGACTGCCGCTACGGCAAGCTCCCCTACCGCTCGCTGCACTTCCAGCACGAGACGCTGCCGTGCGAGCAGCACCTGGCGGCGCCCGTGGTCAACTACCCCAATGAGCACCTCTACACGCGCATCACCGAGTTCAAGGCGCTCACCGGGCAGCAGCACCCCAAAACGAGCATTGTGTATGAATATCCGCAGGCCGAAGGCGACCCTTACTACCCCGTGCCCAAGCCCGAAAACGCGGCCCTCTACGACAAGTATAAAAAACTCGCCGACGCCACGCCGAACGTGCATTTCGTGGGCCGCCTGGCCACCTACCGCTACTACAATATGGATCAGGTAGTGGCACAGGCCCTGACCCTCTACCGCAAGCTCCGCGACGAGGCGCGCGACGACCAGACTGCCACCGTAACGGCCGCGAAGCGCCCCGCCGCCACCACGACGGCTGTCGCCTCCCGGCGGGCGCTCATCCCGGCGCTGGTGGCGAGCGATACGGCCACCGCGCCAAAATACCCGGCGCCCTCCCCCGCCACCATCGGCGGCGAGTCGGTGCCGTGGTCGGGCCAGATGCCGACCGCCCAGCTTGGCGTCGGCATCAGCCTGAACGCCACCCCCCAACGCGACCCCGACCTGCCCGTCGGCTAATGCTCGGAGCGCGGGTCTCCGGCCCGCTCACGGCGGTTGAGCAATGGACCGCGAACCTCCGGTTCGCGCGCGGTTAGGCAAGGCGGTTGGGGACGGCGGTTAGGGAATGCCCAACACTCGCGGCCGATCCTCCGTGGGCGAACCGGAGGTTCGCGGTCCAGCCAAACAAGCGGCCGCTTTCGTAGTTTAGCCGCCGATGACGGCCGCCGCGAACTCCCTCTCCTCAACCGGCGCACTGACCTGCGTCGTGACCGACGACGACGCGCTCAGCCGTCAGACCCTGGAAGGCCACATCGCCCAAACGGAGGGCCTGGAGCTGGTCGGCTCGTTCGCCGACGGAATGCAGCTCCTGAGCTTTCTGCACAGCAAGCCGCGCGTGGACATTCTCTTCCTCGACGTGCAAATGCCCGAGCTGTCGGGCCTCGAGGTCGTGCGGCTGCTGCCCACGGCTCCGGCGGTGGTGCTGATCACGTCGCGCACCGATTTCGCGGTGGAGGCCTTCGAGCTGCGGGTCGTCGATTACGTGGTGAAGCCCGTGCCGTACTCGCGCTTTCTACAGACCATTGCGCGGGTGCAGGGCCGGCTGGCGGCAGCGGCGCCCCCGCCGACCGCCGCCCCGCCACCGCGCGAGGCAGCGTTGTTCGTCAAGTCGGGCGCGCGCCTCGTCCGCATTCCGCACGACGAGATTCTGTACGTGGAAGCCGTCAACGACCAGGCCGTCATCGTGACCACCACGCGGCAGCTCTCGGCCAATCAGGTGCTGCGCGACGTGGAAAGCCGCCTGCCGTCGCCGCCGTTCGTGCGGGTGCATCGGTCGTACGTCGTCAACCGCTACCGCATCGAAGCGGTGGAGGCGAGCACGGTGGTGCTGGAAGGCGGGCGCCGCCTGCCCATCGGCCGCACCTACCTCGCCGACGTACTGGCGAGCTTTCAGTAGCTGTATATGTAGCGCGGGCCGGCGCCCCGCGCTACATTTTCATCCACTCCCGCAGCAACGTCAGTAGGTCATCGAGTTCCTGGGCGGCGTAGTCGCGCACGTCGGGCCAATCGGGGTCGGTGGGGGGTAGCAGCTCCAGGTCGGCCAGCGCGGCGGCGGCGACGGGCGCATCGAATGTGCGCGCCGACGGCACGAGCTGGTGCGCGATGGCCACCACGGCCGCCCCGTCGGCGGCTGAGGCGCCGCGAATGCGCTCGAGCAGCGTCGGCGCGGTAGCCAGAAACTCCGCCACCGCGCGCCGCACAAATTCCGGGTTGCCGTGCCCGAGGCGCAGGGCCGTAGCCGGGAAGACGGGTTCAGCAGAAGCGTTTTCCTCGGAAGGCAAGAATGATTGAGGAAGTGCAGCCCCCGGGAGCACCGGGCTCCAGCCCGGCGCCTTTACCGCGTGGGCCGGGCTGGAGCCCGGTGCTCCCGGGGGCTGGGCGTCCGGCGTAGTGGGGCTGCCGCCGGTCAGCTCGGTCAGCAGGCGGAGCAGCTCGGCCTCCTCGAAGGGCTTGGTGAGGCAGCCGTCCATCCCGGCGGCCAGGTACCGCTCGGTGTCGGAGCGGAAGGCATTGGCCGTGAGCGCGATGATGGGCACCCGCGCCCGCGCCGGGTCGGGCAGCGCCCGAATGGCCACGGTGGCTTCCACGCCGCTCATCTCGGGCATCTGAATGTCCATCAGCACCACGTCGAACGGCTCGGCGCGCGCCAGCGCCACGGCCTCGGTGCCCGTGGTGGCCTCCGTCACCCGGATGCCGTGGTGCGTCAGCAGCATCCGCGCCAGCAGGCGGTTGACCTCGTTGTCCTCTGCCAGCAACACCCGCAGCCCGGCGATGGCGGTGGTCGGCCCGGCGATGGCGGTGGTCGGCCCGGCGGCGGCTTCGGCGGCGGCGGCGTCCGGTTCGGTGGCGGTCGGCACCACGGCGGCGCGCGGCAGCGTGAGCGTGAACGAAAACGTGCTGCCCTGCCCCGGCGCGCTCTCCAGGTGCAGCGTACCGCCCATCTGCTCGACCAGCGCCCGGCTGATGCTCAGCCCCAGACCGGTGCCGCCGAAGGTGCGGCTGATGTCGGTGTACGCCTGCGAAAACGGTTGAAAAATACGCTCCTGATGCTCCGGCGAAATGCCGATACCCGTATCGCCGACGCTGAACGCCACGGTCAGCGTCTCGGCGGTTTCGGCCACCAGGTCGGCCGCCACCCGAATGGTGCCACCGGCGGGCGTAAATTTCAGCGCGTTGCTCGTCAGGTTGAGTAGAATTTGCGCGATGCGCTGCGCGTCGCCCCACACCCACGGGTAGGGGCACGAGTCGCGCAGGCGGCGGCCTTCGACGGTAATGCCCTTCTCCTGCGCTTGCAGCACCAGCGGCTCCAGCGTCGTGCTCAACGCTTCGCAAAGGTTGAAGCTGGTAGGCGAGAGCTCGAGTTTTTCGGACGTGATTTTCGCCAGGTCGAGCACATCGTTGATGACGCCCAGCAAGTGCTGCCCCGAGCGCCGCACCACGCCCAGCAACTCGCGCTGGTGCGGATCGAGGGTGGTTTTGGCGAGCAGGGCCGCCATCCCGAGCACCCCGTTGAGCGGAGTGCGGATTTCGTGGCTCATATTCGCCAGGAAGGTTTCGCGGGCGTACGCAGCGGCCTCGGCGGCTTCTTTGGCGCGTTGCGTGGCGCGCTCGGCCTGAATGCGCTCCGAGATGTCCTGCGCGTAGCCGATGACGTACGGCGGCTGCCCCGGCTCATCGACCCGCACGTTGTGGTAGAGCAGGTAGCGCGGCGCGGTGGCGTGGTGTGGCAGCACCCGCATCACGCCCGACGCGGTAGCTTCAATCTCCTCGCTGAATTGCCGAACGTACGCGCGCGCCGCCGCGCGGTCGGCGGCGGGCACCAGCTCGATCAGGTTGCGCCCGACCAGCTCCGGCGCGGGCAGCCCCACCAGCGCCGCCAGCGCCGGGTTGACCGACAGCACCACGCCCGCCAGGTCGTGGGTGCAGATGAGAGCCTGGGTGTAGGTGAGCAGGTCGCGGTACTGCTTCTCCGACCGTTGCATCGTGAGCTGGGCCTCGCGGCTGGCCGTGACGTCCAGGCCGTAGCCGATGAGCATCGTCGGCGCGCCGGCTTCGTCGTACACGGGCTGCGCGAAGCAGGCCAGATACTGCTTGCCGCGCCCGCCGGGCCGTTTCACCTGCTCTTCCCAGCTCACCTGCCGGCCGTCGGTCAGAGCGCGTTGCAGTACGGTTTGCCGCCGCTCGGCCGCGCTCCGCGAGTAGCCGCGGTGGGCGGCGTACTCGAGGTCGTCGCGGCCGATGATCCAGGCGCGGTGCTCGGGGTCGCGGAGGGCCTGCGGGTTGAGGTAGCGGTAGCGCAGGTCGGGGTCGAGGACGAACACGTCGGCGGGCAGATAGTCGAGAATCGCCTCGTAAAACGCCCGTTGGCGCCGCGTTTCGGCTTCGGCCTGCCGCCGCGCCGTGCTATCGACGAAGTAGAGATTGACGTAGCCATCCGCCGGAAACGGCGCCGCGAACGTGTCGTACCACCGCTCGCCGAAGCGCAGCCGGAGCCGCATCTGTCGCGCATACCGCAACGAAAGCGCCACGATGCGCCGGATGCGGGCACACAGGTCGGGCAGCTCGGCGGGGGGCGCCTCGGCGAGCAGGCGCTCGGCGGCGGGGTTGGCGAAGAGCACGGCGCCGTCGGCGGTGAGGCGCGCGATGGGGTCGGGGTTTTCGGTCGGGATGCGCGCGATGCTGGCCGTTTCCTGCCGGGCCAGCAGCTCCTGGGCGCGGGCGTGCTCTTCGGCGCTGATGTCGCGGTAAGTCACCACCCACCCGCCGTCGGGCAGGCGCACGGCGTCACGGGCCATCGTGCGGCCATCGCGCAGGCGCACGGGCAGGCCGAGCAGGTCGCGCCCCCCGGCGGTGGCTTCCTCAATGGCGCGGCCCACGGCGGCGGCATCCTCGAAGGTGGCCAGCAGGTAAGCCAGCGTATCGCGGGCGGGCCGCCCGAGAAGCGGCACCTCGTCGGGGATGCCCAGCATCCGCCGGTAGTGGCGGTTGACGTGGATCATCGTCTCGGCGGCATCGGTGACGACGAGCGCAATCGGCAGGTAATCGAGCAGCGACGCCGGCACCCCGGCCGGCACATCAGGTATAAACATTGGCGCGGCCCCGGCCCGGTGTGCAGGCGGGCACCGAACGCGAAGTTCGGCGCGGGGGCGGCATCACCTCGGCGGCGAAAAGGAGAACGCGCCACAGCCGCCAGAATGACAATATCACAGTCGAAAATTCACCGACACGATTGCCCGGTTCTCGGTTTTTCGCAGGTCGGGCGCCCAGTCGGCGGGCAGTGGCTGGTCGGCGTAGCCGGTGGGCGAGGTGGTGCCGCCCCGCCCCGCAAAGTAGGGCACGTTGGCCCGGCGGTGCAGGTACTCGAGCCGGAACGTCACGAAGTCGTTGGGCATCAGGTCCAGAGTAGCGGTGGCTTCGCGGGCCGTCAGCTTCGAGGCATTGAGGTCGGTAAAGCCCACCACCGACGGGTTGAAGCTCAGGTAGCGCGACGGGTTCTGCACGAAGCCTACGCGGGTGGTGACGGCCATTTTGTTTTTCGCAAACCACAGCCGGTGCGCCAGCGACGAGCCGACCATATAGTTGTCGGCGGCTTTCAGGCCGTCGCCGCGCTGGAAGCCGTAATGCGTGTTGAGCGAGAACGCCGCTTGCGTAATGCCGCGCAGCGGGCTGCCTTTGGGCTTGTGATAGTAACGCGCCACGACGGAGTTGTCGTGGTGGAAGCGCGTAATCTTCGGATACGAGCCGGCGCCCCGCAACGAGTCGGCCGTGCCGGGGCGCGAGTCGTTGCCGTAGTAAAAATTGGCCACGAGCTGCACGTTCTCGGTCGGCCGGAAGTAATTGGAGTTGCCCACTGACGGCTGCCGGTTGAACGAGTTGTACGTCTGCCAGCCGTTCATCAGCCACAGCTCGGTCTTGAAGGTGCGGGCCGGAAAAAACTGCACCCGCGCGCCCTGAAAATAAAACGGCGTAAAATCGCAGACGAGCGAGCGCTGATACGACCAGTTTTCCTGCATCACGTAGCTTTCCAGGCCGATATAGCTCATAAAGATGCCCAGCTCCAGGTTCAGCCCATAAGCTTTGTTGAAGTGGTAGCCGGCGGCGGCCTCCCGCACGAATTTGAGGTTGCCGGTGCCGGTATTGCGCCCGCGCAGCACCGAGCCGTCGGTTTCCTGCACCACGGCGGCCATCGAACCGGTTTGCAGCCACAGCCGGCCGATGATGTTTTTGTAACTCGACTCCAGACCCACCGACGCCAGGGCGAGCGAGAATTCGTTGGCGCGCGCCGTCACGGCCGAAATCGTTTGCGTGTTGTCAATCGGCCGGGCGAAATTGTAGTTGAAATAGCCGTCGAGCAGGGCCACGCCCGTGAGCACGGTTTCGCCGTTGGCATCTTTGAATTGTAGCGGGAAGTTGGTCTGGCGATTCTGGCCGTTCACCCACGTCAGGTCCATTCCCTCGAAGGGTACTTTGCTGGGGGTGGCGGTGGTGGTATCGGTGGCCGGGCGTTGCTGACCCGGCTTCACCTCAGTGGTTTGCGCGGCGGCGCTCAGGCTGACCAGTAGCGCGGCGGCAGGCAGGCAATTTCTCATTCAACCGGAACTGAGACGGCGCCGCGACGCGGCCCATCAACGTGAGTGGATGCTATAATTGAAACGGAGTGTGAGCCGCCCGTGGTAGTTACCGGGGTAGGACGTAGGACGCCGACCCCTGTCGAGACGGCGCTTATTGGGGCCGAAAGTACGGTAGAGGCTCGCGGCGGCAACCAGCGAAGCTCAGCAACTCCGGCAGCTCTTTCATCACGGAGTGGCGGCGCTGTAGTTCTTCATCGCTTAGATGCTGTTTGCGTTAGCGCACGGCGGTTGAGCAATGGACCGCGAACCTCCGGTTCGCTCGCGGTTGAGGACGGCGGTTGAGGACGGCGGTTGGCGGCGGCGGTTGGCGGCGGCGGTTGGGGCATACCACCTGGTTGCGCCGTAGCGGGTCCACCCGGTACGCCCCAACGCCCATTCAACGGCGCCCAGCCGCGAGCGAACCGGAGGTTCGCAGTCCATTAGCTACCGCAAACAGCTTCCAAGCAATGATCGCGTTGGGTGATTCTGATTGCTTGCCACCACCAGCTACAAACGGCATATGTGCAGTAGCCACGCCCGCCTCACCTCGCCACCACCGCCCCGTACGGCACCTCCGCAAACCGCGCGAACGCCTCCGCCAGCGGCACCCCCGCGCGGGCGCACCCCAACGCCCGGATGACGCCCGCGTGCGTGACGGCCACCACCGCCACTACGTCGCCGTGGGCACCACCGGCCGCCGTCACGGCCGCGCGCCACGCTTCGGCCCGCGCCGCCAGCGCCCGAAACGACTCGCCGCCGGGCGGCGCCACGGTCACGAAATCGGCCATCCACGGGTCCAGCTCGGCGGGCGGCAGGCTGTCCCACGGGCGGTTTTCCCAAGTGCCGAAGTGCAGCTCGTGCAGGCGCGGGTCGGGTGGCGGGCACTCGAGGGTCAGGCCGGGCGGCAGGGCGGCGGGCAGGGTGCGGGCCAGCTCGTCGGCGAGGGCGCCGCACCGGGCGGCGGGGCTGCGCCAGAGCTGCACCCGGCCGGGGGTGTTCTTCGGCCAACCGGCCAGCGTCGGCGCCAGCGCGGTCAGCAGGGCCGCGCGCACGGCGGCGGCTTCGGCGGCGAAGGTGGCGGCCAGCGGCACGGCATCGGTCTGGCCGTAGCAGAGGTCCGGCGCTTCCACGCGGGTGTGGCGCACCAGCAGCGCCGGCGGGGCGAGTGTGGCGGGTAGCATCTGGTGGGCAGCGGTCAGGCTGTCGGCCACAGCCGCACGGTCAGGAACAGGTAAATCACCACTTCTGCGAGCTGCTGGGTGGCGCCGAGGCAGTCGCCGGTGTAGCCGCCGATCCAGCGCCGAAACCAGTTGCCGAGCACCCGCGTCAGAATCAGCAGCGGCACCGCTACCAGCAGCAAACCGGCCTCGCGTTGCACGGCGGCCCACGCCAGCAGCGGCAGCAGGCCCGGCACGGCGGCCAGCAACAACCGCCCGGCGGGCAGACTTTGCGCCACGGGCTTGGCCTTGCCGTCGGCGTCGTTGGCGCGGGCATAGGGCAGCCAATGCACCAGCGTGAGCGCCGTGAAGCGACTCAGCGGGTGCGCCACCAGCAGCAGCGCGGCCGGCGCGGGCAGGCCGCCCAGGTTGGCTTCGGCGGCCGGGGCGGCGCTCAGCAGGGCCGCGTGTTTGAGCGCCAGAGCCAGGCCCAGGCCCACCAGCCCGTAAGTGCCCACGCGACTGTCTTTCATAATTTCCAGGATGCGGTCGGTGGTCCAGCCGCCGCCGAAACCGTCGCACACGTCGGCCAGCCCATCTTCGTGAAAGGCGCCCGTCAGCAGCACCGAGGCTACCGTACTCAGCAGCGCCGCCACCACCGGCGGCCACAGCAGACTGGCCGCCCAATACGTGCCGGCCGCCCCCGCCCCCACCAGCCACCCAATGAGCGGAAAGTACACCGTCGAGCGGTTGAGGAGCGCGTCGGAATGGTCGATGTCGGCCGGGCACGGCAGGCGCGTGTAAAACATCACCGCCGTGAGCAGCACGTCGCGCTGGGCGCGCAACAACCGGCGCATCAGGCGGGAAGGGCCGTTAGGGCCGCCGGAACCAGCGGCGCGGACGCGGATGCAGACGCGCCCGCCTCGCTCACCCCGGCGCTCTCGAACGAGGCCATCTCGGTCAGAAACGCGGCGGCGGCCTGCACCAGCGGCCACGCCAGCGCCGCGCCGGTGCCTTCGCCCAGGCGCAGCCCGAGCCGCAGCAGCGGATGCGCGCCGAGCGTCGCCAGTAGCAGCCGGTGCCCGCTTTCGGCCGATTCGTGGCTGAACACGCAGCACTCGAGCACGGCCGGGTCGAGGCGGGCGGCCACCAGCACGGCCGCCCCCGTAATGAAGCCATCGACGAGCACCACCATTCGGCGGGCGGCGGCGGCGCGCACGGCGCCCACCAGTTGCGCCACCTCGAACCCACCGAACGTGGCCAGCACGGCCAGCGGGTCGGCGGCATCGAGGGTGGGGTGAGCGGCCACGGCGGCCGTCAGCACGGCCAGCTTGCGGGCAAGGCCGGCGTCGTCGAGGCCGGTGCCGCGCCCCACGCAGGCGGCCAGCGGCGCGGGCGCCAGCAGGTGCAGCAGCACGGCGGCGGCGCTGGTGTTGCCGATGCCCATCTCGCCCAGCGCCAGCACGTTGCACCCGGCACCGTACAGGTCGGCCACCACGGCCGCGCCGCGCGCCAGAGCGTCGGCGAGCTGGTCGGGGGTCATTGCCGGGGTGTGCAGAAAGTTGCGGGTGCCTTCGGCGATCTTCTCGTGCCGCACCACGCCCGGCGGCAAGTCGGCAAACGAGCCGCGCACTCCCGCATCCACCACCGTGAGGCCCAGCCCGTGCAGGCGACAAAACACGTTGATGGCGGCCCCGCCCGCCGCGAAATTGCGGACCATCTGGTGCGTCACTTCGGCCGGGTACGGACTGACGCCCGCCGCCGCGATGCCGTGGTCGGCGGCGAACACCACCACGTGCGGCGCCCGCAGCACGGGCCGTAGGGTCCGCTGAATCAGTCCCAACTGCCGGGCCAGCGGCTCCAGCGCGCCGAGCGCCCCAAGGGGTTTGGTTTTCTGGTCGATGAGCGTTTGCAGCGCGGCGCCGAGGTCGGGCGCGGCAGCGGAAGCAGGAGTATTCACGGCCGCGAAGATCGGGTAGGGCGCGCGGTATCCTCAGCTTTTTGCCGTTCACCCCCGAAAGACCCTTTTTGATTTGATGCGGTAGCACAGACTTCCCGTGGCCCAACAGGCCGGGCTGGGGCAACGCGGCCGAGCACTGTAGCACCGAGTATCACTCGGTGACGGCGGCGGAGCAACGCGGTTGGGGTAGTGGCCGCGTCTGTCCCAGACGCGCGCCAACCAGCTACTTGTTGACGTTCGGCGCGCGTCTGGGACAGACGCGGCCACAACTCAGCCACATTGCCCAATGGTATTCCTCCCCCAACGTTTGTCATTCACCTCCCCACGATTGTCATCCTGAGCGAAGCGAAGGACCTTCCTGATGAAAAAGCACCGCCGCCCCGCTCTGGCCCGGCACCCTGACAAACCCCCGACGAGACAGTTCGCATATAGTAGAATGCACTACACACTCGCGTCCTTCTCTTGCAATCGGGGGGTGCGTTTTTCCAGATGTTGTTTAAGGCAGCGGCGCGGAGGTAGCGCGGGCCGGCGCCCCGCGCTACTTCCACGCGCCGCCCCCTTCAACAACAACTCAAACAGCTTCTTAGAGAGCCGGGCTAAAGCGAAGCGGCGGGCCAAGCCGGCGGGGAAGGTCCTTCACTTCGCTCAAGATGACACTCGTGGGGGCGATGACAAGTAAGAATGATGACAAGTGGAAGCAGGAAGACAGCCGCCCCAAGCCAGCCGCCACCCCTCAACTCGTGCCCACCACTCTGCTATCCTCCACCTCGCGGCTCAGCGGCAGCCGGGTTGGGGTGGGGCGGCTTGGCTCCTGCCCCAGGCGCGGCACAAACTGCTTGATGAACGTCGCCGCCTGCCGGAGCTGCTCTTTATTGCGCGACGAGCCGCCCCAATAGTCGGAATGCCCGGCACCGGCGTTGCGCTCCTGCCGCAGCGGCGGCAGTACGGCATTGCCGCCGCCCCACTGGCGGCGCCCGAGCGCCACCGGAAGCACCCGCTCGCCCACCACCGACTGCCCCAGCGGGAACGCCCACTGCA
>ERZ1066122.2049-NODE-2049-length-14203-cov-18.141221_pt1 | contig 14203 bp, 11 predicted proteins | sample MGYA00382769_ERZ1066122 | MGnify/ENA primary metagenome ERZ1066122 (study PRJEB33369, sample SAMEA5778352) | biofilm metagenome | biome: Industrial cooling water; feature: Water cooling tower basin; material: Biofilm | place: United Arab Emirates | collected...
GACCGCGATCGCGAAGATCAGGAACGGCGTGAGCATGTTCATCGGGTCGATGCCGAAACCCATCAGCTTCAGCGCGCCCAGCATCCAAACCACCGACACCAGGGCCGCGGCCACGGTGAGGCTGGCCAGCTTGACCGAGGTGGAATAAAGGAAAAGCAGCAGCCAGGTGAAGGCGATGGTGACCGCGAAGAACTTGATGACCGAGCGGGCGCCGTCGCTGATGTCGCCGACCACCTTGGCGAAGCCGATGATGTGGACGGTGTGGTTCTCGTCCTCGTACTTGGTGCGGATGGCCTCGAACTGCGCCGCCACTTCCTGGTAGTCGACCTTGTTGACGTCGCTTTCCGGGATCAGGTCGGCCCAGATCATCGCGCCGGACCAGTCCTTGGCCACCAGCCGGCCGACGATGTTGGCCTTGACGATGTTGCCGCGGATGGCCTCGAAGTCCTCGGGCGTGGACTGGAAGCCCTCGACGTTCGGGGTGAAGGTCTGCGGGATGACGTTGCCGCCCGACAGGCCGTCCTCGACCACCTCGATGAAGCGCACGTTCGGGGTGAACAGCGAGCGCGAACGGGCGTCGTCGGTGGATTCGAGGTTGATGACGTCGTTGGTGACGTTCTCCAGGGTCTTCATGAACGCCTGGTCGAACATGTCGCCGTCCTTCGCGATCACGGCGACCAGCACGCGGTTCGCACCGCCGAACTCGGCCTCGTAGTCCTGGAAGGTCTGCATGTACTCGTGCTGCAGCGGCACCTGCTTCTTGAAGCCGGCGTCGACCTTGAGCTGGGCGGCGAAATACAGCATCGCCAGCGTGATCGCCGTGAACACGACGAGGATGAGCGGCCGGTTGCCGAAGACGATGTTCTCGGCGAAGCGGGCGAAGGGGCCGGGTTGGGCGTTGGGCAAGCTCATGGCTACTCCGTCACTTCGGGCGGTACAGGTCGGCGCCCTTGTCGCCGACCACGAGGTATCCGGCGTCATCCACCGGCAGCACGCCCGAGAGGAGCGGCGTTTCGCCGGTGCTCATCTCGTAGGCGGTCGCGGTGAACGGCGAATCGGCGTCGGGGCGGGTCAGGATGGCGCCATTGGCGCCGACCAGGACCGCGCCGCCCCCGGGCAGCGCGTGGCCGCCCATCAGGCTGGTGCTGATCCCGGTCTCGACCTCGGTCCAGCTGTCGCCCAGGTCGCGCGACTCGAGCACGTTGCCGCGCAGGCCGTAGACCAGGATGTGGTCGTCTTCCCAGGCCAGCACGCCGAACATCGAGCCTTCGTAGGGAAGGCGCTTGCTTTCCCAGGTGGCGCCGCCGTCGCGCGAGCGCATGAAGGTGCCGCGCTCGCCGGCGATCACCAGCGCGCCGGAGCCGGCGCGGGCCATGGCGTTGAGGTGCGGGTCGGACTCGGCGTCGAGCATCAGGTCCTCGTCGCTGAAGGTCCAGTCGTCGGCGGCCGCCGACGCGTCGTCGGCCGGTTCGGCCTCGGGCTCCGGTTCCGGCCCGGACCCGTTGTCCAGCACGCTGCGCGGGGTCCAGGTGACGCCGCCGTCGCTGGTGACCAGCATCAGGCTGTAGGCGCCGATGGCGAAGCCGTTGCGCGCGTCGGTGAACAGCAGGTCCATCACCGGCACGCCTTCGCTCGGGTCGACGATGTCGTAGCTCCAGGGCGCGGCGCGGCGGCGGGTCCAGGTCTGGCCGCCGTCGGTGGAATGGACGATCACGCCGTCGTGGCCGGCGGCCCAGAGCACGCCGTCGGCGGTGGCGATGGTGGTGAGGGTGGCGCGGGTGGGCACCTTGGCCTGGGTCCAGGACCGGCCGTCCTCGGACACCAGCACGTGGCCGCGCTCGCCGACGGCGAAGAAGCCGGCGTTGGTGCGCACCACGTCCAGCAGCAGCGAGCGGCTGGCGCGGGGCATGATCTCGGCGTCGAGCAGCACCGGGTCGGTGGCGGCGACGGGGGCGGACGGCTCGACGGCTTCTTCCGGAGCGGCGTCCAGGGCGGGATCGGCATCGGCCATTCCGGCGGACGCGTCCTCGACGGGAACCTCGGGTTCGGCCTCGGGCGACTGCGCGGACAGCGGCAGCGCGAGGGCCAACAGCAGGGCGCCGGTCAGGCGCGAGTGACGCAGGGGAATCGCTGGCATTTCTTCCTCCACCTGGGCCCGCGCCATTCGCGGGCCCCTTAACGCAGCCGCGCCCTTTCGGGCGCGGCTGGTGACTCAACCACTGGGTATCAGCGAACGCCCGCGGTGCGGAGGTTCTGCGGCGAGTAGTTCGCCGGCGTGCTCTGGTAGCCGAAGTCGCGCGGCTTGTCCTCGTTGTCCAGCAGGCCGGTGATGTAACGGCCGGACTTGAGGTCGTGGTGGGTCTCGAGGGTGGACCAGAAGGTCGGCACCTCGTAGTAGTTGATCGACGGCGCGTCGGAGTAGCGCCACAGGTTGCCCTGGCCGTCGTAGTGGTCGGTCAGCAGGATCTGGTAGCTGTCCTCGTCCAGGTAGAAGGTGCGGCGGCTGTTGATGTGGCGCTGGCCGGCCTTGAGCTTGGCCTCGACCACCCACACGCGGTGCAACTCGTAGCGCATGTAGTCGGGGTTGAGGTGGCCCGGGCGGATCAGGTCGCGGACCTTGGCCTTGTCGCTGTGGGCGCGGTAGGAGTTGTACGGGACCAGCATTTCCTTCTTGCCGACGATGGTCCAGTCGAAGCGGTCCATCGCGCCGTTGAACATGTCGGTCATGTCGTTGGTGCGCAGGCCGTCGGAGGCGGTGCCCGGGTTGTCGTAGGCGACGTTCGGGGCGCGGCGCACGCGGCGCTGGCCCGGGTTGTACACCCACGCCTGGCGCGGCGCGGCGGCCGCGTTCAGGGTTTCGTGCACCAGCAGCACCTGGCCGGCGAGGCGGGCCGGGCCGAGCACTTCCTGCTTGAAGTACAGCAGGATGTTGTTGATGTTTTCGCTGGTGTTGCCCGGCTTGTAGTACAGGCCCAGGATTTCCTCGCGCAGCTTGATCAGCGTGAACGCACCGCCGGAGGTCGGGGCCGCCTGGTTCGAGTAGCTGACCACCGACAGGCCCTTGTACTTGAGCTTGTGGTTCCAGATCAGCTCGTAGGCGTTCTGCGGGATCGGGAACGGGATGCCCTCGGCGCAGTTCTGGATGCCCTCGCCGTTCGCGACCAGCTTGCACTGGGTCGCGTTGCGCTTGGTGAAGTCATAGGTGCGCTGCGGGAACGAGGCGCTGCGGCGGGTCGGGTACACGTCCATGCGGAAGGTCGGGTACTTGGCGAACATCGCCTTCTGGCCCGGCGTCAGCACCTCGCCGTACTGGGCGACGTTGGCGCGGGTCACGGAGTACAGCACCTTGTCGGCCGCGAACGGATCCGGGTGGAAGGTGCCGACGCGGAAACCCGCGGGCGGGCGGACGATGCCGCCTTCCCAGGCCGGGATGGTGCCGGCCGCGTTGCCCGCCTTCTCGGCGCCAACCGGTGTGAGGCTCTGGCCGAGCTTGGCGGCTTCCTGCGCGCTGACCGCGGCCTGTGCGGCGCCGGTACCCAGCACGATGGCGCCGACCAGCGCGGTCAACGCGTGCTTCTTGATGGTTTTCATCCTCTGCCTCCCTGTTGGCGTCAGAACGAGTACTTGACGGTGAACGACGCGAAGTCGCGGTCGTGGATCTGGTTGAACTGTTCGGCGCCGCTGAACTGGGTGTAGCTCAGGTCGAACACCAGCTTGTTGAGGTAGTTGGCCTCGACGCCGACGGTGAGCGACTTGCGATCCTCGAGGAAGTTGCCGCCCGGCCCCGGGGTGGTGCCGCTGACGTCATGGTTGAACGCGACGCGCGGAGACAGCGTGAGGGGCGTGCCGAAGGCGCTGGCGTAGTCGGCGCGGGCCGCGAGGCGATAGCCCCACGAGAACGCGGTCGGGAAGCCGCCGGTCAGCGTCTGCGGGTTGCGCAGGCAGCCGAACTGCAGGGCGCCCGGGCCCGGGAAGCCAGCCGCGGCGACGTCGGCGACGTCGCAGCCACCGCCGGTGTCGGTGCCTTCACCCTCGTAGCGCAGCTCGGACGGGTCCGGCAGGTCCCAGACCTCGGTGGCGCCGAGCTCGGCGACGACCGCGACCTGGTTGGCGCCCAGCACCTCGGCGAAGGCCTTGGTGAAGGTCATCTGGATCTGGCTGACCTCATGCTCGCGCCAGCCGCGGACTTCCTGGCCCAGCGCGTAGCTGCCCAGCTGGCTGTTGAACTGCAGCGCCGGGACCGGGATGAACGGGTTCAGCGGGGTCAGCGCGGCGAACAGCAGCTCGACGTCGTCGACCTGCAGCGGGGCGTTCGGGCGGTGGCTGATCTCGCCCTGCCAGGCGACGCCGCCCGGCAGCATGGTGTTCCAGCTCATGCCGTAGAGCTGGATGTCTTCCGGGTACTCGACGAAGAAGCGGCCGCTGGCGGCGCCGACGAGCGGGTTGTTCACGGCGCGGCCCGAGAGCAGCGGCACGCGGCTGTGGTAGTTCAGGAAGTAGAAGCCGAACTCGGTCTCGTTCAGCGCCTCGGCGTACCAGCGCAGCGCCATGCCGTACTGGCCGGAGTCGCTGGCGGCGCGGTCCTCGATGCGGCCGACGGCGTTGCCGCAGCCGATGGCGATGATCTGGGCGGCGGTGGCCGCGCCGTAGATGGCCGAGAGGTCGGCGAAGCGGTCGGAACTGGCGAAGCCGGCCGGGCCGCTGTAGCAGGTGGAGAAGAAGTTCTCGGGGTTGTAGACCGGCTGCGGCGTGGTGCCGAAGCCCAGCATCACGTAGGTGCCGCCCGGGGTGCCGAAGTCGTTGGAGCTGAAATAGGTGCCGGAGGCGTCGACTTCGATTTCCTCGAACTCGAACATGTACAGGGCCTCGAGGGCCACGTTCTCGGACAGGTTGATCGAGGCCCAGGCCATGTCGATCGGCAGCAAGGCTTCCTTCAGCTCGGCGCCGGCCACGCGCAGGGCGGACAGGTCGACCGGGTTGATGACGTTGATGCCGTTCTGGATGAAGGTGCCCTCGCCCCAGCTCACCACCTGGCGGCCGACGCGGACGGTGCCGCCGAGCTGGCCTTCCTCGCCGAGCTCGAAGTTCTTGTAGACGAACATGTCGAGCATGCGGAAGCGCTGGCCGATGCGGTCCTGGGCGATCTCGGTGAGGTCGTCGCGGCCTTCGTTCTCGAAGTCGTGGAAGAAGGTGCCGCGGGCGAACGCACCCCAGTCACGCCAGGTCAGGCTGACTTCCGAGGTGATCTTGAAGGCGCTGGAGATGGCGTCGCCGTCGTTGTACTTGAGGTTGCCGTCGTCGCGGTTGACCGAGAAGCGGCCCGGGGCGGCGATCTGCGAGGGGGCGCCCGGCACGCCGCCGGTCGAGGTGCAGCGGCCCGGGCCGACCGGGATCGCGCCCAGCGGGAAGTTCTGCGCGCAAAGCAGCGGGTTGTACCAGGACTTGGCGATCAGGTTCTCGTCCTGCTCCTCCATGCGCCAGGAGTAGCCGTAGGAGACGGTGGTGTCCCAGCTGCCCGAGAGCTCGCCGCGCGAGAACTCGAAGGCCTGGGCGGCCGGGGCAAGCACGAGGCCGAGCGCGACGGCGGCGGCCAGCGGGGCACGAGCGGCCCGCCCGTGGTTTGCATGCAGTTTCTTCATGGGTGGATCCTCGGGTCAGGGCTTGCGTGCGGTAATCAGGGCACCACCAAGGGCGGTGGCATCAATCGGCGGGTGGAGTACCGCCGCAAAGGAATTGTTCTTCATGACGGTTCTGGCTCCCCCCAGACTCTAGAGTATTTCCTCTACGCATATTAATTGTTCGTTAGGTTTTGGCAATGCTCCCGCGTATGGTCGCGCTCACGCTTCAGGATGGTGCGGCGCAACATGCCTCGGGAAGGCGTCAGGGCCGGGCCGGAAGCCGCGCGGCGAGTGGCCCAGCGCGGCCCGCGCGGGGCCGCCGTCGTAGACCTGGTCCTGGCCGAGGCGGGCCAGGAAGCCCTCGCCCAGGCCCTGGGCCCCGCCCAGCAGGCGCAGGCCGCGCACGCCCATCCGGAACACGAACCCCGGCACCCGCACCAGCCGCGCCCCCGGCGCACCCGCGGCGACCGCCCGGGCCGCCATCTGGTCGAAGGGCAAGGTTTCGCCGCCGGGCAGGTCGAAGAAACCGGGCCGCGGCCGCGGCTCGCGCAGGCAGGCCCGCACGGCGGCGGCCACGTCCTCGACGTGCACCGGCTGGCGCAGGCCGCGCGCGCCCGCCGGCAACGGCAGCAGCCGCCAGCGCCGCGCCGCCGCCACCAGCCGGCTCAGGTTGCGGTCGCGGCCGTTGCCGTAGACCAGGGTCGGCCGCAGCACCGTGAGCACGAAACCGCGCTCGGCCGCGACCGCGGCCAGGCGCAGCTCGGCCGTTCGCAGCGCCAGCGCCAGCGCGCGCTCGGCGGGCTCGCCGGAATCGCGCTTGGCGTGCACGCTGGTCGAGCCCAGCGCCACCACCCGCTCCGGCGCGACCGGCGTGCGTTCGATCCAGTCGACGAAGGCATCGAGCGGCCCGAGGCTGGCGATGGCCGTCACCGGCACGTCGGGCAAGGTGACATCGCCGAGCCCCGCCTGCACCCAGCGCACGCCGGGCAGCGCGCGCCGCGGCGAGCGCGACGGCGCCAGCCAGGGCGGGTCCGTCGGCGAACGCAGGGTGGCGAAAGCCTCGCCCACCTGGCCGCTGAGCCCGAACACCAGCCAATGACCGACCACGTCGCGCACGTCGTTGTCCATCGCGTGAGGATAGCGTCAACGCCCGCGGATGACGCACGCAGGGCTTGGGTTAGACTTGGGCGCCGCCGGCCGCATGCCGCGGCAAACCCCACGAATCCGCCCGGTGCCGCTGGCCACCGGGCGCCCGACTGCAAGGAACCCGATGCTAGAGGCCCTGCTAGCCCTGCCCTTCGTCCTGGCCGCCGTGGTCGGTTGCCTGCCGCGTGGACAGCGGCGCGTCGCCGCCTGGCTCACCGGCCTCGCGCCGGTCGCGGGCCTGGTGCTGCTGGCCCTGCTGACGCCGGCGGTCCTGTCCGGCGAAGGCGTGCGCAGCCTTTCCGAATGGGTGCCGGCGCTGGGCCTGTCCGTGTCGCTGCGGCTCGACGGGCTGGCCTGGATGTTCGCCGGCCTGGTGCTCGGCATCGGCGCGCTGATCGTGCTCTACGCGCGCTACTACCTCAGCGAAGAAGACAGCATGCCGCGCTTCTTCTGCTTCCTGCTGCTGTTCATGGGCTCGATGCTGGGCCTTGTGATCGCCGGCAACCTCGTGCTGGTGGCGGTGTTCTGGGAAATGACCAGCATCAGCTCCTTCCTGCTGATCGGCTTCTGGAGCCACCGCCGCGACGCCCGCGACGGCGCCCGCATGGCGCTGGCGATCACCGGCGCCGGCGGCCTGGCGCTGCTGGCGGCGGTGGTGATGATCGGCGGCATCGTCGGCAGCTACGAGCTGGACGTGGTGCTGGCCTCGGGCGAGTTGCTGCTGGCGCACCCGGACTATCCCTGGGTACTGCTGCTGGTGCTGGCCGCGGTGTTCACCAAGAGCGCGCAGTTCCCCTTTCACTTCTGGCTGCCGCAGGCGATGGCCGCGCCAACGCCGGTGTCGGCCTACCTGCACTCGGCCACGATGGTGAAGGCCGGCGTGTTCCTGCTGGCGCGCCTGCATCCCGCGCTCGCCGGCAGCGACCTGTTCATGTACCTGGTCAGCGGCGTGGGCGCGGTGACGCTGCTGGTGGGCAGCTGGTACGCGATCTTCCAGCACGACCTCAAGGGCCTGCTGGCCTACTCGACCATCTCGCACCTGGGCCTGATCACGCTGCTGTTGGGGCTCAGCACCGACATGGCGGTGGTGGCGGCGCTGTTCCACGTCATCAACCACGCCACCTTCAAGGCCTCGCTGTTCATGGCGGCGGGCATCATCGACCACGAGGCGGGCACGCGCGACATGCGCCGGCTCGGCGGGCTGGCGCGGCTGTTGCCGGTCACCACCGCGCTGGCGGTGCTGGCCAGCCTGGCCATGGCGGGCATCCCGCTGCTCAACGGCTTCCTGTCGAAGGAGATGTTCTTCGCCGAGGCGCTGGCGATCGAGGGCCACGAACTGCTGCGCTTCGGCGTGCCGGCGGCCGCGCTGCTGTTCGGCGCGTTCGGCATGGCGTACAGCCTGCGCTTCGTCCACGACACCTTCATGGGCCAGGGCCCGCGCGCGGTGGAGCGCGAGATCCACGAGCCGCCGCTGTTCATGCGCGTGCCGGTGGCGCTGCTGGTGCTGGCCTGCCTGGCGGTGGGCATCGCGCCCGGGCCGACCGTGGGCAGCGCGCTGGAAACCGCGGCCCGCGGCGTGCTGGGACCCACGCTGCCGGCCTACAGCCTGTCGCTCTGGCACGGCTTCAACCTGCCGCTGGCGATGAGCGCGGCCGGCGTCGCCGCCGGCATCGCGCTCTACTTCGGGCTTCGCAAGCTGTTCGACCTGCATGCGGTGGTGGCGCGGGCCACCGGCCACCGTCTGTTCCGCCTCAACGTCGATTCGCTGTTCCGCAGTGCCCAGCGCGCCACCAAGGCGATCGCCAACGGCAGCCTGCAGCGCAGCTTCGCCGGGCTGGTGCTGGTGGCGCTGGTGGCCGGCGCGGCGCCCTTCGTCGCTTCCTGGCCGGGCGGAACCCCGCCGATGCCCGGGTTCGGCTTCAACCAGCCGATGGGCCGCCTGGACTGGGTCATCTGGGGGCTGCTGGTCGGCTCGACGCTGATGACGCTGGTGCATTACCGCCAGCGCCTGCTGGCCGTGATCGTGATGGGCGGCGTCGGGCTGGCGGTCAGCCTGACCTTCGTGGCGCTGTCGGCGCCCGACCTGGCCCTGACCCAGCTGCTGGTCGAGATGGTGACGCTTTCGCTGTTGCTGCTCGGCATGCACTACCTGCCCGCGACGTCCGTGCCCGAGCGCGGCTGGGGGCGCCGCGTCCGCGACGGCGCGATCGCGGTGGCCGCGGGCCTGGGCACCGGCGGGCTGGCCTACGCCATGATGACGCGCCCGGCGGTGGGCATCGGCGACGAGCTGCTGTCGCGCTCGCTGCCCGAAGCCTGGGGCGCGAACGTGGTGAACGTGATCCTGGTCGACTTCCGCGGCTTCGACACCTTCGGCGAGATCACCGTGTTCGGCATCGCCGCGCTGGTGGTGCACGCCATGCTGCGCCGCGCGCGCATGGCGCCCGAGGCGGTGATGCCCGGCCCGCCGGTGAAGCTGCCGGTGCCGGCCGACCTGGCGCAGATCATCTTCCCGCTCACGCTCACCGTGTCGATCTTCCTGTTCCTGCGTGGCCACAACGCGCCGGGCGGTGGCTTCATCGCCGGCCTGACGCTGGCGGTGCCGCTGCTGATCCAGTACGTCATCCAGGGCGCCGACTCGGTCGAATCGCGCTTCGGCTTCAACTACATCCGGCTGGTGGCGGTGGGCCTGGTGATCGCCGCGGCGACCGGCATCGCGGCGATGGGCCTCGGCCTGCCGTTCCTGACCAGCGGCCACTACGACCTCGTGCTGCCGCTGCTGGGCAAGATCCCGCTGGCCAGCGCCGCCGCCTTCGACCTGGGCGTCTACCTGGTGGTGTTCGGCGGCACCATGCTGATCCTCTCGATGATGGGCACGCTCAAGCCGTCGCGCCTGCGCATCGCGCGCACCGGCGTGATCGACCCGGCGCGCCGCTCACCCCTGACCGCGGAGGTCGACTGATGGAACTGGCCATGTCCAGCGCGATCGCCCTGCTGGTGGCCGCCGGCGTCTACCTGATGCTGCGCGCGCGCAGCTTCGACGTGATCCTGGGCCTCACCCTGCTTTCCTATGCCACCAACCTGCTGATCTTCTCCAGCGGCCGGCTGGTGGCCGGCAAGCCGCCGGTGCTGCGCGAGGGCGTCGCCGCCACCAGCGCCAGCTACACCGACCCGCTGCCGCAGGCGCTGGTGCTCACCGCCATCGTCATCGCCTTCGCCATGACCGCGGTGACGATCGTGCTGGCCATGCGCAGCCGCGCCGACAACCACAGCGACCACGTCGATGGCCGCGAGGACGGCGAGCGATGAGCCAGCTGCCGGTCCTGCCGATCCTGCTGCCGCTGCTGGGCGGCGCCCTGTGCCTGTTCGTCGAGCACCGGCGCATGGGCGCGGTGCCGCAACGGGTGGTGGCCTGGTTGTCCATGCTGGCCACGCTGGCCGCCGGCGTGGCGCTGCTGGGGCTCGCCAGCGAGGGCGGCGTCACCGCCTACCTGCTGGGTGACTGGCCCAACCACCTGGGCATCGTGCTGATGGTCGACCGGCTGTCGGCGCTGATGGTGGTGGCCACCGGCATCCTGGCCGCCGCCTGCCTGCTCCATGCCTGCTCCGGCTGGGACCGGCGCGCGCCGCATTTCCATGCGCTGTTCCAGTTCCAGCTGGTGGGCCTGAACGGTGCCTTCCTCACCGGCGACCTGTTCAACCTGTTCGTGTTCTTCGAAGTGCTGCTGATCGCCTCCTACGGCCTGCTGCTCAGCGGCGGCCGCGGCGTGCGCATGCGCGCCGGCCTGCACTACGTCGCCTTCAACATCGCCGCCTCCACCCTGTTCCTGGTCGCGCTGGGCCTGGTGTACGGCGTGTTCGGCAGCCTGAACATGGCCGAGCTGTCGGCCCGCATCGCCAGCCTGCCGGCGGCCGACATGGCCATGGCCAAGGCCACGCTGGGCCTGCTGCTGGTGGTGTTCTGCTCGAAGGCCGCGCTGATGCCGCTGTACCTGTGGCTGCCGGATACCTATGCCCGGGCGCCGGCGGCGGTGGCGGCGCTGTTCGTCATCATGACCAAGGTCGGCATCTACGCCAGCCTGCGCGTGGGCCAGCTGCTGCTGGGCGAACCGGCGGGCGAGCTCGCCGGCTACGGCCAGGACTGGATCGCCTGGGGCGCGGTGGCCACGCTGGCGCTGGGCACGCTGGGCGTGCTGGCGGCGCCGCGGCTGCGGGTGCTGTCGGCCTACCTGGTGGTGGTGTCGGCGGCGACCCTGTTCATCGCGTTCTCGCTGCGCGCCGAGGCGGCGCTGGGCGCGGGGCTGTACTACCTGCTGCACAGCACCTTCGTGGTGGCGGCGCTGTTCATGATCGCCGACCTGGTGCGGCGCGGCCGTGGCGACGAGATGCGCGACCTGTCGCACCCGGTGGCCTCGCCGGCGGTGCGCCGCCTGGCGGGCGGCATGTACCTGGTCGCGGCCGTGTCGGTGGCGGGCCTGCCGCCGCTGTCGGGCTTCATGGGCAAGCTGGCGCTGCTGCAGGCGGTGCCGGCGGCCGACGTGGCCTGGGTCTGGACCGCGATCCTGGCCAGCAGCCTGCTGGTGATCGTCGGCCTGGTGCGCGCGGGCAGCAATTTGTTCTGGCGCGTGCCGCCACCCGTGCCCGAAGTGGCCGGGCTGAAGCCCGCCGGCAGCCGCCCGTTCGAAACCGCCGCCACCGTGGTGCTGCTGGCGCTGGGCGTGGCGCTGGCCATCGGCGCGGCGCCGGTGCTGGACTACACCCGCGCCACCGCCGCCCAGCTGATGTCGCCGGAGGACTACGTGCGCCAGGTGCGCGACACCGACCCGGCCTGGAGGAACCCCTGATGCTGCGCCGCTGGTTCCCGTCGATCCCGCTCTCGCTCACCATCGTCGCCTTCTGGCTGGTGATGAACGATGCCTTCAACCCCGCGCATATCCTGTTCGGGCTGCTGCTGGGTTGGGTGATCCCGCTGTTCGCGACCCGCCTGGACCGCGAGTTCGCCCGCATCGGCAGCCTGCGCCGCGCGCCCCGGCTCGTGCTGCACGTGCTGTGGGACATCCTGGTGTCCAACCTGGTGGTGGCGCGCCAGGTGCTGGGCAGCGAAAAGCGCATCCACCCCGGCTTCGTCTGGTACCCGCTGGACATCGCCAACATCCACGGCATCTCCGCGCTGGCCAGCATCATCACGCTGACGCCGGGCACGGTGACGGCGGCGCTGTCGGAGGACCGCAAGTACCTGCTCATCCACGTGTTCAACCTCGATGACCGCGACGCCCTGGTGGCCAGCATCAAGGAACGCTACGAACACCCGCTGATGGAGATCTTCCCGTGACGCCGACCCTCGGTTCCACCCTGGGGCTGCTCGAGCCCGCCATCGTCGCCTCGATGCTCGTGGTCAGCGTGGCGATGCTGCTTTCGCTGTACCGCCTGCTGCGCGGGCCGACGGTGGCCGACCGCATCCTGGCCCTGGACACGCTCAGCGTCACCGCCATCGCCGAACTGATGCTGCTGGGCATGTACATCCGGTCCTCGATCTACTTCGAGGCGGCGCTGGTGATCGCCATGCTGGGCTTCGGCTCCACGGTGGTGCTGAGCAAGTACGTGATGCGCCGGGACATCGTCGAATGAGCGCGCTCGTCGAAGTCATCCTGGTCGTGCTGCTGGCCACCGGAAGCGCCTTCGTGCTGGTTGGCGCCTACGGCCTGGTGCGGCTGTCGGAGTTCTTCAAGCGCCTGCACGGCCCGACCAAGGCCAGCACCCTGGGCGTGGGCTGCCTGCTGGTGGCTTCCGTGGGCTACCACGCCTTCATCGGCAGCGACCCGCAGCCGCGCGAACTGCTGATCACCGCCTTCCTGTTCATCACCGCGCCGATCAGCGCGCACCTGATGGCGAAGGCGGCGCTGGCCCTGCGCATGGACGACCTGCCCCAGCTGCCCGGCGGGCAGGAGGACACGCACGTGCCCGAGCGCCCGGACCACGGGCCGGAAGACCGCACGTGAGCGTGGCCGGCCGCCTCGCGCCGCTGGCGCTGCCGGCCGGTCCGCTGCTCGCGCTGGCGCTTTACCTGGTCGCCGACGCCCAGGGACAGTCGCACGTGCTGGCCGCCACGCTGGGGCTTACCGGCTGGTGCGCGCTGTGGTGGGTGCTGGAGCCGGTGCGGGCCCCGGTGACGGCGCTGCTGCCGCTGGCGGCCTTCCCGATGCTGGGCGTGCTGGACGCCAAGCAGGTGGCGCAGAGCTACGGCCATGAACTGATCCTCCTGCTCGGCGGCGGCTTCATGCTCTCGCGCGCGCTCGAGCGCAGCGGCGCGCACCGGCGGCTGGCGCTGGCGATGGTGCGTGCCTTCGGCGGCCGCAGCGGCCGCGCCCTGCTGTACGGCTTCCTGGCCGCGGTCGGCGCCATCAGCATGTGGATCTCGAACACCGCCACCACCCTGCTGATGCTGCCGGTGGCGCTGGCGATCCTGCAGCACTACCCCGACCGCCGGCTGGCGGCGCCGCTGGTGCTGGCGATCGCCTACGGCGCCAGCGTGGGCGGCCTGGGCACGCCGATCGGTTCGCCGCCGAACCTGGTGTTCATGCAGGTCTACGCCGAGGCCACGGGCACGCGCTACGGCTTCCTCGACTGGATGATGGTGGGCGTGCCGGTGGTGCTGGTGCTGCTGCCGCTGATGGGCTGGTGGCTGGGCCGTGGCCTGGCGGGCGCGCCGGCGGCGACCCTGCCCGAAAGCGGCCCGTGGACGCCGGGCGAGCGGCGCGTGCTGGTGGTGTTCGTGCTCACGGCGCTGGCCTGGATCTTCCGCAGCGAACCCTTCGGCGGCTGGAGCGGCTGGCTGGGCCTGGCGGGTGCGAACGATGCCAGCGTGGCCCTGCTGGCGGTGGTGGCGCTGTGCGTGATCCCGGACGGCAAGGGCTCGCGGCTGCTGGATTGGGAAACCGCGGAGCGGGTGCCCTGGGGGGCGCTGGTGCTGTTCGGCGGCGGCATCGCGCTGGCGGCCGCGTTCCAGAGCTCGGGGCTCAGCGCCTCGGTGGCGCAGGGCCTGTCGGGGCTGAGCGCGCTGCCCTTGCCGCTGCTGCTGCTGGGCATCGTCGGCGGCGTGGTGCTGCTGTCCGAGATCGCCAGCAACACCGCGACCGCCGTGCTGCTGATGCCGATCCTGGCCGCCACCGGCGTGGCGGTGGGCGTGGACCCGGCGCTCTTCATGTTCCCGGCGGTGCTGGCGGCCAGCGTCGGCTTCATGCTGCCGGTCGCCACCGCCCCGAACGCCATCGCCTACGGCAGCGGCGTCGTCTCGTCGTCCGACATGCTGCGGCACGGCGCGGTGCTGGACGTCCTCGGCGTGATCGTCCTGAGCGCCCTCTGCTACCTCGCCTTCGCCTGAAAAAAAGGTTCTTCTCCCAATTGAGGGGAGTGGCGCACGGCCGACCCGGTAGATTTGTTGG
>ERZ1066122.2050-NODE-2050-length-14186-cov-38.281863_pt1 | contig 14186 bp, 5 predicted proteins | sample MGYA00382769_ERZ1066122 | MGnify/ENA primary metagenome ERZ1066122 (study PRJEB33369, sample SAMEA5778352) | biofilm metagenome | biome: Industrial cooling water; feature: Water cooling tower basin; material: Biofilm | place: United Arab Emirates | collected...
ACCTTCGGGTTATGAGCCCGACGAGCTGCCAGACTGCTCCACCCCGCAGCAGAGAACGCGAGTATAGGCGCGGTCGCGCCTTCCACGCAAGCCTCTTGGCACTCGGCCTTCTCCTGCGGAGCGGCGGCAGGTTTAATCGCGGGGCGCGGCGGCCGGCGCCCGGCGGACCGGGAAAGGATTCACAACGTGGAGACGAACGACGTCACGACCGGACTGGTGGTGCTTCGCGCCAGCCGGCTCGAGGCCCTCGTCGCACCGCTGCAGCGGCTGCTCGAGGTGACCCGGCCGGCGCATCCGCTCGCCCCGCAGCGCGTCGTCGCGGCCCATCCCGCGATGAAGGCGTGGCTGGCCGCGGCGCTCGCGCACGAGGTGGGGCCCGGGCGCATCGTGGCGAACCTGCAGGTGCAGCTTCCGAGCGCCTGGATCGATGGGCTGTCGTCGCGACTGCTCGGCGAGCGCGCGGTGTCGCTGCCGCGCTACCGGCGCGGACCGCTCCGGTGGACCGTGCACGCCCTGCTGGGCGATCCGGCGGCGCACGGCGTGGTGGACGCGCGGCTCCGCGCCTACCTCAAGCCCGAGCGCGCCGACGACGGCGGTCGCCACGCCGACCGGCGCCGGTTCCAGCTTGCCGATCGGCTGGCGGCCGTGTTCTCGCAGTACCTCGTCTACCGCCGCGACTGGCTCGCCGCCTGGGAAGCCGGCGTCCGGACGGCCGCGACCGGGCGGCAGCGCGATCCGGCGCTGCGCGCACTCGAAGCGGAGGGGCTCGCGCCGCTGTGGCGGGCGGTCGCGAAGGCGCTGGGTCCGCACCGCGGCACGCTGGTCGATGCGCTCGTCGAGGCCATCGGCCGGCCTGATGCCGCGTTCGAGCCGCTCCACGTGTTCGGACTCTCGCATCTGCCGCCGGCGGAGTTGGCCGTGCTGCGCGCCTACGCCGCGCGCGCGCCGGTGTTCGCCTACGTGCCCGATCCCTGCCGCGAGTTCTGGGGCGGCCTGTTCCGCGCCGAGCCGCAGGGGCCGTGGCGGGCGCCCGACGTGGCCGGATGGCGCGCCTATCTGGCGGATGAGCGCTCGCGCCTCGACGACCCGCAGGGCATCGACTGGCGCGAGCAGGGCCATCCGCTGCTGGCGCGCTGGGGGCGACTGGGCCAGCACTTCCTCGCGACGCTGGTCGACGACGGGGTTCGCGAGGACATCCGCGACGGCGACGACGGGAGCGAGGCGCCCTGCGCGAATCGGCTGCAGCGCCTGCAGGAGAGCGTGCGCCGGCTCGATCCGGCGCTGCTGCGCGAAGATCCCGTCGATCCGCACGGCCGGGCCGATGCGAGCCTGCGGGTGCACGCCTGCCACACCCGGCTGCGCGAGCTCGAGGTGCTGCGCGATGCGCTGCTCGACGCCACGGCCGACGGCGCGACGGCGCCGGGCGGCATCGTGGTGATGGCTCCGGATATCCGCGCCTACCTGCCGCTGATCCCCGCGGTCTTCGGCGAACCCGGCAGCGCGCGCGAACGGCGCCTGCCCTACCACCTCGCCGACGTGCCGAGCTCGCGCTCGCATCCGCTGCTCGGCGCCTTCCGCACGCTTCTCGGGGTGGGCCAATCGCGGCTGACGGCCGCCGACGCGCTCGATCTGCTCGGATTCGACGCCGTGCAGCGCGCACTGCGATTGACGACCGCCGAGTCGGATGGCCTGGCCGGATGGCTGCGCGAAAGCCGGGTTGCGTGGGGACTCGACGGGTCCCACAAGGCGTCGATCGGCCTGCCGCCCCGCGCAGAGCACACGTTCGCGTGGGCGATGGACCGCATGATCGCCGGCTATGTGGCGGGAGACGGCGCCGCGGGCGACGCGACCGACGTCGCCACGCCGGACGCGGTGGCGCTCCAACTCGCCGACGGCGCCGCGGTGCTGCCGGTCGCGGGCATCCGCGGGCCCGGCGCCGCCGCGCTCGGTGCGCTCGACCGCCTGCTGACCGAGCTGCAGTCGTGGCGCGACCTCGCCGCCGCGCGGCTGGCCGCCAGCGCGTGGGCCGATGCGCTGCGGGCGCGCGTCGACGCCCTGCTGGCCGTCGACGCCGAGGATGTCGAAGCCCAGGCGGCGCTCGCCGTCGTGCACCGGGCGATCGCGCAGGTGGCGCTGGAGCCCGCCGAGAACGGGCACGACCCGCAGCTGGGCTTCGACGTGGTGCGCGACGTGCTGGAGCAGGCCCTCGACGGCAGCACCGAGCGTTCGCGCTTCCTGATGGGCGGCGTGACGTTCTGCGGCATGGTGCCGCAGCGCGCCCTGCCCTTCGACGTGGTGGCGGTGCTCGGTCTCGACGAGGGCGCTTTCCCGCGCCGCGCCGCGCACGGCGGCATCGACCTGATGGCGTCGCTGCGTCGGGTGGGCGATCGCGACGCGCCTTCCGATGACCGCTACCTGTTCCTCGAGACGGTCATGGCGGCCCGTCGGCGGCTGCATCTGTCGTACGTCGGGCAAGCCCCCCGGGACGGCAGGGCGCGCAATCCGGCGGCGCCACTCGCCGAGCTGCTCGGCGAGCTCGATCGCCATGCCGGACTGGAACCCGACGCTGCCGGACGTCGTCCGTGGCTCGTCAAGCACCCGCTGCAGCCGTTCGATCCGCGCTATTTCGACGGCGCCGACCCCGCCCTGTTCTCGTACTCGGAGGCGTTCGCCGGCATGCAGGGCGACGGCCGCGAGCCGCCGCCGCGCCTGCGCGACGGCAGGCCGCTGATCCCGGGGCCCGCGCCCGATCCGCTTCCGCTGCAGCAGTTGGAATCGTTCTTCCGCGATCCGTCGAAAGCGATCCTGCGCGACCAGTTCCGGGTTTCGCTGGTCGCACTCGACGACGAGGCGCTGCCCGACGCGGAGCCGCTCGAACACCTGCCGCGGACCGCCGCGGTGTCGCGGCGACTGTTCCTGGACACCGTTCTGCCGCGCCGCGCCGCCGACCCCGCGGCGCTGGCGGAGCTCGCGCCGCCCGACTGGGTGCGCCACGGCGGGCTGCTGCCCGTGGGCCGCAGGGCCGTTTCCGCCTGGGCGGAGGAGTCGGCGGCCGTCGAAGCGCTGTGGCGAGCGGCGCACGCATCGGCGCGGTTCGACGCGCGCGCCGCCTCGGGCCCTCGGACCGAAGCGGTGGCGGTGGATCTCGGCGGATCCTCCAATGCCGCGAACGCCGGCGCGGCGTCGACGTGCGGACCGGCGCGCATCGTCGGTGCGATCCGCCACGTCTTTCCGCTGGCCGGCTCCACCGACGGGCTGCAGGTCGTTCGCGCCTTTCCCGATCGAGCGAATGGCGCGTTGAAGCCAGCACCGAAGCTCAGCCTGCGGGACACCGTCCCGGCGTTCCTGCACTGGGCGCTGCTGCGCTTGCAGCACGCGGCGAGCGGCAACGGCGAGGCGCGGCCGATCCGGCTGACGATGCTGGCCGCCGGGGCGCCGCGGCTGGCGCAACAGGCCTGCGAATGGGACGAGGCCTACTGCGCCGATTCGGCTGCCGGCCGCCGGAGCCGCGAGGCGGATTTGCGGCGTCGGCTCAGCGGCCTGGTCGGGCTGTGGGCCAGCGCCCGGACCGGCGCCCGGCCCTTCCATCCGCGCAGCGCGTCGGCCGCGCTCTCGGTTCACGGGGCGGCGCACGACGACCTCGAGGCCTGGGCGACCGAGGCGGCCAAGGCCGTGCGTGAGGCCTGGAGCGGCTCGCCCGGCAAGCCGGGGGGCGAACGCGAGGATGCGCCGGGTTACGGGCGCTGGCTCGAGCGCGACCTGCTGTTCGGCGATCCGGCCAGCGATGCCGGCGGCGAGGCGCTGCGCGCGCTGCTTGCCATGGCCGCCGACGTGCAGCGGCTGCTTGAACTGACCGACGCGCCGGAGACGGGCGAATGAGCGCGATGACTTGGCAGGGACTCGCGCTCGGCCCCGGCGCGCGGCGCCTCGTGGAGGCGAGCGCGGGAACCGGCAAGACGTGGACCATCGCCGTGCTCTACCTGCGCCTGCTGCTCGAGGAGGAACTGGGTCCGCACCAGATCGTCGTCGCCACGTTCACCAAGGCGGCGGCGGCCGAACTCGGCGAGCGCCTCCGGGCGCGCGTGCGGTGGGCGCTCGAAGAGGCCGGACGCGGCGATGCGGGTTCGTCGGCCGACGACGAACCCGAAGACCTGCGCTGGCTGCGCGACCGCTGGCGCCACGAACCGTCGCGCCGGGCGGCCGACGCGACCCGCCTACAGGCCGCGATCGGGGCGCTCGACGGCGCACCGATCGGCACGCTGCACGCGCTCTGCGCCCGCATCCTCGCCGAGCATCCCTTCGCCGCGGGCGCGCCGTTCAAGGAGCGATCGGTGGTGGAGGGCGCCGCGCTGGCGCGCGATCTCGCGACCGACCTGCTGCGCCGGGTGACCCAGGCCGACGAGGACGATCCGCTGGTGGCGCTGTTCGAGGCAAGCGGGCTCTCGCCCCGCGCGCTGGCGCAACTCGTGCCGACGCTCCTCCAGCCGGGCGTGGTGGCGGCGGCGCCGTTCGACCTGCGCGAAGCCCTGCGCGGACTCCCGTTTCTGGCCGATGCGGCGACGTGGGCCGGGCGCGTCGAGGCGGCGGCCGACGCGCACACGAAGAAGAGCTCCCGACTCCGGAAGGCGTGGCTGGCGCTCGCCGAGGCGGTACGCCGCAACGATGTGGCCGCCTTCGGCGCAGCGGCCGAGGCGCAGGCGGAAGCCGACCGCGGGATCGCGATACTCAAGGGCAGCCTCGGGCATCCGGAGCTCGAATCCCTGTACGGCCAGACGCGGGCGATCGTCGACGCGCTGTCGCCCCACGCCATCGCCATCGATCTCGCCACGCCGGCACCGCTGCGGCGCCTGCTCGATGCCGCGCAGCGCTGGCTGCGCGAGGCCCAGCGGCAGCGCCTCGACGCCAGCGGGCAGTGCACCTTCGACCAGCTCGTTACCGAGGTGCGCGATGCGCTGGCCCCCCGCGACGGCGCGCGCGCGCTGGCCGATGCGCTGGCCGAGGCGTGGCCGGCGGCACTCGTCGACGAGTTCCAGGACACCGACCCGCAGCAGTTCGCGGTGCTCGACGCCATCTACTGCGACGCGCACGGCGCGCCGCGCGGGCGCCTCGTCATGATCGGCGACCCCAAGCAGGCCATCTATCGCTTCCGCGGCGGCGACGTGGCCGCCTACGAGCGCGCCAAGGCCGACGTGGCGCCTGCCGATCGATTGGACCTGCGCGTCAACCACCGCGCCAGCCGGACCTACGTGCGCGCCCTCAACGCGTTCTACGAGGCCGCCGGGACGCGCCTCGGTCCGGCCGGGTCGTCGACGTCGATCGCCTATGTCCCGGTCGAACCGAGCGGCCGCCGCGACGCCACCCCGCTTCGCGAGCGCGACGGCCGCCCGGCCGCGCACGCGCTGGTGCTGCACGCGCTCGCCGAGCCGGAACCGGCCGACGACCGCCTGCAGGCGCGGGCGCTGCGGGGCTGCGCCAACCGGATCGCCGAGCTGCTGTCGAGCGGCGCGCGGATCGGTGACGAGCCGCTGCAGCCCGGCGACATCGCGGTGCTGCTGCCGAACCACGGCCAGATCGCGATGCTGGCGCGCGAGCTCGCCGCGCGCGGCGTGCCCTGCGTGTCGCAGTCGCCGTCGAGCGTCTACGCCTCCGACGCAGCCCGCGAGCTGCGCGTGCTGCTGCACGCAGCGCTGCACGCCGAAGAGGCCGATGCGCTTCGCGCGGCGGCGTCGACGCGGCTGTGCGACGGCAGCCTCGCCGGGCTGCAGCGGCTGCTGACCGATGGCGCGGCGCTCGACGCCGAGTCGGCCCGATTCCACGCCCTGCGCGCGCTGCTCGTCGCGCGCGGCCCGCTCGCAGTGGTTTCGGCCCTGCTCGACCGTCACGCCGCGCGGCTGCTGTCCGCACGCGATGGCGAGCGCTACGTCACCGACCTCCGCCACGTCGGCGAGCTGCTGCAGGAGGCCTGGCGCGAACACGGCGCCGGCGCGCGGCTGATGCGCTGGCTCGGCGCGCAGCGCGACGCCGCCGCGGAGGACGGCGGGGAAGCCATGGCCTTGCGGCTCGAATCCGACACCGCGCGGGTGCGGCTGATGACGCTGCACGCCAGCAAGGGCCTCGAGTTCCCGATCGTGTTCCTTCCGCTGATGTGGCGACACGGGAGCGCCCGGGCGCCCAGACGAGCCCCTTCGCTGCTCGCGCTCGATGCCGCGGGCAGCAAGGGCATCGTGACCGGCGCCGAAGCACTGGCGCGGGTGGCGGCGCAGGAGCTCGAGGAGCGGCACCGGATGCTCTACGTCGCGCTGACGCGGGCCATCCACGCCTGCCACGTGTTCACGCTGCCGCTCGGGTGCGAGGTCGGCGAGCCCGCCGAGCCGGCCCAGCCCGACGCCGATGCGCCGCTCAACGCGCTGGACCTCGGCGCCGTCGCGGCCGCAGGCGCCGCGGCAGGCATCGCCGTCGTCGAAGGCTGGGGTGAGTCGCTGGCGCCGGCAATTGAGCGACCGCGGGGACACGCGCCGCCGCGGCGCGCCCGGCCGCTGCCGCCGCCGCTCGCGGTGGCGCTGCCGCGCCGGCACAGCTTCACGACGCTGATCGGCGCTGCCGCCGCGGCGTTCGACGACGAGCCCGCGGCCGAAGACGAGCCGCGAACCTCTGACGACGCCGCCGACGGGCACGACGGCGATGACGCGGCCGGTGCTGCGGCTGCGCCGGCCGACGCGCGCGACGGGGATCCCGCCCTGCTGGCCCTCGCCGGCGTGGGCGGCACCGATTTCGGCAACGCCGTCCACGCGCTGCTCGAGCGCCGCCCGCACGGGCGGTCGGTCAGCGCCGCCGACGCCCTCGTCGCGCTGCAGGAGCACGGCGTGCGGGCCCGGCACGGCGAGCTCGACGCTGTCGCCGCCGCGCTGGCGGCGCGGCTGGATCGCGTGCTGAAAACCCCGCTTGCCGCCGGCGGCGGGCCGCGACTGTGGGATCTGGCCGCCGGGGATGCCGTGGCGGAAATGGGCTTCGATTACCGGCTCGACGGCGCGACGCTGTCGGCGCTGCGCCGGGCCTGCGAAGCGCACGGCGAGGCCGACCTCGTCCCCGCTGGCGACGCGACGCTGACCGGGCTGATGACCGGCAAGATCGACCTCGTCTTCCTCCACGGCGGCCGCTTCCACGTGCTCGACTACAAGGGCAACCAGCTCGCTCCGGGCCCACGGCCGCAGCGGTCTTCGTACGCGCCGGCGGCGCTGGAGCGCGCGATGCGCCGCTCGGGCTATCGCCTGCAGGCGTTCCTCTACGCGCTGGCGCTGGATCGGTACCTGCGCGAGCGCCTCGGCGCCGACTACCGGCGCGACGTCCACCTCGGCGACGCGTGGTACCTGTACATCCGCGCCGTCGGCCTGAGCCTCGACGACGGCACCCCGTGCGGCGTGTGGCGACACCGGTTCGACGACGCGCTGCTGGACGCCGCGCAGGCCGCGCTGGCCGGCCCCGGGAGCCCGCGGTGACGGCGCGCGTGGCCGGCGAGCGGTTCGGCTTTCGCCTGCCGTCCGCGGCCTCGGCGCTGCCCGCCGTCTGGCGCGACCTCGATCGCGCGGTGTGGCGATGGGTCCGCGCGCACGGCGGAGACGCCGCGACGGCGCTCGCCGCCGGATGGGCCAGCCACGCCGACGGACAGGGGCACGCCGCGCTGCCGCTGTCCGCCCTGCCCGGGACCTTCGGCCCCGATGAACGCGAGGCGCGCATCGACGGGGCAGCGCTGGCGGAAAGCGCGCTGGTCGACGCGGCAGGCGGCGCGGAACAGCCGGTCCGCCCCTTCGTGCTCGACGGCGGGCACTTCTACCTGCGGCGCAACTTCAGCGACGAAACCGCCGTGGCGCGCGCGTTGGGCGGCCGGCGCGCCGCGGCGGCGGCGGCGCGGCATCCGGTGGATGAGGCGGCGCTGCGCGCGCTGTTCCCCGGGCCGTGGCGCGAAGCCGAGGCGCGTCAGCGCGCGGCGGTGAGCGGCGCGCCGGGGCGGCGCCTGATGGCGCTCACCGGCGGGCCCGGGACCGGAAAGACCAGCACGGTGCTCCGGATGCTGCTGGCGCTCTCCCGCGACCACGCCGCGCGGACCGGTGCGGCACCCGTGTTTCGCGCGGCCGCCCCGACGGGCAAGGCCGCGCAGCGCCTCGGCGAATCGTTGAGAGACGGCCACGCCCGGCTGGCCGCGGGCGGCATGGGGCAGGATCCGGCGTGGGCACCCCATCTCGACGCGGTGGCGGCCGCCGCGCCCACCACGCTGCATCGACTGCTCGGCGCCCGCGGTCGCGGCGGCGGCTTCGCCTTTGGCGCCACCACGCGACTGCCCGCCGATATCGTCGTGGTGGACGAGGCCTCGATGCTCGAACTCGGGCTGCTGCGCGCGCTGCTCGAAGCGCTCCGCGACGATGCGGTACTGGTGCTCGTCGGCGACGCCGACCAGCTCACGTCGGTCGGCACCGGCTCGATCATGATGGATCTGATCGACGCCCTCGAGGCCGATCCGCGCGGCGACCTCGTGCGGCTGCAGCACTGCTTCCGCGCCGATGCGGCGCTGGTTCCCGTCAACGAAGCGGTGCGTGCCGGCGATCGCGCGGCGTTCAGCGCCGCCGTGACGGCGGCAGGCGGGCGCGCCACGCACCGGCCCATCGATACCGTCGCGCGCCTCGACGCCGCGCTTGCCCGCTGGGGGCTCGTCCTGCGGGACGCGCTCGAAGCCGCCGGGGTCGACGTCGCCCTGCCCGCCGACGACGGCGCAACGCGACGTCGACTCGCGGCCCTGCGCAGCCGCCAGCTGCTCTGTGCGCAGCGCGAGGGACCGTTCGGCGCCCTTCGCGCCAACGGCCTCATCGCCGCGCAGCTTCGCCGGCGGGCGGGATCGGGCGCTCTGAACGACGGCGCCTGGTATCCGGGGCGCGCGGTGATGGTGCTGCGCAACGATGAGTCGGCGCGGCTCTACAACGGCGATGTCGGCCTGTGCGTGGCGGTCGAGCAGGACGGCGAGCGCCGCCTGCGCGTGGCCTTCGAGGCGGCGCCGGGCGACGCCGCCGCGCGCCTGTTCGAACCGGCTGCGCTGCCGGCCCACGAGGACGCCTTCGCCATCACCGTGCACAAGAGCCAGGGATCGGAATACGACGACGTGGCCGTGCTGCTGCCGCCCGACCCCACGTCGCCGCTGCTCAACCGGCAGATGCTGTACACGGGCGTGTCACGCGCCCGCCGCTCGATCGAGCTCTGGGCGGGCGCCGCCGCGCTCGACGCGGCCTTGGCCCAGCGGCTGGTCCGACACGGCCGGCTCGCGGCGCGCATGCTGGCCGCCGGCGCCGGATGACGCCTCCGCTCAGGCGAAGGCGGCGCGGGTCCAGGCCATGATCAGGTTCGCGAACAGCCCGAGCCCCAGCAGCGCGATCGCGTTGGCGGCGAAGACGAAGCGCAGCGTCCCGTCGGCATCGGCGACGACGATCTCGCGCTCCGGCTCGTCGAAGAACATGACCTTGATGATCCGCAGGTAGTAGAACGCGCCGATCACCGCCATGACGACGCCGCCGATGGCCAGCCACACGAGGTCGGCCTGCACCGCGGCGCGGATCGCCTCCAGCTTGGCCCAGAACCCGAGGAACGGCGGCACGCCCGCGAGCGAGGCCATGACGAGCAGGATCAGCGTGGCGTGGAACGGGCTCTTCGACCAGAGCCCTTTGTAGTCGGCGATCTCCTCGGCCTCGAAGCCCTGCCTCGACATCAGCACGATGGCGCCGAATGCGGCGGTCGCCGAGAGCGCGTAGGCAATGGCATAGAACATCGCCGCCGAATAGCCGGCGTCGCCGCCGTTGGCCAACGCCATGAACAGGAAGCCGACATGCGACACCGTCGAGTAGGCCAGCATGCGCTTCAGGTTCGTCTGGGCGAGCGCCAGCAGGTTGCCGATGACGAGCGACAGCATCGCCAGCCACGCCACCAGCATCGACCACTGCTCCGACGTCGGGCCAAGCCCCGCCTCCAGCAGGCGGTAGGCGAAGCCAAACGCGGCGATCTTCGGCACCGAGCCGATGAACAGCGTGATGGCCGTCGGCGCGCCCTGGTAAACGTCGGGCACCCACATGTGGAACGGCGCGGCGCCGAACTTGAACGCGATGCCGACCAGCACGAACACCAGCCCGAACATCAGCAGGCTGCGGTCGGCGCTGCTCGCCGCGGCCTGGTGGATGGCCGCGAGGTCGAGGCTCCCGCTGGCGCCGTAAAGCATGGACATGCCGTACAGCAGCAGGCCCGAAGCCAGCGCGCCGAGCACGAAGTACTTCATCGCCGCCTCGGACGCGCGCTTGCTGTCGCGGTCGAGGGCGACCAGCGCGTAGGAGCTCAGGGCGAGCATCTCGAGCCCGAGGTAGAGGGTCACGAGGTTGCCGGCCGACACCATGACCATCATGCCGACCAGCGCGAGCAGCACGATCGGATAGAACTCGCCGGGCAGCAGGTTGCGCGCCGTCAGGTAGGGCCGCGCATAGGCCAGCGCCAGCGCCGTGACGCCGCACATGGCGATCTTCAGCACGTCGGCGAGCGTGTCGCGCACGAACATCCCGCCGAAGGCCGACACCGGCTCGGCGCCCATGCCGCGACCGACCAGCAGCGCCGTCACCAGCAGCGACAGCAGGGCGAGGAAGTGGATCAGCCCGCGGCGGCGCGCGTCGACGAAGAGATCGGCGAGCAGCAGGCCGAAGGCGGCCGAGCAGAGCACGATCTCCGGAAGGACCGGCACGAGGTCGGCGGCGGTGGGCAGGGGCATCACGCCGGGAAGGTTCATCGGGATCAGGTCTCCGTCACGGCGCCGCGAGCTTGGTGGTCGACAGCTGCGAAACCAGCTGCACCACCGAGGCGTCCATCAAATCGGTCAAGGGCTTGGGATAGACGCCGAGCAGCAGGACGCCGGCGGCGAACAGGCCGAGCACCCAGGCCTCGCGGGCGTCGATGTCGGTGAGTTCGGCCACGTGGCGGTTGGCCACGTCGCCGAACAGCACGCGCTTGACCATCCACAGCGTGTAGGCCGCGCCCAGCACCAGCGTCGTGCCGGCGATGAAGCCGATCCACGGTGCCGCCTGGAAGGCCGCGAGGATGACCATGAACTCGCCGACGAAGCCGGAGGTGCCCGGCAGGCCGGCGTTGGCCATCGCGAACAGCACGAACAGGCCGCCGAACCACGGCATCACGTTCATGACGCCGCCGTAGTCCTTGATCATCCGCGAATGCATGCGGTCGTAGAGCACGCCGACGCAGGTGAACATCGCGCCGGAAACGAAACCGTGCGAAATCATCTGCACCATGGCGCCCTGCAGGCCGAGCTCGGCGGCGTCCTGCCGCACCTCGCCGCCGCGCATCAGGCCGAAGGCGATGAAGATGCCCAGCGTCACGAAGCCCATGTGCGCGATCGACGAATAGGCGATCAGCTTCTTCATGTCCTCCTGCACGAGGGCGACGAAGCCGATGTAGGCCACCGCGACCAGCGAGAAGGCGATCACCAGCCACGCCCACTCGGCGCCGGCATCGGGGACGATCGGCAGCGTGAAGCGGATGAACCCGTAGCCGCCGATCTTCAGCATGATCGCCGCCAGCACGACCGAGCCCGCGGTCGGCGCCTCGACGTGCGCATCGGGCAGCCAGGTGTGCACCGGGAACATCGGGATCTTCACCGCGAAGGCGGCGAAGAAGGCGAAGAACAACCAGGTCTGCTCGGTGGCCGAAAGCGGCAGCGCGTAGAGGTCGGCGAGCTGGAAGCTGCCGCCCTTCACGTACAGGTAGATCAGCCCGACCAGCATGAAGACCGAGCCGAGGAAGGTGTAGAGGAAGAACTTCAGGCTGGCGTAGACGCGGTTCGCGCCGCCCCAGACGCCGATCACGATGAACATCGGGATCAGCATCGCTTCGAAGAACACGTAGAACAGGATGGCGTCCTGCGCCGCGAACACGCCGATCATCAGCGCTTCGAGGATCAGGAAGCAGGCGTAGTACTGGTGCACCCGGCGCTCGATCGATGTCCAGGCGCCCAGCAGCACGAGCACGCTCGTGATCGTCGTCAGCAGGATCAGCGCCACGGCGATGCCGTCGACGCCGAGGTGGTAGAAGATGTCGAACGCGGGGATCCACGCGCGCTTCTCGACGAACTGCATCGCCGGCGACGCGGCATCGAAGCCGGTGTAGAGCGGGATGCTGAGCGCCAGCGTGGCGACGGCGACGGCAAGCGCGAACCACTTGGCCTGCGTGCCGCGCGCCTCGCCGAACCAGAGCGTGGCAAGACCGCCCAGAAGGGGCAGCCAGATCAGCACGCTCAGCAGGGGAAATCCATCCATCGGGGCGTCCTTGGCAGGGTCAGGCGGTGGTCCAGCGGCCGGCCAGCCACAGCAGGGCGATCAGGCCGAGGATCATCGCGAAGGCGTAGTGGTAGAGATAGCCGGACTGCACGTGGCGCGACAGCGCGGCGACGCGATCGATGACCCAAGCCGACCCGTTGACGAGCGCGCCGTCGATCAGGCCGCGATCGCCGGCGCGCCAGGCCACCCGGCCGAGCTTGACGCCACCGCCGGCGAAGCCGTCGATCCACAGGTCGTCCATCCAGTACTTGCGCTCGAGGACGCGCACCAGCGGCGCCAGCGCCGCGCGGATGCGGGCGCTGGTTCCGGGCCGCAGCAGGTACAGGAAGGTGGCGAGCGCGAAGCCGGCCGCCATCAGCCAGAACGGCAGGGCCACGAAACCGTGCGTGCCAAAACCGATCGCGCCATGCTGGAAGTACTTGCAGCCGACGACGTCGACGGGATCAGGGCTACCGCGCTCGACGACGGCGGCGCAGTCGACCGGGGCGGACGGCACCGGGCCCAGCGGCGCGGCGGAGGCGCCCGGTGCCAAGTCATCCGCGGCAGGAACCTGCGGCGCGTACTGGTAGATGGCCCCCTCGAAGAAGGGCGTGACCGCCTGCTGGCCGGAGAAATCCTTGCCGAACAGCATCGGGCCGACCGTCAGCGCACCGACCAGCACCGACGGGATCGCCAGCGCCACGAGCGGCACGGTGACGACCCACGGCGACTCGTGGGGCTCGACCGGGCCGTGGTGGCCATGGTCGTCATCGTGGTGCCCGTCGCCGTGCGAGTGGTGGTCCTCCGCCGCGTGCGCGTCGCGGAAGCGCTCGGGGCCGTGGAAGACGAGGTAGAACAGGCGGAAGCTGTAGAAGCTGGTGACGAACACGCCGGCCAGCACCGCGAAGATCGCGTACTGGTTCACCCAGCTGCCGCCCTCGCCCGCCGCCCGGACCGCCTCGATGATGCTGTCCTTCGAATAGAAGCCCGACAGGAACGGGAAGCCGACGAGGGCAAGGGTTCCGATCAACGACGTCCAGTAGGTGATCGGCATGTACTTGCGCAGGCCACCCATCCGGCGCATGTCCTGCTCGTGGTGCATGCCGATGATGACGCTGCCCGCGGCGAGGAACAGCAGGGCCTTGAAGAAGGCGTGCGTCATCAGGTGGAACACCGCCGCGCCGTAGGCCGAGACGCCGAGCGCCACGGTCATGTAGCCGAGCTGCGACAGCGTGGAGTACGCGACGACGCGCTTGATGTCGTTCTGCACCATGCCGATCAGGCCGGTGAACAGGGCGGTCGTTGCGCCGATGAACAGGATGAACTGCAGCGCGGCGGGCGAGAGCTCGAACACCGGCGACATCCGGCTGACCATGAAGATGCCGGCGGTGACCATCGTCGCGGCGTGGATCAGCGCCGAGATCGGCGTCGGGCCTTCCATCGAGTCCGGCAGCCACACGTGCAGCGGCACCTGCGCCGACTTGCCCATCGCGCCGATGAACAGGCAGATGCCCACGAAGGTCATCGCGTCGACCGACCAGCCGGGCACCGTCAACCCGAGGAGATTGAACGACTCCCACAGCACCAGCTGCTGGCCCTGCCCCTCCATGACGCGGGCGAAGACCGTGGCGTAGTCGAGCGAGCCGTACACGTGCACGACCGCCGCGATGCCGAGCAGGAAGCCGAAATCGCCGACGCGGTTGACGAGGAACGCCTTCATGTTGGCGAACACCGCCGTCGGGCGCTTGTACCAGAAGCCGATCAGCAGGTACGAGACGAGGCCCACCGCCTCCCAGCCGAAGAACAGCTGCAGGAAGTTGTTGCTCATCACGAGCATCA
>ERZ1066122.2051-NODE-2051-length-14183-cov-14.885830_pt1 | contig 14183 bp, 8 predicted proteins | sample MGYA00382769_ERZ1066122 | MGnify/ENA primary metagenome ERZ1066122 (study PRJEB33369, sample SAMEA5778352) | biofilm metagenome | biome: Industrial cooling water; feature: Water cooling tower basin; material: Biofilm | place: United Arab Emirates | collected...
CGGCACCGGCCTGTGGGATTCGCAGGTGCAGTACTGGGAGCCGGCGAAGTACGTCGCCCGGCTGCGCGCCAAGAAGACCGACGACAACCTGCTGGTGTTCCGCACCAACATGGAGGCCGGCCATGGCGGCAAGTCGGGCCGCTTCCAGCGCTTCCGCGAGACGGCCGAGCAGTACGCCTTCATGCTCGACCAGCTCGGCGTCGAGAAGCAGGCGGAGTGAGTCGCGCGCGAAACTGATGCGAATGAAAAACCCCGGCAAACGCCGGGGTTTTTCGCTTTCCTCACAGGCAGGTTGACGCCTGGTCGAAGTACCGCTCCAGTTGGCGCCTACGGCGAGATCTGACGCAGCTTGATGGTCGGCAGAGGCACAAGGACTTTGAACGTCTTGTCCTGCGCCCAGGTCTTGCCCTTCACCTCCGACCAGTTGCCGCCACCGGTGAGGCCGAGTGTGCCGGAAACCACGGTGCCCGCTGAGACTTCCAACGCGCGGATCGACCCGCCTGCCGTGGCATTCCGGGTGGCGCTGATCGACGGGGCAAGGCTCGCGTTCGCCGCGACGGTCGTCTCCAGCGTATCGCCCGCCTTGACGACGACCTCGTCCTCGCGGTGATCCTGCACGATTTCGAACACCGCGACGCCGGTGCCGGCCGGGAACGCGAAGCGCATCGTGGCCGTGGCCCCGTTGACCAGCGGCGTTTGGTTCGTGCCGGGCGGCATGGACACCGTCACTTCGAGCGCGCCGTCGCGCAGGTTGGCGATACGCTCCGGCAGATAGCCCTGCTCGTCCCAGCCCGCGCTCGTTCCCGACCGGCGCGCCGCGCGCCACGACGTCTGCATGGGCGGGACGAAGTCACCGTTCGAAGGCTCGATCATCACCGAGATATCCGCCTCCTCCTTCTGGCCATAGGCGTTGATGGGCACGAAGCGGATAGCCGTGGTGGACGCCGCAGGCGGGGTCGGTTTGCGGGTGACAGGTGCCTTTGGCGGAAACACCTTGTCGGTGCCTCCGGCCTTCTCAAGGTCGTGCAGCACTTGCGGCAGCTTGACGTCCAGCGGGTCGATCAAGCGCAGGCTCTTTCCGATCGTGCTGAGGTCCGCGCTGGCGGTTGGCAGGGCGGTGCTTTCCGGGGGCTGCTTTGCGGCGGCCTTGGCGACTTCTTCTACCGCCTTCGCACTGGCTGCGGCCTTGTCGACTCCCTCTTTGGCTCCGAGCAGCTTGACGAGATCCGGGGGGTCGGCCGACTCGATCAATTCACCCAGGATCTTTGACACTTCGTCGAGGCCGGACATGTCGCGGAACGTGTCCCCCTTCCCCAGGGCGGTCAGGACGGCGGCGGCGCCCGTGGGAGCGGGCAGGGCGGGCGGGTCTTTGATGCCGACCACGGTCGCCGGCAGCTGGCCTTGGCCGATCGTGGGCGACTGACCGCGCGGGCCCATCGTCAGGTCGGCGATGTTCGGCAACAGGGACACCGGGAGCTCGTCGAAGTTCCACATGCGCGTGACATCGCGCACCTCGGCGCCGTTGCAGTGGCCCAGATGCGCTTCGGCAAACACGCCACGGGTGGGCAGGGTGACGATGGAACGCGACGGCGGCGGCGCCTTGCCTTCGAGCACCGGCAAGGGGACATCGTTGTTCAACATGGCGGGCCCGACGTAACGCAACACCAGATGGTTGCCGATGATGCCCAGAAGCTCGTCACCCAACGAATCAGCAAATCGACCTGCTGCGAGCGCCATGCGCATCCGGCGCTCGCTCCGGTCCATCGCGACCCAACACCACGAGTTGTAGTAGGCCGCATTGGCGTTGAGGTGATTGACGAGCAGGTCGGCGAGCGCCTCATCGCCCGCCTTGGTCGGCAGCTGCGGACCGTCGGGGGCGGAATCTTCCATGTCGTCGCCCGGGAGCGTCGGGGACGGGGGAGGAGACAGGGGCGGTGGGCCCGGCCAGACGACGGACGCGTGGGTGCGAGTCAGGCCGGCGGCGGCATAGGCGTTTGAAACCGCCGCAGCGTGGTCGAGCGTGATCTGGTTGTCGTTCGGTGGCAGCGGGATCGGGCTACCTAGTGCGGAATTGAGGCTGCGGACATTGGCCTGCGTGATGACGGTGAGGTCGATGACATCGGACCTGCGCGGGAAGGTCAGAGCCTCTGCCGGGCGAGCCAGCCGAGGCGGAATGTTGAACTTCGGTAGTCCCGTCCAATCGAACAGCGGCTGCCAAACGCCGCGCACTTCGATTTCCACCCGAACCCGGTCGAGGTCCCACCCGCTGTTCACATCCTCGCCGATCTTCGTGGAGGGAGTGAACCGCACGGCAAGGCTGGCGACCTGGATCGGGTCGAACTGCTCGCTGCGCTCCTCCACATAGGTCGTCATGCCGGCACTGGCGGTCGCGCGCGAACTGCCATCGGGATTCTTGATGTTTAGGAAGAGATTCGACGCACCTTCGCTTTTCTGGACCAAAGCCACGCGAGTGCCGTTCTTCAAGCCGATTTCGACGACGACCGATCCTGGCGTGTCAGGCCCCGCCGCAAACGCCGGCTGTTCGCGCGGTCCCATGACGAGCGTGCAGCGTACACGGCTCGTGACCACCGGCGGCGGCGTCATGCCGCCTCCGGATGCGGGTCCGCCTGCCGGCGCGCCTGCCCCGTCGTAGGCCGCATCCCCGATCGCCAGACGCTCCAGCGCATCGAACCCCGGCGCGCGGCGCGGATCGAGAAGGTTGGGTTCCAACTGCACCCGGAACCGTCGTGCCAAGTCGCGGGTATAGGCAAACGGCAGGAACGGGACCAGCAGGGCCCATTCGCGGTTGCGGAACGTTGTCACCACGGCGAGATGCCGCAGCACCTCGTAGTACTGGATCGTCAGCGCATGCATGCGATTCATGTTTGCGACGATCCGGGTGGACAGATAGTTCTGTTCGGCTTGGCCGGCCTGGATCACCACCGTGCTTGTGAGGTTCCGGCGCAGGCTGCTCCGTTGCAGCGTTCCGCCGTGGATGTCCTGCTGCGCGTCGGCGCGCATATCGCGATTGCCCGCCGTGAAACTGCCGCCGATGCCGCCCGCGGTGCGCCCTGCGGCGGAGAGCCCGATCTTCGGCATCGCGAAGTCAGCCGCCACGGCATTGCCGTACATGGCCGAGACGCCGCCCTGCTGCTCCTTCACATCCCCCTTCACGATGTCGTCGACTTCGCGGTCGTAGGTCTGGTCGTGGAGGAGGGCTTCGCGGGCGCGGATCACGTCTTTGCGCGAGATGTCGTCGGTGCGCGACCAGTCCACCACGGCGATCTTCGTCGCTTCGCCCGGCGCGAGGGCGAGGCTGTACTGGATTTCGCCGAGCGAGTGGCCGAGCGAGGTCCAGGTCTGCTCGAAAACCATGAGTTCGGCGAAGATCAGGCGCGGGTCCGGGCGCAGGTCGCCTGCTACTGACGCGAGTTGAGTCTCCGCATTGCTGGCCGGCGAAGCGCGAGTGATGTCTGCTGGAATGTCGTGGCGCAAGTTCAACCGGTACAGCATGCGACGCTGCTCCGGCAGCCGGCTCGGCACGATGTGCTCGCAGTCACCCTGTCCGAGGGTCATCGGCCGGTTCTGCACGAACGACTGCGGGGAAAGCGCGTAGTCCACGGGGTCAGGCGACAGGATGATGCCCGGCGCACTTTCATCGCCAAGCAAGGCCGCATCGGTGGTCAGGTGGGTTGCGTGGGCTTCGCCGAACAGCGCTTGACGGATCGCGATGGCGCGCTCCGCCACGGCGGTCTCATCGAAGACGATCGGCGGGTTCGCTGCAGGGTCCGGTTTCATGGATCCGAGCACGCCGCGTGCCGCCAGCAGACCCACCGTCGACTTGGCGTCACCTTGGACCATCAGTTGGAGATCGCTGCTGCCATCGACCAACCCCGCCGCAATGGTCTCCGTCACCACTTCCGGCACGTCACCGGCGGGCGTTTCCAGGGAGACGCTGATGTAGCCGAGTCGATCGGCGCTGGCCTCGGCCAGCGGTACGGTGACGGTCTTGCCGCCTGCGCCTGCTTCCACGGCGCGCAGGATGATCCGCGCCCCTGGAACGGCGGCGCGGGACTGAGACCCAACGATGAAGGCTCTGACCTTGAGTGACATGGATGTAGCTCCTCGGGGGGGTGGGGGGTAACGCGTGGGGACGGAGCGGTAGCGCTTTCGGAAACCCCGGCGGTTGCTGCGTAAGGGGGAGTTTTTCCGGGGAGAGTCGGGACAACGATTCGCCCCTCAGCGCGTCTCGAGGCTGTCGGCGGTGAAGCGAAGCTCGTTCGGGCGGACGCCGAGCGTCGTTTCCAGCGCCGTTGCCGCCACCTCGCGGTAGGTCTGCAACAGGGCGTCGTCGTTGGTTTCCTTCGCCACCATGTAGCCGGCGAGCGGCAGGGTGGCCATCAGCACGAAGATCTCGTAGAGCTGCTGGCGCTGCGCATCGGACAGCGCCTGGAACTCCGCCGACTGGCCGAAGGCCGCATCCACCTTCGCCTGCAGCGTGAGGATCGCCTCCTCGGCAGGCTCTTGGTCGGAGTCGACCATCACCGCCACACCGACGAGGTAGGCGAGAGCCATCGCCACGGAGTTCGGCCGACCCATGCGATGCGCCTCGCCTTCGAAGGCGTCCAGCCCGGCGTTGAAAGCGACGTTCATTTCCTGCACCTGCGCCGGGTCGTCGCTGAGGCTCGATGCGAAGCGGCCCACCATCATTCGTCGGCCGGAAGGAGTGAAGTTCGTGGCCGTGGATTCGGCGGCCGGCAGAGCCTCGGCGGGCTGCGGTTCGTCGGGGTACGCCCCATCGACGTCGGTTTGGACGCCGGCGTCGGCAGCGGTGACCTCGTCGAGTACACGCTGCGACATCCGCACCTGCGCGGACAGCTGCTGGGTCGCGATGAACGAGTTCATCGACGGGGTGCTCATCGTGTAGCCCGAGTACTGCGCTTCGGCGGTGGCGCTGAGTACGAATGCGGCGATGGCGAAGAAGGTTCGCAGGCGCGTCGGGGTCATGGCGTGGCTCCTCGGGGCTCAAGTGGGGGCGGATCCGATGAAGGGATACGCGCTTGACCGCGGATTCCTATCAGGCGCTGCCGTCGGCCGCTGCGCCGGGGCCTTCTTTGCGCCGCAACAAACCGGCCGCTATAAAGGCCGGGAAAGAGGAGCGTTCGCATGACTACCCCCGCCGCCAGCGAGCACACCCCGATCGAGATCACCCAGCTGCTGCGCCGCTGGCAGGGCGGTGACCTCGTGGCGCGGGAGCGCCTGGTCGAAGCGGTGTACACGCAGGTGCGCGCGATTGCCGGGCGCTCGGTGCGCTCCAACCCGGGCGGCTCGCTGGGCGCGACCGAGCTCGCGCACGAGGCCCTGATGCGCCTGCTCGGCGGTGACGCCGCCTGGGAGGACCGTCGGCACTTCTTCAACGTCGTGGCGCAGGCCACGCGGCAGATTCTGGTGGACGCCGCGCGGCGTCGGATGCGCGACAAGCGCGGCGGTGGTGCGGAGGCGGTCAGTCTCTCGGCGGCCGACGACGTGGCGCAGGCCGAGGATGAAGACCTGCTGCGCTTGCATGCCGCGCTTCAGGAGCTGGAAGGCTGCGAGCCGCGCAAGGCGCAGGTGCTGGAGCTGACCTACTTCGGCGGGTTGGAGCGCGAGGACGTGGCGCGTGCTCTGGAGATTTCGGTGCCCACCGTCGACCGCGACCTGCGCTTCGGCAAGGCTTGGCTCAAGCGCGCGCTGGAATCGTGACGTGCGGCCGTCCCGCTGCTGCCGCCGGCGCTTGGCGATAGGAATCGCGGCGATTCGACGTAGCGAAGACCGACGCGTTTGGCATCGACGATGAATTCCCCAGCAGACGACCGCCTCGCGGAACTGTTCGACGCGCTCGTCGATCTCGGCGCCCCGGCGCGCGCGCGGGCGTTGGACGCGGCCGGACTGGATCCGGCTCAGCGCGCCGCGCTCGAGCGGCTGATCGACGCCGATCGCAGTCAGGATTCACGACTCGAGCGCGCGCTGTCGGGGGTGGCGCAGCGGGTCGATGCGTCCAACGGCAGCGCGGCGCGCGAAGGTGCGCGCATCGGCGCTTGGCGCATCGAGCGCGAGCTCGGTGCCGGCGGCATGGGCACGGTTTTCCTGGTGCAGCGCGCCGACGCCGGCGACGCGCAGTGCGGCGCACTCAAGCTGCTGCGCGGCTTCCCGACCGAAGAAGGACGCCGTCGGCTCCGGCAGGAGCGCCGCGTGCTGGCGTCACTCGAGCATCCCTACATCGCGCGGCTGATCGACGGCGGCGAGACGGCGGACGGGCAGCCGTACTTCGTCATGGAGTACGTCGACGGCGAGTCGGCAACGGCCTTCGCGGCGCGCCAAGGACTCGACGCGGCGGCGCGCGTGCAGCTGGTCGACCGCATCGCCGAGGCAGTGGCGCACGCGCACCAGCGCCTGGTGATCCACCGCGACCTCAAGCCTTCGAACGTGCTGGTGCGCCCCGACGGCACGCCGCGCGTGCTCGACTTCGGCGTCGCGAAGCTCATCGACGAGGCCGGCGACACCGGCGGCACCTCGACGCGCGTGTGGACGCCGGGCTATGCCAGCCCGGAGCAGACCGTCGGCCGCCCGGTGACCACGGCGACCGACGTCCATGCGCTTGGCGCACTGCTGCAGGAACTGCTGTCCGGCACGCGCCCCGACGGCGTGGCCTGTACGCCTGCGCTCGCGCCGGTGCCGGTGGACGCCGACCTGCGCGCCATCCTCGCCAAGGCCAAGGCGGACGACCCGCTTGAGCGCTACCCGACCGTGGAAGCCTTGCGCGACGACCTCGCGCGCTGGCGCGACGGCCGCCCGGTGCGCGCCAGCCGCGACGGAGCGCTCTACCGCGCGGGCAAGTTCGTGCGCCGGCATCGCGGCGGCGTGGCGCTTGTGACAGTCGCGCTGCTTGCGCTTTGCGCGTTCACTTGGCGACTCGGCGTGGAGCGCAACCGCGCGCTTGAAGCCGAGGCGCTGGCGGAACAGCGCCGCATCGCGGCCGAGCAGGCCGCCGCGACCGCGCAGGGCGCGCTGGATTTCTTCGCCGGCGTGCTGGCCGAGGTCGAGCCCGAACGCACCGCTACGCGTAGCATCACCATCGACGACTGGCTGGATCGTGCGGCGTATCGGCTTGAGCGCGACACGGCGGGAGATCCGCAGCAGGCGGCCCTGCTCGGCGGCTACCTCGGCGCGCTGCGCGGCAGCCTCGGCGACACCGAGGAAGCGATCACGCGGCTCGAACCGGCCTTGGCGACGCTGGAGCAGCGCGGGCTGGATCGCGGCGTGCTCTACGCCGGCCTCGCCACGACGTTGGCCGGCCAGATGATGAATGCCGGGCGTGCGCCGGACGCCGCCGTGTGGTCGCGACGCGCCGCCGATGCCTGGCAGGCCCTGGCGGCAGGCGGCGACCCGACCGCGCCCGCCCACGCCGCGATGTCGCTCGGCTATGCGCACTACGCTCTCGGCGAGCTCGAGCCCGCTGTCGCCGCCTATCGCGAGGCTCTCGCCGTCTCCGACGGTTTTGCAAACGAGGAGCCCGTGCGCGAGCTGCGCAGCGAGGTGGCTTACATGCTCGGCGCCTCGCTCAGTGACCTCGGCCGCCATGCTGAGGCGTTGCCGGTCCTCGATGCCGCGCTTGCCGAGGTCGACGCTCGCAGCGAGGGGACGTCCGTCGTCGCCGTGCGCCTTCATCGCACGCGTTCGGAGATCCTCTCCGCGCTCGGCCGCGATGCTGAGGCGCTCGTCGCCATCGACCGCGCGCTCGAGGTGCAGCGTCCGATCTTCGGCCAGCGCGGCGTGCTGTACGCGAACCTGATGAACCAGCGCGGCGTCGCGTACAACGCGCTTGGACGCTACAACGACGCGCGCGCGGCCTTCATCGAAGCGCAGCGCGCCAACCGCGCGGCGACCGGCGCCGACGACTCTGCGACCCGCCTGAACCTCGCCAATGTCTGCGACAGCATCGGCGACAACGACTGCGCGCGCGCCGAGTACGAGGCGCTGATCGCCGACGCTCAGGCGATCGCTGGCCTGCTGCCGCAGGTGCGTCGCCAGGTGCGGCAGATGCTCGGTCGCGCGCTGTCACAGGCCGGCGACTACGACGAAGCCCGGAGGGTGTTGGACGCGGTACTTCCCGAAGCGATCGCCGAGGACGGCGCGGCCTCGCCGAACGCGGCGGCGATCCTCATCCATCTCGCGCGCAACGAGCAGCGCGCCGGTCGCTGGGAGGCGGCGATCGACTACGCGAAGCGCACCCGCGATGCCTACGCGGCGCTCGTGCCCGAAGGCCACTACGTTTTCGCGAGCATCGACCGCATCGAAGGCTACGTCGCGCTCGGGCAGGGGCGCATCGAAGCCGCCGCGCGGCTGATCGAGGGCTACCGCGATGCGACCGTGGCGGGCGACGGCGCGGACAGCTTGTGGGCCGCGCTTGCCGGCCTCGATCTGGCGCAGGTTCGTCACGCGCAGGGGCGCGACGACGACGCGCGTGCGCTGCTGCGCCTGTACCTGCCCAAGGTGCGCGACGCTGTGCTGGTGACGCATCCGGATCGCGCAGCGGCCGAAGCCTTGGCGAGGCGGCTCGGCGTCAGCTGATAGGCGTGCGCGGCGTTAGGCGTATCAGGGCTAGCACCCCTGAATCCGCCCGGAGATCCGCCATGCCCTGTCGTCAACCCGTCCGCGCCGTCGTTGCGCTCACCCTCTTGTCCGCCGCTGGCGTCGTCGCCGCGCAGAGCTGCGGGCAGACCGTCACCGGCACAGTCCGCCTGACCGCCGATCTGTACTGCAGCGGCCCCGGCCCAGCGTTCACGCTCAGCGGCAGCGCGGCGCGGCTGGAGCTCGCCGGCTTCCGCATCGACATGGGCGGCAGCGGTGCCAACGCCATCGACATCCATCACGCGCAGAACGCGCAGGTGACCGGCCCGGGCGTGATTTCCAGGGCGGGCATCGCGGTCTCGGTGTTCCGCTCCACCGACGTCGACCTCTGGGACTTCGAGGTCGAGAACTCGAACGCCGGCGTATTCGCGCTCGACAGCGTTCGGGTCGCCGTGAGCAACAGCCGTTTCAGCAAGATCAAGGACCAGGCCGTCTTCATCGGCTCGACGCCGGGCGGGACCCTGCACACCGCCGGCGCCGTGGTGATGGGCAACCTGATCAAGGACGTCGGTAGCGGCATCCATCTGTGCGGACAGGGCACCACGGACGCGCGCGTGCGCCACAACACGATCCGTCGCGCGAACGGCTGGGGCATCTTCCTCTATGACGGCGCGAGCTTCGCGCAGGTGCACCGCAACGACGTGCAGGTCAGCGCCTTCCAGCCGGCGATCGAGGTGCGCTCGGGCAGCGAGAATGCCATCCACGACAACGTGCTCGCCGGCAGCCGCCTCGGCTCGGGTGTGGCTATCGGCTCGCTGACCGGACAGACCTGCGCGGTCAACGCCAACACCACGGCCAACCACAACGTCGTGTCGCGCAACACTGTCAAGGGTTTCGTTCACGGCACGCGCATCGGCTTGCGCAACGGCGGCATGGCGCACTTCAACAACGTGCAGGGCAACCTGTACGACGGCAACGGCGTCGATGTGATGCTGGAGCGCGACAGCTATGCCACCGACGCGCGCGGGAACGACGGCGGCACGCGCGGCGTGGGTGGCGTGGCAGTGAGGGATGCGGGAACGCTGAGCCTGTACTGAGCATCGCCGGCCGATACACTCGGGTTTCGCGACCTCCGCCCGAGATTTCCATGCGCCTGTGCTTCCTTGCCGTACCCCTCGCTGCGCTGCTTGCCGTGTCGACCGCTGCAGCGCAGTCGACGGCACCCGCGAGCGGCGCTTCGCCGCCGCCCGCTCTCCTCGGCACCCCCGAACCCATGGCCGCGCACGCGGTGTACTTCGTGATGACGGACCGCTTCGTCAACGGCGATCCGTCGAACGACCACCGCGAGCAGGGCCTGCCGGACCACGGCACCTGGGGCGGGCGGGTGCCGGGCGCGCCGGCGGGCAAGGAGGACTTCGTCGGCTACCTCGGCGGTGATTTCCGCGGCCTGCTCGACAACGCCGGATACATCCGCGACCTGGGCTTCGGCGCCGTGTGGTTGACGCCCATCGTCGAGCAGCCCGACGAAGCCTTCAGCGGCGGCACGCCGGCGGCGTGGGGAAAGATGTTCACCGACGGCGGCAAGTCGGGTTACCACGGCTACTGGGCCACGAACTTCTACGAGATCGACGAGCACCTGCCGTCGGACGGGCTCGACTTCCGCGCGCTCACCGCGGGGCTGCGGGCGCGCGGTCTGAAGACCGTGCTCGACGTCGTCGCCAACCACGGCTCGCCGTCGTTCACCGCGCCCACCCAGCGCGACCAGTTCGGCAAGCTCTTCAACGAGGCCGGCGAGCTCGTCGCCGACCACCAGAACCTGCCGCCGCGTCGGCTGAAGCCGGCGACGAATCCGCTGCACGCGTTCTATCGCACGGAGCCGGATATCGCAGAGCTGTCGAACCTCGACGAGCGCAATCCGGCCGTCGTCGACTACCTCGTGGGCAGTTCCCTGAAGTGGCTGGGGCAGGGTGCGGACGCGCTGCGCCTCGACACGATCAAGCACATGCCGCTGTCGTTCTGGAAAACCTACGCCGATCGTCTTCGGGCGGAGCATCCCGGCCTCTTCATGTTCGGCGAGGCGTTCACCTACGATGCGGCGGTGCTCGGCGCGTTCACGCGGCCGGAGAACGGCGGGATCAGCGTGCTGGACTTCCCGCTGCAGGAGGCCATGGGCGAGGTCTTCGGGACGCGCGACGCCGGGTTCGAGGCGCTGGTGCCGGCGCTGCACCTCGAGGGCGGACCGTTCGCCAACCCGTATGCGCTGATGACGTTCTACGACAACCACGACATGCCGCGGCTCGACGCCGACGATGCGGGGTTCATCAACGCGAACCACTTCCTGTTCACCGCGCGCGGCATCCCGGTCGTCTACCAGGGATCGGAGATCGGCTTCATGCGCGGAACGGCGGAGCATGCCGGCAACCGCAACTACTTCGGGCAGGCGCGCATCGACGCCGCCCCGTCGAATCCGATCCACGCGGCGCTGAAGCGCATCGCGACGCTTCGCGCGAATACGCCGGCGCTGCAGCGCGGCCTGCAGGTCAACGTGCTCTTCGAGGGCGACCGCGCGGCCTTCTACCGCGTGCTCGAGCATGGGGGCGTGGCGCAGACGGCCCTGGTGCTGCTCAACAAGGGCGACACGGCGGCGCGCTTCCGCATCGACGCGCTGGCGCAGCCCGGCCGCTGGCGCGAGGCCATGGGCGGCGGCACGCGCGTGCTGGTCGCGGGCGAGGCCTTCGAGGCCGAGGTGCCCGCCAACGGCGCGCAGGTGCACCTGTTCGAGCGGCCGCTGACGGCGCCGGCGCTGCGGTCGGCGGCGGAGGCCGCGGCCCGGGTGTACGCCGCGGGGGCTCCCCCGGCGCCCTGAGCACCCTGCGACGGCCAGTCGCCGTCGCGTGAAGGCGGCGCTACCCTGCGCGCATGGAAGAGCTGCTGCTGTGGCGGTGGAGCACCACCGTCCAAATCTCGTCCGCGGTCGTCCTCGCCGTCTTCATGGTGGCGTTCGGGCGCGCCGTGGGCCGCATCGATACGCGCTGGTGGACCGGCGCGTACGTCGCCAACCTCGGTGCGATGGGCGTCACCGTGCTGTACTGGTACGGCGCGGCCGATCTCCTGCCGGGCGCCGCGCTGCGCTTCGGCTACATGACCTCGAAGACGCTGTTCGTCGCCTGCCTCGTGGCGGGCGTGTACGCCTTCCGCCATCCGGACACCCCGTCACCGTTCACGCTGCGCCGCTGCGTCGCCGCCGCCGGCGCGGTGGGCGCGTACGGCGCGCTGTTCGTCTCGTCGATCAACGTGCTCGGCCTCGTGCAGCACGCCATCATCGCACTCGCGCTCGGCTTCGGCGCCACGTGGTGCTTCCGCCGGCCGCGCATCGGCTTGGGCTGGCTGGGCGTGGGCCTGGCCACGCGAGCGGTGCTCAGCGCCGGCGAGGCGCTGGCCTACGGGTTGACGGAAGCGGGGGCCGCCATCGCCTCCACGCCGTGGGTGACGCGCTCGCTGGCGGCGCATTCGTCCTTCGACACCGGCGCGGAGTGGCTGATCGTGCTCGGTTGCGTCGTGGCCGTCGCCCGTCGCTCCGAGTCGGAGCTGCAGCGCAGCCACGCCGAGCTGCACCGCGCGAACCTGTCGCTGGTCGATGCGGTGCAGCGCGATCCGCTGACGGGCCTCGCCAACCGGCGCGCGCTCGGCCCGCTGCTCGAGGTGGCCGGCCGGCGTGGCGCCACGCTGCTCTTCTTCGACCTCGACGGCTTCAAGGCCATCAACGACCGGCACGGCCACGACGTGGGGGACGCCTGCCTGCGGCGTTTCGCCGAGGCGCTGCGCGCGCGCTTCCCGGACGCGGACGGCCTGCTGCGCTATGCCGGCGACGAGTTCGTGGTGGTGGCCGTCGATATCGCGCCGGACGACCTCGGGCGCCGCGTCGACGCCTTGCGGCACGACGTCGATGCGGCGCGCGATGCGGTTCCGGCCCTGAGCTTCAGCGTGGGCGCGCACCGCTGGGCGGGCGGCGCCGGCGATCCGCAGGACGCGCTCCGCGAGGCCGATCGCGCCATGTACCGCGACAAGGCCGAGCGACGCGCCCAGCCGCGCCGCTGAGCCGTCCCGTCGTGGCTCAGCCCTGCGGTGGCGCGTACTCGAGCCGCAGCGGCCGATCGAGCAGGCGCTCCATCGGCGTCGGCCACAGGCCCAGCGGGCCGACGCGGCGCATCGCTTCGTCCGGGCTCACGCCTTTCTCGCGGACCAGCCATGCGGCGTACAGGTGCCCGGCGCGCGTGCCGCTGGCGCAGTGCAGCAGGATGTCGCCCTCGCCCCGCGCCATCGCCGCGCTGAAGGCGTCGAGCGCGGCTGGCGTGTAGGCGGCGTTGCCGGCGACCGGAATCAGGGTGTAGTCCATGCCCTTGGAGGCCGCCAAGGCCGCCTCGTCGAAACCGAGCGTGGCCATTTCTTCGGCGGTGCGCAGGTTGATGACCGTGCGGACGCCCTGGGCGCCGAGGGCCTCGAGATCGGCGGCCATCGGCTGCGGCGCCATCAGCACTCGGCCGTCGCGAACGATGCGGGCCTCGAACGGCGGCGCGGCGGGCGTGGCCGCGACCGGGGCCGGCGCGGCCGCCGACGAAGGCGATGAAGCGGCTTCGCTCCGGGTGCCGCCGGCACCGGCGCAGGCGGCCAGCAGGGTCGACGCGAGGGCGATGGGAAGGACGACGCGGCGCATGCAGGGGCTCCTCAACGGGCGGTGCTGGGTGTTCCGGCGGGTTTTTCGTGCAGCCGCCCGGCGCCGCAGGAGCGGCGCACGACGAGGCTGGGCGGCAGCACTTCGCTGGCGACGGTTTCGCCGCGGATCTCGCGGATCAGCGTGTCGACGAGCTTCTCGCCCGCGAGCTTGGTGTCCTGCAGCACGGTGGTCAGCGGCGGATTGCAGAAGGCGGCCACCGGCTGGTCGTCGAAGCCGACCACGGCGACGTCCTCGGGCACGCGCAGGCCGTGCTCCATCAAGGCCCTCATGGCGCCGATCGCGATCAGGTCGCTGGCGCAGAACACCGAATCGAAGGCGACGCCGCGCGCGAACAGCGCCTGCGCCGCCGCGTAGCCGGCGAGCTCGGTCGAGTCGATGACGTCGATCTGCAGCGCGGCCTCGGTGCTGAGCTTCGCGGCCTGCAGGGCGTCGCACAGGCCCAGGTAGCGGTCGCGGAACTCCGGCCACGTCGGTTGGTTGGCGCCGAGGTAGGCCACGCGCTGGCGGCCCTGCGCGGCGAGGTGCGCGCCGACCTGCCGGCCGCCCTCGCGGTTGTCGCTGCCGATGGAGACGCCGGGCTGGCGCTCGAACACCGGCCCCCAGCGGACGAAATGCGTGCCCTGCTGCACCAGGCGGTCGAGCTTGTCGCGGGTGCTGAACCACTCGCCGTAGCCCAGCAGGATCAGGCCGTCGGCCTTGTGCGCGTCCTGGTAGTCGGCGTGCCAGTCCTCGCTGAACTGCTGGAAGCTCACCAGCAGATCATAGCCCTGGCGCGCGCAGGCGCGGGTGATCGAGCCCAGCATGGTCAGGAAGAACGGGTTGATCAGCGTGTCGTTCG
>ERZ1066122.2055-NODE-2055-length-14159-cov-7.071115_pt1 | contig 14159 bp, 11 predicted proteins | sample MGYA00382769_ERZ1066122 | MGnify/ENA primary metagenome ERZ1066122 (study PRJEB33369, sample SAMEA5778352) | biofilm metagenome | biome: Industrial cooling water; feature: Water cooling tower basin; material: Biofilm | place: United Arab Emirates | collected...
GCCGCAAGGATCGCATGCGGATTGTCATGCTCCTTGCCGGAACGAAGATCGCGGAACGCACTCAGGAACCCGGTGCGCTCGGCCACCTCGACCAGCAGTTCGGTGATCCGTATGCGCGGGAGCAAGGCGTCGATCCGGCGGTCGAGAGCTTCCGCCTCGGGCGGCGTGATCGCCGGCATGGGTTGGAGCTTGAGCCGATCGCGTTCGAGCGCCACGCGCGCAAGCTTGTTCGCCTTGAGCTGCCTGGCGAACCGACGCAACCGCCAGTCGAGCGTTCTCGCCCGTTCCTCCAGATAAGCAGCCGCATCGGTCTGGAAAGGCAGAGTGTCAACGACCTTATCGGTTTCGCCCCGGCTCAGCAGATAGGTGTCGAAGCGGCGATAATTGCGGGTTCCGTCGACCCATATGTCACCTGCACGCAAGCCATCGCGTAGCGTCGCCATGAGCGCCGTCTCATAAAGCCGCCGATCAACTTCGCCGCCCTCGGTGATGAGCCGTTTCCACTGCCGGTTGGTGAATGGCAGGGGCACCCCATCAGGCAAGCTGCGCGATTTGCGCGCATTGGCATCGCGGATGACATCGATGGCTTTGATCAGTTGCGTTCCGCTTCCCGCTGCCTTGAACTGGAAGGCATCGAGAAAGGCGGGGCTGAAGCGCCGCAAGGTCGCATAGCGCCCTGTTGCCGCGACGAGGGCATTTTCACCGGCGAGGTCAGCGAGTGCGTCGACTTGAGACCGGGCAGCGACAAGCCTGTGCCAGCCTACCGCTTCGTCGATCAGTTCGAGCGGATCTCCACCGTGCTCGATCGCCTCGCCCAGCGCCGCGATGGTCGCCCCGAACAGGCGCATGAGTTCACCCACCGAGCGGATGCTGTCCTGATAGCGGCGCTCGCGACCACGCCGCGCACGGGTGAACAGGCCTCCGATGAGCCTGTCGAACATCTGGATTGCTGCATCGGCCAGTCTGGACTCGAGATCGATCATGGCTGCTACCAGGGTCGCACGCCGCCGGTTGGGGCTGTAGTCGCCGAGCAAAAACGCCGGCGCTGCCCGGCCCTCGCGCATGAATTGCACGAAGCGGAACTCGGGAATCCTTGCGCCAATTGCGGGATCGATGCCAATCCTGCGCACATAGCGGAGCCGTTCCAGCAACCCGTTGATGTTGGCCGCAGTGGGCGCTTCCTCGAAGTTGCGGAGCCAGGCCAGCGGCGTCATGCCGAGATCGCTGCTGTTGACGATCAGTTCGTCGATCCGGGAAAGCTCGGCCTGATCCAGACATTCGACAACGCTAGCCGCCGCAGCCTTACGCGCTCGCGCACGACCAGCAAGACCCGCGCGCTCAAGGGTATCAGCTGATGGGAGAACGAATTGTTTCTGCTTCAGCCCTTCCATAAGCGCGCGGACAATAGGCTCGCCCCGATCGGTCTGCTCGGCAGCTCTGGCTGCGAGATCGAGCGCGAGCGGTAAGTCGCCTCGCTGGAAGGTCCGCAGCCCGAGATGCCGGGCCGCGATGCCAGCATGATCGCCGCGTGTCTGGGAGCGCCGCCCATAGTCGGCGAGCGCCGCGACATCGACCATAAGCTGAGCGGCGAGGTAGTGGAGGACGGCATCGGGGATATCGCTGTCGGGCTGCAGGCCGAAGCCCGGATGGCGCATCAGCGCGATTTGCGTCGCGAGGCCGAGGCGGTTCTCGGGACGATAGCGGCGACCCACCAATTCGAAATCTTCTGCTCCCAGCGTGTAGTATGCGACGATCGCGGTCTCACAATCCGGGATATCGAACAGGCGGCGCCTTTCCTCTCCGGTCAGTAGTCGCCGCCGCGCCATTCAGCCTCCATCTCGAGTCGGGCATCGCAAGCTAGCGTCAATTTGGAGTATAACCTAACCCGACGTCAGACCCTTGGCACGGATAGCGTCCGGTTAGGGTCTGAGCAGGCATTTATTGACAGCTGTTGCGCCGGATCATAGACTTCAACCTGACAGTTTGTCCGAAGGCGTTTTTCAACCAGGAAGGGACATAATGGCGGCCGAAAGGTACGCTCGAGCCCCGCGTGTCAGAATGCCATGTTGGCTGCAAGACATCGGCGTCGGCAGCTTACCTCGGCGAGACCGGGCTTCGAGTTGTTGAAAATCAAAGTCGTGTATGACTCGGGCAAATGAGAATATTCTTATATGTCCTACGATAGCAGCATTTTTGGAATAGATTTTCGATGAATAATGCGATCGAGGTGAATAGAGCTTCCTCCAAAAATAAACAAAGCCGGGACAATTATTGGCATTGAGATGTAAGTTTCTTGTGGAGAGTGTTTGGATACAGTTATCTTTTTGTCCAACAAGTCTCTTTTTGTCTTTCCTACTGTGGTGTGAGAACGGCATGCCGGGAGTGCAGTTACCAAACATGCTGCAATCCTTGAAGCTGGAGATCACCGATGAAAAACACTTCTAATTCTTGTCATGCCTCCTTGTATCGCTTGGCGTCCCGCGCGGCGCTCATCGTTGCGGCGGCAATGGCTTTGCCTGGCTCAGCCTCTGCCGCAGACATTGCGCCGACGTCATATCCGTTTACGTTAAAGGGCGGCGGGAACGTCGTGCAAGGCAGCACGATCTGGGCCTGTGGCTGGACCCTGCAGGCACGCACTACTTCTGCCCGCGGCGGGTCGCTTTCGGGAGGTGTCGGAGATACTAATCCAAACTGTGGCCAGTTGTCCGTGCGACCGGGGACTTGGTCGATCACGTCTCCCACGAGCGGGGTTTTTCAGAGTCTCACAATTTTGGGAGGCGGTGTTTCGTGCGTCGGCGGCAATGTTCCGTTTACGATCAGGAGAACCGGGAATAATGTCATCTCGTTCTTCTTCAATTCGGCTACCGTCGGCACATGTAACTTCAACGCAAACTTGAGCACCCTCGCGGCGCTAACTGTTACGCCTTAAATGGGCTAGCAATTGAGTGGAGAGCCGCTTTCGGCTCTCCACTCGATAAGTTTGAGGCTTCGCTTCGCTCTTTACCTTTTAGATGCAGACTTATATTGCAAATGTGATGCTTCGTCTTTGATAGGTACAAAGTCTGAGCTGCACTTGCCCCACTGGCATTTTTCGCCTAGCTTACGGACCATGCGATCGCTCCTTCCCACAAGCTTGACTACCTCAGTGATCGCCGGGCTGGTGTGGGTACAGCCTGTTTGGGCACAGCGGACTGACGCTATGCCCAGTATTGTCGATGTCCCCGGTGTAGGGCTCGTCATTTACGAGCAGGTGCCAGCATCGGACACAACGTCGCAGCAGCGGACGGTATACATCGAGGGCTACGGCAACGTTTTGGTGGTACCCGTGCGGCCGGATGACACGCGGACGCCCCGACAGCGTTGCATCGACGAGGCGAAAAAGAGAGAAGGTCGATCCCTCTCCGCATTAGCGTTACGAGCTATTGATCTTAAATGCAGCCAACGATGACCGTTCGTCGCCAATTGGATGAGTGGCTTACCTATGTGAATGGATGCCTGTGGGCAAAAATGCCAGCGTTAACCGATGGTATGGGTCCACCTACGCAATGCGTCCAAGCTTCCCGTCTTCAGCAACCTTTAGCATATCGCTGTCCTGGCATCAGATCGTGATCTCATGAACGGTCAGAGGATCGGTTATGTCCGGGTCAGCACATTCGACCAGAACGTCGGCCGCCAACTTGAGGGGCACCCACTCGACCGGATCTTCACTGATAAGGCTTCGGGCAAGGACGTTAACCGGCCTCAGCTCGATGCCATGCTTGCCTTTGTGCGGGACGGGGATGTCGTTGTGGTCCACAGCATGGATCGTCTCGCCCGCAATCTCGACGACCTGAGACAGATCGTCCAATCACTGACAGCGCGCGGCGTCAGGGTTGAATTCGTCAAGGAGCACCTGCTGTTCACCGGCGAGGACTCGCCCATGGCGACGCTCATGCTGTCCGTCATGGGGGCCTTCGCTGAATTCGAGCGCGCCCTGATCAAAGAGCGCCAGCGGGAGGGAATTGCGCTGGCGAAGCAGCGCGGTGCCTATCGCGGCCGCAAGAAGGCTTTGTCGGCTGAGCAGGCCATGGAGCTCAAGCTTCGTGCCGCGGCAGGAGAAAAGAAGGCCGAGATCGCGCGCAGCATGGGAATCTCGCGCGAGACCCTGTATCAATACCTACGGACCGCCACATGAACTGAATGTTCTTATTCTGTCCACCAAATCGTTGTCTGGCGAACAAACCTTGAGGCAACGCCTAGATCAGCGCCGAAGAAATATCGTGACGCCGGCAAACCTCGGCAACGCACGCACCCGGCGCGAACGCCTCGGACAGGATCTGCAGCCGCTCTTCCTCGCTCCACCGACGCCGCCGCTCTGGCCCCGAAAACACCGTCACCTGACCCATCGACCACTCCTAAGCGCGCTCAAAAGAGCACGCTAAAGAGCGCTCACTAGCTTCCCACGCAAGGCGGCCCCCGCCGGATGGATACTCGTGAAATTGCGGGCCCGTTCGCGAAACGCATACGCAGCCGCTCGCCCTTCGGGCAGCGGCCATGACTGCGGATCTTGGTGATTGCGGCCCGCGTCTCGTCGCTGAAGACTAGGCGCTCGGGATTGAGATCGGTCTGCCCGTCGAATAAGGACTGGCGCTGCATCACGACGTCGGGACATTCCTGCTCGATAGCATGGCCAGCAGTTTTCCGCCGTCATGCCCGGCAGGGGAAGAAGCGATGAGGTGAGGTCGGGCGAGGGAGACGGCGAGGCCTGTTTCAGCTAGCTCGGACCGTAGTTTTGCAAGTGCGAAATCCGATTACGCTTTCTAGACGGGCAAGATGTCCGACGCCCGCTCGTCAACCCGATATGACCCCATATCGCTACCCTGGGGCTTGGCAGCAAAATCATTCGCCTCGCGCCGCAGAACGAGCCATCGGATCGCCGTCGAAGGTGCAACGCCCAAGCGGGCTGCCGCCGCGCGGCAACTCATCCCATCATCAATTGCTGCCAGCAGGCGGACACGCAAATCCAGAAAGAAGCGATCAACCATCCATGCAGCCCTCCTTGACCAGCACAGGCTTTAAGTTGAAAATTACGCCCAGCAGGAACCATTCGTCGATGAAAAACGGTCAGAAGCCGCTCTATGGTGAGTAATGCAGCGTCAGCTATGCGCCTGACGAATAGACAAGCCATGCCCTCGTGCCAGAGAGGGGAGCAAAGCGGCGCAAGTAAAGTCTCATCGACTGCAAGCCACTGGTAACTACCTGTTGTTGTAGTAGCCGCCGTAGGCACCGCCATAACCATAGGGATCTGCAAAGCCCCCCGAGTAACGATTGAAGACAGTTCCATAAATCCTGGTTGGATAAAGCATCTGCAACGACGCCTGAACTTGCTTCTTCGTTGTGACCCCTTGCTCAACCACAAGAAGCACGCCATCGAGGTGCTGGGCTGCGAGCAACGCGTCGTCGCTTACAAAGAGCGGCGGCAGATCGCAAATGACGAGAACATTGTTTGATACCTCGCGCAGCTTCTTCATCACGTTGGCGAAGCGTTCGCCGGCGAGCAACTCTGCGGAGTTGACTGATCGGAGGAACGTTGGGACGACCGTCAGTCCAGTGTCACCGATGGACTGTGCGACATTGGCCACGTCGTCTTCCTCGCCCTCCAGCAGGTCGGCGATGCCGCGTGCCCCTTCTAGGCCGAACAGATCGGCTATCGACGCACGCTGAAAGTCGAGATCCACGAGGACTATGTCGTGATTGGAGAGCTGGCTCAACGATGCTGCCAGATTGCTAGAGATGAATGACTTGCCAGCGCCAGGCGATGCGGACGTGATCCCTACAATCCGATGGTCGTTCTCGGACATTTGCCGCGCTAACGCGGTTCGGAGGAGTTTGAAGGACCGAGCGTTGATGTTGTTTTCGCTGAATCCTACGAGCTTCTCGCTCACCGCAGCGAAGTCAGCCGTGCGGATGGGTCGTCCAAAAATGGTTTGCTTCGCGTCGGGCAAACGTCTCGTCCCTTTATGTTGTGCTACAGTGGATCGCTGTCTGGCAGATGGCCGGTGCTAGGGGCGCCGCGTGAAGCGTAGTCTGTTCCATGGAAGCAGGCCGCTCAGCCGCCCGCCTAAAATCTCGCGCTGTTCGGTCTCAATTGTCGGGACAGTCGCAAGGGGCGGCTTTCCGAACAGTGCCTCAAGTTCAGCGACGTCCCTGATCGGCCGGAAAAACAACTCGGCGGCAAGAGCGAGAAACAGGCCACCGCCAAGGCCAGCAAGGAGACCGCCCAAAATAAGCAGTGGCCTGTTCGGGGACGTAGGCTCTTCGGGAACGACGGGCGGATCGATGACCGACAGGCGTTCGCCTTTTTGCTCGCTCTCAGCCCTGGCATTCCCCTGGGCCTGCATCAGCCGTGAAGACACGCCTTCAAATTGCTGGACCAAAAGGTCGAGCCGTTGCTGCTCTTGCGCAATCTGTTGCTCAACCACGGGCGCTTGAGCCATTGCACTCTGGGCTGTCGAAAGGCGTGCGAGTTCCTGCGCCTTCATGGATTGAAGGGCCTGTATCTGAGCATTGTTGGCTTCGATTTGCTGGTCCACGGTGTCGGCGGGCTGTTTGGCTTGATTGCTTGCAGCGAGACGCTGTGCTTCCTGAAGCCGCCGCCTTGCTATCGCAATATCCGGATGTCCGTCCGAGTATCTGGCTTGGGCTGCAGCCAGATCAGCTTCTGCGCTTGCGACAATCGGATCGCGTTCTGCAGCCGTCTGGCGCGCTGCGCGCTGGGCACGGAGCAACGCATTGTCGCGCTGCAAGGCGATGATTTGAACATCAAAGCCTCCATTTTGCCCGCCCATCGCCATCATCCCCGGGTTGGAGAGGGCAAGACCGTTTTGGGCCTTGATGCTCTCGATGCGGCTTTGAGCCTCCGTGATCTGGGTCTGCAAAGCTGTGGCCTGATCGGTGAGAAAACGAACCGTGCCTTCTGCCTGTTCAGAATTTTTTGTCGCGTCGAGAACGAGCAACAGCTCGGTCATGTCTTGCGCGACAGCTTGTGCTTGCGCGGGATTTTTGTAGTCGAAGCTCAGTGAGAAGGCAATCGTAGAAGACCCGCCGCTCGAACGCTGGACTTCAGCAGAGACAGCGGCAATCTTGGTCGCATCGCGCATGTCCTCGATGACCTCTGTCAATGAGGACGACCTTCTTTCTTCGGCATACAACCCATGCTTCTGGATCAGTTCGATAAGCTTGGGGCGGCTGAGAACCTGCTGCCTAAACTTCGCTATGCGCTTGTCGACAAGGTCGGGGCTTACGGTGCCAAGGACGTCTTCAGGCAATTGGGGCGCTTCCACCAACAGGGTCGACGCGGACCGATAAACCGTTGGCAACAGGAATGCTGCTGCAGTGCCCGCAGCTGAAAACACGAGCAGCGGGAGCAGAACAAGCAGGTAGCGATCTTTGATGATCGCCGGAAGATGCGCAAAAATATTGCCACCTGCGGGGCCCGGCGCGCCGAATTCGTCGTCTATCATCTTACACGTCCGAACGTAACGGATATGCCAACAAGGGCCTGAAAGTTGGTGGCCTCAATTGCAGCTTGTCCTGATGTGTCGAGGTATCCCGCTCTCGCTTGGAGACGCATACGCTCGTTTAATTGCCTCTCATAGCCTGCGAAGGCGTTAATACTCTCGAAATCTCCCCCGGCCCCTGCAAGCGGAGCGGAAGCCGTCGAATAATTCCCACCCAATTGAAGGCTGTCACGTTCAGAAAGGCGCAGCGAATAGGAAAGCCCGCCGGTCGTCTGGACCCGGGCTCCCCCAATTGCGGAAGGCAGGACCTGCCGGGCACCGGTGACGCACAAGGAACTGCGTATGCCTTCTCGACACAAAGACAGATTGCCAGCAAAGGCCGTATTTGTCTGCTCGCCAGCTGCCAGATCTACTTGCGAAATGGCGACCCCGAAGCTTGCGCTTGCTGTCAGTCGGTTCCCCAGCTTGGCAACGACAAGGGCCTGCGGGGTGATCGTCTTCGTGTCGCCGAAACCGGCACCTGAAAAATTGATGATGCTGCCATCCACCACCGCGCCAAGGTTGAGTGTGTCCGAGATCTGCCGAGTATACCGAAGCTGCTGCGAGTAGAAGTCGGAGTCTGAAAGATCACCACTTTCAAACCTGTCGGAGCGGAAGCTGCTCGACAGGCGAAATTCGTCGCGATTGCTCGGTGTCCAGCGCAAGCCTGCATCTCCGCCGAATTGGTTACGGCGCTCGGCCTGCCCCAGCAAGGTCACGTCATTGCCCCCTGGAATTGTCGGAATTCCCGGATCGACACTACCTGACCCGAGTAACGGATTGGTCAGGTCCGTCGCCAGGATGTCGCTTCTGAAAAGAGCGCCGGCGTTCATCTCGAGCCGCTCGTTGAGGCGGTGCACACCTGCGAAGTCCGCGCCATAATTCTGAAGCGAACGGTAGCGGCCAAGGTATTCAATGTGCTCGAAGCGCCCCGCGGCCCGTATACTGCTGCGACCGTTGTCGCGTTCAAACCGCGGCGTCAGCTGGAGCCTTAATGACGCAACCTCGGGATCCGGGCGGGCAGAGAGGAAGGGATTGCTGTCGAAGCCCGCTGAAGCCGAGACGTCCATTGTCTTGGACGAGCGCGATCCGCTTGCGGCCGCCCCGCCGCCGGTCTCTTCAACCGACTGGGCTGATGCCAGTTGCAATGTGAGGGCATTGGCACCTGGATCGAAGAACGCGGAAATGACTGCATCTTGCAGTTGATCGTTCGGAATATAGAAGTCCCAGTCCGTTGTGCGCATCAAACGGCGACGCTCGGCCTCGCTTAGCCGGTCTTGCAGCATGTCGACCAGGGCACGCATTCTGATCCACGTAATGCCGTGTTCATTGTCAACCGAGCCGACGAGATCCGAAGGACGGATCGCAATGGACGAATATGCGGCAGGCTCTCCGAGGGCGGGGGTCCAAGAAGCCGCACCAGACTCGGGTGCACTGTCGGCCAGTGACCCCCAGATGTCGGACACGTCGCCATTTCGGCTAGAGCTAACAGGCTCCTTAGCTGAAGCGAAGGTCGTCGCCGGGGGCTTCGCCCGGATTGAGTGGGCGTACGGGGGAGCCAATGAAGCATCGCCAGCCTTATCTTCTGCCCCCATCGGCTCGGCGACCACACCATCAACACGGACGAACGGCCCGAAGTCTCCTGACACGGGATGGGCGCTTTCATAAAAAGCCGTCAGCACGCTGTGATCAAGATCTGCAACGACAGCAGCCAGCTTGCTCCAGGCTACCTCAAAGGGCTCTCCGAGTCCCGGATTGCTGACAGCAACATGGAATTGCGCCGCGAAGCGGGCAGCAGGATCACGCCTGCGGTCGGCGTATTCCTGAACAGGGTCAGCCAGATCAGAGAGCGGCGCCCCGGGCTCTTCCTCCCGTGCTATCGATGCCATATCGGCACGCTCGGCGAGGCGTAACGGACGTTCAAGCATCTGATTCATGAAAGCCACTACCAGACGAGGCGTTTCGAACAGCTTGGCGTCAGGCAAACTGCCGGAGAGATGTGCCAAAGGCGCCAGAATCATGTTCTTAGTTTTAGCGCCATTCTGTAAGATGAAATTCGTGAACGTCGAGGTATCCCCGCCGCTTGTCCGGCCCACCTCTTCGAGCATATCCCGGATAGCATAAGAATAATGCTCGAGGGCCGGGAAGGGCCGAGAGATTGATGTCGACAGGAATGCTAGCTCTCCATCAGTCCGATGGCGGCCTGACGCGCTGTCATGTTGTTGCGGTGCTACTGGTTGAGGCACGTCGGCATCGAACCGGACCCTGACCACGGGCGTCCCAACTTTCGGAGCAGCCAGATTTCCGATGGCGTGAGCCGACGCGTCCAACTGATGCGAAATGTTCATGGCCCCGAGTTGACCGTCCACGAGTGCCAATGACCCAAACAGCACGACGGCCGGGATAGCCACACGTGCCAGGCTCCGTTCAAGCGCAGCCCCGCTAACACCACGCAAAGCCCTTGCTTTGGCCAGGCTCGACCGACCGCCCAAGCTGTGTCCGTCCTTGCTCGTCGCTTCCATCTTTTCCATGCGTGCAGCCCCCAAAACTAGATCAAGACCGGCAGTGCCTAAATTAACGACGTTATCCCGCGTCGCCGCTCACCAGAAAGTAATGCAATATACATCTTAATCAATGAAATTACGCACCCTGATCTGCGCTACGGCCACCCGTTTTTCTCTAAGGGACGATAATTGTGTCTCCGCTCAAAAGAACCGGAAGACTGTTGAGGGCCTCGGCGCTGACAGACTTGCCGCGCAGGATCGATGAAAGGCGTACGGGAAGGGTAACAGTCCCATTTGCTGTCTTACGAACAATCACGATGTTGTCGAGGTTGGCGAACTCATCGACGCCCCCAGCGAACGTTAGGGCCTCGATGACGGTAACATAGCGGCCAGGTGTAAAGATCCCCGTCGACCTGACCTTGCCTATTACCGAAAACTGCAGCCCGCTTGTCTTCGATACGGCCACAGTCACGTCCGGAACGTTACCGTCAACATATTTACTGGCGAGCCGATCAACGATTGACCGTTCAATCTCTCTGGTAGTCCGGCCGGCGCCCTCAATCCGCCCTACGAGCGGAAAACTGAGCGACCCGTCTGGCAAGACCGTGACGGTCCGCTGTAGCTGATCTTCGCGCCAGACGCTGACCTGGAGCTCGTCGCCCGGGTTAATTCGGTACTCCGTAAGCGGACTGTCCTGCGCAAGCACAGGCGTCGCTCCGAAGTTGACAAGAGCACTTGCGGCAAGACACAAGGCGAGCAACGGAATCTTCACTAGGTCTCCTCCAGCATGCGATCGTCCCGGGCCGCCTTGCGCCTCGTACGCAGGAAAAAGGAAGTTGGCCCCATGAATCCTCCGACCGCTAACAAGGGCGCGGCTAAAGTCCAAGCGAATTTCGGTGGACATGGCGCGGGGATCGTTGGAATGCTCCTTTGATTGGCCTTTTTGCGATGCGCCTTGGAGCCCTGCTGCTGTTCGTCTCTGGGCTGATTGCCCTGTCCGGCTGCGCTGACCGAACGGCCGAAGCGGCCGAAGCGGCCGCTCTCGCCAACGTGCAACTGGAGGCTGGCAGCTTCAGCGAGGCTAAACAAAACATCCAGCGCGCCATCATTTTGCGTGACGACGTCGCCGAGTACTTCATTATCCTCGGACGGATCGAGCTTGCAGCGGGCGAACCCTCTGGGGCCTTTAATGCCTACTCCCGTGCACTGGACCTTCAGGCCGACAACATCGAGGTATTGCAGAATATCGCTGAACTGGGTTTGGCAACCGATCGTCTCTCGGAGGCCGATGAGGCAGCGACGCGGATTCTCTTGTTATTCCCTGGTTCCACGCGGGCGATGTTGGTCAAGGGCTTCATTGCCATCGATAAGGGGCAGCTGGATGTCGCCCGCAAGTTTGCCGATGATATTCTTGCAATCAACGGCGCAGACGTGGGCGGGGCGATCCTGTCGGCTCGGGTCAGTGCCGTTCAGGGTCGTTTCGATGACGCGATTTTTGAAATCCAACGTGCACGCGGTGCTGCCGCTGAAGCCGAGGCTCTCGATGCAACTTTGCTCGAGATCTATCGCGCACAAGGGAACGTCGCGGGTTTGCGACAGGTCTTCCCGGCGGTTGTCGTTGCAGCTGCAAAAGGCAGCGCGCAGTACCAGCTCGACTATATCAACTTTCTCTACAAAACGGGAGCGGTGGCCACTGCCCGAGCCGAAGCGCTGAAGTCTGTTGCCAGCGCGCCCAATGACATCGGCGTTCTTACAGGGCTGACGCGGCTTTATCATGAGTATGACAGGCAGCCCCTGGCGCCGGATCAGATTGAGAGACTATCTGAGGCCGGCACTCGAATTTCTCAGATCGCTTTGGCCAGGTTCTACCTGGACACTGATCAATTAGACGTGGCACTGCGCATCATTCGCAGGTCCTTGGCCGAAGACGTTTTGGAAGCAAAGGCGTTGGCTTCGCGTGTCATTCTGGCGATGGGCAACGCCCGTCAGGCTGAGCGTGCGGCACAGGAAGTGCTCGATCTTGACCCACGCAATCCCGACGCGCTTCTCACGCGCTCTGCCATACGGTTAGCAAAGGGCGAGGTCGACCGCTCACTGGAAGATGCGAATATCGTTGTATCTGATGCTCCGCAAGAATATGCAGGCTATGTTGCACTTGCGAACGCGCAGCTGGCACAGGGCAGCAAGATTCGTGCGCGTCAGGTGTTTGAAAAGGGAATCGACGCTTTGCCGCAGAGTGCTCTTCTGGCCGCAGAGTATAGCGCGTTCCTGCGCCGGATCGGCGAGCCTGTCCGGCTGGTCTCTCTTTACGGAGACCTGATAGCCGCTGCTCCGTCATCGCGCGCTGCGGCACAAAGCTATCTCGCGGTTTGCGCCGAAATCGGTGATGAAGTCTGCCGCATGAAGGCTGAGAGAGCACTGTACAATGCCAACCGTAGCTTTGTTATTGACGACCTGCCGGGCACACCGCGAAATCGGGGCCTTTTTTCCCGGATAACGCCTGAGCAGATTTGCCGGGCGACCGGTGGCGTATGCACGGGCAGTTGACGCCCCCGCCGCGCCGCTCCAATGGGCACCTGCGCTTCACTTCGAATGTGATGCGAAGCCTCGGTGTCATAAATGACGTCGCCTGCTTCCTTATTGCCTACGCGCTCGCGGCAATCGCCTACGAGCTTTCCCTCGGCTATTTCTATGATGGGTTGCTGCATCGCAGTGCTGCGATCATTCTTTGCATAAACTATCTTCTCATCCGCGTATCCCGCGATGGCTACTCGGCAGTCAAGGGTCAGGGCGAGGATCTCGGAGGAGGCGCGATCGCAGACTTTGTTCTCGCGTCAGCGCTGACGACGCTGGTCGTCTATCAGCTTGACATGCTCGACAAGTTTTCCCGCGGGCTCGGCGTGACGTTTATGGTGTTTGTTGTCGGCCTGCTTTTCGTCAGCCGCATTGTCTTTCGCAAGATGATCTGGCGGTTGATGGAAAGGGGGGTCATTGGCCAGCGTGTAGCCATATACGCTGAGAACGCGCCGATTGCGCTGCGCGTGGCAAAGCTTCTAGAGCTTGAGCGCTTGCCGCACCTCAAGCTCGTTGGCTACGCCGATGAGCGACACAGTGTGAGCCAGGCGGCGAGCGAGATCAAATTTCTTGGCGGCTTCGAGGCATTGCTGGAACTTGCCCGCGAAGGTCAGCTTGATCAAGTGGTAATGGCTGTGCCCCGAATTTCGCAGGCGCGCCTCGACGACATAGCGGAGAAGCTCAGCTCGGCGTCAATCGATCTGTGCGTGCTTCCGAGGGAGACGCTGGAGCTGACTACGAGCTACAGGGTTCACTTTCTTGGCTCGCTCCCCGTGTTTGCGATTTGGCAACAGCCCATTCGGGACGTTGATGGCATTTTGAAAGAAGCACTCGACTACGCAGTCGCCGTTGTTGCAGTCGTACTTCTGGCTCCCATTTTGTTGATCGCAGCGCTGGCAATCCGCGCGGAAAGCAAAGGTCCCATTTTTTTCCGCCAGAAGCGCTTTGGTTTCAACAATAACGAAATCTCAGTTTTGAAGTTCCGTTCAATGTACGTCGATAGCCAGGACGTGAGCGGGGCACAGCGGACGGAAAAGAACGACCCGCGGGTTACGCGAGTTGGAAGGATCATTCGTCGGACGAGCATAGATGAACTCCCACAGCTTTTTAATGTCTTGGCAGGCGACATGTCGCTCGTGGGACCAAGACCTCATGCGACCATGATGCGCGTCGGGGACAAGTTCTATTTCGATGCGGTCCAAGGCTATGCTGCTCGTCACCGCGTGAAGCCGGGTATCACGGGACTCGCGCAGGTCCGCGGTCTACGAGGCGAAATCGATACAGAGGAACGAGCGCGCAAACGAGTAGAATACGATATCTATTACATTGAGAACTGGTCCCCGCTTTTGGATGTCAAGATAATATTCGAAACTATTGTAAAGGTTGCTTGGGACAAAAATGCATACTGAAAAAAGCGTAACTCATTTTTTAGGTGTGAATTTTTCAAACATCTCCGAAGATGATGCAATTTCAGTGATCAGCGGGCTCTCGCAAAGCGAAAGTTTCAATTATATCGTTACTCCCAATGTTGATCACGTAGTTA
>ERZ1066122.2058-NODE-2058-length-14153-cov-10.631153_pt1 | contig 14153 bp, 16 predicted proteins | sample MGYA00382769_ERZ1066122 | MGnify/ENA primary metagenome ERZ1066122 (study PRJEB33369, sample SAMEA5778352) | biofilm metagenome | biome: Industrial cooling water; feature: Water cooling tower basin; material: Biofilm | place: United Arab Emirates | collected...
TCTCCAAGACCGTGAAGGGCGGCAAGCGCTTCGGCTTTGCAGCGCTGGTCGTGGTGGGTGACGGCAAGGGCCGCGTTGGCTTTGGCCACGGCAAGGCCCGCGAAGTGCCGGAAGCCATCGCCAAGGCCACTGCGGCCGCCAAGAAGGCGATGATCCGCGTGCCGCTGCGCGATGGCCGCACCATGCACCATGATGGCTTCGGCCATTTCGGTGCCGGCAAGGTCTATGTCCGCTCGGCCACGCAGGGCACCGGCATCATCGCCGGCGGTCCGATGCGCGCGGTGTTCGAAGCCCTGGGCGTTGCCGACGTGGTCACCAAGTCGGTGGGCACCAACAACCCCTACAACATGATCCGCGCCACCTTTGCGGCGCTGACCGGCCAGACCAGCCCGAAGAGCGTGGCCCAGCGCCGCGGCAAGAAGGTTGCCGATCTGCTGGCCCGCCGCGGTGACGTTTCGGCCAAGGCGGCCGAAGCCGAAGCCGAAGCGGTGGCGTGAGGAGGACATCATGGCCAAGCTGAAAGTCACCCAGATCGGTTCGCCGATCCGCCGGGCTCCGATCCAGGAAAAGAACCTGATCGGCCTGGGCCTGAACAAGCTGCACCGCACGCGCGAGCATAATGACACGCCGGAAGTGCGTGGCATGATCGCCAAGGTGGCGCACCTGGTGAAGGTGGAAGAGCTGGCGTAAGCGCCGGAAACATCAAGCGCGTAAGCGAAAGCGAGTGCAGACAATGACGACCAAGCTGAACGATCTTCATGACAATCCCGGCGCCCGCAAGAAGCGCGTGCGCGTCGGTCGCGGCATCGGCTCCGGCCTGGGCAAGACCGCCGGGCGCGGCCAGAAGGGCCAGACCAGCCGTTCGGGCGTGGCCATCAACGGCTTCGAAGGCGGCCAGATGCCGCTGCACATGCGCATTCCGAAGCGCGGCTTCAACAACATCTTCCGCAAGGACTATGCCGTGCTGAACCTCGGCACGCTGCAGGCCGCGATCGATGCCGGCAAGCTGGATGCCAAGATGGTGATCACAGCGGAAACGCTGGTTGAAGCCAAGGTGCTGACCCATGCCCGCGACGGCGTGCGCCTGCTGGGTGTCGGTGCGCTGACCGCCAAGGTGTCGCTGAAGCTCGCCGGTGCCTCGGCCTCGGCCAAGGCCGCCGTGGAAGCCGCTGGCGGTTCGATCGAGCTGCCGGCCCCGGCCCCGGCGCCGCTGAGCCGCGAGGAACAGAAGGCCGCCCGCGCCGCTGCCCGCGCTGCGAAGGCTGCCAAGTAAAGATTTCGGACGGGTCAAACGACCCCATGGCAATTGCGCCGCGTGTCGCCTACATGGGACGGATACGCGGCGCTTTGCCGTTTCAGACACGCTTGAACGGGTAGGATTTCATGGCGTCTGCCGCCGAACAAATGGCCGCGAACCTGTCGTTCGCCAACTTCTCCAAGGCCACCGAGCTGAAGAACCGCATCTGGTTCACGCTGGGTGCGCTGGTGGTGTTCCGCCTTGTCAGCTTCGTGCCGCTGCCCGGCATCGATCCGTTGGCGCTGTCGAGCCTGTTCAACCAGACGCGCGGCGGCGTGCTGGACTTCTTCAACATGTTCTCCGGCGGCGCGCTGGAGCGCATGAGCCTGGTGGCGCTGGGCATCACGCCCTATATCACCGCCTCAATCGTGGTGCAGCTGCTCACCTCGCTGATCCCCAGCTTCATGGCGCTGAAGAAGGAAGGCGAGGCCGGCCGCAAGACGCTGAACCAGTATACCCGCTTCGGCACCGTGTTCCTCACCATCGTGCAGGGCTATGGCATTGCGCTCGGCCTCGAAAGCTGGGGCGCCGGCCAGGGCGCCTCTGCCGTGATCGATCCGGGCTGGTTCTTCCGCATTTCCACGGTGATCTCGCTGTTGGGCGGCACCATGTTCCTGATGTGGCTGGGCGAGCAGATCACCAGCCGGGGCATCGGCAACGGCATCTCGCTGATCATCATGGCCGGCATCGTGGCGCAGTTGCCGGTGGCGCTGGGCACGATGTTCGAACAGGGCCGCACCGGTGCGCTGTCGCCGGGCTTCGTGCTGCTGGTGGCGGTGGTGGCGCTGGCCACGATCGCGGTGATTTGCATGTTCGAACGCGCGGTCAGGAAGATCCTGATCCAGTATCCCAAGCGACAGGTGGGCAACCGCATGTTCCAGGGGGATTCGAGCTTCCTGCCGCTGAAGATCAACACCTCGGGCGTGATCCCGCCGATCTTCGCCAGCTCGCTGCTGCTGATGCCATTGACCGTGGCGCAGTTCTTCAGCCAGCAGGGCAGCATGCCGGAATGGCTGACGACCGTTACCACTGCGCTGCAGCACGGCGCGCCGCTCTACATGGCGCTCTATGCTGGCGGCATCATCTTCTTCAGCTTCTTCTACACGGCTGTGGTGTTCAACCCGGAGGAGACGGCGGAGAATCTGAAGAAATATGGTGGCTTCGTGCCCGGCATCCGCCCTGGTGCGCGCACCGCTGAATATCTGGATTATGTGCTCACCCGGCTGACGGTGATTGGTGCGGCCTATCTCACCGTGATCTGCCTGCTGCCCGAATTCCTCATCAGCGAGCTGAAGGTGCCGTTCTATTTCGGTGGCACGTCGCTGCTGATCGTTGTCAACGTGACGATGGACACGGTGGCCCAGATCCAGAGCCACATGCTGGCCCATCAATATGAGGGACTCATCAAGAAGTCCAAGCTCAGGGGGAATCGTCGTTGAACCTGATTCTGCTGGGCCCGCCGGGTGCGGGCAAGGGCACGCAGGCCAGCCGCCTGGTGAAAGAGCGCGGCATGGTGCAGCTGTCCACAGGTGACATGCTGCGCGCCGCCGTCGCGGCCGGCACGCCGGTTGGCCTCGCCGCCAAGGCGGTGATGGAACAGGGCGGCCTGGTGTCGGACGAGATCGTCAACGGCATCCTGTCGGAGCGGCTCGACCAGCCCGATGCGCGTGCCGGCTTCATCCTCGACGGCTATCCGCGCACCGATGTGCAGGCGCTGGCGCTGGACGCGATGCTGGGCGAGAAGGGCCTGCAGATCGATCACGTCATCGAGCTGGTGGTCGATGAAGATGCGCTGGTGGAACGCATCACCGGGCGCTTCACCTGCGGCAAGTGCGGCGAAGGCTATCACGATCGCTTCAAGCAGCCCCGGGTGGCCGGCACCTGTGATGTGTGCGGTGCCAGCGAGTTCAAGCGCCGCGCCGACGACAATGAGGGCACGGTGCGCCAGCGCATGGCCGAGTATCGCGCCAAGACCGCGCCGATCATCCCGCATTATGAAGGCCGGGGCATCGTGGCGCGGGTGGACGGCATGGCCAGCATGGACGCGGTGGCAGCCAGTATCGATGCCATTGTGGACCGCTGATTGCCCAACTTTGTGCGCGGCTTGACAATGCCGCGACTCACCGCTAACGCCGCCACTTCCGCTGTAACGGATCGTTGACCGGCGGCCCTTCGGGCTGTCGGCCAATCTGTTTGGCGGTTTATTGCTTTGAGATGGCGGCTCGTGCCCAGGGCCGCTGTGGAGCATGAAAGGACAATAACTGTGGCACGTATTGCGGGTGTCAACATCCCGACCAACAAGCGCGTTGAGATCGCGCTCACCTACATCCACGGCATCGGCCGCACCACCGCCAAGCGCCTCGCCACCGAGCTGGGTTTCCCGCCGGAGCGCCGCGTGCAGGATCTGACCGACGCCGAGATCCTGTCGATCCGCGAAAAGATCGACCGCGAGCTCACCGTGGAAGGCGATCTGCGTCGCCAGAACGCGATGAACATCAAGCGGCTGATGGACCTGGCCTGCTATCGCGGCCTGCGGCATCGCAAGGGCCTGCCGGTGCGCGGCCAGCGCACCCACACCAACGCCCGCACCCGCAAGGGCAAGGCCAAGCCGATCGCCGGCAAGAAGAAGTAAGCGCGTCACCGCTGCTCTTCTTCTTCACCACAGGCTGTAAGGAACTCAGGAAATGGCTCGCGAAGTTGCCCGCATCAAGCGCAGGGAACGCAAGAACATCACCAGCGGCGTTGCTCATGTGAACGCCAGCTTCAACAACACCATGATCACCATCACCGACGCGCAGGGCAACGCCATTGCCTGGTCGTCGGCGGGCACCATGGGCTTCAAGGGCAGCCGCAAGTCGACGCCGTTCGCGGCGCAGATGGCCGCCGAAGACGCCGGCAAGAAGGCCGCCGAACATGGCGTGCGCACGCTGGAAGTGGAAGTGCGCGGGCCGGGTTCGGGCCGCGAATCGGCGCTGCGCGCGCTGCAGGCCGTGGGCTTCGTGATCACCGCCATCCGCGATGTGACGCCGATCCCGCACAACGGCGTGCGTCCGCCCAAGCGTCGCCGCGTCTGATCCGCCTGCCCGGCGCCGGGCTCCGTTGCGGCGCCCAGCGTATCAACTGCATGGACCAACGAAAATCGCGCGGGTGACGATCCGCTCCATTTTCAGACCCAACACTCCAGACCGAGGTGAACCCCGTGGCAGTCATCGCCAAGAACTGGACCGAACTGAAGAAGCCCAACCGCCTGGAGCAGCGCCCCAGCGGGGACGGCAGGCACAAGGCGTCCTTCATCGCCGAACCGCTGGAACGGGGCTTTGGCCTCACGCTGGGCAACGCGCTGCGGCGCGTGCTGCTGTCGTCGCTGCAGGGCGCGGCGGTGACCGCCATCAAGATGGACGGCGCGCTGCACGAGTTCTCCAGCCTGCCGGGCGTTCGTGAAGACGTCACCGACATCGTGTTGAACATCAAGCAGGTGGCCATCCGCATGGCCGGAGACAGCGCCAAGCGCGTCTATCTCAACGCCACCGGCCCGGGTGACGTCACCGCCGGCCAGATCGCCGTTTCCGGCGACATGGAGGTGATGAACAAGGATCTGGTGATCTGCCGCCTCGATGATGGCGCGACGCTGAACATGGAACTGACGGTGGAAACCGGCAAGGGCTATGTGCCGGCCAGCGCCAACCGCCCGGCCGATGCGCCGATCGGCCTGATCCCGGTTGATGCGCTCTACTCGCCGGTGCGCCAGGTCAGCTACAAGGTCGATCCGACCCGCGTGGGCCAGGAGCTGGACTATGACAAGCTGACCATCACGGTGGAAACCGATGGCAGCCTGTCGCCGGAAGACGCGCTGGCCTATGGTGCCAAGATCCTGCAGGACCAGCTGCAGCTGTTCGTGAACTTCGAGGAAGCTGCCGTGGCCGCGCCGGTGGCGCATGCCGCCCCGGGCGGCGCCGTGGAAGTCGACGATGCCGCCAGCATCAACCGCTACCTGCTCAAGAAGGTGGACGAGCTGGAGCTGTCGGTGCGTTCGGCCAACTGCCTGAAGAACGACAACATCATCTACATCGGCGATCTGGTGCAGAAGACCGAGAGCGAGATGCTGCGCACGCCGAACTTCGGCCGCAAGTCGCTGAACGAGATCAAGGAAGTCCTGTCCCAGATGGGTCTGCGGCTCGGCATGGAAATCCCCGGCTGGCCGCCCGAGAACATCGAGGAAATGGCCAAGAAGCTCGAGCAAGAATTCTGAGCAGCGCGGCCGTGACCAGCGCCCAGCGCTGGGAACGGACTCGCGCAAGCTCGGCCGGCGGGTGCCGGCGGTGGCCTCAGCCACCAACGGCAACCCGTACAACGTCAGGACGCGGCTTTGCCGCGGCCGCGCTGCCCAAGGCAGCAAAAGGGGCCTCTGGCTGACCCCATCTTCAGCCTGGTCAGGGGTGCCTTGCACGGCCCCTGAACGAACGGAGTAAGAAACATGCGCCACGGCGTTGCCCACCGTAAACTCGGCCGCACCACCAGCCATCGCATCGCGATGCTGCGCAACATGTCGGCCAGCCTGATCAAGCACGAGCAGATCAAGACCACGCTGCCCAAGGCCAAGGAACTGCGTCCCTACGTGGAAAAGCTGGTGACGCTGGCCAAGCATGGCGGCCTGTCGAACCGCCGCCTGGCACACGCCCGCCTGCAGGATGATGCCCAGCTGGTGAAGCTGTTCGACGTGCTGGCTGCCCGTTATGCCGAGCGCCAGGGCGGCTATGTCCGCATCGTCAAGGCCGGTATCCGCCGTTCGGATGCCACGCCGATGGCGATCATCGAGTTCGTGGACCGCGACGTGGATGCCAAGGGCCAGGATTCCGGCCCGGTGCAGAGCTTCGGCGACGACGAATAAGCCTTTCGGGAAGGATCGCCAGCATGGCCGACGAGATTGATCTGGGCGCCACCCCCGAGAACGGCTTCGGTGAGGAACCGCTGCCGCAGGTGGCGATCCTCACCCAATATGTGAAGGATCTGTCGTTCGAGAACCCGAACGCGCCGGCCAGCCTGCAGGCGCAGAGCCAGCCCCGCATCGATGTCAACGTGGGCGTCAATGCCCGCAAGGCCGCCGATGACGTGTTCGAGGTGGAGCTGAAGATCAGCGCCAGGGCCGAGGTGGACGGCACTGCCAGCTTCATGGTGGAACTGCTCTATGCCGGCCTGTTTGGCCTGAAGCATGTGCCGGAAGAGGCGCTGGAGCCGTTCTGCATCATCGAAGCGCCGCGCATCCTGTTCCCCTTCGCCCGCCGCATCATCGCCGATGCGGTGCGCGACGGCGGCTTCCCGCCGCTGATGCTGGACCCGATCGATTTCGGCCAGCTCTACCTGGCGCAGCAGCAGCAGGGACAAGTCGGAAACGCCTGAGGCCTTGTGCAGTGAACGAAGCGGGCGGTCCGAGCGGGCCGCCCGTTTTCGTAAGGGCCTTCCCTCACCTGGAGGGAGGGGAGAACGACCAACGCACCCGCCTTGCACTTTCCTGCCCAGGCCCTAATCCGAACTCTCCATGAACTTGGTCCGCGCCACCGCCACCATCGGCAGCCTCACCCTGCTGTCGCGCATCGCTGGCTTCGTGCGCGATGTGCTGCAGGCGACGATCCTGGGTGCCGGCATGGCGGCCGATGCCTTTCTGATTGCCCAGCGCCTGCCCAACCTGTTCCGCGCGCTGTTTGCGGAAGGCGCCTTTGCTTCGGCCTTCGTGCCAATGTTCAACCGCCAGGTGGGCGCTGAGGGCGGCCGCATCGATGGCGCACGGCGCTTTGCCGAGGATGTGCTGGCGGTGCTGCTGCCGGTGCTGCTGATCTTCACGGTGGTGATGGTGGCCGGCGCCGGCCCGGTGGTGTGGGCGCTCACCGGCGGTTTCCCGGATGCGGGCCCTGGCAAATATGCACTCACGGTCGATTTCACGCGCCTCACCTTTCCCTATCTGGCGCTGATCAGCCTTGTCTCGCTGCTCGGTGGCCTGCTGAACTCGGTCGGGCGTTTTGCGGTCAACGCCGCCGCGCCGATCCTGCTCAAGCTGGTGCTGATTGCCGGGCTGCTGCTGTCCCGCGGCAGCGCGGATGTGGAGGTTGGCCGCGTGCAGGCGCTGTGCGTCACGCTGGGCGGCGTGGCGCAGCTCGTCTGGCTGATGTGGTCGTGCAGCCGCGCCGGGATCAGCCTGAAACTGCGGGCGCCGCGTCTCACGCTGCAGGTGCGGCAGCTGATGGCGCTGATCGTGCCGGCGGCGCTGGGGGCAGGCGCGGTGCAGGTCAATCTCGTCATTTCCACCGCGCTTGCCGCCCGCTTCCTGGGGGAGGGCGCAGTGAGCTGGCTTTATTATGCCGACAGGCTCAACCAGCTGCCGCTCGGCATCATCGGCATCGGCGTCGGCACCGCACTGCTGCCCACCATGTCGCGCCTGATCGGTGCCGATGATGCGGCCGGCGCGGTGGCCCAGCAGAACCGCGCCATCGAGCTGGTGCTGCTGCTCACCCTGCCGGCCGCGGCCGGGCTGGCTATTCTGTCGGCCCCCATCATCAACCTGCTGTTCGAACATGGCCAGTTCACCGCAGCGGACACAGCGGCGACAGCGGCGGCGCTGTCAGCCTTCGCGCTGGGCCTGCCGGCCTATGTGCTGATCAAGGTGCTCACCCCCGGTTTCCATGCGCGCGGCGACACCTCGACTCCGGTGCGCGTGGCGGTGGCGGCGATGCTGGTCAACCTGGTCGGCAACCTCGTGCTGATCTGGCCGCTGGGCCATGTCGGCATCGCGGTCGGCACGGCGATCGCCGCCTGGGCCAATGCCGCCGTGCTGGCGCTGCTGCTGGTGCGGCGCGGGCAGTTTGCGCTGGATGCCCGCAGCCGGCGCACGCTGCCGCGCTTTGCCCTGGCCACGGCGGCGATGCTGGCGGTGCTGTTGGCGGTGCAGTCCATGCTGGCCACGCCGGGCGAGGCACTGCTGATGCGCGGGCTCACGCTTGCGCTGTTGCTTGGCGCGGGCGGCCTGTCCTATCTGGCGGCGGCGCGGGCGCTGGGGCTGTTCACGCTGAAGGGCCTCGCCGCGCAACTGAAACGGAAGCACAGATGAAACGCGTCTTTTCGGGCATCCAGCCCACCGGCAACCTGCACCTGGGCAATTATCTCGGCGCGATTCGCAACTGGGTGCGGATGCAGGACGAGGCGGAGTGCATCTTCAGCGTGGTGGACCTGCACGCCATCACCGTGGCGCAGGATCCCGCCACCCTGCGGCGCGGCATCCACGAGATGGTGGCGGCGCTGATCGCCGCCGGGCTCGATCCCGAACGCTGCATCCTGTTCCCGCAGAGCCGGGTGCGCGTGCATGCCGAGCTGGCCTGGGTGCTGATGTGCACGGCCCGCGTTGGCTGGCTCAACCGCATGACCCAGTTCAAGGAAAAGAGCGGCAAGGACCGCGAGGGCGCCAGCGTGGGCCTCTATACCTACCCGGTGCTGCAGGCAGCTGATATCCTGGCCTACAAGGCCACCCATGTGCCAGTGGGCGAGGACCAGAAGCAGCACCTGGAACTGGCGCGCGACATCGCCATCAAGTTCAACAACGACATGGGTGTGGAGCTGTTCCCGCCGCCGGAACCGGTGATCGAAGGGCCGGCGACGCGCGTGATGTCCCTGCGCGACGGCAGCGCCAAGATGTCGAAGAGCGACCCTTCGGACCAGAGCCGCATCAACCTGACCGACGATGCCGACACTATCGCCGCCAAGGTGAAGCGCGCCAAATCGGACGCGGAGATGCTGCCTTCGGAACCCGCCGGGCTGACCGGGCGGCCGGAAGCGGCCAACCTCGTCAACCTGATGGCGGCGCTGAACGATCAGACCGTCGCGCAAGTGCTCGCCGATTTTGGTGGCAAGGGCTTCGGCGCTTTCAAGCCGGCATTGGCCGACGTGATGGTGGCGAAACTCGCCCCGATCACCGAGCGGTTCAACGCGCTGAAAGATGATGACGTGGCGATCGAGGCGATCTGCGCGCGCGGCGCCGAACGGGCGCTGGCGATCGCCGGGCCTGTGTTGGCCGAGGTGCATCGGGCAGTGGGGTTCCGTTCGTAACTGGGGCTGGCGCGGATGCCATGAATGGTGTCATTCATGCGCCAGTCAGTTGCCGGGGCTTAAGAAGTGCCCTAACATTGCATTTTGGTCATGTGGAGTGAGCCGTCATGAACACCAAGGCCCGTCTGATGTTGCCGCTGGCTGCTGCGCTGGCGCTGTCTGCCTGCGTGTCGCCGTTCGAGGCGCGGGTCGCGCGCTTCCAGCAGCTGCCGGCACCGGCTGGCACCAGCTTCGTGATCGAGCCGCGCAATGCGGAAAATCGCGGCGGTCTGGAATTTGCCACCTACGCCAATCTGGTGCGGCAGCGCCTGATCGCCGCCGGTTTCCAGGAGGCCAGCAGCCCCGAAGCCGCGGCGCTGACCGTGCAGCTGGATTACAATGTCTCGGCGCCGCGTGAACGCGTGCGCAGCCGGCCCGGCTTTGGTGGCTGGGGCGGTTTTGGCCCGGGCTTTGGCTGGGGTCCCTATTGGGGCGGCGGCTGGGGTGGCTGGGGCGGCTGGGGCCCCGGTTTTGGCGGTTGGGGCGGCGGCTGGGGCGGCGGCTGGGGCAATGATGTCTACAGCACCACCCACTATAACGCCGTGGTGGCGATGCGCATCAACCGCACGGCCGACAAGACCAGCGTGTTCGAAGGCCGCGCCGAAACCGAAAGCAGCAGCAACAACCTCACCCGGCTGGTGCCCAATCTGGTGACGGCGATGTTCACCAACTTCCCCGGCAACAGCGGCGAGACGGTGCGCGTGCGCTTCGATCCGGCCAAGCCGGAAAAGCCGCCGACCATCAAGCCGATGTGATCTGGCGATCAGGGTCAGGACCTGTTAATTCCATGTCCCGGCACGGCCCTGAGCAGCCCTGCACGAGTGAGTGAGCGCAGTGACGGTAGCAGCGCTACCGCCCAAGCGAAGCGAGCGCTGGGGAGGGCTGCTCAGGGCCGCCCCTCGGGTTGAACGGAGGCGCAAAATGGCAGCGTCAGACGGCCTTGCCGGGGGGCGCTGCCCCGCCCGCGGCCGCCCTCCTTGCCATTTTGCGTCTCTGTTCAATGACGGGGCATGGAATTGACAGGTCCTGACCCCAGTTGGACGGCGGGGAGGGGAGGCCAGGTGCCTCCCTTTCCTTTTTGGCCGCAAGTCTATTTGTTGTCGTGCATCTTTAGCGGAAAACCGGCAGCCACTTTACCGCGATGCACTCTAGCGCGGCGTTTCCTCGTTGTAGCCCATGCGATTGGTGCGATCGGCCGCCCAGGCCTCCACCTGCCGGTTGTTGCAGCCGGTGATGCCGCCGGGGCCGACCACGCTGCAGCTGCCGATGCTGTTGCCGGCACCGCCGGTGCCATCACCCAGCAGCAGCGCGCGGTTGCGGCTGAACACGCTCTGCCGGTTCTCCGCCTTCCTGAGCGGTTCCGGGATGCGATAGACCTCCGATTCCGGCAGGCGGGCGCAGACGATCACCTCGTCAGCCGAGCTGGGCTTGGGGCAGGCTTCGTTGCCGAACACCGTCACCAGGCGCTGGCGGGGCTGGGTGCCATCACCGCTGGGCAGTTCGGATGGCTTCAGCATGGTGGGCCGCGGCGGCGCCGTGGTGGGGTTGGCCGGCGGCTGCTGCGCGGATGCCGGCAGGGCCGCAGCCAGGATCAGAAGGGCAGTCAGGCGGCGCATCAGTGCAGGCTCCACAGCGGATTACCCTTTCAGATTAGGCGCATTCCGACCATCGGGGAACAGCCAATCTGACGCTGCACCAGGCCCCGTTTCCGCCGCCTGAACGAAACACCCCGCGCCAGGCGGGCTGGCGCAGGGCGAAGTCGTGCAGCTGAGGCTGCGATCAGTTGGTGGCAGCGGCCTGCATCGCTTCCAGGCGCGCCACGGCGGCCTCGTTGCCGGCGGCGCGGGCGGCCGCCAGTTCGCTGGCCACCGCCGTCACGTCGATCTCCGCCACCGGGGTGGCCTTTTCGGCGAGGATGGTCAGGCCGGTCTCGGTCACCTCGGCAAAGCCGCCTTCGATGAAGAAACGCTGCGTGGCCGGGCCGCCATCGGCTTCATGGATGGCGATGGCGCCGGGGCGTATGGTGGACATCATCGGCGCGTGGCCGGGCAGCACGCCGAAGTCCCCTTCAGCGCCGGGCACCACCACCATCGCCACCTTGGCGCGTGCCAGGCGGCGTTCGGGCGAGACGAGTTCGAAATCGAGCAGTTCAGCCATAGTCTGTTCCTTGCCCCGCCGGCAGGCCGGCGGGGAGGTTGGTTACGCGGCGTCGGCAGCCAGCTTCTTGGCCTTGGCCACCGCGTCCTCGATGGTGCCGACCATGTAGAAGGCGGCTTCCGGCAGATGGTCATACTCGCCGTTGACGATGCCCTTGAAGCCCTTGATCGTGTCTTCCACGGCCACGAACACACCCGGCGTGCCGGTGAAGATTTCGGCGACGTGGAACGGCTGCGACAGGAAGCGCTGGATCTTGCGGGCGCGGGCAACGGTCAGCTTGTCCTCTTCCGACAGCTCGTCCATGCCAAGGATGGCGATGATGTCCTGCAGGCTCTTGTACTTCTGCAGCACTTCCTGGACCTGGCGGGCGACGCCGTAATGCTCTTCACCCACCACGCGCGGTTCCAGCACGCGGCTGGTCGAATCGAGCGGGTCGACGGCCGGGTAGATGCCCAGCTCGGCGATCTGGCGCGACAGCACGGTGGTGGCATCAAGGTGCGCGAACGAGGTCGCCGGCGCCGGGTCGGTCAGGTCGTCGGCGGGCACGTAGATGGCCTGCACCGAGGTGATCGAGCCCTTGTTGGTGGAGGTGATGCGCTCCTGCAGGGCGCCCATGTCGGTGGCCAGCGTCGGCTGGTAGCCCACCGCCGAAGGAATGCGGCCCAGCAGCGCCGACACTTCGGAACCGGCCTGGGTGAAGCGGAAGATGTTGTCCACGAAGAACAGCACGTCCTGGCCTTCGACGTCGCGGAAATATTCGGCGATGGTCAGGCCGGACAGGGCGACGCGGGCGCGGGCGCCGGGCGGCTCGTTCATCTGGCCATAGACCAGGGCGACCTTGGAACCTTCCGAGATGGCGTTGCCATCGGCATCCGACGCGATGACGCCGGCTTCCAGGAATTCGTGATAAAGATCATTGCCTTCGCGGGTGCGTTCACCCACGCCGGCGAACACCGAGGTGCCGCCGTGGCCCTTGGCGATATTGTTGATCAGTTCCTGGATCAGCACGGTCTTGCCGACGCCGGCGCCGCCGAACAGGCCGATCTTGCCGCCCTTGGCATAAGGCGCGAGCAGGTCGATGACCTTGATGCCGGTGACGAGGATGCTGGCCTCGGTCGACTGGTCGACGAATTCCGGGGCCGGGGCGTGGATCGGGGCGGTGTTGGTCTGATCAATGGGGCCGCGCTCGTCGATCGGCTCACCGATGACGTTCATGATGCGGCCGAGCGTGGCCGGGCCAACGGGCACGCGGATCTGGCTGCCGGTGTCGGTCACTTCCTGGCCGCGCACCAGGCCATCGGTGGCGTCCATGGCGATGGTGCGCACGGCGTTTTCACCCAGGTGCTGGGCGACTTCGAGGACGAGGCGGACGTCGCCGACGCGGGTTTCCAGCGCCGAGAGGATGGGCGGCAGCTCGCCTTCGAAGGTCACGTCGACAACGGCGCCGATGACCTGGCTGATGCGCCCGACATTGTTGGTGGTCTTTGCCATGTGGCCTGCTCCTTAAAGCGCTTCGGCGCCCGAGATGATCTCGATCAGTTCCTTGGTGATCGCGGCCTGTCTCGTGCGGTTGTAGGTGATGGTCAGCTTGTTGATCATGTCGCCGGCGTTGCGGGTGGCGTTGTCCATCGCGGTCATGCGGCTGCCCTGTTCGGACGCGGCATTTTCCAGCAAGGCGCGGAACACCTGCACGGCGAGATTCTTGGGCAGAAGATCAGCCAGGATCGCTTCTTCGTCCGGCTCATACTCCACGCTGGCATCGGCACCAGCCGAACCGCCAGCAGGCAGCGCGGCCGGGATGATCTGCAGCCGCGTCGGCTCCTGGTTCAGGGCCGAGCGGAAGGTGGAGAAGAACAGGTGGGCGACATCGAATTCGCCGGCCTCGAAGCGGGCAACCAGATCATCGGCCACCGCTTTGGCGTCGCTGAACGCCACGCTCTTGATGTGGCTCATGTCGACGGTGTCGACGATCAGCTCCTTGTGGGTGCGGGCGAAGGGCGCGCGCGCCTTCTTGCCGACGAACAGCAGCTTCACCGTCTTGCCTTGGCTTGCCAACTCTTCCAGCGTGCGGCGCGCCAGCTTGGCGATGTTGCTGTTGAAGCCGCCGGCAAGGCCCCGCTCCGACGAGCAGACCACCAGCAGGTGCACCTTGTCATTGCCGGTGCCGGCGAGCAGCTTCGGGCTTTCCGGGCCCACGGTCACGCGGCTGGCCAGCGACGCCATCACCGCGGCCATGCGCTCCGAATAGGGGCGCGCGGCTTCGGCGGCTTCCTGCGCGCGGCGCAGCTTGGCGGCCGCGACCATCTTCATCGCCTTGGTGATCTTCTGCGTCGACTTCACCGAGGTGATGCGGGTCTTCAGGGACTTCAATGATGGCATCGGAGTCTTTCGGTCATACTGCCTTCTTTACCGTCACCCCGGACTTGATCCGGGGTCCCGCTGTTCGGAAAAAAGCGGGGCCCCGGGTCAAGCCCGGGGCGACGATGGTGGTGTTATGCAAACGTCTTCACAAACGCGCCGATGACGTCCTTCAGCTTGGCGGTGGTGTCCGCGCTGAGATCCTTCTTCT